>Ga0315281_10002231_pt1 | contig 28789 bp, 23 predicted proteins | sample YL17G07_0_MG_FD_204540 | JGI IMG/M metagenome (GOLD analysis project Ga0315281, IMG submission 204540) | Sediment microbial communities from Yellowstone Lake, YNP, Wyoming, USA - YL17G07_0 | ecosystem: Environmental > Aquatic > Freshwater > Lake > Sediment | place: USA: Wyoming | collected...
ACAATGATCATACCGAGATGCAAGAGCGGACCCGTCAAAGTGAGGATCGTTGTTTCCTGTCCGCCGTGAAGGCTTGCTGTTGAGACAAAGATGCCAGCCGGCTTGCCCTCCAGTTCTCCGGCGAACCATAAGGGGGTGAGTTGATCAATCTGATTTTTCAGTTGTGCAGACACATTCCCAAATCTTGTTGGTGTTCCAAAGGCAATGGCCCCCGCCTCTTTGAAGTCATCTAAGGTAACCAGCGGGACGTCTTTCTGCATATCCCTACCTGCCTTTATATCCGCATTTTCTTCGATAACAGACTGAGGGATCAGTTCAGGGACTCTGCGGATAACCGGTTCCGCCCCTTTCACCTCCCCGACACCTCCCGCAACCAGTTTCGACATCTTGTAAACGTTGCCATAGGTGCTGTAGTAGACAATGAGTACTTTCATAGCTTTCCCATCCTTTCTTTTACGCAGTAGGTTTGAGGAGTTATTATTCCCTATACAGGTATTATGTGAGCAAATTAATGATTTTTCTTTAGCAATAGACAATCAACCCTTTTCGACAACCATTTTCACCGTTTTGCCAATATCGGAAGGGCTATCGACTATGGTGACTCCGGCATTTTTAAGCGCGCTTATTTTTGAGGTGGCCGTGCCTTTGTTGCCGGAAATGATTGCCCCCGCGTGTCCCATACGCTTGCCCCGTGGGGCCGTGCTGCCGGAAATAAAGCCAATTATTGGTTTTGTGATTTCCCGTTTGATTATCTCGGCCGTCTCTTCTTCGGCGCTGCCGCCGATCTCTCCGATTAATACAACTGCGGAGGTTTCCGTGTCATTTTGAAATAACCTGAGTATATCGGTAAAGCCTAAGCCGACAATAGGGTCACCGCCAATGCCGATGCAGGTGGATTGCCCTATGCCCATCTGCGTAAGCTGCCAGACGGCCTCATACGTTAATGTGCCGCTGCGCGAGACAACGCCCACCGGGCCTTGTTTATGGATGTATCCCGGCATGATTCCAATCTTGCATCTACCGGGGGAAATGATGCCCGGGCTGTTTGGTCCTATAAGGAGCGCCTTGCTGTTTGAAAGGTATTTCTTTACCTTTATCATGTCAAGGGTAGGTATGCCCTCTGTAATGCAAACGATTAGCTCAATGCCAGCCGCAGCGGCCTCCATCATGGAGTCTGCCGCATAAGGGGCAGGCACATAAATAACCGACGCGGTTGCCCCCGTCTTTGTTGCCGCCTCGTATACGCTGTCGAAGACGGGGATACCGCATTGGAGTGTGCCGCCTTTGCCCGGCGTTACGCCGGCTACGAGTTTAGTGCCGTATTCCAGCATTTGCCCGGCATGGAAGCTGCCCGCGCGCCCGGTTATGCCCTGGCAGATAACCCTCGTTTCGTTATGTATTAATATTCCCATGTGTCAACAGGACGGTGTCTTCTACCGTCACAGGGGTTACGTAAAGGGTTACTGAAAATCTAAAATTGGTGTAATCGCTGAAAATAAATACATCCCCCAGAATCCCCCTCCTGGGAAGGGTACAGGGGTGGGTTTCCCGCAGCAACTATTACATTTACATTTACCAACAAACCCGCATAGGTTTATACAAAACCCTGCAATGCTTGTAGGGCATGTCAAACCTAAAAATTCAGGTCTTTCTCAGGGCTGCGATGTCTTTCAAAAAGCGCTCATTTGAATACGTCCCCTTTTTTACTACGAGGGAGACGTAGTGGTTGAGCTTTTCCTTGTCTTCCCGGGTCAAATCCATGGAGGTAATCACAATAATGGGAATGACGCTGGTTTCGGGTGATGATTTTAACGTGTCGATGACGTCGAACCCGTTTACTTCCGGCATAATCAGGTCAAGAAGTATCAAGTTGGGCTTGTGTTGAAGGACACCTTCAATGCCCGCCTTCCCGCCGTATGCCTTGAAAACCTGGTACCCTTCCGACGTCAGGATGGCGCTAAACAGTTCCACCGAATTTGGTTCGTCATCAATGATCAACACGCGGGTTTCCGACTTGCTGGCAGGCAGTGGTAACCCGCAGGCGTTTAGCTTTGACAGCAGATCATTCCGGCTTACGGGTTTTGTCAGATAATCTGTTGCGCCCAGCCCAAAGCCGATATCCTTATCATCTACAATAGAAATTACCAGGACGGGAATGTCTTTAATGTCCTTGTCCGCCTTGATTTCCTTCAGCACCTCCCAGCCGTCTTTCTTGGGGAGCATCACGTCCAGGGTAATGGCGTACAGTTTGTGTGCCCTGGCCTTCTGCACCGCCTCTTCGCCGTCAAAGGCCGTGATGGTGTGATATCCTGCATTGTTTAAAAAAGCGCAGAGCAGTTTGCTCGTTTTCGGGTCGTCCTCCACCACCAGTATCTTTTCCCGGTCTGAGGGCACTTCAGGCGGCCGTGACGCATCCTTGTCCGCATTCTTCTGGGCGGACAGATTGGCCGGCAGGGTAAAATAAAAGGAGCTGCCTGCGCCAACCTTACTCTCAAACCCTATCGTGCCGCCGTGCATCTCAACCAATCTCTTGGTAAGGGCTAGCCCCAGCCCAGTGCCTTCATACTTACGGGAGTAAGAGCTATCCAGTTGTTTAAACTCCACGAATATCTTTGAGTAATCTTCCGGCGCAATGCCAATTCCCGTATCGACGACCCGCACCTCAATAAAATCCTGACCTTTTCTAAACGGCTTGGTGGAAACGGTAATAACGCCTTTTTCCGGCGTAAATTTGATTGCATTAGAAAGCAGATTATACAACATCTGTTTGAACTTGACGGGGTCTGCGTAGAGGTTATCGACAGGGTGTTGAAGTACCGTTTCAATTTTCAAAGATTTCTTATCGGCAAGTCCCTTCAAGGTGATCAAGACGTCTTCTATCGTCTTGTGCACCTCGAATTCTTCGCATTTTAACTCCAGCTTGCCTGACTCTATCTTCGAAAGGTCTAAAATATCGTTGATCATCTGCAGGAGGTGCTTGCCGCTGCTGTGTATGTCCGTAACAAATTCCACCTGTTCATCATTCAAATCGCCGCATATTTTATCCCGAAGCACCTCGGAGAAACCGATAATAGCATTGAGGGGCGTGCGCAATTCATGGGACATGTTGGCCAGAAATTCGCTCTTGGCCTTATTCGCGGCCTCGATCCGCTTGTTTTGTATCTCGGTCAGCCGTATTTTTTCTTGCAGTGCGGCGTTATAGCTGTGCATGTAGGTATCCATAGCCAACTGCATGTCCAGGTTCATAATCTTATCGAGGACGAGGATATATGCCAACATTTTATCGGGCTGCTCTTTGTACGTCTCAACAATCAGGGTATAGAGAAGCCGATGGTATAAACAATAAGCCCCGATATACCAGGTGGGGCGCAGGTCTATGCGGTCGTGTACCTTTCCGACATTCAGGCGATGTTTGAAGTAGTCTTCGTCGTAATGCCCGCCAGTCAGCATAAGGAGGTATTCCTTTTGTGTGCGCTTAACATTTTTTAGGGTTTCTTCGTCGGGCAAAAAGGCGCGGGTTTCCTGGAATTGGAGGAGATGGTTGTAAAACTTAGCTATAATGGCGTCGGCATGCTTATGAATAAGCCCATTCAACTCCTTCAGGAGAGAAACGTCTTGTTCGGTAAATTGCAGGTAGTCCTTGCGGCGTTGACGCTCCTCTTTGCTGACGCACAAGTCCTCAATAGGTAAAATATGTTCTTCCACAGTGACGTCCTCATATTAATAATCCGGACGGCGCTTGCTTATCGCGCCGCGCGAATATCGTTAGAAAGGCCGCAATTGCAGTGGTTGCGGCAGGCTTTACAGCAATATATTCTATCATAATGACATGGTACAGTAAAGCCATCGTTCTCCATATCCAGTTACCCGCGTGGCTTTGCCCGTATTTCAAGCACCTTGAGGTCGAGGAATCTCTTGGATGCCGCCGATTTTATTATGCATACCGTGTCAGCGCCCCTGCCCGTTCCCGCAACGGCAACGACTTCTTCCATCTCAGGGACTATCCCACCATCGCACGCCTCCATGACTATCTCGCAGCAGACCTTGACTCCCTCTCCCAGACGGCGCAAGGACTGGGCAACGATCATCGTTGGATAGAGGCCGTTGAATTTCTGGGTAAAAGCCGTTTCGACGGAGTGGGTGAGGATGGTTGCGGTAAAAACCTTTCCGCCCAGCCTTACGATCTTCTCCTTGTTTTCAGGCAGAAGTTCGAAGTGGTTAGGTTCTTTAAATCCTGCGGAGTGTGTGACGGCAACCAGATTTACCACTTTTCCCCGGAGCTTCACGGCCACAGCAACACCGGTGTCTCCAACGGTCGTTGCAACGACCACGTGCTTGTACCCTTCCTCAACTAAAGAGGCCGTTATTTCCACACACTTTTCGGTGTTTTCTTTTCCAGGTTTATCAAAATAATGGACTTGTCGTATCATAGCAAGGCCTCGGATAAATGAAAGTTATTAGGGAAGAAATGCTCCGTTTATACAAATACTACGGAATGGGCTTATTTATACCCTTTCAGGAGAGATGTGTCCTGCCCATGATTGCCGTTGCTGCATCCGACGCCCCGGAATGTGATGCATTTGCCTGATTTGATTGTTTCGATGATTCGGTTTAAATCCGGATTGTCCATTTCATGTACCGTGAACGATATTGAGAATGCGTCGGCTGTCTTTCGGTTGTCCCGAAAACATGTTCTGAAATCGTTGTAAATGCCATTCCCTGGAATATAACAGTAAAGCAAAATTGAAGAATATTGCAAGCATATTTTGATTATTTCGGCAAAGTTAAAAACTAAAATCAGATGTGTTTAGGAAAGAGTGGTATGAAATGATAGGGGCATTATTAAGTGGGCAGGCGATGTGCAAAGCATAACCAGAAACTGATTTTAAGACACCGGTGTAGCTCAAACCTTTAGGTTTGATGGACGTTGCGCTCGGTACAGGCGCTGGCATCTTGTGTGTGGTTTTCAGCGCGACGTACAATGCCGGCATCCATCAGGGCTGAAGCCCTGAGCTACAAAAAAATGAGGCGATCCTTGCGGATCGCCTCATTGGTGTTAAACAACTTATAGAAAAACGTGCGGAGTACTATTACTTTCCTTTTGATTTCACCACGACATAACGGGAGAATTCTCCTCTTTTTATCAACAAGAGGACGTCTTTCTCCTTGTCACCTTCCCTTAATGCCTTCTTAAATTCCGCTACGTTGCCCACCTTTTTCTTGTTTACTTCCTTGATAATGTCGCCTTCCCTAATCTCGGAGTTGGCGGCCTGGCTGCCAGGCTGGACTTCAGAAACGATAACCCCACCCTCTTCTTCTATGCCAAGGCTTTTTGCAAGTTCCTTTGTCAGGTCTTGCACGGTCATCCCCAGTTCTTTCTCCGACGTTACTGCGCCCTGGCCTGCGGCCGCCAAATTCGCCGGCTGTTCACCAATCTTCACCGTTAATTCCTTTTCCTTGCCCTCTCTTAACACCTTAACCGGTATACTTTTCCCAACCTCCGTCTGCGCTACCATATTGCGGAGGCGATTAACGTCGCTGACGGGCTTTCCGTCAAACCCGATTACAATGTCTCCGGTCGCAAAACCGGCATCCTTTGCTGGGGAGTTCGGCTGTATGTCGCTCACCAAAACGCCTTCCGTTACGTTAACATTGAACGATTTAGCCAGGGTGGGGTCTATGTCCTGGATAACGACGCCCAGCCACCCGCGGGTTACCTTGCCTTTTTCCACAAGGTCCCTCATAATAGTCTTTACCATATTAACAGGGATAGCAAATCCGATACCCTGATAACCGCCGCTGCGTGTGTATATCGCGGTGTTGATGCCGATGATTTCGCCCCGTATATTGACCAGCGGGCCACCGCTATTGCCGGGATTAATGGCCGCATCCGTTTGGATCATATCCTCGTACTGCGCAACGCCCACGTTCGCCCTACCCGTGGCGCTGATGACGCCTACAGAAACCGTCTGTGACAAGCCAAAAGGGTTCCCGATGGCAATCGCCCACTGCCCTACCCGAATCGCGTCCGAGTCGCCCATCTTCGCTGACGGCAGATTGCTTCCTTCAATCTTAACCACAGCGATGTCCGTCTGAGGGTCGGTGCCTACGATCTTTCCGTCAAATTCTCTCTTGTCGCCCATCGTGACCTTAAGTTCATCGGCATCCTCTACCACGTGGTTGTTGGTAATAATGTATCCTTTTTCACTATCAATGATGATCCCGGAGCCAAGCCCCTGGAGTTTGTATTCACCTTCGGGATATCGCGGTTTGAAGAATTTATCAAAAAAATCGTCGCCGAAAAAGTCTCTAAATTCCTCAAACGGCTCGCCTTCCCTGTCAGGTCCAGGCCTTTGCTGTTGCGGTGGTTGTTGTTGGTGGTGACGGTCGTTTGGCATGCGCTTTTGCTTCTGCTGGTTGTGCTTGAATACTTTAACCGACGTTATGGAAACAACGGCAGGTTTCACCTGTTCGACGACCTGCTGAAACGCCTTTTCGAAATTCTGCGCGGCGGCCAACGCATCGGTATCGGCTGATTGCTTGTTCGTAGCGCAAACCCCGATTTCCTGAAACGCACACACACCTACGCCGACACAAAGGCTAATAACACACAGAGAACGTAACAAAAATCTTCCTAACGTATCATTCACGACAATACTCCTTCAAAGGTAAATTGGGGTAGTTAACAATCGCCCGCATTCTATTCCAGAGGCAATTTTTTGTCAATACAAATAAAGAGGTTAAAAGATACGCCTACGAATGCTTGCATTATATCGCCTTCATTGATAGAATATGAAAAGAATTTACCATATTTGGCGATTTTTCCATGAAGAGCGAGAGTCTCTTCGCTCTATAATAACAACTTATACTGCAATTAAACAGCTAACAACACGTATTTGTTCCCGCATAACCTTTTGATGAGGAATTTATGAATCACGTAAAAAGACTCGGCCTTTCGTTTCTGGCGGCGCTCGCAAGCGCTTTCTTTTGCTTGCAATATGGCGCTTTTGCGTCAGACGCATTCTTCACAACGCAGGAAATTCAGGCGCAAATCTTACGCGCAATTGAAGATTCTGCGGAATCTATCGACGTGGCAGTCCCCGAAATTACCTCCAAAGAAATCCTCCAATCCCTTGCAAAGGCCAGGCAGCGCGGCGTTCACGTCAGGCTCGTACTCGGCACGGATCGTCCGCTTCTGAAAGGGCCGTTGGCCGGGCTTTCCAAAAGGGAGGGCTTTGAATCCAGGGTATTGCCGCGAAAAGAACTCATCCACAGCAACTTCGCCATTTTCGATTGCAAGACGATGGTGGCGGGTTCATATCGCTGGAACAAGGCGCCGCGTAAGGCTACCCGCGATTATGCCCTGTTTATAACGGATACCAGGGTACTGGTAAAACACCAAAGGGAGTTTGATGCCCTCTTTCACGGGGGAGAAGTCCGGGCTATTCCGGAAGGCGCCGTCACCGCCGAGCCGAAGCCTGAAAGGCCTGCTTATATGCCGCCAGCCACCGCTCCAACTATTGCAGCACCAGGGCAAAAGATACTCACTTCGAATCACGGAGTGGTTATTGCTGAGGGCAATGACGGTTACATAACCATGAATTTTGAGGAGTTTAATACGGTGTTCGGGGTGGCAAGCGAGTTGTCCGATGAACAAAAAGAATCCCTGTGGAACCCCTGTGTCGGGAAAAAGGTCAAGTGGAACGGAAAGGTGTCCTACATCGGATGGACGTTGTTGAACAGTTGGATGATGAGCGTGACGCACGGCGATACCGGCGTAGAGGTAAGGCTTAATTCCGCCAATAAACCCCATTTTTCTGCCGTGAAATACGGAAATACGATTACCTACACCGGGAAGCTCGACTCCCGTGTAACAAGGATTTTCCCTTACAAGCTGGAAGATGGCGACGTGCTTGATGTAAAGAATACGCTCCCAACGCCGTTGACCAAAGAGGAGATAAGCCAAAACCCCGACGTTGTTCCTATTTCCCAGGGGCCAAAAAAGATACTTCTCGTGGAGTCTTTTGAAGATATAGACAAAATATTTGGCGCCGGAAGCTCCTTGACGGACGCACAAAAGGATGATGCGTGGGAAAAATACAAGGGCAAATACGTTCATTGGACGGGACAAATTGCAAATAAAAATATAAACGTAGCCGTTGGTCTGCGGATAGGGATAACGAATAAAGAACGTGGAGACGTTGAGTTGATGGCCGTCGCTTCGAAAAAGGAGTATTTCTTGAAATTCCAGGAGGGTGAAACTGTGCTTTACAGCGGCAGATTGTTAACCAGGCACAAAGATAATTCCCCTTATGTTTTAGACGACGGCGATATTACAACCTTGAAATAGCCGAACCACAATTTTACCGGAACGAATGGAGGCTTCTATGTCAAAGAAATGGCTAGTCGCTACGGGTATCGTCCTCATTGCCTTTGTGACGTGGGGCGGGGATTTACCGGCAGCGGAGCTTTACGAATCATCCATCACGAAGGGAAACTCACTCCTCCGCAAACAGATGTATCAGGAGGCGCTCGACGCTTACGAGGGCGCCATCCAACTGAAGCCGGACGCCTTCGAGGCGTGGTACAACAAGGCGGTAATCCTTGACTACCTGGGCAAGCACGCCGATGCCGTTGCGTCATTTGAAAAAGCGATACAATGCAAGCCCGACCACTACGAGGCCTGGTACATGAAAGGCATGGTATTAGACCATGCCGGCAGATACGACGAGGCAGTCAAGGCATTCGACAAGGCGCTGGAAATAAAGCCCGATTATTTAAAGGCTCTGCACAATAAAGGAAACGTCCTTGACCATACCGGAAACATCGAAGCGGCAATAGAAACGTACGACCGCATTTTGGCCATACAGCCCGACGCCTTCGAGGTCTGGAACAACAAAGGCCTGACCCTGGCCAAGCTCCCCGAAAGAAGAGAAGAAGCCCTGGCCGCGTATGACAAGGCGATTGCCATTAACCCCGCCTATTATGAGGCATGGGTCAATAAGGGCAATTGTTTTGTGCGGTTGCGCAAATATAAGGAAGCGCTGGATGCGTGTGACAAGGCTATTGAGATTAAACCCAAAGAACACGCCGCCTGGGCGGATAAGGGCTTCATCCTTGCCGACCTCGGAAAGCACGCGGACGCCGTCACCGCCTTCCAAAAGGCCATAGAGCTAAAGCCGGATTCGTACGGCGCATGGAACGGAAAGGGACTCGCCCTTGATGCGTTAGGCCGTTACGACGAGGCGCTGGCCGCGTATGAAAAAACCATTGAGCTGCAGCCCGATTCGTATGGCGCGTGGGCAAACAAGGGGCTCGCCCTGTCCCGCCTGGGCAAACACGCGGACGCCGTTACGGCGTACTCAAAAGCCCTGGAAATACAGCCGGATTCCTACGAAACCATGACGAACAAAGGCGGGGAACTGTTCCATCTGGGCAGGTACGACGAGGCTCTCATGGCCTTTGACGACGCCATAAAAATGCGTCCCGATTACCCCCAGGTATGGAAAAACAAGGGGTGGACTCTTTTACGGCTGGGAAAATTCGCGGAGGCCGTAAAATCCTTTGACAAGGTAGCACTGTTAATCCCGGACGAGACGGCGTCAAACGTCCCACGCCTGGCAAAGATTAAGTACGAGGCCCTTAGCAACAAGGGACTCGCTCTCGTACAAATGCAAAACTACGAGGAGGCCGTTAAGACATTTGACAAGGCGATCGGCATAAAGGCGGACGTCTTCAGCCTGTGGGTCAACAAGGGACTCTCTCTCGTGCAGCTTAAAAAATACCAGGACGCCCTCGACGCCTTCAGCAAGGCAACAACGCTTACCGGCAACGTCCATGAGGCCTGGAATCACAAAGGCTACACCTACGAAGAAATGGGCAGGCAGCAAGAGGCGCTGGAGGCATACGACAAGGCCGTTTCCCTGAAACCCGACTACATCGAGGCATTAAACAACAAAGGCCTCCTGCTCGACGCCATGGGCAACCACAAGGACGCCATAGACGCCTACGATAAGGCGCTCAAGGTGAAGCCCGACTTTGACGCCGCCTGGTTTAACAAGGCCTGCGCCTACGCCCTGCTCTCAAACAAGGACGACGCCCTGAACTCCCTGCAAAAGGCCATCAAGCTGAACCCCGGCTACAAAAACACCGCCAAAAACACCCCGGAGTTTGCACTATTTAGGGGGGATGCGGGGTTTGAGGAGATGGTGAAGTAGTCTGCACGGCTTTATTTATACAAGGAGGTGGATACATGAAATTTACCCGTATTACCGTTAACCCTAACCAGATGGGTGGTGTTCCGTGTATTCGTGGGCTTCGCATTCCAGTTTCTGCGGTAGTGGGTATGATTGCCGACGATATGTCAGAAAAGGAAATCCAAAACGCCTTTCCCGATCTGGAACATGAGGATATTCAGGAGGCATTGCAGTATGCTGCAGAAGCCGTGAGAGAGCGTGAAATCCCACTGGTAATATCCACGTGAAATTTATTGTAGATAACGCCCTTTTACCCATAGTTGCCGATGAACTACGCAAGGCAGGGCACGACGCAGTTCACGTTCGTGACTATGAATTACAATCGGCTGACGACAGCATTATCTTCTCGCGAGCTATTGTAGAAGACCGTATACTTGTTTCAGCAGATACAGATTTTGGAACATTACTGGCATTATGGGAAGAAAATAAGCCATCTATCATTTTATTTCGCAGGAGCGCAGAAAGAAGTCCTGACAGACAAGTAAAACTATTACTCGCCAATCTTCCAGCCATTCAGAAAGACTTAGAAAAGGGCAATATCATAGTATTCGAACAAACCCGTATTCGCGTTAGACAACTGCCAATCAAAGGTTTGGAAAAAAAGAATAACCCGTAGGCTTGCCTTGGTTGTATAGTAACTTATGCGGGTTTGTACGGGTAGTAGCGGGGAAACCCCGCCCCTACGACGTGATTTTTTACAATTATAAAACGGGGTTTGCATTCAACCATCCGTTCTAAAGGCAAGGCTGAAGCCTTGCCCTACGTCCTCGGTAACATCATTCCAGTTGGTAATACACAGGCAATTTATTGCCTGTGTAGCTTACCCCGTCACGCTGGCGCTTTGAACTTCTTTGCTCGCTTTTATCAGTTCCTGATTCGATAATCCGCCCGTGTGTTCTATGGTGATTTTAACGTCTTTTCCCGATAACGCGTGTTTACCGTATACCTCAAGTATACCCGCCGTCGTATAGCGGTAGGTGATTTCCACAAGGCTTCCCTGCGGTGAAGGGGGAATGGCATCAATAACACCTTTTGCTATCAGATTGCAGTCCTTGGGGTCGCACGTGCCATCGTCGCTCATGATGCCACCTTCCAGCACCCTGATTAAGATAGAGCTTTGATTTGCAACCGCCGTTTTAAAATCGTCCTTTTTGTCGATGGGTAGCGGGGTAAATCGCGGTATCATGAGATAGTTCCGCTCCTTGCCTTCAGCATTAAAAGCGACAACGCCAAGATTATGTGAACTCACCTTTTCTACGTGGACAATCGACAGCTTTCTCGCCAGTTCTTCAGGGGCAAGCCCTTCGTTGACCGCCAGCATTGCGCCATGCCAGGCGGCTCCCAACGCGACGCATTCATCGGGATTAAGCTCCTCGCAAGGCGTCTTGCCGCTAATTTCAGCCACCATTTTTTTAATGATGGGCATTCTTGTCGAACCGCCAACGAGCAACACGGTGTTGATATCATTCCAAGCCATATTCGCCTCGCTTAGGACAATATCGCAAAGCACCTGGCATTTATTTACCAACGGTCGTGTGAATTCCTCAAACGTGTCCCTGGTCAACTCAGTAATCATGGTGTTTCCGGCGTGAATGCACATGATCTTCGTTTTTTCGCGTCTGGAAAGTTCCTCCTTGGCCTTGATAGCCCTCAGTTGCATGTCCTGGTAGGAAGACGGGTCGTCCAGGGGATCCGTGCCATATTTCTCTTTAAAGGCATTTGCAACGTGCTTGATAATCTCGTCGTCCCAGTCCTTGCCGCCCAGCATGTGGTCTCCATTGACCGCTATTTCCCTGATGCAGCCCCCTTTTATCTCAAGAATAACCACGTCAAAGGTGCCGCCGCCGAGGTCGAAGACGAACACCTTCTGGTCTTTGCCGAGCTTGTCCAACCCATAAGACAGCGCAGCGGCGACCGGTTCATCGATAACGGCCTTTACGTTAAAACCGGCAATAATACCGGCCTCCCTGGTAGCCGCCCGTTCCGGATCGCCGAAGTATGCGGGACAGGTAATCACGGCATCGGTAATCGTCGTTCCCAGCCGCGTCTCGGCGTCATTCTTCAGCCTTTTCAGGATGAAGGCAGATATCTCCTGCGCGCTGTACTTTTTGCCGTTATACTCAAAACACCACCCCTGCGTCACAACGTTGCCATGCTCGTCCTTTTTGTCTTCCTTCGGCTTTCCCATTTGCCTTTTGACAAATTCAACCACCTTGTTTGGCTCTGCAACGGCATTCTGCCTGGCTATTTCCCCAACGATAATGTTTGATTCGTCTTCTATAAGAACAACGGAAGGTATGATCCTGTGCTGATCGGGACTGGGAATTATTTCAGCCTTATTTGTATCCTCGTTAATATGGGCAATGGCTGAGAAAGACGTACCCAGGTCAATGCCTACAACCTTTAATTTTGGCGGGACCATTTTGTTTCTCCCCTGTAATGTGTTGCTATTGAAAACTTTTCAAATACTTAAGTCAAAACGAAATCGTTCGAATCCATGATGCGTTCGCAGTAGTGGCACTGTAGCTTTATGGGGTTTTTGCTGAGGACGTGCAGTTTGGGTTCCAGGTTGTGGTGGTTGCTTACGCAATTGGGGTTGAAGCATTTAACGATACCTTCAATCGTTTCCGGCACGGCGACTTTAAATTTTTTAACGACGTTATAGTCCTTGATGATGTTGACCGTTGCATTTGGCGCAATGAGGGCAATCTTGTTTACCTCTTTCTGGTCGATAATCTTTCCGCCAATTTTTATAATCCCTTTTTTCCCCAGACATTTGCTCTCTAAATTCATGCCGACGAGGACCACCCGTTCTTCGTCCTGGATGTTTAAGATCGTCGCAACTTTTAAGGTGCTTTTGCTGTCAATATGGTCGATTACGGATCCATCTTTAATAGCGGAAACGTCCAGTTTGTTGTCAACATGATCGATTACGGATTCATCTTTAATGGCAGAAACGTCCCGTTTTTTCATTCGATAGCTCCCAAAACCGACGCCAATAGCGCCTTTCTCACGGGTACGCCGTTGCGCGCCTGATGAAAGTAAACGGCAAAGTCCGTCCCGTCCAGGCTTTCGTCCATCTCGTCCACACGGGGCAGGGGGTGCAGTATCTTTAGGTCGTCTTTCGTCCCCATTTCTTCCAGTTGCGCCTTGCTGAGCCGGTATACGCCGCGCACCTTTTCGAATTCAACGGGATCTGCAAACCGCTCCTTCTGAATCCTCGTGCAGTAAATCACGTCCAGCTTTTTGCTGATGCCGAGCAAGGACTCCGTTTCGTGGCAGGTCACCTTGCGTTGCCTGAGTTCCTCAAGGCAGTCTTTCGGCATCCGCAGGCTGGATGGCGAAATGAAGTACATCTCCGTGCTAAAGTGTGACAGGGCGTACGCCAGTGAGTGTACCGTTCTGCCGTACTTCAGATCGCCCAGGAAGCCGACGGTAATGCCTTCCAGCGTCCCTTTTGTTTTTCGGATGGTATAGAGGTCAAGAAAGGTCTGCGTGGGATGTTGATTGGCGCCGTCGCCCGCGTTAATGACCGGCACGCCTGCGACGTCGGCGGCCAACCGGGCGGAACCCTCAAGATAATGCCTCAGAACAATGATATCGCAATAGCCGTCGATAATCTTTACGGAATCGCTGAGGGATTCTCCCTTTGCCGCAGAGGAAGTGCCAGGCTCCGCAAAGCCGATTACCGTCCCGCCGAGCCGGTTCATGGCTGATTCAAAACTCAGCCTTGTCCTCGTGGACGGTTCGAAGAATAACGAGGCAAGCATCTTTCCTTTCAGGATATCGGTGTGGTTGTATCCTTCCATGTGCTTTGACAGGTCGAGGATATACAATAACTCTTCTTTGTTGAAATGCCGGATAGAGATAATATCCCGTTGTTTAAAGCTTGCCATGGTTCCCCAATCTGAATGTTGTCGGGCAGTCGTCTTTGAGTGGTTGAAAATTTTATACTCCCAGGGTTTTAACGCTTGGTGTGATTGGAATAATCCTATCAGACATTTTTCGAGATTACAAGGAAAATCAGATATTGCAAGAAAGCAAAACACATGGTTGCGGCATGTGAATTTTATTGACAATAAACATTTTTATCCGTTATAGTAAACCCTCGTCAAATCTTCTTTACATAAACGTTTCAGACGCTTTATGATGCGTCAGTTTTTTCACGGGTTTTTACTATCAAATGCTCTCTAAATCATTCGGCATTTGATTTCTCAGGATTTTAGGAAACAAGAAATATTATTATGAAAACATTCAATGTAGGCCTTATAGGAATGGGGACGGTCGGCACCGGGGTTGCAAAAATCCTTTTAGACAAAAACTCACCCCTTCACGAAAAACTTGATTGCGTGCCAGTGTTGAAAGGCATTGCCGACAGCAACCCCGAAGTGAAAAGCAGATTAAACCTTTCTTCGGACGTCTTTTTCACTCACGACGCAAAGGCGCTTCTCAATAATCCCGATATCCAGGTCATTGTAGAGCTTATCGGGGGCGTACATCCCGCAAAAGAGATTATCCTGGAGGCGCTTCAAAAAGGGAAAGACGTGGTGACGGCAAACAAAATGCTCCTGGCCTTGCATGGTACCGAGCTTTTCGGCCAGGCGCGCCGATACGGCAAAAGCATCTCCTTTGAGGCAAGCGTTGGCGGTGGCATTCCGATTATTGCCGCGCTACGGGATGGGTTTATTGCAAACAGGATTCAATCTATCTTAGGCATTGTAAACGGCACGACAAACTACATTTTAACCAAGATGACCAAAGAGAACGTGAAGTACAGCGACGCCCTCGCCGAGGCGCAAAAGATGGGCTATGCGGAAAAAGATCCTACGATGGACGTTGAAGGCATTGATTCATCGCACAAGCTTGCCATATTGGCAAAGATCGGCTTCGGCGTGGATTTTGATTATGCGCGCATTTATCACGAAGGTATCAGCAACGTGGAGGTTTCTGATATCTGGTACGCTTACGAGCTTGGATATACCTTAAAGCTGGTGGCCATCGCGAAAAAAGCAGAAAACACGATTGAACTGCGAGTGCACCCAACCCTCCTTCCCCACGACCACCCGCTTTCGTCGGTAAATGGCGTCTTTAACGCTATTTGTATTCAGGGCAGCGCGGTAGGGGAAACGATGCTCTACGGAAGGGGGGCAGGCCAGATGCCTACGGCCAGCGCAGTAGTGGCAGACCTCGTGGACGTTGCGCTTGGCAGGGCGGGTGTCACGTTTGGCGCAATGAAGACGTTTTCCGGGTGCAGCGAACGTATCCCCATATCCGATATCAATCAGATTAAAACGAGATATTACCTGCGGTTTTCCGTCATAGACAAGCCCGGCGTGCTTGCAAAGATTTCCGGCATCCTGGGTAATTACGACATCAGCATCGCATCCGTTATCCAGCACAAGGCAAAGGAAACGGGCATTGTCCCGCTCGTTATGCTAACGCACCTGGCGGAAGAAGGCAACCTGCAGAAGGCCCTTAACGGAATTAAACAACTGGACGTGGTAAAAGATAACACAAAATTTATTCGCGTGGAAGAGTAGGTTGTAATCCTGTATTCGTTGCAATATTCCGCACAACTAACACATCCTTCAAAACGCCCCTCCTGGGAGGGGATCAGGGGTAGATTTCCCGTAATGGATGAGATTCTTATCGCTTCGCTATAGCAATTGTTACAACTATCCGCGAACCCGCATAAGTAAAATGGAAATCCTATATAACCAAACAAGCCAGGCTTTCGATGCCTAAACCAGGAAATACAAGGAATTCGCCCTGTATTTCTCGAAAAACAGACGCTTTTAGCTATACAACTGAAATAAAAGCCTTAAGCCTTTTACAGCACCTTTACATGGCCATAGCTCTTAAACCATTCCGCCGTTTCTTTAAGCCCTTGCTCCATTGTATAAGGCGGTTTCCATCCAAGTTCTCTCTGTATCTTTGAACTGTCGATTGCCAACGACCCGACAAGCCGCTCGACTGCATCTGATTTACCAAAAAGCTTTCCGGCAAATCGCACCAAAGGATGTGGAAAAGGAAACAACCTGGCAGGCCGATCAAATGCCGCAGCCAGTCTCCGGAGCAACTCCGGAGTGGCGACTTCTTCACGGTCACTCACCAGATAAGTCTGACCCGCAGCCTTAGGATGATTTGCACAGGTAATAATGGCATCAACTAAATTCCCGATAAAAAGGAAGCTACGAATATTTTTTATGGAAGCGAACGGTAACGGCCACCCTTTAGCAATAACATGGAGGAGTTGCAAAAAATTCCCCGGATTTCCGGGGCCATAAACAAGAGGAGGACGAATAATCACTACCTCCATTCCAGTTTCTGACGCTATGCGCAGAAGAGCCTGTTCAGCCTCAAATTTTGACAACGTATATGGATTGTACGGATGTGGCTTGTCTTCTTCTGTAAAAGGCCGATCATGGGTGGTATTACCATTTACGCCAATCGTGCTTAAAAAAACAAACCGCCGAATACCTGCTTTCCCTGCCATCCAGGCTAACTGTTCCGTACCGGCTACATTCACTTTGCGGAATTCATAGAGCGGGTTTGCGACTGTTTCTTTCACCACATGCACCCGTGCCGCTAAGTGCACAACCGTGTCCACACCAACCAACATCTTCGACCAGTCCATAGCCGAATCTATTGAACCAATCCGAACCACGTCAACCGCCCTGGGTAGACGTGTTGAAGATGCCAAAGAACGGACTGTACCCCGCACATAGCAACCATCAGACACCAACCTTTTACACAGTGACCGTCCGACAAAACCCGACGAACCAGTTATGAGTATTTTTTTTGCAATCATTTAGCTGTCTTTGGCCTTGAATTAAATTGAATAATCCTATTAGCAATTTTGTAGACCGGGAATAATGGCGACATATTTATACCATTCTGCCTTGCAGCACGCCAAATCTCAACGTTTTGCTTCAAAATATTGGAGATATTTTTGTTGGTAGCGCCTCCAATCCGCATTTTAACCACAAGATGAGGAATATATTCGATCCTGATTTTGTAACGACCAACGAAACGCATCATCAGCTCTGTATCTGCCGCGAGATGAAACCGCAGATCGAATCCACCATATTTTTCATACACACCCCGACGCACATAAAAAGTGGGATGCGCAGGCACCCAGCCTTTTTTAAACAAGCCATCCCTGTAAGGACAAGATTGCCAATAACGGACAATTTTTTCCGTGTCATCACGGCCAACATAGACCAGGTCGCCATAACAGGCATCAATTTCCTTGTCAGCAAAAGCCTCTGCTATAGTACGGACGACACCGTTGTCATAGTACACGTCATCGGAATTTAATAATCCGATAACATCGCCCGTTGCAAGCGAAATACCTTTGTTCATGGCATCGTAGATGCCTCTGTCCGGCTCTGAGATAATCTTTGAGATGCTTGATTTGTATTTGTCAATAATACCCAATGTGCCGTCGGATGAGCATCCATCAATTACAATATGCTCAACCGGGTAACTTTGCGAGAGGATACTCTTTATGCAGTCTTCAATGGTCTTTGCTGAATTAAGCGTGGATGTGATTATTGAGATTTTTAAATTACTTTTCATGCACCGCATCCTCATCTGCAATTTCTTTTAAATACTTGAAAAGTTCTTTTGCCTTTGATTCCCAGTTAAAATGATCAAAAATGTACTTTCTCCCTTTCTTGCCCATTTCTTCCCGTTCCTCTTTGCTTTTTTGATAAACCGCTTTCATCGCATTGTATAGCTCTTCCTTATTCGGGCGGATATAGTAACCACAGCCGATGTTTTCGATCTCTTTCCAGGGAGTTCCCGTAGTAGTAATAACCGGCCTTTCACAGGCAAGTGCTTCAGCAACGATATTACCGAAATTTTCACTGTAAGACGGCAGTATTACCACATCAGAACGCCTGATAAGTTTTATTTTGTCTTCGCCATATACACCATCCATCCTCTCAATATTTTCTTTCTGAAAATCTATTGATAATTTCTTTAGATAATCCTGAAGGTCAGGCCCTGCTATCACTAATAAATGTTCATTTCTGTCAACATTTTCGCACAGTTTTCTATATGCATCAATCAATATATCCAAGCCTTTTTCTTTATCTGTTCTGGATAAGAATAAGAATATGAATTTCCCATCATATTTATTTTTAAAGGAATATTTATCAGGCAATATAGAGAATAATTCGATATCTATACCATTAGGAATGTATATTATGTTATCCACAAAACCGAGTTTAATAGCGGTTGTTTTTTCTAACTCGCTAGTTACATGTATATACCGCGCTTTTCTCATCAATGGTAAAACTAACAAGCAGTATGGCTTTTTTTTCCATGCTTTCGATTTTAAGCTCCATTCCTCAAAGCCACCTCTTAAGGAAACGATAAATTCTTTTTTCAATAAAATAGTATAAATAAATGCCAGCGTATTATGAAAACTAAAAAGACCATTGAGCCAAATAACGTCGCTATCCTTTATATTTTTCCAAAGTCCCCATAAAGAGCTGATAGAAAAACCAAAGCTATGGAAGAAAATACTTTTATAACAAAAACCTTCTTCGGCTTTTTTTAGATATTGATACACACGTGCCGGATTTTCACTAATAACCACTATTTTTATTGAGTCAGTAATTGTTCTCAAACACTTAAATAATTTACTTCCGCTCTCGACAACACCACCATATTTATAATCTGGCGCATAATGAGTATTTATAAATAATATTTTTTTCTTGGTAAGACGCATACGCTAGTTTTTAAAAAACATTTTCTTTGCTAATGAACCATAAATAATAGACACATCACATTGATTACACAATTTTTCTGCCAAACGTCCTTTTTTTAACAAATTATCTCTTAATATTTTGTAACCCTCACCATTCCAAATATCATATATTGAATCGTTGTTTATATTTCCCAATGTCTCAACGCCCGATGCATCTTGACAGCATTTACTAATCTTGCCATCTGGCCGAATTACCAATTGAATAAATGGAAGCACGCATGAATGATGATGGTATATTTTATAGAAATCAAAATGTTCCGTGTCTTTATTGGGAGACAATCCAGCTCTATTTGTGAGTATTTCATTTATTTTTCTAAGTAATATTTTAGTTTTACCTTTAAAAATATTAATTGATTTATGGCTTGAGACCTTTATTTCTTCCATTGTCTTTCTCACGGGATCAATTAATTTTAATCCGTCATCATAATTATCTATCACTAACTCATCCAGCCCAAATTCAAAAAGCCTGATATATGAATCATAATTAAGCAATAAACCATTGGTGTACAAATATATATGCGCTGCGGGCAATTTTTCTCTAAACACTTTGCAAAAAAAAGCAAGTCTTTTGTCAATTAGTGGCTCATTATTACTAAATAATGCCAGAAGTCCTTTATAATTGACGGCTTGTAATTCATCTGCAATTTTATGAATTAATTGATCGTTCATTTGGGTAAAGTTTCGTGTATCATTGTGTATGTTAACAGGGCAAAAAGAGCACGTATTGTTACATTTATTTACCGTTTCAATTTCAATCGCAATCGGAAACTTAAGATGCTGTTTAGCATAATATTTAGCAAAAATAGTTGATAACCATGCTCTGTAAAAGTGATAAAATCTTAACAACGTGCCTTTCAGAATATATTTATTTACAAAGAAATCGAATTTTGCGTACTCATCAACAACTTCAATCTCCTCAGAATGTCTATCTTTTACAATCGACATTTTTTACATTCCTCAAAATATTTAAGTTTGGTAACCGTAGACATTGTGTTCATTTTTTTCAGCATATCTCGTTTGCCGATTCAAAGCAGAGCTTTTATTGCAATCCCGTTCCCAAGCTGGAGCTTGGGAACGAGGTGAATCGAGGAATTACCAAGATTATAACCCCATTGATTTTACAAGCTTTTTTGGGCTTGTGTATAAGGACATGGTCTATCCTCATAAGTGCTATTACAAATCTACTGATCGAGTAAATTTACGTTTGCTGCCATTTTTTCTCTAAGATTTTAATATCAATAAGACTCTGGTACCATAACGCGTGCAAAAAGCAATAAATAAACCCTGCCCGCCCATCGAGAATACCAAGCTGAACGATATATCTGTACACGAAATAGAGACATGGCCTGACAAGAAGCGGCAATCGGTTCCAAATGGTCCGCCTAATCCAGATTTTTGTCCTCAATAACCAAGGCAATGTGCTGATGTAGGAATAATCTACGCACTCCCTCTTTATATATGCGATAGCCTCCCGCTCGGCATTGCTAACATGCTTTTCAATCCAGGTGGCGATTGGTTTCCTATCATGATGAATACAGGGACACTTCATCACGCAGGCGACCCCGTCTTTACGGGCGTATTCCCTGGCGCCTTCGCCAACAAATACCAATCCAGCCCTTTTGAAAATCCTCCTTATCTTCGGATGGCCGTAAGCACGTTTAAGATAAGAACCAAAGAATATATACCTTATATGCACGTAGATGGCATCAAACTGCAGGGACGAATCCAGTATGTGCCGGAGTTCAGCGACAAACTCGGTATCCACATACTCGTCGGCATCCAAAAAAAACACGATGTCATTCCGGATGGCACAGTTATTCAGCATCCAGTTCCGCTGGTCAGCCCAAGACGGAAACTTATTATAGTACAGCTCTACATCGGCGTATTCCCTGCATATCGCTACTGTTCTGTCAGTGCTGTAGTCGTCAGCAACGATAATCTGATCGAATTTATTCAGAACGCTTTCAAGGGCATAGCGAATATTCTCCTGCTCATCGTGCGTCATAATTAACACCGAAACCGGCAGTTTATGGGTAGTCACACTCTCCACCTATCGTTATAAAACTCTGTGCCTAATTTACCGCCAGGCACACTTATAATTTCTGCACTTTCTTCTCCAGGATTTTAATATCAATAAGACTCTGGTACCATAACGCATGCAGATAGCAGTAAACAAGCCCTGCCCGTCCATCGAGGATACCAAGCTGAAAGAGATATCTGTACACGAAATAGAGATATGGCCGTATCAGGAGCGGCAGTCGATTCCAGATGGTTCTCCTAATCCAGATTTTTGTTCTCAACTGCCACGGAAGCGCGTGGGAATAGGAATAATCCAAATGATGCTTCGCCATATACACAATGGCCTCACGCTCTGCCGAATTGATGTGTTTTTTAATCCAGAACGATATCGGCTTTCTGTCGTGATGAATATAGGGACTCTTCATAAAGAGGGAGACCCCCTCCTTGTTGGCGTATTCCCTGGCGCCTTCGCCGGCAAACGACAACCCGCTCTTTCTAAATATCCTCTTTACCTTCGGGTGGCCGTAAGCATGTTTAAGGTGAAAACCAAGAAAAATGTATCGGGCAAGCAGGTATATGGAATCAAAATAGGTGTTCGATTTCAGAATACGCCCGATCTCGTCAAAAAACTCCTGATTAACATATTCATCGGCATCTAAAAAAAATACGGTTTCATTTCGGATGGCACAGTTCTTCAGCATCCAGTTCCGCTGATCAGCCCAACTCAGGAATTTATTATGGTACAGTTCCACACCAGCATATTCCCTGCATATTGCCACGGTTCCGTCAGTGCTGTATGAGTCAGTAACGATAACCTGGTCAACGTTATCCAAAACACTTTCAATCGCATAGCGAATATTCTCCTGCTCATTCTGCGTCATGATCAACACAGATATCGGTAGTTTATGGGTAGTCACTGATTGCTCCTATACAACTTGAATATTATAATTGTGCAGCAGGCCGGCAAACTCTCCGGACGAATATAGCTCCATCTCCGCCGGGCTGATACCGGGATGGCAGGGGACGTACAGTTCCGCTATGCTGGTTTGAGATATCCCGGATAACATGGCGTTCCATGCTGCCAGCGTTACGCCAAGGTTGAGTTCTTTTTCGTGATAACAGGGGCATCCGACCAACACGCGCCGGTCAGACGCGAGGCACAGGTATCTCGAGCAGAGGCCCGACACAAATTGCTTCAGGTCATACTTCAAACTAAAATTTAGTTGGTGGATTGGTCTGATGGCACTGGATAACCCATATTTTTCGGCAACGGCCTTAACAATGCGATAGACAGGGGGTATTCCATGAATATTCTGGTGGGTATCAATAAAGCTGACGGGGAAACCGTACTCCATCAGCCGTACCAGTTGTGCCTCAAATTCCAGAAAGAGGGCGTTGCGTGACAGTCTACCGGTTGCCAACCCGGCCAGAATATTTCTTTTGGCAAGCGGTCGGCATTGTAAATAATATCTCCGAACGGCGTCGGTCAGTGGTACGTACTCAGTCAAATAGAAATGAGCTCCCCAGGATGTGCCATTAATGTTGGCCAGGTGGTCTTTCGAATACACACACTCTTCAGCAGCCAGTACCGTCGAGGACACGACTACCCCTGCCTGGCATACCGCGGCAATTGCAGCATTCGTTGTCGGGCTTTCACCATAATCATCGGCAATAAATCTAAGTTTCATTGTCTTTTTTAGCAAAATCGGAAACAGCGTTATTGATAAGCAATTCCGTAAATTACTTATACACGTCTAATATTTTGTGAAAGCGAGAAACAAAATTTTCAAAAGAAAAATAATTCAGACCTTCCGGTACTATTCCTTTTGCTTTATTAAGCGCCAAAAATATTGCTTGTTTCAACTCAGAACTGTCATCAGGATTTACCAGCATGCCAAGTTCTCCGTGTTTTACCGCCTCACAACTGCCGTCAGATTTGCTGGCGATAACAGGAATGCCGCAAGCCATTGCCTCTAAAAAAACAAAACCGAACCCCTCCCCTCGGCTTGGCATAACATATACATCTGCTAGCCGATAATGATCGGCCTTTTCAGACTCGGAAATGTGCCCGGCAAAAACAACAGTATCGGCAATTCCCATCAATTTTGCCTTTTTTTCAAGACGGCCACGGTCTTTCCCATCACCTACTATCAGATAAGCAATATTTGGTATTTCTTGTCTTATTTGAGGCAAGATATCCATCACCTCGTCAAATCCTTTCGCACGTTCAAAAGAATCAAGTCGACCTACTGTCATCAGTATTATTTTGTCTTTCAAACCATAACGCTCTAACAATTCGATTTTTTTTGGTCCTGGTCCATATTGCTCTATCTTAACGCAGTTCGGAAGAATAAATGATGGTATCTGTTCCAGTTTTGACCAATGCAAAAAACGTCTTTTCGTGTATTCACTAATAGAAATAAATGCATGTATGTGCTTAACAAAACGATTAGTTAAAAAACTATTTGTTGGTTGCCAGGCATCTATACCATATATGATAAGAATTAAAGGTTTCCTCATTATCCGGCAACATAGATATGCAATAGGGAGTAAGTTAATATGACCACAGATTATCAAGCTAAAATGCGGGTTTTTTTTAATAGCCTTCATAACGGTAACAATATATTTTATTTTGCTACCGAGACCTGTAGTCACATAGTTTAGTTTATGCGGAAGAGGGCCTGCTTCGTTGAGCATTATTCTAGGAATTGCAACTACTTCTGTCAAATCAGGATGCAAACAAATTGACGTCAAAACGTCACAATTAAATTTCGATATGCCTCCATGCCCCCCAAAAGCATCTGTAATCAAACAAAGAACTCTCATTGAATATTATCTCCATCAGTAGCGTCTGTTACGTTGCACCTTTTCGCGATTGCCAAATATCGGGTTATCCATTATAAATCATTATCAATATAATGCATCGTTTCAAAATTCCAGCACGCTCAAAAACTGAAGTACCACTTGATTCTCATTTATGTTGTATCGTATCAAAAGTCTTTTCCCTGGCGGTATAATGTTTAACAATCGAGTACAAAACCATCAACAATAGTACATACTTCGGGGTTTCCCATAAAAAGTACCAAAACGTTGTTAACATTGTCCCTCGTGGAAATCCCCTAAACCAACTCACAGAATAAGCCAAAAACAAAAATCCCAAAATTGCGTTTTTATGGTATAGTCTAAAAATATAGCGTGAGAAATAGCCAAAGAATATTCCATATATTAGATTTCCGATAAAGATACCCTTCCACCCAAAGCGCCGGTACATATCTGCATTAAAAGTTATTGTAGAGAAGCTTCTTTCCTGATAAACTCCCGAATATGCTGCAACCACTTCGTTGCCATCAAGCAAAAGAGGCTTATCTTTCCATACACCTTTAGGTATCCACGCATAAAGTACAGCGCTAATACCTTCCCAGCCGGCATAAGGTACATCTGATGGAACAAGTTCATAAATAATTGGATCGGAGACACCAAGTAAAGATTTATATATCATCGATAGATTGTTTGACAGATCAAATGCATCTGCTCCGAGTTCTTCTTTCACTGATTTTACCGTACCCAACCGAGCACCCACATCTGTTAAGCTTGTTTCCATAAAACTGCTTGTAGACCGATAGGCAGCCATGAAAGGAATAAGGAATAACATCATAATAAATAAAAAGACACCGGCCCTCTTTATAACCTTCCCAGAACCATTCACTAGCCAATATCCACAAATTAAATAGAAACCAGAAAAAAATATGAACCCACGAGTCCCCGTTGCAAAATAAAACACAAATATTACCATTAAAATGGCATAGATACATATTCTCTTTGTATGATTACTTCTAACAATAACTAAAGGAAGAAGAAAGAATGTCATGTCTGTTATACGTATAAAAAGAGCAAAAACATCAAATAATGAAGCCGTTGCGCCAGCATCACCCCGATCCAGATCGCCGGTTTTAGCGCCTACAAACAACATAATACAGGTGTACGATAGGCAAAGCCATCCTGACATCTTCATTGATTTGTAAAATGGTTGAGATGCATTTGTAGATGCATCAGGCAAAGAAAAAGCAGGCTCACGCCTATTTATGAATTGATAGGCACCTATTACTAATGGAAACGTAAGTACATGAGCAATTTGCATATCAAGGATATAGTAATCCAATACACCCCCATTCAAAAATACCAAGAAGACAGGTGCGATACCTAACCGCATAAACTCAACAAAAGAATATATAGTAATGGGCGTCATTAATAAGAAATTAAGATGCCTTCGCTCAAAATAATATGTAAGCAAAAGATAGTATGCGCACACGATACTCAGGGAAATGTGTGCCGAATAAAAAGAAGCTGCAATTGCTGCAATCAAGGCAGTAACAAAACTTACTCCCGGGTGTGAAATAAACCAGTAAATCATGGGGAAGGAATTTTTGAAACGATTTTGATTCATTATTATTTGCAAATAAATGCTTCTCTGCGAAGAAATTTGAATTTTGAATAAAGGAGAAGGCGCAATCTATTTCTTACATCATAGGACAAATTCTTCCACTGCAGTACACAAATAATTACCAGGCTTGTTACCCCTATTACACTTCCAGTTATGGACGATAATAGTTTGAGACTGATTCCTAAAAAAACAACGCCGACGAACATCACACCTCCCATCGTCAGTATGATTTGTGGGACGGATAACGTTCCACCGATTTTTTTTAATTCCTTCGCCGTAAATACTATAGGTATTAATACCGATCCTATCAGTTCCCCTACAACAATTGCCATACCAATTGCAAGTAAACTGTATTTTGAAATATATAAAAACACAACGCCAAAAATAATTGCCGTCTGCATTGCACTAGCGGTAGTTTGTGCCTTTAAATTATTAATACCGGCTAGATACGTTGTTAAAGGCGCACCGAAATTTTTCAATGAAACTGAAAGAGCAAGCAAAAGATATAGTGACAAATTAAAAGCGATAAGGTTTCTTGTCCATTTTAAATAAACAAACTCAACAAACGGTAAAGTAATTAATAAACCAATATTTATTAATAACCCACTAACCAACCAAGAAGTATGAATGGTCTCCTTTAGTTTGTAATGATCTTTTTGAATATAATAGCGAACCATCTCAGGAAATAATGGTTGCGTTAGCAGGGTTGTCGCCTGTATAAACATATTTGAAAGTGTTCGTAAAGTAGTTAATATCGGGGCAACGGAAGTACCCAAAACAGATGAAACAGCTAAAATTATTCCACTGTTTTGCAATTGCAGTAAAAAGCCTATCATTGTAAGAGTTAAAGAATTACGCAAATTTATTAGCCCTGTTTTTAAATTCCCCCCTTGCCAAAAAGGATATATGTCATAAAAATGTTTTCTTAAATCATACACAATGAAAAAGATCGCAATCGCCGGCACAACGCCACTTACTATCAACGCCATAGCTATTCCACCTCCGATCTTTACCGTAATTAATACACCGAAAGTTTGTGCTATTTGCATTGCCATACCCCACAAGACCGCTCTGGAATAAAGGCCTACGGGGGCATACATTCGAACCAAAATACCACCAACTGAACCTGAAAAAAACCATGTTGCCACCAGGAAAACAAATCCAAATTTAATATCAAACTGATCAGTAGTTACATTTTTTACTCCCAAAGCCCATCCGAATAAGCCACACATAACGATTGAGATCGAAATAATCATCTCCAGACAACCTAATAATAGTGCTGTCTGTATACTTGAAGCAAGAACTATCTTAAGTTTGTTTTTATCCAGAAAGAATAATTTACACAGCTCATTTCCCACATAGCTTTGATGTCCGTTATCAAAAGTTTTTAAAATACTATATAAGGCATTTATACTTAACCATAATCCAAAATTATCTTTACCCCATGATTTTAAAAAAACAGGAACAAATATAACAGTCTGGACAAATAATATAAAAAAAGATATTATTCCTAATGTTGTTCCACTCAATAAACGTTTCTCTATAGCACTCGACATAGCTCACACATATCGAACAAATATTTACCCAATACGCTCTTTCGATTTAAGACCTTCACCTGAAAATCTCCCTATCGACTGTATTAAAAGTGCAATCTGCTTAAATGCTTCTTTGAAATGGATCGCCCGTTTGGCATTAATACCTGAATCTTGTGCGAAATTTTGACACCCTCTTCTGGCAACAGTTCACCCACCCTCCAAAGTGCCGATACCCAGTCAGGGTTTTAAACCCTGACTGGGTTATAAGACAATGTGCCGATTCCCCTCCAGTGAGGAGCAAGAGGGGGGAGAACTGTTACCTCTTCTGAAACCTTTATTATTAAAGGCTTAGAGGAATTTTGTAGGTTTTAACATTTAACTCATTGGATTAAATGTCTATTTTGTGTTCTTCAGACACGGTTGGGTTAGAATAATTTTTTCAAGAGAAACTTATTTATATAAAAAATAATGGTTTTAGTTATTTCCTTTATACGCAGGTTAGGGGTAATTATTGGCACACAAGTATTCTTCTTTTTATTTTTTACCTCATCAAATAACTTGTCCCAATTGGCATACGCAATATTTTCAGCAAACAAATTCTGCGTTCTGTTCATCGCATTTTTAGAAAATGTATGATTCAAAGTATCATTTGATAATAACTGAATTATTTGCCTCTCCATTTCTACATGACTTGCAAATGTCAGACCTGTTTCATTATGCTTTATCGTTTCCATTAAACCTACTCTTCTTGCGCCAATTGTAGGCACTCCTGCGGCCTGAATTTCCACGGCAGACACACAAAATGTTTCTGTCGAACCAAATAAATTAGGGTTTACAACACCTAATTTATATTGATGAAGATTAGCATATATTCCTTTCTTTGTTACTAACCCTTTGAAATACACCCCATTTTTACTAATTTCCGCCAAACTCTCACCTAATAATGGTTTCAGATGCTCATCTTCATACTTTTTCGAAGCTACTTTTAAATCCCCTAGCTCGCTATCTTTGTCATACAGTTTTGCACTTCCATACACATCTAATTGTGCACATGGTAAAATCTTTTTAATACTTGGCCATGCTTTAACCAAATGATGAAACCCTTTTGACTCTGTTAACGAACCCATATAGCATACTTTGAAATTATCCTTTAATGAGGCGCTATCTACGCGTTTTGCAATTGCAGGAATATCAACAAAATTGTGAATAAAGGTGATTTTTTTATAAAGTGTTCTATGGCGATGCTGAGTCGCATGCATTTGTGATACGCAAACAATTCTTTTTACATTTTTACAATTATTAAGCAAGTCAACAATATCGGGATAAGGTCCATTATGGTCCCAAACAATAATGCTTAAATTTGGAGGTAGCTTTAATTGAAGAAACTTTTTGAATTCACTATTTGAACGGCTGATTAATGTCAAACAACATTCTTGCTCTTCCTTTAAATTGGAACTTAACGCTGATAATGAATCTAATTTTTTGTGCTCAAATGGAACGTTTTCAAGTATCGCATTGCCATCATGAAAAAGAATTACTGCATGCTTATTTGAAACATGCTGAAGTAATTTAAAAAACAACCAATCTGTACCACTCAATCCAATGTTATCGTTGACAAATTCTTGCCAAGAAAAATTTTTTATTATAGAAAAATTGCAATAAAATATGAGTTGCACAAGATATACCCAACATTACTTTGTTAAAAACCATGCGATAAAATAATTTTTAATTGTCCCTCATCTTATGACTTATCCATGCT
>Ga0315281_10002232_pt1 | contig 28777 bp, 21 predicted proteins | sample YL17G07_0_MG_FD_204540 | JGI IMG/M metagenome (GOLD analysis project Ga0315281, IMG submission 204540) | Sediment microbial communities from Yellowstone Lake, YNP, Wyoming, USA - YL17G07_0 | ecosystem: Environmental > Aquatic > Freshwater > Lake > Sediment | place: USA: Wyoming | collected...
CCGGTCGACCCGGGCAATCCGCTCTCGCGGTCGGTGTCGCGCGAGTGGGAGAAGATCTACCACGACCAGTACCGCTACGACTCGTCGTTCGACTGGGTCTGCTCGCCGAACGACACCCACGCCTGCCGCATCCGCGCGTATGTCCGGAACGGCATCGTGGTGCGCAGCGGCGCCACGTACGACTACCAGAAGTACGCCGACCTCTACGGCAATCACGCGAGCATCAACTGGAACCCGCGCCAGTGCGCCAAGGGCTACACGTTCCACCGCGTGCTGTACGGGCCGTACCGCTTGCGCCATCCGATCGTCCGCAAGGGGTGGAAGGCGTGGGCCGAGGCCGGCTTCCCCGAGCTGACGCCGGAGAACAAGGAGAAGTACTACTTCACGCGGCGGGGAGACGACGAGTTCATTCAGATCTCCTGGGAGGACGCGTTCACGCACGTCGCCGGGGCGCTCGACGCCATCGCGCGCCGTTACAGCGGCGAGGCCGGCACGAAGCGCCTGCTCGCGCAGGGCTACCAGCCGGAGATGGTGAAGGAGACGGGCGGCGCCGGCACGCGCACCTTCAAGATGCGCGGCGGCATGGGGCTGCTCGGCGTGCTCGGCAAGTACGGGATGTACCGGCTCAACAACTCGATGGCGCTGCTCGACGTGAAGATTCGCGGCGTGAAGCCCGAAGACGCGAAGGCGGGCCGCAACTTCTCCAACTACACGTGGCACGGCGACCAGGCGCCCGGTCATCCGTGGGTCCACGGCCTCCAGGCGTCGGACTGCGACTTCAACGATCTCCGGTTCTCGAAGCTCATCATCATGGACGGCAAGAACCTGGTCGAGAACAAGCTCACCGACTCGCACTGGTTCATCGAGACGATGGAGCGGGGCGGCAAGATTGTGGTGATCGCGCCGGAGTACGGGCCGCCGTCGACGAAAGCCGACTACTGGATCCCGATCCGGCCGCAGACCGACGCGGCCCTCTTCCTCGGCATCACGCGACTGATGATCGACAAGAAGCACTACGACGAGAAGTTCGTCACGCAGTTCACCGACTTTCCGCTGCTCGTTCGCACCGACACGCTGAAGCGCCTGCGCGCGCACGAGGTCTTCGGTGGCTACAAGACCACGCTCGCGGCCGACGGCCCGTCGATGAAGATTCAGGGGCTCCTGCCGGAACAGCACGCGAAGCTCGGCGACTACGTCGTGTGGGACGCGAAGACGAAGGGGCCGCGCGCCATCACGCGAGACGACGTCGGCGAGACGATGAGCAAGAAGGGCGTCGATCCGGCGCTCGAGGGGCGGTTCCAGGTGAAGCTCGCCGACGGCAAGACGGTCGAGTGCGCGACGCTGTGGACGCTTTATCAGGTCCACCTCAAGGACTACGACCTCGACACGGTCGCCGACATCACGCGTGCGCCCAAGCCCCTCATCGAGCAACTCGCCGAGGATCTCGCGACGATCAAGCCGGCCGCCATCCATCAGGGCGAAGGGATCAACCACTGGTTCCACGCGACCGAAATGAACCGCGCGGCGTACCTGCCGCTGATGCTGACCGGCAATATCGGCAAGCCGGGCGCCGGCTGTCACACGTGGGCGGGCAACTACAAAGCGGCGCTCTTCCAGGGATCGCCCTGGACCGGTCCGGGATTCAAGGGCTGGGTCGCCGAGGATCCGTTCCAGTTGTCGCTCGACGAAAAGTCGCCGGGCAAGGAGGTGCACGCGCACGCGTACACCAAAGACGAGGAGCCCGCCTACTGGAACCACGGCGACAAGGCGCTCATCGTCAACACGCCGAAGTTCGGCCGGAAGAACTTCACGGGCGCCAGCCACATGCCGACGCCCACCAAGGCGTTGATCTTCAGCAACGTCAACCTGATCAACAACGCCAAGTGGGCGTACGAGATGATCAAGAACGTCAACCCCAACATCGAGATGATCGTCTCGATCGACATCCAGATGACGGCGTCGATCGAGTACGCCGACGTCGCGCTGCCCGCCAACTCCTGGCTCGAGTTCGAAGATGTCGAGGTGACCGCGAGCTGCTCGAATCCGTTCCTGCAAACGTGGAAGGGCGGCATCCCGCCCGTGTTCGACAGCAAGGACGACCTGGCGATCCTCGCGGGGATCGCGAAGGCGATGGCCCGGCTCACCGGCGATCAGCGCTTCGACGACATGTTCAAGTTCGAGAACGAAGGCAAACGGTCGGTGTACCTGCAGCGGCTCCTCGACACCTGCACGACGACCAAGGGCTATACGGTCGCGGACATCATGGCCGGGAAGTACGGCCCGCCCGGAGGGGCGCTGCTGAACTTCCGGACGTATCCGCGCATCCCGTTCTACGAGCAGGTGCACGACAGCGAGCCGTTCCACACCGACACCGGCCGGATGCACGCGTACGCCGACATCCCCGAAGCGATCGAGTACGGCGAGAACTTCATCGTGCACCGCGAAGGGCCCGAAGCGACGCAGTACATGCCCAATGTCATCGTCTCGTCGAACCCGCTCGTGCGGCCGGAGGACTACGGCATCTCGCGCACGGCCGAGCACTGGGACGACCGCACGATCCGCAACGTGAAGATGCCGTGGGCGCAGGTGAAGAACACCAAGAATTTCCTTTGGGAGAAGGGCTTCCAGTTCTACTGCCTGACGCCGAAGACACGGCACCGCGTGCACTCCGGCTGGTCCAACGTGGACTGGCACATGCTCTACGACTCCAACTTCGGCGATCCCTACCGCCTCGACAAGCGGGCGCCGTGCGTCGGCGAGCACCAGCTCCACGTCAACCCGCAGGCGGCGCGCGACCTGGGCATCAACGACGGCGACTACGTGTACCTGGACGCGAACCCGGCGGACCGGCCGTATATCGGCGCCAAGCCGGACGATCCGTTCTACCGCGTGGCGCGCTGCATGCTGCGCGTCAAGTACAACCACGCGTATCCGTACAACATCGTGATGATGAAGCACGCACCGTTCATCGCGACCGAGAAGAGCGTGAAGGCGCACGAGACGCGGCCCGACGGCCGCGCACTCTCGGCCAACACCGGCTACCAGGCCAACCTGCGCTACGGGTCGCAGCAGTCGGTCACGCGCAACTGGCACATGCCGATGCACCAGACCGACACGCTCTTCCACAAGGCGAAAGCGACGATGGGGTTCATCTTCGGCGGGGAAGCGGACAACCACGCCGTCAACACCGTGCCGAAGGAAACACTCGTGCGCGTCACGAAAGCCGAAGACGGCGGGATGGGCGGCAAAGGCGTGTGGGCGCCGGCCACGACCGGCTACACACCCGACAACGAGAGCGACTCCATGAAGAGATACCTCGCTGGGGATTTCATCAAAGTTAAAACTTAAAACTTAAGACTCGGAACTTAGAACTCGGAATCGAATTGCAATCCGAAATTATCTGAAATCTGAAATCTGAAATCTCAAGGATCCCTTATGCCGTTTGACGACCCCGAGATTGACGACCCGAACGAACTCGTTGGCGTCGAGTTGCCCGGCGACGAGACGGTGACGCTCGAGATGGCCGCGGCGTTCGCCGACGAGTTCGCGCAGCTCGGCTTCACGCGGCCGCAGATTCTCGGGCTGTTTCGCCGTGCGGAGTACACGGGCGCGTACCAGGCATGGACGCTCCTCGGCGAGGAAGCCATCGCGACGCTCGTCGACGAGAGTCTCGCCGTTTGGGGGCGCGTCAGGTATGTCGTCACTGACGCAGTGGCGGACGAAGCGGTGCCGGCGCGATTGTTCCGGTCGAGGAGCTGACCCATGTCTACTGTGAAGAACTGGCAACTCGGCCGCGACATGAACTATCCGTACGACGCGCGCTTTCCGAAGCAGCAGTTCGCGTTCGTCTTCAACATCAACCGCTGCATCGCCTGCCAGAGCTGCACGATGGCGTGCAAGTCTACCTGGACCTTCAACAAAGGCCAGGAGCACATGTGGTGGGCCAACGTCGAGACCAAGCCGTACGGCGGCTACCCGAAGTGGTGGGACGCGAAGATTCTCGAAAAGCTCGAGGACGCGAACCCCGGCGGTCAGGTCTGGGGCGGCAAGCCGGCCGACGGCCGCGACAAGCCGTACGGCACCTTCGAAGGGCAGACGATCTTCGAAGCGGCGCAGCGCACGCTGACGCCGGACAGCGCCCGCGTGCTCGGTTACCTGCCGACCGACGAGGAATGGAACGCGCCGAACATCTACGAGGACAACCCGATCGGCAAGAAGGGCGTCAGGAACAAGATCGACGAGACCGGTGAACAACTGCCGGTGCACAACACGTGGTTCTTCTATCTCGCCAGGATCTGCAACCACTGCTCGTATCCCGCGTGCCTCGCGGCGTGCCCGCGCAAGGCGATCTACAAGCGCGCCGAGGACGGCATCGTGCTGCTCGATCAGGCGGAGTGCCGCGGGTATCGCAAGTGCGTCGAAGCGTGTCCCTACAAGAAGAGCATGTATCGCGGCAACACGCGCACGAGCGAGAAGTGCATCGCATGTTACCCGCGCGTGGAAGGCACCGACCCGGAAAGCGGCGGCGAGCCGATGGAGACGCGGTGCATGTCCGCGTGCATCGGCCAGATCCGCATGCAGGGTCTGGTGAAGCTTGCCGAAGACGGCACGTGGGCGGAAGATCGGCAGAACCCGCTCTACTTCATGGTGCACGTGGCCAAGGTGGCGCTGCCGCTCTACCCGCAGTTCGGCACGCAGCCCAACGGCTACTACATCCCGCCGCGCTGGGTCGCGAGGCCGTACCTGCGACAGATGTTCGGTCCCGGCGTGGACCGCGCGATCGAGAACTACGTGAGCCCCAGCCGCGAACTGCTGGCGGTGCTGCAACTGTTCCGGCGGTCGAACCGCATCATCTACAAGTACGAGATCAAGGAAGGACCGAAGATCTACGAGGGCTCGCTGCACGGGAAGAAGGTCGAGCTCTACAACGACACCGTGATCGCGTTCGGCAAGAGCGGACGCGAGATCTTCCGGACGACGGTCGAGGAGCCGATCCACGTCCGGCCCAACATTCACGCCAACTCGATCTGAGGGTTTGCGAGGAGGCCACAGAGACACCGAGACACGGAGAGATTTACGCGCCACGGAGACACAGAGACACAGAGACACGACGACCACACGATCGATCAGAGAGACACCGAGACACGGAGAGAGTTACGCGCCACGGAGACACAGAGAGCGATTGAGATTACGCGCCACAGAGACACCGAGACACGAAGGCCACACGATTGATCAGAGAGACGAGACACGACGATGCGACGACCCGTGGAATCGATCGGAGAGACGCCGATGACCGAAGCTCCTCGCGATGATGCCGACGCCGCGCTCGCGCGGGCGGTTGTGTACCGGATGCTGTCGATGGGGTTTCAGCCGCCGACCGAGGGGCGGCTCTTGGAGATCGGTGCCCGCGACGGGTTCCGCGCGGCCATGGCGGCCGCCCAATATCTCGATGAGGTCAACATCAGAAGTGGCGTCCGCCTTCCCCCCGGCGGACCTCAGGGCAGGCAGGCGGACCCGACGGGACTGGCATCCGCGGCCGCGCGCCTGGAGTCGCTGGCGGTTCCTGACGCCGACACGCTGTCCGCCAGCTTCTGGCGTCTGTTCGGCCACACGACGCGCGGGCTGATCTGCGCCTGCGAGACCGAGTACGGCCCGGACAACGGCTTTCATCAGCCGCAGCAGCTGGCCGACATCGCGGGCTACTACTTCGCATTCGGGCTGCACCCGGTCGCCGCCACGGACACCCGCGCGGACCACATCGCCTGCGAGTGCGAGTTCATGGACTTCTTGAGCCGCAAGCAGGCGCACCTGCTCGACCACACCGATGCGGGCGCCGACGTGTCAGAGACTCTGGAGGTGACCGGGATAGCGGAGCGCTCGTTCCTGCGCGAGCACCTCGGCCGCTTCGGACGCGCGTTCGCCGCGCGGGTCGCAACGGAGGATGGCGACGGCTACTTCGGTGCGCTCGGGCGCCTGCTCCTCGCGTTCGTGGACGCTGAGTGCACGCGCGTCGGCGTCGAAGCCGGTCCGGTGGATCTGATCGTCAGGCCGGACGAGCCCGACGAGACGCCGATGGCGTGCGGCACGGCGGACGAGCTCATCCAGATCCAGCGGCACCCATGAGCGCGATCGTCTATTCACCCGATCTCGTCGAGGAAACCGTGCTGCTGGCCGAGGGCACGCTGGGTCCGGCCGACGCGCAGGCGTTCAGAGGCGAGCGCGACCAGCTCTACGGCCAGCCGGACCCCGACCGGCGCGAGGCTGATTTTCGCGCGTTCCACATGCGCTGGTTCGCTCACCTGGGGCTCCATCGCGTCATCGAGGACATCGTCGCCCCGCGTGCCGACATCCTGAACTGCGTCGCCGGGTGCCGCGTGTCGCGCGCGCTCATCCGTCGGGACGAGGGTGCGGATCTCCTTGACCCGTCGCCTGCGACCGTACGCGTCGACGCACGGCCGACGTTGGCGCTGCGGCTCCGTCCGCCGGCGTTGCTCGCACCGGCGACGCTCAGTGCGTTCCTCGCGCACGAACTGACGCACGTCACCGACATGCTCGATCCGGCATTCCACTACGAACGCGCGCTGCCGCCGTCCGACGATGGGCCGTCGAGCGACAACATCCTGCGGGATCGCTACCGGGTGTTGTGGGACGTCACGATCGACGGGCGTCTGGCGCGGCGCGGGATCGCCGACCCCCGCGTGCGCGAAACGCGCCGGCAGGAATTTGCGGCGACCTTCGCGATGCTTGGCGATGAGGGGCCGGGCCTGTTCGACGACTGGTTCGATTGCGTGGAGCCGACGCACCACGCACTGGTGGCATTCGCGCAGGCGCCCAACGGTGTGGGCAGCACGAACCCCGCCGACTCCGGACGCTGTCCGCTGTGCCATTTTCCGGTGGCCGCGCTCGACGCCCGCCCGGGCGGGCTGTCGGCGGCTGCGCAGGCGATCGTGTGCGACGAGTACCCCGCGTGGAGCCCCGACCAGGGGCTGTGCCCGCAGTGTCTGGATCTCTATGAGGCCCGCCATGAAGCGCTCGCTGACGTCCGTCGCTAGACAGATCGAATCGCCGGGCTCGGCGCCGCCGCGCAGCTGGCAGCGGCTCGCACGGGAGTATCCTGAGGTGGTGGCCGCCTACGACACGCTGAGCGAGGTGTGCCGCCAGGCCGGCCCGCTCGACGAAGCGACGGTCGCGCTCGTGAAGCTGGCGGTGTCGATCGGCTGCGGCGCCCAGCGGACGGTGCACTCCCACGCCAAGAAAGCGCTTCGCGCCGGCGTGGATCCGGAGGCGCTGCGACAGATTGCCCTCGTCGCGTTGCCGACCGTCGGCTTGCCGGCCGCGCTCGACGCGCTGCGCTGGGTTGACGAAAGCATCGCGGAAACACAAGAGCCGTGACCCGTGGCGCGGTAGACACGACCAGATATTTGCCCGGGCTCTCGATGCAAGACACGCCGCCCTATTAGGAATGGAACTGGCTTGCGTCGAGGCTGAAACGACGGAGCAGCTCATAAAACGACTTGCGGCTGATCTGGGCCTCCCTGGCCGCTGCCGAGATGTTCCCACGGTGCTGCGCGAGCAGCGTGGTCAGGTACGCCTTCCCTTGAGACTCCACCCACTGTTCTCGCGCGGCTTTGTATCCGAGCGCTGCGTGAATGCGCTTGCCCAATTGCGCCTGCTCGCGAATGTAGCTCGGTAGATCCCGCGTGCGCACGGTGTGGCCCTCGCAGAGGACGACCGCCCGCTCAATCGCGTTGCGCAATTCACGGACGTTGCCTGGCCATTGATACCGCTCGAGCAGACTCAACGCCTCAGGCGCCACCCCAATCCTGGGCTTGCTGGCTGAGCGGGAGAAATCCTGCAGGAAGTGCTGGACAAGAAGGGCGACGTCACCCGGACGGTCACGCAAGGCGGGGAGCGCGATGTGAACGACATCCAGACGATAGAGCAGGTCGTGACGGAAGCGTCCCTGCTGAGCCTCAGCCGGGAGGTCGCGGTTCGTGGAGGAAACAATGCGGATGTCAACGTGCAGCAAACGCTCGCCTCCCAGGTGCCGGAACGCTCGCTCCTGAATCGTGCGAAGCAGCTTGGCCTGCAACTCGGAGCTCAGTTCGCCGATCTCGTCGAGGAAAACGGTTCCGCCATTCGCCAGCTCCAGCAGGCCCCGCTTGGCATGGTCCGCGCCGGTGAACGCACCTCTCTCGTGCCCGAACAGCTCTGTTTCCAGCATCGTCGAGGGCAACGCGGCGCAATCGACGTCGACGAACGGTCCTGAAGACCGGGCGCTGTTGGCGTGCAATGCCCGTGCAACCAGTTCCTTCCCGGTTCCGCTCTCGCCCGTGATGAGCACGTTGGCGTCCGACACCGCGACTTTGGAAACGAGGCCGAGAACCATTTCCAACGAAGCGCTGTGGCCGACAATCTGATGCAAAGCGCAGCACTGCTTCAGTTCGTGCCGCAGGCGCACGTTGTCCCGCAAGAGCCGGCTGTACTCGATGGCCTTGGCCACCACCGCCACGAGTTGGCCGGCGGTGAACGGCTTGGTGAGGTAATTGAAGGCGCCTCTCTTCGTTGCCTCGACGGCCGACTCGATCGTCCCGTACGCAGTGAAGATGATCACCACGAGGTCCGGATCGATGGCCGTCGCCTGGTCGAGGATTTCGAGTCCGTCAGTCCCCGGAAGCCTCAGGTCGATCAACGCCAGGTCGAACGACTGCTCGCGCAGTGCGGCCAGAGCCTCAGCGGCCCCGGCGGCGACCGTGACGCCGTGCCCCTCGTCCTCGAGGATCGTCTTGCAGCTGTGTAGAATCGCCTCGTCGTCGTCTATCACCAGGATGCGACCCGTCATGTGAGCTCGCCTCCGGTGGGCAAGGCCACGACCAGCGTGGCGCCGGCTCCCAGCGAGCTCTTGGCCCAGATCTCCCCGCCGTGGTCCTTGACGATGCTGTGGCTGATGGAGAGGCCGAGCCCCGTCCCGTGCCCGGGCTGCTTCGTCGTGAAGAAGGGATCGAAAATGCGCGGAAGATCGTCGGGCGAGATCCCGCAACCCGTATCGGCCACCTCCACGCGGACTCCTGCCGGAACGTCACGTTTCACGCTTGCGCGCACGGCCAGTGTGCCTCCGGCCGGCATCGCGTCGATGGCGTTGTTGAGCAGATTGACGAACACTTCAGTCATGCGTCCCGCATCCGCCAGGACGAGCGGCAAGTCGTCGTCGATCTCGCGGCTGATCCGAATCGTTCCGTGGTCGATGCGATAATGGATCAGCTCGACCGCCGTCTCCAGCAACTCACCCACGTCCGCGCGACTCAGCTCGAGGCGCGTTTGGCGGGCAAAGGTCAGCAGGTTACCCACAATCCTGGACGCCCGCTGCGCCTGCTTCGCAATCACGTCCAGACTCTTCCGCTGATCGGGTGTCAGCGGCGCGGTGGGTTTCGCTTCCGCCAGATGGGTGGCGAGCGACAGGATGCTCGTCATCGGCGTGTTGATTTCATGGGCCATGCCGCCGGCCAGTTGCCCGATTGACGCCAGCTTCGCTGCCTGCGCGAGCCGCTGGTGGGTCTCCTGCAGTTCCGCGTACTGCCGCCGGCGCTGGCGCTCGGCGTCCGTGATGATGATGCCGATGACGCCGGTCGCCAGGCCCACCATCAGCGTGAACAGCGAATAGATCAGGATGATGTACTTCCCGATGTACGCGTTGATATAGTCCATCGTCCCGACGAGCTCCACTCGGTTGCCCGGGTCCGTGCCCGTCGCGATCGGCAACTCGTTCATCCGAAAGCTGCCTCTTGGGTCCGTTTCCCTCGCGGCCGCGCCTAGTTGCGCGACCGGCATCACTTCTTCCGTGACTTCCCAGTCCGGAGAGTAGCGGAACCTCACGCTCCGCCCGTCGAGATACACATTCACTCCCCGCAGTTCCGGCAACGTGCCGAATTCAACGACCACTCGCCTCAGCACTTCCGGGCGGCGAAACATGACGTCGAGGGTCTCTCCGCGTGCCCGATAATAGACCACATGTCCTCGGAGGAATTCGGCCAGGTCCATCGAGCGCTCTTCAGCCAGGCGCACGTACTGGAATTTCTCCATGCCGGCCGTGATCAGCAGAATCAGGCTCGCGAGCACGATGAATGTCAGATTCAAACGGACGAAGACGCGATCGAGCAAGTCACGCGAGCGCTCCCCAACCGTCCAGGCGAGGGCAAACAACAATACGAGGAGGGCGTACTGCTCCGCGCTCCAGACCAGGATCTCGCGCTCGGGCGACACGAAGAGTGACCCGAAGTGCAGGAAAAAAACGACGATGAGGCAGGCCAGCACGACGGCGTGCGCCCGCCATTCGTTCCTCCTGGTCCAGAGAACAACGGCCACCACGGTCCCTGCGGTAACGAGTACGAGTGCATCGCTGCACACCATGGCGACGGAGTGTTCGCCGAAACGCAGCGCAGGCCACGGAACAAGAATATCGACGACGAGCACCCCTGCCAGCGCCAAGCCCGCACCGACGCTCCATTGCACGATCTCGGCTTGCCGCCCTTGCGGGGTGTTGATGAACGCTGCAGCGACCATCAGGAAACCGCAGGCCCCCAGGCCGTGGACGAGGCGTTCGATGCCCGGCCACACAAGCTCTTTGTGAAAAAAGAAGCCCAGACCGAAATACGAGGCATGCAGGCCGAACTGCAACGCGAGAAGCAGCAGGCCCAGCGGCAACAACCAGTCGGACGGCTCGGTCTCGTTTGGCCGGGCCGTGCGGAGCTGGCGAAGGAGCACCAGCAGGCTCAGGCCGGCCAACAGCAACTGCACAAGGCTGTAGATGAACTGGGTTTCGACGGAACGGTTGACGAGGTGCCAAAAGAGGGCGCCCATAAGATGGCTGCGAAGGGAACCTATCGATTACGTTACTTCATTTACACCACCCGCGGCCCCTGGCGAGCGGTCAACCTCCAGGCAAAGAGCCCCGCGGGATCGCGCATCCTCGCCAACGATCAGGAAGTGCATCACGCTGAGCCTTAGTCCGGCCTATCGTCGTCCTATTCTGTTAACATGAGGATCGCTCCTGATACGGCAGCCCGACATGGCCTTACCGCTGGGCTTTCGCCTCGGCCCGTACGAACTCGTCGCGCTCGCTGGCGCGGGCGGAATGGGCGAAGTGTACCGGGCGCGCGATTCACGGCTCGATCGCACCATTGCGATCAAAGTACTGCCGGCGCATTTCGCCGATGACCCCGAGCGGCGGGGGCGATTCGAACGTGAGGCGCGTGCCGTCTCCACGCTGAACCATCCGCACATCTGCACGCTGTACGACGTGGGGCACCAGGACGGCCTGGAGTTCCTCGTGATGGAGTACGTCGAGGGCGAGACGCTGGAAGAGCGGCTCGCGCGCGGTCCGTTCCCGCCCGCGCAACTGTTCCGCTATGCGATCGAGATTGCCGGCGCGCTCGATCACGCGCATCGTCGCGGGATCGTGCATCGCGACCTGAAGCCCGCCAACGTCATGCTGACGCCGGCGGGCACGAAGCTGCTCGATTTCGGCTTGGCGAAGACGGCCGATCCGAGAGCCGGTCCTGCGCACACCGTCGATGTCGTCGGGTGGAACGCTGGTTCCGCCGAAGAGGCCGCGACGGTCGGACTGACCGCCCCCCACCGTTTGACGGCGCAAGGCACGATCCTCGGGACGTTTCACTACATGGCGCCGGAGCAGCTCGAAGGCAAAGACGCCGACGCGCGCACCGACCTCTTCGCATTCGGTGCGCTGCTGCACGAGATGGCAACCGGACGCAAGGCGTTCGACGGCGGCAGCCCTGCCAGCCTGATCGCGGCGATCCTCGAGCGCGATCCGCCGCCGGTCGCGACGTTGCAGCCGCTCATGCCCGCAATCTTCGACCACGTCGTGACGCGATGTCTGGCGAAAGACCCCGACAACCGGTGGCAGACGGCACGCGATCTATGGCTTGAGCTGCAGTGGATTGCGGCTGCCAGCGCCGACGCCGGGAGTGTTGTCCCGCGGCAGACGATCAGCAGGCGTGCGCCGTGGATCGCGGCAGGCATCTGTCTCATGGTGGCCGGCGTCGCGACCAGCATCGCCTTCATCGCGAGCAGCCGCCGCGCGCCCGCAGACGTTCGATCGACTCGCTTTGAAGTGTCTGCGCCCGAAGGTGCGACGCTCAGTCCGTCCGGCGCGGCGATGTCTCTTTCGCCGGATGGGCGTTACCTCGCCTTGACGGCGCTCGTCGGCGGCCGGTCGGTCCTATTCCTGCGCGCACTCGACTCGCTCGTCGCGCGCGAACTCCCGGGCAGTGATGGAGCGGCGGGGCCTTTCTGGTCGGCCGACAGCCGGTTCATCGCCTTTGCCGCCGGCGGGAAGCTGAAGAGCGTCGGCATCACCGGCGGGCCGCCGCAAACGTTGTGCGACGCGCCGAGCGGATCGGGCACGTGGAATCGCGAAGGGACCATTTTGATTGGCAGCGGCGGCGGAAGTGGCGGCAGCGGCGGCGGAAGCGGAGGCGGCGGCGCGCGGAGGGCGACGAACGCGGCCGGCTTGTTGCGCGTCTCCGTCGCTGAAGGCGTGCCGACGCGGCTCACGACGCTCGATCAATCACGGGAGGAAATCAGCCACCAATGGCCTCAGTTTCTGCCGGACGGTCGCCATTACCTGTTCATGGTGAGGAGCCTTCGGCCGGAGCACACTGGCATCTACGTCGGGTCGCTCGGTTCACAGGAACGGACGCGCCTCCTCAGCGCCGATTCGAATGCGTCGTACGCACCGCCAGGCCAGCTGTTGTTCCGACGCGCGACGACGCTCATGGCGCAGCCGTTCGATGCGCGCACGCTCACACTGAGTGGCGAGCCGATCGTCATTGCCGACAGCGTCGCCTTCAGTTCCGGAGGCGGTCGTACGATGTTCGCCCTCTCAGAAACCGGCGTGCTCGCGTATCGGGGGGGCGTCGACAAACAGCTCATGTGGTACGACCGCGCCGGGCGCCAGCTTGGAGCGGTGACGGGCTCCGGCGACGATCCGGCGCTCTCGCCGGACAACACGCGCCTCGCGATCGACCGGCTCGATCCGGTAACCGGCACGAAGAACATCTGGGTGGTCGACCTGTCGCGTGGCACGGCGTCGCGACTCACGTTTCATCGATGGGATATTGCGCCGGTGTGGTCACCCGATGGCAGCCGCGTCGCGTTCGGCTCGAACCGCGACGGTCCGATGAACATCTATCAGAGAGTCTGGACGGGCGCGAGCGACGATGAGCCGGTGTTCAAGTCGGCGACGGATAAGGTCCCGGCCGACTGGTCGCGGGACGGACGCTTCATCCTGTACAGTGGCCTCCAAGTCGATCCGGTCGGGCCGGGTGTTCGGAGCGCCAATGCGCTCTGGAGTCTGCCGCTCATTGGCAGCCGGCAGCCAAGCCGCCTGTTGGAAACGCCCTTCTCAGTGGCGACGGCGCAACTGTCGCCAGACGGCCGATGGGTCGCGTACACGGCGAACGAATCCGGTATCGACGAGGTCTACGTCCGGTCGTTTCCAGCGGGCGAAGGCAAATGGCAAATCTCCATGCACGGCGGCGGCGAACCCAAATGGCGCGGTGACGGCCGGGAGCTGTTCTACCTCGCCGCCGATCAACGAATGATGGCTGCGCCGGTCAAGACCGGCGCCACGCTCGAGGCTGGCCTTCCAGCAGCGCTCTTCGAGACGCGGGCCATCAGCTCGAGCGGCCTCGGCGTTCTCGGACGCAATCAGTACGTCGTCACTGCGGACGGCCAGCGATTTCTGATCAACCAGCCGACCACGGCGTCGCCGCCGATCACCGTCGTCACGAACTGGATGGCCAGCCTGCGCTGAACGAGCCTCAGCATGCGTGTCGCGCGCACCGCTCTACTCGCGCTCATCGCCACCGCGATTGGCCCCGGAACGGCCGCCGCGCAATTGACGGCGGCGAGCCTGTCGGGCAGCGTGCTCGACGAGCAGCAGAGCGTCGTGCCCGGTGCCACGATCACGCTCAAACACGTCGATACCGACCACACGCGGACGACGACGTCGGATCAGAGTGGCCACTTCCGGTTCACCAGTCTTCCACCGGGCAGATACGAAATGGCCGTCGACCTGTCGGGGTTCGCACGCGAACTGATGACCGACATGGTCCTCGGTATGAACCAGGACGCCGGCGTCAAGGTGACGATGCGAATCGGGAGCCTGGCCGAATCGGTGACGGTCACGGCTAATGTCTCTCTGATCGAAACGTCGAAAACCGCGTTGGCACGGACGGTCACAACCAAACAGATCGACGAGCTCCCTGTGTTCGCCCGTGACTTCACGAACTTGGCACTCCTGACGCCGGGGATCCAGACGAACCAGATCTCCACGGGCAGCGGCACGGGAATCGCCACGGCGGGTCAGACCGGCCGCAACAACACGTTTCTGCTCGACGGCCTCACGCTCGATGACACACAGCTCTCGAACGCGCGCGGCGGCGTCTCCATTGACACCGTCCGGGAATTTGTCGTCGCGTCAAATGGCTTCAGCGCCGAGTTCGGCCAGGCCGCGGGCGCCATCGTCAGCGCGCTGACCAGGTCGGGCACCAACCAGCCAACCGCCCGTGGCTATTACTACCATCGCGACGACCGGTGGGACGCCACGCCTGCCGCTGCCCGTCTCGTGGAGCCTCCCGTAGAACAGTCGCGGCTCGAGCAGAAAATCGTGGGCGGCTTCGTCGGCGGACCCATGAGGCGCGACCGCTCGTTCTTTTTCAGCTCCGTTGAACACACGCTGCTCGACACCGAAGCGATCGTCACCTCACCGGTCCTGCACGTGTTCCGGCCGGGGGATCCGACGCACGTGCCCGTGACCACGCGCAACCCGAAGGTTCTGGCGCGGAGCGATACGAACGTGACGCGATCCAATACGCTCACGGCGCGCTACCGTCTCGACGGCACCGCGATCGAGAACCGGTTCGGCCCGACGGATCTGGGCCGCTCAGCGCCCGAGCGAGCGATGCACGGCGTCGACCGGGCTCAGGACGCGGCCGTGCTCGACAATCACGTCTTTAGTGTTCGCGCGCTCAACGAGTTTCGGTTCCAGTTCGCGCGACGCCATTCCGACCAGGGGCCATACGAGCGCTGCGCCCGCTGTCCGGCCGAGGAGCGGCCGAGCATCAGCCTTGGAAAGAATCCTGGCATCCCCAATGACCGGATGGAGGATCGCTGGCAGGCGATGGACGCGTTTACGTATCTGCGGTCCGGTGCCCTCGGCGAGCACGTGTTCAAGGCCGGTGTCGATACCAGCGTCATCGGCGTGGACTGGCAACAGCTCGACAACCGCGACGGGACGTTCAGGTTCAACGACGACCGGCCCTTCGATCCCGCAGATCCGACGACCTACCCGGCGCAGTACACACGAACCGATGGTGAACCGCTCGTGCAGCTGCACCACAACGTCTACGCGGTGTTCCTCCAGGATCACTGGAAGCCGCTGCCGAACCTGACCGCGGATCTCGGGATCCGCTGGGACTACGACGACGCGCCGGGGATTTCGCGCGACAAGCGCGACGTGGGGCCGCGGATCGGCATCGCGTTCGATCCGTGGAAGGATGGCAGGACGTCGATCCGGGGTGGGGTGGGCCGCTATTTCGACCAAGTTCCGCTGACGGTCTCGCGTAACGCCGCGCAGGCCGGAACCTCGGTGCAGCAACTTGCGCGGGATCCCGGCTATCCCGATCCGTTCGGGCCGAATCCGCGGCGCGCCAACAGCGCACGGGCGCAGCCGTCGAGCACGACCCGACTGACGGATGACATGCGGACGCCGGACACGGAGCAGATCAGCGTTGGTCTGCAGCGCGTCCTGACGCCGCGCCTCGCGGTGACAGCAGATGCGGTTTGGGCCCGAGGGCGCCACCTGCTCGTGACGCACGATCTCAACTATCCCGACCTGACCGATCCCGACCGGCTCCGGCCGAACCCCGATTTTCAGCGCATCCTCGCCGTCGAAACGCGTGGCAACTCCTGGTACCGTGGGCTCGCTGTCGGTGTCGAGCGGCAGCACGCGGATCGCTACTCGTACGTGATTGCCTACACCTGGTCGAGGGCCGACCGCGATACGGACGAGTTCTCCTTTATTCCGCAAGATCAGCGCGACTTTGCGGCGGAACGCGGGCCGAGCCCGAACGACGTGCGGCATCGGTTGGCCGCGAGCCTGAATATCGACCTGCCGTACGGCCTGCGTCTGGCGACCGTGATCACCGCCCGGAGTGCGCTTCCGTACAACATCACGACCGGTCGCGACGACAACGGCGATGACAACTTCAACGATCGCCCGTCCGGCGTCGGGCGGAACTCCGGAAGCGGCGGCGACCTGTGGCAGGCCGACGTGCGACTGTCGAAGTCACTCCGATTCGCCACCCACCGCATCGAGTTGCTGGCTGAAGCCTTCAACGCCGCGAACCGGTCGAACTGGACCGCGTACGACGGCAGACGGACGTCGAAGTCGTTTGGCAAACCGACCGATTCCGCCACGCCTCGGCAGGTGCAACTGGGAATTCGCGTCGACTTTTGAAACCGTTTTCGCCACGCGACAAACTTCGTGAGCTGGCGCGCGTAGGCGCCGAACATGCGCTCAGGCAGCTCCGTGCCGAAATCATCGCGCTCGAGCGCACATGCCCCGAACTCAAGCTACCGCGGGCACGTCATGCTGACCGGCGATCTCTGCAGCAGGCGACAGGTCGGACACGCCGGATGTCGGCCGTGGCACGTGAGGCGGTCTCTAAGAGTTGATCGGCTCTTGGGACACTACGCGGTCAGTAATTGAGCCAGTACGTGAACTTCACGAGCAGCACATTATGGGCGGGGATGTCGAAGATCCGCCCGACATCTCGACTGAAGTGGAAGTCGCCAGACGTGTCGCTCGCTTCACGGGACTGTTGCCAGACGACGAATAGCGTGGACCCGGGTTTGTACTCCCACCGCAGGACGTTCGTTGTGCGGAATGATTTGTAATTGAAGTCCGGGTTGCCGTCGTACGCAAAGGGTACGTAGCGGCTGTCGTACACGGGGTTTCTGCCGTCGACCAGCTCCCTGAAGTTGCGGTAGTCGCCTCCCGACACGAACGGCTGCCCGTACAACTGCAGCGAGAGGTTCGGCGTCATCGTGCAGTTCAGCCGCCCGGTCAGCGCGACGGTCGCCTGGTCGATGCGGGCGAAGACGTAGTGGTCGCGTGAGTCGGTCACGCGACCGACCCACTGTTCGTTGTGAACGGCGCGATTCACGCGCACGCCGCCCGACACAGTCAGCCACGACATCGGCCGATACGTAACCTCCAGCTCGTGAACGCGGACCCAGGAGCCGACGACGTTGCGCCCGCCGAGGTTGAACATGTCTAGCGATACCGCCCTGCGGTTGTCGGAAGTCAGCCATGCCCCCACGTGGTCGAAGCCTTCGCTCAGCCCCCCGGGCCCGCCGCGCGTGAGGCGGTCGTCGAAGGAGCGCTGGCTGAATTCGACGCCGCCGGCCGCGGACCAGTTGTTCCTGAAGGTGATCCCGCCGTCGACCTTCTGCGTACGCTCGAGCGTGTCGCCGTCGAAGTTCCACGACGCGTACTGGTTGACGTTGATGTTCCGGCTGCGGAACCAGCGCGTCGGCACGTCGCTCCGCAGCTGGAACCAGCTCGTCATCCACCGCTCGTCGGCGCGACGAAGGAATCCCGTATCGTTGACGTCGAAGCCCGGCGACTTGAACCCGTACTGCGCGTTGAACCGGACGCGCTGGCCGCCGATCTTGCCGACGCCGATGCGTCCGCTGGTGCCGTTCAACGACATCCGGGTCGGATCCTCGGTGAATGACACCGCGTCCGGCCGCTGAAAATAATGGCGGCTGTTCTGCTGGATCAGATCGATCGAGGCGGCATCGCCGCGCACGCTGCTCGCGGCCAGATATCCTGTCACGTTGTACCGCGACTTGAACCGCAGGTCGAAATCGGCGCCGCCGGTGAACGCGCTGCCTGGCAGCAGCGCTCTGAGCGTGTCGGGAAGCTGACGATTCGTCGACGTGACGATGAACCCGATCGAGGACTGGTTGGCGAACTCGCGGCGCGCGCGGCCCACTGAATAGCTCGTGAGCGGCTCGACTGGCTGAACGTACTGTCGGGCGCCGTCGAGCACGGTCGCGCGTTCCTCACGAGTGACTGCGTTCAACACGCCGATCGAGAACTTGCCGACGCGGCCTGTGAGCTTGGCCGCTCCGACGATCGTCGTCTGCGACGGGGCATCCGTGTAGATGCCGTCTCCGCTCGGCAGATTCCCGGTGCCCTGGGGCAGTCGGCCGACACGCCGCGAATAGAACAACGAGCAGGGTCCGTCCCAGCAGTCCGAATCGAAGCGAAACGTCCCCAGTCCTTCGATGAAGAACGGACGGCGCTCCGAGAAGAACGTTTCGAACGCCGTCAGATTCACCACCGCGGGATCGGCCTCCACCTGCCCGAAGTCCGGGTTGATCGTCGTGGTGAGAGTGAGTCCCGGCGTGAGCGCGTACTTCAGGTCCATGCCGACCGCACCGGCCGGTACCGACGATGTCAGGAGCGGATTTCCGTCGGTCGGCTGCCGTGTCAGATCCGCGACGGTATAGGGCACGATCTCCAGGCGCTTCGGCGCGGCGCTCATGGACAAGCCGTCGAGATCACCGAACGAGGAGACGTAACCGTTGGCGCTGCGGGCCAGCAGCGGCCACGTCGACGTTTCGTTCAGCCGCCCGATCTGACGCGAGACGGCGAAGCCGAACGTGTTCGACGCGGACGGCGTGAAACGCAGCTGCGAAAACGGGATCCGGAATTCGGCGGTCCAGCCGGCCTCGTCGCGTGTGACCGTCACATCCCAGACAGCGTCCCAACTGTCGTCGCGGGTGTTGTCGTTGAACCAGTAGCGGTCCTGTTTGACGCCGGCGGGGTTGACGGCGAACTCGTAGGCGGTTCGACGGTCGCGATACGAGTCGATGAGCACGTGAATCCAGTCCGAGGGCGAATCCTCGTCGCGGCGTGTGAGGTAGCCGACGATGCGTTGCGGCTCAGTGTCGAACGCGTGCACCTTGACGAACAGCGTGGAGGCGTCGTACGCCACACGAAACTCGGTCCGCTGACTCGGCTTGCCACCTTCCTGAGGATCGCGTTGCACGAACGCATCGATGGGGTTGGCCTGCTGCCAGATGTCGTCGTTCAGCTCGCCGTTGATTCGAAGCGCGACTTGCGCGTCGCGAACGGGGGCGGCCTCCACACGCGGCGGCGGCAGCGCGGCGACGGCGCCAGCGGCGGCGAATACGAGAGCAGCAAGCATTCGACTGGCTTGATTGGACGGGTCGTTCAGGACGTCGGCTGGCGGGGACATCTGGGCACCTCAGAGTCACGGCGCTCCTGAACGCGCTCTGTCACTTTGTGTAGGTATTGAGGAGCTCACCAGTGCGCACCTGCGACCGAGCCGCCACTGCTCCCGTCTTCAGACCTGCAGCGCGCCGTGCCAGGCAGGACTAAAAGTCCTGCGCTACACGCCGGCGAAAACCGCTCGAACAGCGGATTTCCGGCGGACCGGAATGAGGCTGGCCTAGAATGCCACTACCACGCCGATCGTACCGCGCATGTAGGTCCACTTGTCGATCAAGCCCCAGCCTTGTTCGCTCTTGTCGGCGCCGACACCTCGCCGGTAGCGGAGGTCCCCGCGCACTCCGACCCGAGGGACGGGGATGTAGATGACCCCGCCTCCGATGTCAATGACCCCCAGGTTCTCCGTGCTCCTCCAGCCGATGCTCGCGAACTCCTTGACTTCCGACCGCATGAGACCGCTCCCTGCCACGATGTACGGCCGGACTGTCTGGGACCTCGTGCGAATCGTGGGCCCGACGATGAGATTCGCCGTCAGGGTCAACGAGCGGTTGCGCGTCCCGGTATCCACCTTCTTTCCGAAAAACTCGTTATTGTAGTTGAAGTCGACCTCTCCTCCGAACAGACCGGCCGTCCAGTAGGTCCACCCCACACCAAGACCGGTGACACTGGAGCGATCAGCGTCTTTGAACAAATCGCCGCCCCAGTTGGTGGCCAGGTAGATCGTCAGGTAGTTGCGGAGCCCGCCCCTTGCCGATCGCGGCACCTGAGTGGACGGCTGCCCTGGCGCAGACTGCTGGGCGAAGGCGACGGCCGGCCTGAGCATCGTTGTGGCCAGGACTGCGAGCATGACAAGAATACGCTTCGAGCGCATATGCCCTCCACGTGGGTGACCGTTCGTCCAACACGTCTTCCGCGCGCCGCGCATGCGCATGCGTGGGCTTCACGCTTCGCAGCAATTGGACTTGCCTCAGGGTCTGAGGCTGTCATTTGCACCCGCGGTGAAGCTCTTCTGCCCCCTGGCACCTGTGAGAGAACCGAGGCGTCCAGCCGCGTAGGTCCCAACGGAACAATCGATCCCCCATTGTCCGTTCGGCCTGCCGGTGCTGTTCGGCGACTGCTCAAGACCGGTCCCCGTATCGGCTCCCAGATTCACGCCTGAGTTGTGTGTTGCCTGGATCCCGCTCTGAGCGTTGTCTTCGATGACGTTGGAACCGATATCGGTCTGGGAAACCTTCTCGACGTATATCCCGTTCTGGCCGCTGCGCCGGATCACGTTCCCGTTAACGCGAGCAACCGAACCACGGGTCACAACAATCCCATGGCTTCCGTTGTCTTCAATCACGTTCGGGTCTGGTTGCGGTGGTTCGTCAAGGGTTCCCCCAATGCGCGTGCGACTATCCTGGACCTCAATGCCATTACGCGGGTTGTTCCGAATCACGTTGCCGGAAATGTGGGCATAGCTGTTTCGGGTGAGCTGGATGCCGTTTCTACCAGTCCGTTCGATGATGTTGTTGTTCACAAAAATCAGACCCATGACCCACCTCGTGTGGATCCCATCGCGACCGCCTGTGATTCGGAAGCCTTTGACTGTGGCTCCTCTCACTCCCACCAGGCGGAGGGTGTCGCGGGACGAATCCGGGCCACTGATAGTTGCCGTGCCCTGGCCGTCGAGGACAATCCCATCGAGCATGACGTCGACGTGTTCCACGCAGGTGCCCCTCACATAAAGCGTGTCGCCGGGCTCTAGCGATGTAAGAGCTCCGCCGATGGTATTCCCGGCATCGCAATCAACAAACCTCGGAAAACGGCTTGTACGCGACTGCGGGACCCCTGTTACTACCGAGGAAGACATGAGGAAGAACAGCAGGGCCGCACAGAGCCATGCAGCTCTGGCGAACAAGTCTGCCCGGCCGCGGATTCCGGAAATCATTGCGGTTTCTCCTTTCCTAGGGCGCTACACCCTATCGAAAACCGCTCTAGTTAGCGTTTTGGCAGGTCCTTCACGACGTACATGTGCGTCTGCACGGGAGCGTTGCCTCTGCCAAAGCAATAGCCGGCCAGATGGCAGCCGCACAATCCGCATTCGCCAACGCAATGTGAGCACTGAACTTCCCACACGCCCGGCTCCAGACGGACGCAGGGGACGTGCTTCTGGCACTCGTCACAGTAGAAGTAGTCCACCTTCGGCTCGAGCTCTCTCAAAGTCATTGCCGGTCTCCCACCGCTTTACCAGGCCGCGTCTCCATCGGCCGCCTTGACGAGGAAACGACCGCGCAGGCTGCCGTGTTCGGGGCTGCAGACCTGCCAGCACAGGAACGTGAGCACCCCGGCCCGGTTGGCGTCAAATTGCATTTCGACCGTGTGACCGGCCGGGACCTCCACCGGTCCCAGACGCAGGATGGGAATTGCAAAGCTGTGCAACAGATCGGCGCTGCGCAGGCGGAGGACGACGTGGTTTCCCTGCGCGAGTGGTATGTCGCCGGTTCGTGTCGGCGCCGTCCGCCAGTAGTTGAGGCCGATGACTTCCTCCTGAGTCCACACGCCGCCATCGGCGACGGCGGTCAGCGCGATGATCGTCGATCCGGTCGGGTAACGATGAGGCAGAGCGACGGCCCGCCACCACCACAGGAGCAGCGGTAAACCGACCAGCATCACGATCACCGCCACGACGCCGGCCGCTTCCGTTCGTCTCATCGCTTCTGGCATGACGTCACCCGATGAAGAGTCTCAGGAACACAAGCGTCACGCCGAGCAGGAGCGCCGTCGGCGGAACCAGAGTCCGAAACCGCTGGTCGCGATCCGGGAACAGCGCGGTTCCTACTTTGTTGATGCTCCGCACTCCGTAGTAGAACCCCGTCAGCAGGATGGGTACCTGAACGAACGGAACCCATTCCGGCCAGAGCGGCCTCCAGGGGAATTCCGCGGTGCCGAACAAGTTCATCCCCCAACCCATCGGATCCGAGGCCACGGAGATGATGTACGAGCCGTTGACCATGAGCAGCGGGACGCTGAAGGCGATCCAGGCGAGCAGTCCCATCGGCACGAGCATGTACGCGTATTGCAGGAAGAGATCGCGCGTCGAAACGGCGTCGGCTCGGCCGTACCACTTCGCCAGGCGAATCGACACGTAGTACAGGGCAGGGAAGATTACCAGGGCCAGCAACGCCTGCCCCCCGCCGAACATGGCGAAGCCGCCCCAGTTCCTCGCTTCGGACACATTGGCCCAGTCCTTGAGCCGTCCCCAGGGACCGAGGAGCACGATCGAGTACGTAAACGCAAGCACGAGCATGATGGAGGCCTTCCAGACCTCATCGTAGCCGCGCATCGCCACGTCGCTGGTTGCGAACGGACGCACGAACAACGAGATGTTGTCGTTCGGGCAGCTTTTCACGCACTCGAAGCACAGGCCGCAGTAGTTGTTGCGATCCAGTTTGCCCATGTAGACGTTCCAGGGGCACGCCCAGCCCTTCTCGCTTCCGCGAATGCATGCCTTCGACTTGCACTTCAGACACTCGTTCTTGTCCACCGAGCGCAGCTCAATGGCCGAGGTCATCGAGTACAGGCTGAGAAATCCGCTGATCGGGCACACGTAATTGCAGAAGGTCCGCAGGCGGTAGACGAGCGCCAGGCCGGTTGCCACAGCGAACAAGATGCCAAAAACCACGGCGCTGACGATGGGACGGGTGACCAGCAGCGCGCTGAACGTGGCCAGCAGGAGAAACCCGAAATTCTGCAGCCAGATATTGCTCAACCGCTTGGGCCACCGCTTGTGCAGGCCGAAAAACTGGTTCTCGGTCCCAGGACTCTTCCCGGGGCGCACGCGAATGACGGCCCGGCGCTGCACCCAGTCACCAAAGAACGGCAGCGGGCAGATCGTGCACCACACGCGCGACGCAAGCGGCACCAGCAGGGCAATCAGCAGGAACCACCACAGAATCCACACGAACACGATAATGATGTTCCGGTTGCCCACGGGTGTGCCGTACACAGCCGCGATCAGGAAGAAATAGAACATGAACAGGTTCGGCAGGATGACCAGGAACTGGAAGCTGCGCAGGCGTACCAGCTGCTTCAGTACCGGCCAGCGGGCGAAGACATCGAATCGCCAGGGCCGCTCCAGAAGGTCTACCGGGACGGTCGCCCGCGATGCGTTCGCTGTTGCCATTGTTTCACCGCCCGGAAGAATCCGGTTCGTGACGCCTCTCCGCCAGCTTCTCGGTCAGCAGACGCACGTGAGTCTCTTCAAACTCGGCCAGTTCGCCGAAAAGCTGGTGGAGCTCGGAATCGGTGGTGCGCGCGACCTCGCCTCGATAGAATTCCCGCGCCATCTCTTCCGCCCGCAAGCCGACTTCGAGCGCCCGTTCGCTGGTCATGGAGTCGAAGATGAGGGCCTCGGGATCGTCCAGATCGGGCGCCTCGATCACCTCCTTCGCCTCTCCGGCCGGAGAGGGCACGGGGCCGAACCGCTCGCGGTACCGACGCTCCAGATCGTCGCCGTGCTGGCGTTCTTCGGCCGCCATCTCGAGGAAGAGGGCCCTCACCGACTCGTCGTAGCCATGAAAGAGCTGCGCCAGCGAATCGTAGACCCCTGCATTGCGGGTTTCGATCTGGATGGCGCGCAACAAGGTAGCGCGACAGGCCTCCGAACGATCGGCGCTCACGTCAGCCCTCCCGCCGCCCGGCGAATGACCACCAGCATCCCCACGGCCAGAGCCAGCGACAGGCCCACGGAAGTGGAATAGAGATAATTGGGGCTGACGATCAGCTCTCCTTGCATGAAGGGGTGCATGTAACCGCAGGTGGTCGAACACCGGTAGTGGAACTTGCCGGGACGACTTGCCGTGAATGTGATTTCATTCACCTCCTCGTAACCTCCGCCGGGCAGGGACTCGGCTCGCGCCGAAGGGTGTCGGACCCAGAAGGTAGGGTTTTCGGGCCGCGCCCGGGCGTCGAGATCGTACCCTTCGAGGTAGAAGCCGTGCGTCACGTCGGTGGCGACCAGCTTGATGTGCAGCCGGTCGCCTCGATTGACTTGCAGGACCGGGGGGTCGTACCCGTACTTGTGCGCGGTGATGGTCACGGTGCGCTCCTGAGCCGGCGTCTGCCGGATCAAGGCGGTGAGCAAGCCGGCCAGCGCGCCGAGAACGAGCAGAATTCCCAGCAGGACGTGGCTCGAGATCTGGATCCGCCGCATGTCATGCTCCCCTGACCGCCGTCAGAAACTCACCGTCACGTTGCCAGTCGCCGGCACCTTCACGTTTTGTTGTTTGACCTTGCCCTGGTACCAGGCCTTCACCACATAGGTGCCCGGCGGCACGTTCGCGATATGAAACTTGCCGCTGCCATCCGGCCTGGCGAAATACGGATTCTGCAGGACCAGGACGTACGCTTCCATCTCAGGGTGCACATTGCAGAGCAGCGTCACTTCGCCAGACTTGGTGAACGTGTGCTGGCGCACGACCCCTTTCGTCCAGTTACCCAAGTTGAACTCGTCGGCGCCCACACCGAAGACGTTGTGCAGCAACTCGTCGCTGTTGTGGAACTCCACGGACGTTCCCTTCACGACCGGCAGCACGTACGGCGAAAACACTTTGTTCTGCTGGTCGAGGATCGCCTTGCCGCTTTCGAACGTCCCGGCAACAGTGTCGACATAGACAATGGCACGCGCCGGTTTCGGGACGTTGAGCGTGCCCTCGATGTCTGCCGCACTCAGGCAGGCAGGCGCCACCAGCAGCATGGTCGCCACCAGCAGCGGCGCCGTGAGAATCCTGTCGACGATCCTGGTCATATCCGTCCTCCCTCTTCCCTCATCAGAACAGGAACGCCAACCGAACTGCGGCTTTGTTGTGGGCGACGTCGCCGTTGAGCACGCTGTTCTTCTCGCCGCCCACATAGATGTGCCCTTCCGCTTTCAGAATCACGTTGGCGCGAATCATCATCGAGATAGCGGGAATCACGCGCTTCACGTGCAGGAAGGTCGAGTCGTCCCCCGTGGCCTGGTCGTAGCGCACGGTGCCGACAATCCACGGCAGCGTCACCACATCCGCTTCGACGAACCACGCGTTGCTGCTGAGCGAAACGCCCGAGGGAAGGTTGTCGCGCCCTCGAACGTACGTCCCGTAGACGTTGAGCCGATCGATGTAGGCGTTCAGCTTGACTCCGACGCGGTTGAAGTCGTCTTTTTCCTCGTCGGCCTCGCCTGTCCATCCCTGATAGCCGAACACCCCGATCTCCACCGAGTTGTCGATGAAGTTGTCCGTCATCTTCAACGTGTCGACCCCGGCGGTGCCGGCAGGACCTGTGACTCCGTACCCGCCGAATTTGTACGAGGCGCTCCCGTACACGTCCTTTTGGGAGTTGTTGTCAGAGCCGTCGCCGGTGCCATTGACGATGCCGGCGCTGTACTGAAAACCGCCGGCGGCCGGACCGTTCCTGGCGCCCCACAACTCGAGCCCCTGCTGCCTGGCGCGAAAACGGAAGCCGCCGTCGCGGGCACGGAAGTCGCTGGTGATGTAATCGGCATCCGTGAGCCGGTTCGAGAACCGCGAGAAGGGCGTGGCGCCGGTCTCCATGAGACCGATCTTGAGATTCGCCACGTGGCTTTCGCTGAGCTGAAAGTTGATGTGGCCCCTCTCGAGACCGACTTCGGTCCCGTCGCCGAATTCGAAGGCCAGGTCGCTGAAGAACGAGAGCCGATCGCCGAGCGTGCCTCCCGCCAGTAGCTCGACCTCCTCGGGAAACGCGAAGTTCAGCTTCACGGGGTCCGAAGGATTGATGTCGGTCACCATCTCCACAGCGACTGACAGCGGGACGCGATCCGGAATCGCGCCCGGCCACACATTTTTGGGCCATATCTTCTTCCACCCCGGCGCTCCCAGCGGCACGTCCGGCTGCTTGATGAACTTCTCATCGTCGGCCGAAATCCGATAACCACTGTTCCTGAATGCCACCCCGAAGGCGTTGAGCTTGGGGGGCACGACGTGACACGTCGTGCAGGCGGTTTCGTAACGACGCGCAAAGGCCGGGATGGCCGCCGCGCGCGCCGTCCACAGGAACAGATCCGCAGCCAGCAGGAGCAGCATCACAGCCAGCGGTTTCATAGCGTTCTTCATCGTTGTCTCCCGGGAAGCCACCGAGTAGGAGGCTCCCATTAATCGTTGGGACGGTCGCGTCAATTCCGTCCGAAAAAGTCGAGCGTGACCGAGCCATTCTCGGGCACCGCGACGCCTTGCTCCTGGATCGGCAGCCGTTCGTGCCAGCCGCGCAGACGGTGCTGGCCGGCCGGGATCCCGGTGATGCGGTACGTGCCATCCGAACCGGTCTGAGCGAAGTAGCCGTTCTTGACGACGACGATATAGGCGCCCATCTCCAGGTGAACGTTGCAGAGCAGCTCCACGACGCCCGGCTTGTCGAAGGTCACCCGGCGGACCGTGCTGCGCCCGTAGAGTCCGAGATTGAAGCGCTTCACCTCCGAGATCGAGAACACGTTGTGCGACACGGGATCGGTGTTGGGAAACACCACCGCGGTGCCGACCTGAATGGCCAGCACGTGAGGGACAAAGCGCAAGTCCTTCTGGTCCATGACAGCAGACTCGCCCGGAGCGGCAGACCGGCCGTCGATGTCGTCGACCCAGATCACGAAGGTGGAAAGATCCGCGGGCGCACCTGACCACCGAACGCGGCCGGTGATGGTCCCGCCCGAATCTCCATTTCCCGCGAGCAGCGTCGTGGCGAACACGGCGATCGCCAACGCTTGGCTCGCTACGACAGGCGCTCTCACGCCTGGGCTGGACGCAAGGTGCCTTCCACGTGGCTCTCTTGTCGCATTCTCGAAGAGAACGGTTTTGTTTTCAGGCTGTTGCGGGCAAGCTGAACCGAGGTGGGCGCGCTCGCCAGGGCCCGTGGTGTTACCCTGGCGATGCACAACGACCGTCTCGTTGTTACGCTTGGGTGTCAGCCTGAATAAGTGCATCTCTGAAGGCGAGCCGCAGGAAACCCGGCAGGATCCGATGAGGGTCGTTCACACCATCGCGGAAACGCGGCCGGCCGTCGTGGAGCGGTGCTAAGCTGTACGCGATCGGCAACTGGCATTCTGGCGTGTCGCGATGACGGGCGACGTCGGGACTGCGAAATGACGGCTGGCTGCGGCGCCCAGCGGACGGTGCACTCCCACGCCAAGAAAGCGCTTCGCGCCGGCGTGGATCCGGAGGCGCTGCGACAGATTGCCCTCGTCGCGCTGCCGACCGTCGGCTTGCCGGCCGCGCTCGACGCGCTGCGCTGGGTTGACGAGAGTATTTGTGAGGAACACGACCGCCATACCTGATCCACTCCGCTCGGGGCCACGGGTCCTGCTCAGTTCGGTCTTCGGCCCGTTCGCGCAAGACGACGAGTTCGGCAGCCGCGCGATCAACCCGCTCGAGCTGTACCACAACCAGGTCACGCGCGCGCAGGGACCGTTCTCGCTGCGGATGCACCACCGCTCGTGGGGCATCATGCTGATTCAGGCGAACATCACGTGCGCGTCGACCGTGCTCGATTTTCCGACGCGCGAGCGCTTCGTCGACGAGCTCAAGGCGCACCCGTACGACATCGTCGGCATCTCGGGCATCATCGTCAACGTCGGCAAGGTGCGCGAGATGTGCCGCCTCGTCAGGCTCCACTCGCCGGCGTCGACGATTGTCGTCGGCGGACACGTGGCGGCCATTCCGGGCATCGAACGACTGATCGACGCCGATCACATCGTCCAGGGCGAAGGCATCCGCTGGTTCCGCGAGTTTCTGCACGAGCCCGTGGACGCGCCGATTGTGCATCCGGTGATTCGCTCGTCGTTCGGCTTCCGGCTGATGGGTCTGAAGGCGCCGCCAGGCGGCGGCGACCCGGCGGCGACGATCGTTCCCTCGGTCGGGTGTCCGATGGGTTGTAACTTCTGCGCGACCTCGTCGTTCTTCGGCGGCAAGGGCAAGTTCGTGAACTTCTACGAGACGGGCGCTGAGCTGTTCGACATCATGTGCGACGCCGAACGCCGGCTGCACGTCCAGACGTTCTTCATGATGGACGAGAACTTCCTGCTGTACAAGAAGCGCGCCCTCGAACTGCTCGACCAGATGCAGCGTCACGACAAGGCCTGGAGCCTGTTCGTGTTCTCGTCCGCGAACGCGATCCGGAAGTACGAGATGCGGCAGCTCGTCGAGCTCGGCGTCGCCTGGGTCTGGATGGGATTCGAGTCGGCCGAGTCCGGCTATACGAAGCTGACCGGCGCCGATACGATCGCGCTGACGCGCGAATTGCAGGCGCACGGCATCCGCGTGCAGGGGTCGACGATCATCGGCCTGGAACACCACACGCCGTCCAATATCCGGTCGGAGATCGAGCACGCCGTCGCGCACGACGCCGACTGTCATCAGTTCATGCTCTACACGCCGGTTCCCG
>Ga0315281_10002233_pt1 | contig 28774 bp, 26 predicted proteins | sample YL17G07_0_MG_FD_204540 | JGI IMG/M metagenome (GOLD analysis project Ga0315281, IMG submission 204540) | Sediment microbial communities from Yellowstone Lake, YNP, Wyoming, USA - YL17G07_0 | ecosystem: Environmental > Aquatic > Freshwater > Lake > Sediment | place: USA: Wyoming | collected...
CGTCGGAGCGCTGTTCCCGATCATCGACCTGGGCCGGCCCGACCGGATCCAGAACGTCATCCTGTACGGCCGCTGGCAGTCGCCGATCATCTGGGACGTCGTCGCCATCACCACGTATCTGACGGCGAGCATCACCTACCTGTTCCTGCCGATGATCCCGGACCTGGCGCTGTTCCGTGACCGCACGACCGGGCTGCGCCACAAGCTGTACAGCCTGCTGTCGATCGGCTGGAGCGGCAACAAGTCACAGCGCAGCCTGTTGACCACGGCGGTGGCGGTGATGATGATCCTGATCATCCCGATCGCGGTGTCGGTGCACACGGTGGTGTCGTGGATCTTCGCGATGAACCTGCGCGTCGGCTGGAACAGCACGATCTTCGGCGCGTTCTTCGTCGCCGGCGCGATCTTCTCGGGCGTGGCGACGCTGATCATCATCATGGCGATCCTGCGCAAGGTGTACCACCTGGAGGAGTACATCACGGAGAAGCACTTCGTGTATCTGGGCTACTTGCTGGGTGCGATGGCGCTGATCATGGTCTACGGCAACCTCTCCGAGTACATCGTGACCGGCTACAAGATGGAGGCGGGCGAGGAATTCCACTTCCGCGAGTTGTTCCTGGGGCAGTTCGCGGGCTTCTGGTGGTACTACGTCATCGGCGGCCTCATCGTCCCGCCGCTGCTCATCCTCATCCCGTGGACGCGGAACATCTGGGGCATCGTCGTCGCGGCCTTCCTGGTCGATGTGGCGATGTGGATCGAGCGCTACTTCATCGTCGTTGCGGCGCTGCGCGTGCCGCTGATGCCGTATGACCCCCGCAACTACGGACCGACCTGGGTGGAGTGGTCGATCATCGCGGCTTCGTTCGCGCTGTTCGCGCTGCTCATCACGGTGTTCATCAAGATATTCCCCATCCTCGCGGTGTGGGAGGTAGCGGAACAGCAGGAAGAAGCGGTGATGGCGTCGCCGGCGCCCGCGCCGCAGCAGCGGCTCGCCGGCGAACCAGCAGGAGGTGGAATGTGAACGCGTTCGTATGGAAAGCGGCAGGTCTGGTAGTGCTGGTGGTGCTCGCGGTGGGAGCCGCGGCGCCGGCGCGCGCATCGCACGTGCAGGTCAAGGTCGTGGAGCCGACGCCGGCCATCGCCGGACAGGCGAGTGAGCTTGATGCGGCGCTGACCTCGGCGGACACCGGACAGCCGGTGGCCGGCATGGCCGTGACGTTCCTCGCGCACGGGTCGTTCGATGACGTCAGCGGTTACATGGAGATCGGGCGCGCTGTGACCAACAGCCAGGGCATCGCGGCGATCTCCTACGCCCCGCGTGAGGCGGGCACGCACGACATCCGCATCGATTACGTGCTGTCTGCGGGCGGGACGACGGAAGAGGCGACGGCTTCGGTAGCGGTCGCAGGGGCAGGCGACCAGCTGTTCGTGCAGACGGCGGGCATCCAGGTACCGGGTCTGAACTCGTGGCTGATTATCGGTCTGCTGTCGGTCGTATGGGGCATCCTGTTGTTCGTGGCGATCACGGTGGTCCGCATCGCGCACGCGCGTGACGGCAGCGCGCTCGTCGTGCAGCGGCACACGCTCGCCGCGGCGATGGCACCGAGCCGGACACTGGGCCGCGGTGCCGGTTCCGGGAGGTAATGATGAACAGGTACTTCGTCCCGGCGGTCCTGGCGTTCGCGATTAGCGGTCTGGCCATCACGATTATCGGAGTCGTCGTGGCGCGCAGCCCGTACACGCACGGGAACCTGTCGTCGCCGGTGGGGTACACCCGGACGAAGGTCGCGTACCTCGGCGAGACGTACCTGTTCGAGGGGATGCCGCTGGCGAAGCCGGCGGATGCACAGACCGGGGATCCGTTGCACGACGGCGGTCTGCTGTTCTTCCAGTACGGATGCGCGGCGTGCCACGGCAGCAATGGCGCGGGCGGAGCAGTCGGCAAGAGCCTGAACGACGCCAGCGCCAACAAGATCAGGACGAAGGTCCGGGACGGGCCGAAGAACATGCCGGCGTTCTCCAGCGACTCGCTGCCGGACGCCGATCTGGAGAAGCTGATAGCGTTCTTGCAATCACACCCACAGTAAGCGCGTGAATGCCGGCGGCGGATGGAGCCGGACCCACCAGGAGCAGGAAGTCTCCGGACTTCAGGAGGAGGAAACAGCCGTGAAGAAGATCATCATCCCGAGTGTCATCGTAAGCGTGGCGCTGCTGGCCGCGGCCTGCGGGGGAGGCAGCAGCAGCAAGACGGCAACACCCGCACCGAAGGCGACGGCCCCGGCGGCGACCGCCACCAAGGCCGCTGCTGCGACCACCGTCGCGGGACCGTCGCCGGAGACGGCCGAGCTGGCGAACGAGGTAGCGACGCTGAAGACGATCATGAACGCCGTCATCGCCAAGGCGAACGCGGGCGACCTGCAGGGCACGAAGGACACCGAGGCCACGATGGATACCTCGATGGAGGCGATCATCAAGGCCGTGCGGCCCGTCGATGCTGCGCTTGCGGACTCCATCGAACAGCGCGAGCTGGCGATCGAGAAAGAGGCGGACGCCGCGACGACCGATCTGAAGGTCATCGCGACGAAGGCTGGAGAGATCCTGCCGCTGCTGGACGAGGTTGTCACCAAGCTCAAGCTGACGGCCGGTGCCGCGCCTGCCACGGCGGAGCTGGCGGCGGACATCAAGAGCCTGAAGACGATCATGAATGACGTGATCACCAAGGCGAAGGCCGGCCAGCTGCAGGCCACGAAGGACGCCGAAGGCACGATGGACGTCCCCATGGAAGCCCTGATCAAGGCGGTGCGGGTGGTTGACCCGGCGCTCGCCGACTCCATCGAGCAGCGCGAGCTGGCGATCGAGAAAGAGGCGGACGCGGCGACGACCGATCTCAACGCGATCGCGAAGCTTGCCGGGGAAGTCCTGCCGCTGCTCGATCAGGCGGCGACCAAGCTGAAGATAACGCCGTAGGTCGCAGTCCCGCGATCGCGCGCGAACGCCCGGGCACAGATGCGAGGAGGACGTGGCAAACACGTCCTCCTCGCCGCGTTCGCCGCAAGATGCACCGCACCAAAGCATGGTGATTCGGGGGGCGGTTCGCCGGGGGCGCCGGCGTCGTCCGGTAAGATCCCGACCATGAATCCGATCCGCTGGCTATGGGAGCAGGTGTTCTCCGACGACGACGAGCCGGCCGCGCCGGACCAACTCGTCCTGCTCGGTGAGCCGGCCGGCGAATCGTTGGCCGGCCTCTGGCAGGGCATACTGCTGGGCGACGGCATCCGCAGCGTCCTGAAGAATGTCAGTTCGCTGGCGCTCTACGGGGTGCCGGCGTTCGAAGTCTGGGTGCAGTACAAGGATGTGGATCGAGCGCGAACGTTGCTACGGTTCGACCGTGAGGCGAGACCCGACGCCCGCCAGCACCGGTGACGAGTTGCCGTGCGCACGAGGCGTCCGCCGAGAGAGGAGCATCCGCGGCGTACGGTGACCGGCGATCCTGCTGCGTGGCGGGGGCCTCGGCCTGCGTCGCTTGATCGGGCTTCCGGCTGGCACGAGCGGTTGCGGTCATCGGGTAGCACGGCGGAGCCGGCACTGCGCCGGGGCACATCGGTTCGCCGGGTGCGCTCGGTGACGCGGGTCACTTCGCGCAGAGCAGGCCTCCTTCGTCCAGGCAAGACGGGCAGAAGAGCTGCGCGCGGCTTTGGAGGCCGGGGTCGATATCGCTCTACAGGTCGACCTGCACAATGACCTTCTGCTGGTGCTCGCGCGCGGCCAAATCGATGTCGTAGGTCTTGCGCACGTTGGTGCCGTCGACAGCGAAGACGCGCACCACGGGCCGGGCCACGTGGCCGACGTTGGGGTTCGCGACGACGCCGGACTCGCCGGAGCTGAGCACAACGCCGACACCCGCCGGATACTGCGGGATCTGCCTCACGAAGGTCTGCACCAGTTCCGGATCAAAGAGGGCGCCGGCGTAGGCGATGACGAATTCGACCGCTTCGTGCGGGCCAAAGGCGGGACGGTGCGGGCGTCGTGAGCGGAGGGCGACGTAGGTGTCGGAGATGGCGAGGATACGGGCCGCACCGCAGATCTGGTCGCCGCGGCGGCCTGCCGGATAGCCGCTGCCGTCCCAGCGCTCGTGGTGCTGGCTGATGGTCAGGAACGTCTCCCGCTCCAGCCCGCTGGCCGCGAGGATCTCGAGGCTGCGACGGGGGTGGTTGCGCAGGGCTTCGCGCTCGTCGGGAGTCAGGTCGCGAGGCTGGTCAAGCGCGCCTGCGGGCAGGCCCTCGTAGCCGACGTTCATGAGCATGGCGGCGAGGCCGAGATTGGTCAGATCCCCGGCGCTCAAGCCGGTGTGCGCGCCGATGACGAGCGCCAACTGGGCTACGCGCACGGGGTGGATGTGGTGGTAACCGTCGAGTGTGTGCGTGCCGCCGATCGCGGGGTCGCCGCCGATCAAGGGATGCACGGCAGCCACGAACTGCGCGATCGGGTGCATGATGCCGACGAGCGCGCCGCGCGCGATGGCCGGTTGGGCGGGGTCCAGCGCCGTGAGCAGGGACGTGAGGGCCTGGAGGGCGCGTACCTCGATGTCGGTGGCGAAGACTGAGTCGACCACGATGTCGTCCGTGCGCGAATCCTCGATGACGAGCTCGGACGACACCGCGTTTGCCAGCAGCGGCAAGCTGGCCTCGGACAGCGTTTCGCGCTCCGCGAGGACGGGCCTGCCCCGCAGATCGTAGACGGGGCTCGCGAGCACCATACCCGGTATCGCGCTGGCCACGGAGATGAGGCGCATTCTCCCCTCCAGGTGAGGTCCACGGCTTCCGGCCTCCGCGTCTGTATCGGTCGCGGGGCGCGGGCAGCGCAGGGCCGAACGGCAGTGGCGAGGACCGCGCAAGTATAGGCCGGAACAGGGTCGTCCGCATACTGTGAGGCACACCATGACCACGTTGTGGGGATGACGCGGCGGGCTATCGCTTGGCGGCGTCATCGGAGCGGGCTTGGGCGGTGGCCGGGAGGTGACGCCGTCTTGGCCGTTCTCGATTGCCGTCTCGATCATTGGCCGCACGTGCGTGACGCCGACCTCGATCGCCCGTAACTCACGCCCGTGGCGGATGCACCTGTGCGCCCACTCACGTTGGGTTCGTTGTACAGGTTCGAGCGTTAGCCTACGTGTGGGCCATCGCCATGGTCCAGGGCGGGCCAACGGTGTTCATGCCATTACTTCTTCACGTTGGTCATGCGCAGGTACGGCTTGATCTGGCGGTAGCCCTGTGGGAACAGTTTGTCCGCCTCTTCGTTCGGAATCGACGGCAGGATGACGACCTCGTCACCGTCTTTCCAGTTCACTGGCGTCGCGACTTTCTGCGAGTCGGTCAGCTGCAGCGAATCGATGACGCGCAGGATCTCGTCGAAGTTGCGGCCCGTCGCGGCCGGGTAGGTCAGGATCAGCCGGACGAGGCCCTTGGGGTCGATGATGAACACCGAGCGCACGGTGAACGTGGCGTCCGCCTGGGGGTGGATCATGTCGTAGAGGAGCGCCACCTTTCGGTCGGCGTCGGCCAGGAGCGGGAAGTTGAGCGCGGCGCCCTGCGTCTCGGCGATGTCGCCCGCCCACTTCTCGTGCGAGTCGACCCCGTCGACGCTGAGGCCGATCACCTTCACGTTGCGCTTGTCGAACTGCGGCTTCAAGTGCGCGACCATGCCAAGCTCGGTGGTGCAGACCGGCGTGAAGTCGGCGGGGTGCGAGAACAGCACCGCCCAGCTATCGCCCTTCCACTGGCTGAAATGGATCGGGCCCATCGTGGATTCCTGCGTGAAGTCGGGTGCGGGATCGCCCAGCCGGAGTGTCATGTGGTGCTCGCTTTCTGTTTCGTGGCGCCGCCCCGCGTCGTGGCGACAGGCCATTAACATAATCCCCATTCGATCGTTGGGTCAATGGGTGACGTCTGTGGCGGACCGGGGCGGGACTCCGCCCATTTGCTGGTAGCCCGGCGCTCCCGTCGGCAGCGTCGCGTCGTCGTCCGGATCGCTGGACAAGGCGAGACCGCGCTGTGGTTTCTGCAACCCGAAGGGGCTGTCGCGCCCACGAACGGAGCCGTGGGATCGCATCGCGACAGAACGCGCGACCCCGCGATTCGCGCGCGGGCGATATCCGGCGTGCGGCCACACACCGCGTATTCAGATCCGAGAGAGCCGCATCGGCCGTCCCTTCCCGGTACGCGTTTGGCGGCAGCGACCGAAAGTAATGGTACGCTCCATCGGCGATGCATGATCCATGCCTGGAACTGCCTGAGAGAATGGAGCGACTCACCTGGCAGGGCGGGTCACGAGGCTACATGTTCAAACGCGCGCGCAATGGTCTGATTGTTGGAGCCTTCCTCGCAGCGGCATTGCTCCTTACGGGAGGAGATGGCCGCGCAGGCGCGCAGCAGGCCTGCACCACCACCGCATCGCCGGCGAACGCGGAATCGAAGATCGGCGCGGCTCAGCCGGGGAGCACGATCTGCCTCCAAGCCGGCGTGTTTCGCGGCAGGCTCATCGTCGCCGGCAAGGACGGGGTGACGATCCGCGGCGCCGGAGCGGGCACCATCGTCGCGGGCGGCGCCGTCGATGGCATCGTGATCGTCGACAGCACGAACGTGGTGGTCGAGGATCTGCGGCTCTTCATGGGCAACCCCTCGAACATCTACGTTGCCCGCAGCCGCGGCGTCGTGCTGCAGCGGCTGGACATCGGCGCCGGCGCCATCGGTGTGCACGTCGACGACGCGAGCGAGGCAACGATCAGCGACTCGTTCATTTACGCGATGAGCGGCGATGGCGTGCTCTCTCGCCGGTCGAGCCGGACGTCGGTGCAACGAAGCTGGATCTTCGCCAACGGCGGCGTGGGCGTTTCGTCCGTCGCCAATCCAGGGCCCCTGAGCCTCGTGCGCAACATCATCTCCGACAACGGCGGGCCGGGCGTGTTCGTCGGCGGGATCCCGCCGTGCGCCGGTCTGCCGGGCGCATCACTCGTGGTGCCGCTGTGCTACCTCGCGAACCCAGGTGCGTTCGTCGGGACGGCGGTTGTCGACATGATCTCGGACGTCGTGCAGGCCAGCGGCAGCACGGGGATCGTGCTGTTTCCCGGTACGGTGGCGACGATGCGCGACACCTTCGTCTGGCGCAATCACATGACGGGGCTGTTCGCCTGGGGCGCAACCATCGCGATCGATGGCGCCGACTACGACGGCAACGAGGAGCACGCGATCGAAGTCCGGGGGTATCCCGATCCGAGAGCGCCCGGCTCTGGCTACGTCGCGGGCTCGGCTACGATTACCAACGCGGGCATCCACGACACGGCGCTCTATCCGCCGACGGGAACGCTGGGCGGGGGCGTGCTGGCGCAGGGCTCCCCGGTGAGCCTGACGAACTCGCGCATCTGGGCAAATGCCGGCATCGGCGCGTCGTACCAGAATGGGGCGGCAGGCAGCGTCGATGGCGACGCCATTCACGACAATAGCGGCGCCGCGCTGTGCCTGTTCTCGGCCGGCCCGGTGAACGTAGGGGTGAACACGATCTTCGGGAACGCGAGCGACCAGGTCGGCGCCTGCTAGTGTCGTGCTTCTCACGCTTCTTTAGCTGGCTGGATATCGTTCGGGGGAGCGGGAGTGCAGAGAGCGCAGCGCTCTCTGCCGGGGGTTGGGGGGGCCGGAATCATCTTTTCTTTCTCTCTTTGCAGGGTACGCGCCAGCGGACACTGCCGTGTGAGCGCCGAGCGTTTGCACGTGAGACGCCCCTTGGAACTAATCCTGAATCGGAAGCACTACACTAGTTTGTCGTGATTCCGAATGGCTGTACCGCGCCGCACCGGCAGTGTCCGCTGGCGCGTACCCTGCGGCGTAACCTTGGTGCATCCAGGGGACTCTGTCACCGCACGCTGGCGGCCAACGATTCGTGCCACACCACGGCGGAATGGCTTGCCGGTGGGCACCGTACTGGCCGCGACGCGACGCCAGCTTCTCAGACGGCGCGCCCGTGGCGCGCGAGCTGTGTCATCGAGAGGGCGTCGGCAAGCCGTCGGTGCCGGCGATGACGTTGCGGAGTCGTTGAGCCGCCAGCGGGCGACTCAACACGTCGGTGCTGTCCACGAACTGGTCGATGCCACCGATATATCCGAGTTGCGCGAGCGGTGTCTTCGCCATGCAGGCTTCGACGAACCGGGCGGAGTCAAGGACGAGAAATGGACGATCGAAGAAGTACCGGACGGTTGGGTCCTGGGCTTCGGCCACCGCCAGACGGTTGAACGCCCGTGCCACTTCCTCCATCGCGAGGACGAGAGCCGCCTCGCGTTGTTTCCAATCCGGCGCGCGTAGTGCGCTCTGAAGGAGCGGCATCAGCGCCGTCGCACACTGGAGCCTGGAGAACGCGGTACCCAGCCACTTTGTGTACGGCGCGTACTGCCGCTCGATGAGGAAGCACAAGCGCATGAGGTCCCGAACCAGCCGTGCCGCGACGATGGCCGAGCCGAGTTCGTCGCCCACCTCCCCGGTACGCCCTACGAACGGCTCCTCCTGGTCAATCCGGCGCCACTGACACGCCAGGAGATAGAGCCAAACATCACGCGGATACCAGCGCAATCGCTCCCGCGCTTCGGTGAGCAGGCGAGCATCGTCTTCGAATACGGCGCCGGCGACCGAAGATCTCAGGAGCTGGGAGGGCGTGGCGAGCCAATCAGTCGCTGTCACTTCGCCGCGGGGGTCGAAACCGAGCGCCGCCGTGAACCAAGCGCCAACAGTCGTGAACGAGATCTGGTGGCGCACTGGTGCATCAGTCTGCGCCGCGAATCGAGTGGAGAAGCCGTGGAACGTCTCGGGAAGTCGCTCGTCGATCGCCGCCGCGAGCCCGTGCCGGCGTTCCTCGCTCAAGTCGGTATCGTCGTCCACGAAGACGACCACGCGAGGTCCCCAACCGTGATCGGTTGAGCGCTCGGTGTCAAACCCAAGCACATCAGAGCCCTGGCCGAAGAGCGCGGCAGCGCGTGGTGTCCGTGGCAAGACGGTATCGACGATGGGCCTCACGACGTCGTGCCAGTAGTGACGCGACAACTCGACCCCGGGTATGAAGTTCGTCACGGGCTCAGCATAACGCAGCCGTTCCAGAGCGGCGACGAAGGCGTTCTTGGATCAGCCTTGACTTCGAGTCCAGGCGGTCTCGATCGGCGGCGGAGTTGTCAGCGTCTGCAGGACCGTGCAATACGCTTCCGTGCTGCGCTTCAGGCGCTCGATCTGTTCGTCAGTGGCCGTCGGCGCGTCGATCTCGAAGCGAGTCCGGATCGCGGCGAACCCGACGGGCGCCCTGCGCGCGACGGCGAGCGTGCCCCGAAGATCCAGATCGCCCTCCACCGTCACGTCGACGCGGCGGAGCGGCACGCCGGTGGACTCGGCCACCATCTGGCACGTGATCTGCGCGCAGGCAGCGAGCGCCCCAAGGAGCAGATCGCCGCTGCACGCGGCTGTGCCCGCGCCTCCGACGCCGGCGTGCGCCTGCGCGTCGTACATCGCGCGACCGATGTCGATTGAGCACGCAGTGGCCGTCTCACCCTGCCGGGCTTCTGCCCGTAGCGTGATCAGTGCAGCCTCCGGGTCGGCTTTGTACTGTTCCTTTATGGGTGCCTGCCGGGACCTCAGATCCATCGCGGACCTCCTATTCGGCGCCACGATAACACGGTACGGGACGCGCGGCGGGCCAGATCCGTTCGCCCTGCCTTGCCGCGAACGCCCGCTGCCGGCTCGCCGAAACGTGTCCCGTCCCGGAGCCACGAGCGTTCGCAGCAGGCCGCCCTCACTGCCGAAGGTACTGAGCGGTCGAGCCGCTGAGGGGCGACGCGTCGAGCCCGAGCTTGCGGTGGTCCCATGAGCGGACGCGATCGGCGTCCAGGCGCACTACGACGCGTTTGTGCAACATGGCCTCGACGAGTGGCCGCATCTCGTCCGTGTACGGCCCCGTATAGCGCTCCCAGACGCCGACGCCGACGGCCCATATCTCGTCGGGGTCCTCGACGATCGCGCCGCGCCCCTCGACCGAGACGCCGCGGAGCGTGTCGTAGGTGAGGCCGTCTTCGATCATGCACGTAAGGCGGTTGTCACGGCGGAGGTTCTGCGCCTTCTGCGACCGCGCCTTCGTCTCGAACCAGATCTGCCCGCCGATCACGGCGTACCACATCGCCACGAGGTGCGGCCTGCCGGTCGGGCCGATCGTGGCCATCGTTGCGGTGCGGCCTTGCTCGATGAAGGCCGCCACTTCAGCGTCGGACATCGCGATCTGCTTGCGTTGATTGATACCCATCGCTCCTCCGCCCATATCCTATCAGCCCTGCGCCACCGTCTCGATCAGCGTCCGCACCTGCGCGACGCCGTCCTCCGTGGGCTCGGGCAGGTCGATGCTGTCCACCGCCGCCGGTCGGGCCGGACCCCTTCGCCTCAGCGACCGCGACGTCGTGCAACGAAGGGGTCCCTGCGCTCAGTGGCAACGCGTGCAACCGATCCGAAGAGCTGAGACAAGTTAGAGACACGCCGGCCTGAGTCCGGAACTTCGACGTAACGCCGTCGGTCGAAGAACCGGGTGGGACACGACGTCCCGACGCGGCCGGAGGCTACTGGCACGTGCACGCTCGCGCGAACGCGTGCAGTCGGTCGCCTCCGGCTCAACATGGTGAGGAGAACGGATGCTGCAAGCCCACGTCGCTGAACTATCTCACCGGCCAGCCGCCGCCAGCGCAGAAGTTACTGCCCTGGTTGCGATCATCCTGCCGCTGTTCGCCGTCCGCGGGCAGCTCGTCGAACTCATCGAGCACGCTTCTCGCGATGTCGACATCGCGCCTACCGAGGCCGTTGCTCTGCTCCATCTCGCGAACCAGGACATGACCGTGTCGGAGATCTCGCGCGCGGCCGGGCTGCAGCGGAGCGGCGGCAGCGTGCTCGTCGATCGACTCCACGCGAGGCGATTGATCAAGCGGACGCACGGCCAGCGCGACCGCCGCGTTGTGATGGTGTCGCCGACGCCGCGCGGGAGCAGGATCGCGTCGGTCCTGCTCGAACAGATGTCGTCCCCGGCCTCGGCTCTGTTACAGGGGCTGGGCACCACCGATCGCCGGCGCCTGGCTTCAGGCCTGCAGCGCCTGGCCGCCGTCCGCGTTTAGTCCGAGCGGCTGCCGGCCCAACGGTCCGCTACTCCCGCCACCGCACCTGGCAGAGGCGCACGCCGTCGTCGATGCCCTTGAGCCGGTGCTCGCCGCCGGCGTGGCGGACGCTGCGGACATGCGGACCGCGGATGAGCCGCTGTCGCTGGTCTGGCGGGCGCCGCTCGGCCTCGTTAATAGCCGGCCGTGGCCGCCCGACAGAGACACTTTCGAGACGACGCGTCCGCCGGGAGCAAGACCGGCGTGACGCGCGGCGTCGATCAGTCCATGTCGAGGCGCTCCAGGAGGGAGTACATGGATCCAGACGCGGAATCTTCGCATCTCAGCGAGGTGGCCCGGCGCGCAGGCGCTGAGGAGCTGCTGGAGTGGGCCCCTGACGCCGTCGTGGTCGCGGAAGGTATGGCGCCCGCGACCGGCCGGGCGCCCGCATCACGGCGAATGAGAGCTCGGCATCCGCGGCGTGGCGGCACGCCAGGCGGTGACCGCTCTCGCGCCGCATACGATGGCACGACGGTGCGCGCCGGCGCGTGAGCGCGTGCCTGAGCCTGTCAGGCGCCAACCTTCTCGGTAATGCGAAACGAGTGGACGTTCACGTCGGCAGCGATCTGGATCTCCCCGCCGGGCAGCGTCCACCAGTTCGTGAACTCCGATCCGTCGCAGGTGACGCGGCAGTCCTGCGGATCGCGAAGATTCTGGACGCGGAACCAGGTTGGCCGGCCACGAGCCGTATCGTCGCCGATGTCCGTCGTCAGGTGCAGTGTGCTGGTGCTCGCCTCGTAGAACGCTTCGCGCATGCCGATCGTCGGAAAATCCACGCCCACGACGGTCGGCTGGTTGAACTTCTCGATGTTTGGCTCGTTGAACAATCGCCACCACGCGCCGTCGCCTCCGGCCTCGCCCATCATCATCGTCGCGTTCATCTGGCCCCGTGGATGCAACTCGTTGAGGCCGAATCCCCAGGTGAATTCGGCGCCGCTCCAGGTTGGCTCAAACGCACGCTCCGCGAGTTCGTCCATCCGCCGCCGCGCAACGTCGTCTCCAAACTCTGTGGCCAGGGCGTAGGCCAGGACGTTGCCGCGACGGTCAGGAAGAACGGGTATCTGCCGCTCCGGCGCCCTCAACCCGAGAGCGTTCGCGGCGAAATCGTAGAACCGTTGCGCAAGGTCTCGCCGCTGCGGCGCGAGGTACAGCGCGACCGGTACGCCGGCCATGGGGCCGCCGTTCTGGACGTGGTCGATGATCGGATCGTAGTAGAGCGCCACCCACTCCGGATCGCCCTGCGGCGTGAAGGACATGTAGTTCTTCAGCGCATGCTCCCACCACGTGTCGAAGACCTCGTGATGCTTCGTGCCGAACAGCGTGTCGTGCATCATGAGTCCCAGTCCCGCCCCCGTCAGGCAGTACGGCCAGATCTTCGTGTTCTCGCAGTGGCATCCTTCCGGCCGCGCACGCCACTGGTCCGCCAGATGTTGGGCGATGCCGCTGTAGCTCCACGTGAAGGTATGCTCGCCATCGCGCACCATGTCGAACGGCTGATTCCACTTGTCGTCGCCGGAGACATAGCGGTGCAACCCAAGGATCAGCAGGAAGAACCCCTTGTAGAACAGGTTCCCGTCCGCACCCACCGGGTCCATCTGCAATCCCCACGGCTCGATGCCGTTCGCCGTCCACCCTGGAGCGTCGTAGTTTCCCCAGTGTTCAGCAGGGATGAGACCGCGATATTCCTCGGGATACTGTTCGCGCTTGGGGTCGTGCCCGATCTGTGTCAGCCAATCGATCGCCGAGTGGTACGTGGTGTGGCGCATGATGAGCTGATCGAGGATGCCTGCGTACACTTCGCGCCAGGCGGGTGTCTTGTCAGCCATGAGCGCGACGGCGTAGCTCGAGTCGAGGAGATCGAACCGGCAGAAGTTGAGCATCGGTGGGGTGCTACGGTCGTCCCACCACTCCAGTGGCTGTCCGCCCTTGTTCCAATTGTCCGGCGTGTATGCCTTTCGGTGCAGGTAGCGCAGCCATCCCCGCGCGCGATCGGATGTGGTGGTCTGTGCGGCATCGATCTGAGCCATCAGTCCTTCTCCGGCATGTCTTGGGGCGGTTTCGCTCAGGAAATTGTAGTGAGCTCATGTGTTCCTGTCGATTTGTGCACGCTCGACCTCATTCCGTTCATGGCACTGGCCCTCCGTATTGTCGCAATGCCCATCATGCGCCAGTACCAGGGGATTACAAGCCGATCGCTTCGCCTAACGCCATCCGCTCATCGTGTCCATGCCGGTTAGGAACCCCGCTGCTTTGTCCTGTACGCCAGTCGGTGAGCTTCGTGGTCGTGCGTGCCTTCCTGTAGCGGAGGCCCGGGTCCCCCTCTTCAGCATGTGAGCTGAGGGCCGACCCTGATCACAGGGGTGTCAGGTCGGCGCTGCGGAGCGAATCCGCACTGGCGCTGCCACGGGTCAACGCTCCCCCGCGTTCAGGTTCGAAGTCGATCATCGAGGCTTGGTTATGCGCCGCTTACTGCTTGCCGCCACTCTCATCGTGACGCTCATCGCTGCGTTTGTAACGCTGCTCGCCGTGCCGGACACCGGCCGGGCCGCCACGCCGAAGCCACGGCTCGGTGAAGCCGCGGCCTCCCTCGCTGGCCCTCAAGCCGAGACCGCCAGCGGAAAGATCAACGTCCGATTCCGCCCCCGGGCATCAGCCCCCGAGATCGACAGAGACAACGCCAGCCATGGCGTGCGCACGCTGAAGGCGGAGGCGCGCGCCAACGTGTACCAGCTCGAGGTCCCGTCCGGGTCCGATGCGGCCGAGTTGCTGGCTGCCTACCGCCGCGACCCGCTGGTCGCCGAAGCGAACTACAGCTACGTCGTGCGCGCGACCGCCGCGCCGAACGACACGAACTATTCGTACCAGTGGAACGTGCACGACACGGTGGGCGGCATGTGGGCGCAGTCCGCATGGGACGTCGCGCCGAACCACGGCCAGGGAGTGGTCGTCGCCGTGATCGACACGGGCGTCGCCTACGAGGACGCGGTCGCCCCGGGTCCGATCAACCCTCAGACGACCTACAAGAAGGCGCCCGACCTGGCGAGCAAGACATTCGTCGCTCCGTGGGACTTCTCCGGCAATGACGCCCACGCCAACGACGACAACGGCCACGGCACCCATGTTACGGGCACGATCGCCGAGGACACGAACAACAACTACGGCGTCGCCGGCGTGGCCTACAACGCCACGATCATGCCCATCAAGGTCCTGGCGTTCGATGGCAGCGGCAACGACGCTGATCTCATCGCGGCGATCTACTACGCAGTCGACCACGGCGCTCGCATCATCAACATGAGCCTCGGGTTTACGGGCACCGGCACGCCCAACGCGAGCGGCGTGTTCTGCAGCGAGGTCGTTGGTCTGAACGCCGCACTTGACTATGCTTACGGCCACAACGTGACGGTCGTCGCTGCTGCCGGCAACGAGGGCGGCACGATCACCTGCCCCGCCGCCTACCCGACCGTGATCTCCGTCGGCGCTACGCGCTTCGACGGCCAGACCACCTCCTACTCCAACTTCGGCTCACGCCTCGATGTCACGGCGCCCGGCGGCGACCCGAGCGTAGACCAGAACCACGATGGGTTCTCGGACGGCGTGGTGCAGGAGACCTACTGCTACGACTCGACGACGCTGCTCTTCCTCCAGTCGTACGACACGTTCTGCGACATCTTCGAGTCAGGCACGTCGATGGCGACGCCCCACGTCACAGGCACGGCCGCGTTGCTTCTTGGCGAGGACCCTTCGCTCACGCCGGACCAGGTGCGGGCGTACCTCGAGACCACCGCGCGCGACCGCGGCGCCGCTGGTTGGGACCCTCACTACGGCTGGGGTGAGATCGACGCCTTCGCCGCTGTATCGAAGCTGAAGGGCCTGGCGCTGCCGACCGCCACCGCGACGAGTACGCCGACGCCCACGCCAACCCGGACAGTCGTACCGACGGCCACCGCCACGCGGACCGCGGTGCCGACCTCCACGCCCGCACCCGGATCGAAGCTGCACATCGGTAACCTCGATGCCACCGCCGTCCTTCGGAGGTCCAGCTGGAGCGGCCGTGTCACCGCGTATGTCTACAACGCCAGTCCGGCGCTCGTCAGCGGCGCGAGGGTGACGGGCACCTGGAGTGGCGGCGCGACGGGAACGTCGTCGTGTACCACGAGCACGAGTGGACGCTGCAGTCTGACGTCGCCGTCGATGTCGCTATCGCTGCACTCGGTCACGTTCACCGTGACGAACGTCACGCTCGCGGGCTACACGTACGATGCGACGGCCAATCAAGATCCGGGCGGAGATAGCAACGGCACCACCATTACGCTCACGCGGTAGTGCGAGCCGCCCGGGGCCCGAAGGTTCTGCATCCGCCGGAGCGGCTGCGTTGGGGCCGCGAGCGTATCGGGGCGCCCCTCGACGTGGTCAACCGTGAGGGCGCCAGATGCCGCGGCCGCCATCGCCGTGTTCTCTGATTGGCTGGCCCGAGCTCAGGCGGCGGAATGGAGTCGCCGCGTTACGAGCCGCTTCGGCTCCACGTCGTCGAACTCGGAGTGCAAGCGCGCCGCCTCCGCGTTCAGACGCTCAAGCAGCGCGTCGGTCGCGGCATCCGGGCGGCATTGCTGTACGTGTGTTGCGTAGTTCGCACGGAACACGAAGGTGGTGGTGCAGTTCGGGCAGTCCATGACGTAGACCTCCTCCTGGGCGTGCGGCTCATGCCGTTCGCCACACGTTCCCTACACTAGCAGCCCACGGAAGGGTGGGTGGTCAAGCCCACCGCTTCTGCCGAATCCGTAGCTACGTTGCAGCGACTCCGTTGTTGCAAGTGCGTGCGGTCGTCACGGGCCACCCTGCTCCGCCTTGCGGGGCGTGTGCTTGCGCTTGCGGGGCGTGTGATTGATGCCCTCCATCGCACGCCCCGAGTTCCGGCATTTCGGATGGGTTGGCGGAGCGGCAAGGAGTCCGCGGCACCAGCCCACCTCGATTCAGGCGAGGCTATCTTCGGCTTGCCTCAGTCGGGGTTGCAATACGACTGTGGTCCTAAGACCTGGCGGCACAGCCGCGCGGCAGTTGGACATCATGGACAGGTGTGCGGGGACATGGTGGACGCACATGTTGATGATCATGGCGCGGACTCCGTGAAGTCAACCCGCGCGATGCGTTGGGCCGAGAAAATACTGGACCAAGGCTCTTGATACGTAGTCCGCAAGGAGTACAATCGCTTCACGCCGCGCTTCTTCCCCCGCTAAAGCGCAGCCGCGTCTTGAGTGGCCGGGATCGGCCATAGATGGCAGTCCACGCGTCGTACCCCACGGGATTGGACGTCTCGGCGTCCGCCCTGGGTGGCGGCATGGGCGGCTGAAGGGAGACTCTGAAGATGAGACGGACGATGAGATTGGCGGGTGGGCTAGCTGTATTGCTGGTTGTCGCCTCCGTAGTGAACGGTTGGGGGCCATCGACCGCGCGGGCGGACCTGCCCCCGAGTTGTGTGCCGGCGCTCTCACTCGGGGGCGCGAAGGTTACGTACAGGATCACGACCACAGCGCCCGCTGGGCTTGGCGTCCCGTGGGATGGTGTGTGCATTGACCTTGGGGCGGCCACCGGAAACAAGAACACACTGGCCTTCATGCCCGCGGCCGGCAATCCGCCAGCCTGCCCTCTGCCGGTGCCGGCGCCGAGCCTGCCTATTGTCGGAGCGCCGAATGTAGGAGCACAGGGCCACTTTCTGTGGGTGGACTGGGGCGTTCCGCCTGGAGGAAAGTGTGCGGCCCTCGGCGACACAGTGGTGGTCTACATACAGACCGACGTGGCGCTGTGTCCGTTCGGCGTCTGCACGAATCCCACGGGCGCCACGTGGATCGGAAGCAGCACGGTGACGTCCGCCGTCACGATCGAGTTGGTTCCTTCGGTCGGCGGCGTGGCGGAGCAGGTAGACGACGCCCAACTGCCGGCGATCGAGTCCGCGTCCGGATCGAGCGTGTCGGCGTGGTCGCTCACGGCAATAGCAGCAGCCGTGGCGCTGGCGATCGCGGTGAGCAGTGCTGGCATCCGGTACGCCAGGAGAGGCCGCTCGTAAGCGGCAGACACGGCGGTGTTGAAGGATTCGGGCGGCTCCCGCAGACGAGGAGCCGCCCGTATCGTTGCGCCAGGTCAGGCGGACGAAGCGAGCGCCCCAGGGCCCACACCATCGCGGAATCGTGCGGCCCGTCCGATCAGCCGTCAGGGCGATATGCCGAGACGCGCGCGACGCTCCATCTCGACCTCGACGATGCCATCGCGCTCGCTGACGATCTCGCGGCCGGTTGGTTGAAAGCTCTGTCGTTCGTAGAGTCGGCGTGCCGCGTCGTTGCCCTTCACAACGCGCAGTCACACGACGTCAGCGCCTTCTGACTTGGCCCACGAAAGCACCTCGGCCACGAGCGCGTCGGCCGCTCCGGTTCTGCGGGAAATTGGATGCACCCACATCGACATGAGGTGCACAACCGCAGGATCTTTCGGGTCGCGGCGTGAAGTGCTGCCGCTAGGCGCGCTGGCGATCGCGCAGTTTCTCCAGCAGTTGCGGATCGGTCTCCTCCAGGTCGTAGCCGTCCGGGAAGGGGGGGCGCGGCGGTTCGCCCAGGCCTTCGAGGACCCGGGGGTGCTGATAGTAGGCCGGGTAGAGGTGCAGCCCGAGGCCGATCATGAGCATGGGGTGCGCCCCGACTTGGGCTTCGACCACCTCGACCCGGGCCTGCTGCGGCAATCCCGAAAGGCCTGCCGGATCCCGGGCAAGGGCCGCGTCATGCACGGCTTGCAGCCCCGCCACGACGAAGGGGCCGAGCGCCGGATCTGCCTCGAGTTGGCCGGCCACGCCGGAGGCAAGGTCCAGGCTCCCCGCGCCCGGCAGTTTCCCGTCATCGCTCGGCGGGATCACCAGGTCGAGGAACGCCTGCATGAAGGCGGAGTCGCGCAGCGGTGTGAGTGTGTCAGCCATGTCAGTCGAAGAGTGTTTCGATGTTCTTCTTGATGCTGTCGGCCACGTAGAGCGCCAGCGCCTGGATCGTCGAGGTCGGATTCACGCCGCCGGCGGTCACGAAAATGCTGCCGTCAATGATGAAGAGGTTCTTGACGTCGTGGGCCCGGCCCCATTCGTTGACGACGGAGGTCTTGGGGTCCTTGCCCATGCGGGCCGTGCCCATCAGGTGCCACCCCGCCGTGCTCATCAGCGGCTCGGCCAGGGTCTCGACCGCGCCGGCGGCCGTGAGCGCCTCCTTTGCGCGCTCCACCGCGTGGGCCAGCATCTGCTGGCTGTTTTCGCTCAGCTTGTAGTTGATCTTCGGCGCCGGGATGCCGTGGCTGTCTGTCAGTTCGGGGTCGAGGGTCACGGTGTTGGTTTCCTCCGGCAGGTCCTCGGTGATGGCGAGTATGCCGGTCGTCCGGTCGTAGATCCGGGCGTAGGCCTCGTGGTGCCCCTCGCCCCAGGGAACCATCCCGCGCGCCATGCCCCAGAGGGCAGTCTGCGCCGGGGCGAAGCCCCGCACAGCCTCGAAGGAGTAGCCCCGCACGAAGCCCCGTGAACGGTCCGTCTTGTAGAACTCGTGGCTCCACAACGAGCAGCCCGTGGGGCCGCGTCGGCCCCCGAGAGGCTCGTCGAAGATCCCCAAGATCGCTGCGTAGGGGTGGAACATGAGATTCTTGCCCACGAGCCCGCTGCTGTTTGCCAGGCCGTCCGGATGCTGCGGACTCTTCGAGTTGAGCAGAAGCCGCGGCGTGCCGATGCCGTTGCACGCCAGCACCACGATCTCCGCCTTCTGCTCCTGCAGGTTGCCCTCTTCATCGTAGTAGAGGACGCCGTCCGCCATCCCGTCGGCACGCACCGTGATCTCGCGCACCCGGCAGCCGGTCCGGATCTGCACGCCCTTCCGCTGCGCCGCGGGCCAGTAGGTGATGTCCGTGCTGGCCTTCGCCCCCTGGGCACAGCCGCTGATGCACGCGCCCAGGTTGATGCAGGGTGCGCGGCCCCCGTACTCGCGCGACGTCACCGCGCTGTCGGAGGGCCACCAGTGCCAGCCGAGCTTCTCGAAGCCGGCCGCGAGGGTGTTGCCGGTCTTGCCGAGCGGCAAGGGAGGCAGCGGCGGCTCGTGGTAAGGGTAGGCCGGATCGCCCGCCATGCCGGAGACGCCCATCATCCGGTCGTTGATGGCGAAGAAGGGCTCGAGCGTTTCGTAGTCGATCGGCCAGTCATCAGCGACGCCGTCCTCGCTCTTCACGCGGAAGTCGGGCGGAGTGAAGCGCGGGAAGTGGGCGGCCCAGAGGATGGTGCTGCCGCCCACGGCGTTGAACATGAGCGGCGAGATGGCGGAGTCTTGCTCGTTGACCGGGTAGTCGGCCGGGAGCTTGCGCACATTGGGGCTGGTGGCGAATGCCCCCATGCCGCGCGATTCCCAGTCGAGGTGGTTGCTGGGATAGTCGCTCTGTTTCATCCAGGGCCCCTGCTCCAGGCAGAGGACGCTCATACCCATGTCAGCGATGCGCCAGGCGAACGCTGCCCCGGAAGCGCCGGCGCCGATGATCATGACGCCTACAGGTTCGTTCGGCATGGGCCAATTCTACACGACTTCATCTGATGCGCGATGCAGTGCGCCTCCTCGCCTACAGCGCATTGCATGAGCGCTGTAGAGCCGACAGGTCCGCGTCGAGGCTTGCTGGCAGTGCCGTGCCGCGCCTTGGTTTGTCATAGAGCCGCGATTGTAGCGCCGGCCATCGCGTCGGCGCCGGAAGGCGCCGCACAACGATGTCTACAGCCGGGGCCTCAGGGCGCGCGAAATCCGTCCGCCCGATGAGTCCCGTCACAGAAGGGCTTGTTCGCGGATTGCCCGCACCGGCACAGCGCTGCGCGCGTGTCTTCCCGCACAATCGCCCGCTCGGCGTCGATGAGTTTCAAATTGCCCCGAACGAACAACGGGCCGTTCGTCCGCGGCTGCACCGTCGTCTCGTCGGGTGTCGGCTCTTCCGGGCCGCCGTCATGACGCCCAAAGTGCAGCGCTCCCGTCGGGCATCTCATGACGGCGTCCGCGATCTCGTCGGCACCTGCAGCGCCGATGTCAATCCACGGCCGGGCAGCCGGATCGAAGACGCCCGGCAGCCGGTTGATGCAAATCGCTGTGTGAATGCAGTACGCAGGCTCCCAGTACACGGTGATGTGCTCGTCGGCGTATTCCTTCAAGACATCCGGTCGCTTGCGGTCTTCCTGTTCCACCCTATGCCGTCGGTTTCGCGTACATCGTGACGACCGCTGCGCCACCGAGGCCGATGTTGTGCTGCAGGGCGATCCTGGCCCCCTCGACCTGGCGCTTCTCCGCCATGCCTCGCAACTGCCAGTTCAGCTCGCAGCACTGGGCCAGGCCGGTCGCGCCCAGCGGGTGCCCCTTCGAGATCAAGCCCCCGGACGGGTTGACGACCCACGTACCGCCGTACGTCGTGGCGCCCGCATCGACCAGCTGCCCGGCCTTGCCTTCTTCGCAGAGTCCGAGGGCCTCGTAGGTGATCAACTCGTTGCAGGAGAAGCAGTCGTGCAGCTCGATCACGTCGACGTCTTCCGGGCCGACGCCCGCCTGGGCGTACACCTTCTGCGCCGCCGCCTTCGACATGTCGGAGCCCACCATCTTGATGCAGCTCTTGTCCTCGAAACTGCTGGGCAGGTCCGTGGCCATCGCCATTCCCAAGATCTCGACTGCTTGGGATTCAAGCCCGTGCTTGCGAACGAAATCCTCGCTCGCAAGGATGGCGGCGCCCGCGCCGTCGGAGGTCGGGCAGCACTGCAGTTTGGTCAGCGGCTCGTAGATCATCTGGGCGTTGAGAATATCTTCGAGCGTGTAGGCTGTCTGGAACTGGGAGTAGGGGTTATTCACCGAGTGCTTGTGGTTCTTGTAGCCGATCTTGGCGAACTGCAGCGCGGTTGTCCCGTACTTCTCCATGTGCTCACGGCCGGCGTTGCCGAACATCTGGGGCGCCACGGGAGCGGGCGCAATGCCGCGCAACTCCACCATAACGCGGGCGTGCTGGTCCATCGGGTTCGTGCGGTCGGTGTACTTGCTGCCGAGCGAACCCTTCTCCATCTTCTCGAAACCGAGCGCCAGGGCGCATTCGGCGATGCCGCCCTCGACGAACTGCTTCGCCATGTAGAGCGCGGTCGATCCGGTGGAGCAGTTGTTGTTCACGTTGTAGATGGGGACGCCCGTCAGCCCGAGCCCGTACACGGCGCGCTGGCCGCAGGTCGAGTCGCCGTAACAGTAGCCGACAGCCACCTGCTCGATTGCGTCGTACGGGATCTTGGCATCGGCGAGGGCCTTCTGCCCGGCTTCCTTCGCCATGTCCGGGTAGTCCCAGTCGCGGGAGAATGGCTTCTCGAACTTGGTCATGCCGACCCCGACGACGAACACTTTCCTGCCCATGCGGCTCCGTCCCTTCTGGCATTCAGACCAGCAGACATCGTCGGCTTGCCGCCGACACCTGCTGGCTCGAATCATTGAGTCACGTGATTGTCCGCTGGATCGGTGGGAGCATCAAGTGGGCTGCTGGCGGACGCTCCAAACCGCCCTTGCCCGGGTTCCCGCCCGGCGGGCGCCACATGACCCTCGCTGAACTCATACGACTCGACCGAGGGTAGCGCCCCGTGTTGCGACGACGGGCCTTGCCTCCGAGGCCGACAGTCCATGTTGCGGATGTTGGCTCAGCGCAGGGCGCGCCGCTATGCGCACGCTCGGCGGAGTCGTCGCCGCGTACCAGAGTCGACGCTGCTGACTGCAGCCCTACGCCAGCTGGGAAAGGCCCTTGCGCAGATCATCCGGAGTCATGACCGGGGTGATGTCGACGCTTGCCCCGAGTTCGATGAACAGCGACTCGACGGCGACCGGCATGTCGGAGACGTCTTTGAGATCGAAGACGATAAACGCCGTGCGCCTGCCTGCGCGGCGACGGCCACGACGTGCGGTTCCTGGAGCCCGGGGCCGTAGTGCTAAGCCGCGGGGGGCGGTGCTTCGGCCGTTGGAAGCGCCGGGTGCTCGACCCCATGCCGCGAGCTTCGGATATACTCTGCTGACCTCGCCGAACAGCCCACAGTCATCTGTTATTGCAGACCACGGCTAGTGTAATTCGCCGATCGTTCGAGTAGGATCGAACGCAATGAGAAGGCGAGGTCGCCCGAGGCACCCTGACATCCTCACTCCACGCGAGTGGGAGGTGCTGCTACTGCTGCGGGCGGATCGATCGAACGACGAGATCGCGGAGGCTCTTGGCGTCACGCTCGCGACGGCGCGCTTTCACGTCTCCGAGGTCATCGGCAAGCTGGGCGTGGCGAATCGTCACGAGGCGGCATTGTGGCGGCCGCAGCCTGAGTCGAACCGCTCGTCCTGGACACGCGCGTTCGCGCCGGTGACGGCCATCCACATCAAGTGGAGCACGGCCGCCGGCGCGCTCGGAGCGGCCGTCATCGCGGGCTCCCTCGTGCTGGTGGCGCTGCTGGTTTGGGGAGTCGGCCGCGCATCAACTCAGGACCGGGCGACCGCGGCAGTGGGCGCGACTTGCGTGCGCGGACCGACGTACACGCCGGTGCCGACTCTTCGGCCGGAGCAGCGCAAGACGCCGCTCCCACCGGATCTCAGGCCCGACTCAACCCGCATGGCGGAGATCGATCAGAGCCGCAAGCAGTCTTTCGAGTCCACCAGGGCGCTCATCGCATCCGGCTGCGATCCTCGTAACCTGCCGATGGTGGCGTTCTCGCACCTCGATGGCCTTCCTCCCCAGACCCTCGATGAGGCGCTCCAAAGAGCCGACCTCGTCGTCACCGCGCACGTGACGAAGACGGCGTTTACGATCGCCGAGGGCGACTCGAGTCCCGCCGCCGAAACGACACTGACCGTCGACGTCGCGCTGAAGGGAGATGCGCGCGAGGAGATCACGCTGTACCAAATGGGCGGCCCGATAGCCCAGAATGGCGGCGTAATAGAGATCCTCAAGGGCGATCCGGTACTTCTGCGTGGGGACGACGTGCTGCTGCTCGCCCAGAAGCGGACCGACGTGGACGGCTACTGGCCGCTCTACCCGGTCGGGAAGTACTACATCCGCGACGGCCGCATCAGCGTCCCGGACGGCAGCCCGTGCGACTGGCTTGACGGCCGCTCCGTGAGCGACGTGCTGCGGCTGGTACGGGCGTCACTAGCTCACGACACGCAAGATGCCGCGCAGCGCTGTGACTGGTCGCGCTTCTAGTTCGCGACGGGCGCCGCACCAGGCCCAGACCCGCATTGGTCGCGCCGGGACGGCTTCGCTATACTGCGGGCGGCCTCGCTCAGCGAGGCATTTCCTTCGCGATGCCGGCGTAGCTCAGTGGTAGAGCAGCTGTTTCGTAAGCCTCTCCATGCCCAGCGCTGTGCTCCAGACGTGAAGCCCCGGTGAAAACCTCTACAGTTATCTGGTCTACGAAGACCTACCGCACTTCCTCTCAAACGTTATACTACGCGACCGCCTTGCGTCGAGATTTCGACCCTGTTCGGCGATACATTCGAGAGGAGAAAAGAGTGCCCTTGAATAGCCAGCGCGCGCAAGCGATCGACGCCTACATCGCGGCGAATCCGACGACGTGTATTGTCAACGAAAAGTGGCCGATGGAATTCGGCGGGAAGATCGATTACCAACCCGTCTACCACATACCGATTAAGCTACTTTGCTACAACCTCAACAACGGACGCTACGCCTTGGAACTGGCGCGCGAAGAAGCAGATGCCAACATCAAGTTCGATCCAACTCGACCGCAGGATCACGTCAGACTACGCGACCTTCTCCTGAAGCTCGACCCTGAGCAGACCGCCTTGCTCAAGCAGGACCTCGCTGACCGCGGCCAAATCTACCCCGGCGTCATCACGCAAGACGGGTTCGTGATCAACGCGAACCGACGGATGGCGATACTCGAATCACTACACGCCGAGCACCCCGGTGGCCAATTCGAGAGCCTTCTCGTTCAGCGACTGCCTCCGGGCGTGGACGAGCGCGATCTTTGGCGACTTGAAGCCGGCCTCCAACTCTCGCGGGATACTCGCGCCGACTACAGTCCCGTGAACGAACTCCTCAAACTACGGCAGGGCGTGAAGGCTGGGCTGTCGCCGACCGAACTTGCGGGAGCTATGTTCGGAAGGAAGGTCAGTTGGGTCGAGGAGTCACTCGACCGCCTCAACGTCATGGAGCAGTACCTTGAGTATTTCGGATGGAAAGAACAGTACCACCGGCTCGATGGCACCAACGAGCAGTTCATCGAATTGCAGAAGAACCTCAAAGCGCTTGAGCGCACCGGTTTCGATCCGCAGGATCGCTACGATTGGCTCATCTGTATTTTCCAACTGATTCATGCCAACGTTCGTAACTGGGACTTGCGCGATCTCAAGACAATCGCAGCCGACGCGGACGCCGCCGAGATCATGCAGAAGCAGGTAATCGATCTGGCGAAGCCAGGCACCGCACTTAACGACGACGATGTGCGCCAAGCCTACGAAGCCGCTCAGGCAACGATCAAGAGCAAGGACGAGAAGAATCAGCCAAATCTGCTTCTCCACAAGGCATTTGTCGCGCTCTCCGCACTGGACCTCAAGAGCGGGCATCTCGTCACCGGACCCAACAAGTACATATTCAGGAAGATCCGCGCCGTCATCAAAGACCTTGAAGCCCTCTTTACTTCGACATGACGGCACAACTCACTCTTGGCGACGAAGGCCTCAGCATCTCCTTTGCATCATCCGACGAGGCAACGCTGTCGCTCGCGGCACCGTTCCTCATCGCGGTGCTGAGAGCTGTCCGCACCGACTCGACATTTCTCATCTCCGAAGGTGAGCTCGCGCAGTCGCTAAAAGCTATCCTCGTGTTTTTCGCGAAACGAGCGCTCCCGATCGAGCTTGACGCGCACGCGCAGCAGTTAGTCGGAGACATCGAGACAAGCCGACGCGAATTCGACCAGGCGCGCGATAGCGCGCAGGCCGGGGAGCCGCCGGCGCTCGACACTGACACTCTCCAACGGGAACTGACCGCCCTCCAACGAGAGGCTGCCGCCCACCTCGTACAGGTCCAGAACGGCGCGAATTTTTCTGTGCCTGGCGCAGGGAAGACGACCGTCGCCTACGCGGCCTTCGCCGCGCTGAGGAAGAACTCCATCGTCGACAAGCTTGTCGTCGTCGCGCCCCGTGCGGCCTTCTTGCCTTGGGAGGAGGAGTTCCAAGCATGCTTTGGGCATCCGGCGGCTTCGGTACGCCTCACCGGTGGCCGGGTCGCACGCGACCGCATCTATGCCCGTAGCGATGACTACGAGCTGTTTCTCACGACGTATCAAACGGCTACCAACGATACAAACCGACTCAAGGGCCTGTGCCGGCGACACCGCGTGATGTTGATCCTCGATGAGTCGCACTACGTAAAGCGCCTGGAGGACGGCCAGTGGGCGAGGGCCGTTCTCGATCTCGCGCCGTACGCCGCACGACGCGTGATCCTGTCAGGAACTCCGATGCCGCAGGGCTATGAGGACCTCTGGACACAGTTCACTTTCCTCTGGCCCGGCCGCGAAGTGCTAGGTGAGAAGCACGCTTACCGACGCCGCGTTGAACGCGGGGACACTGCGGATATCCGCGGCAGCGTGCGGCCGTTCTTCCGACGAATCACCAAGCGGGACCTGAACTTGCCGGAACTGCACATCGAGCGAATTGTCGTCCCGCTAGCACCGGAGCAGCAACGCATCTACGATGCAATCCGCGAGAAGGTACTCAACGAACTTCGACTTCAACCTTCCGATCGGCAGTTACTTCGACAATGGAAACGCGCAAGGCTCGTGCGCCTCTTGCAGGCCTCGTCGAACCCTGCATTGCTCTCCGAATATTCAGAGGAGTTCTCGTTAGCCCGCGACGAAGCATCTGACCGGTCCGTCATCGACGTCGCCCAGCACTACGGCGACGTCGAGGTGCCGGCGAAATTCGTTCGTGCACGCGAACTCGTGCTGGACCTCGTAGCGCGTGGCCGAAAGGTTGTTGTCTGGACCTCTTTCGTGAAGAACATCATCATGTTTCGTCAGCTAATCGGCGACCGCGTGCCAACCTTCATCGTGTACGGAGCTGTACCCCGCGACCCGTCGGAGGATGAGGAATTCAACCGCGAGCAACAGATATCACAATTCAAGGAGACCGTCGGCCCCGCGGTCCTCATCGCTAACCCCGCTGCCTGCGGTGAGTCGATCTCGCTACACCACGCTTGTAAAGACGCGATCTACCTCGATCGGACGTTCGACTGCGCCAAGTACGTCCAATCTCAAGACAGAATTCATCGGCTCGGCCTCGCTCCTGGCGACGTTGTGACGGCATACCTACTCCTCGCGTCCGACACCATCGATGAGACAGTCGATCATCGCTTACTCGAGAAGATTGACCGCATGCAAGCTCTCTTTGAAGCAGAGCTGCCGGAAGGTTCGCCCGAGGACATCGACGACGACGAATCCGAGGAGGCGGCGGATTTCGACGCCTCGATAGCGGACCTACAAGCCCACCAATGAGATCGGTGGGCGCGTGATCACCGAACGGGCGTTGCGTGAGCTGAACCGGGTCCTATCGGTCACGATGGAACTAAGCCTCATCGCCGCCGACATACTTCCGGAGTCAATCACCCTAGCTTGCCAGCAGTCGGTTTACTTCGGTGGCTTTCCCGATCACCAAGACGTGCTCGACACCGCGATGGAAATCGGGTTTCTCGTACGTCGCTCGAACAACTCACTATTCGTGTCCGATCTCGGTGAGCAGTTCCTGAGTCTGAACCCCGAGCGATATTACGAACTCCAGACGGCTCAACTTCCGTTCCTCTTTGCACTGCTCATTTCTGAGGGCCCATTGCACGGCGATAGCACCGAACTCGCCAGCCTCTTTCAGGAGGACCCGGTTTCAGGCTCACTGTTTCTGCGCGCCGAGCAACTCAAGAGTTTCCCGACCACGCTGGCCGGCTGCCTCGCAGTATTCCGGCAGCTAGAGGTTGTGCGGTCGCAAGATGACGTTTGGGTCGTTGCGCCCACTTATCTCCGTGCCATCGGAACGCTCCGCTCCGCTTCTGGCATCGGCGAGGATCGCCTACGCCTCATCCTCGAGGAGAAAGCACGATTCGGCCGGGCCGCCGAATTGCTCGCCGTCGAGTGGGAGAGAGCACGACTTCGCGCGGCCGGCGCCCATGCTCAAGCGACGCTCGTTCGTCGCATCAGTGAGTGGAATGTCTCAGCCGGATACGACATCGATTCGTTTGACGACGCCAGCGGCTACGCCCCCGACCGGTTCATCGAAGTCAAGGCTTCAAGTTCCAAGGGTTTGCGATTCTTTTGGACGCGAAACGAGTATCTCACCGCGCGCCGACTCGGGTCTGCGTATTTCATCTACTATATCGCAGCGTTTCAACCGCGCCTTGGACTGACCAATTTTTCGCCCCGCATCATCAAGGATCCGGCGGCAACGCTGCCTACCCTCCCTACCATCGCGTTGGAGGCGCAGCTGTACCTCGTCACAGAGCGAGCCGCGCCCTTGGGCGTACTCGATGTCGAGCCTGTCGATATGCCATGACGCGAGGCAGGTGACGGCGGCTCGCCGGTCCTCGGCGTCGTCCGTCTCCCGGCCACGCTCATCGACGCCTTAGCTTTGGGTCACCGGACGAGTGAAGTTGGTCTTCCGCCTCGGTGTACGCGGCGTCGCCGTAAGAGTTTCGTCGTGCGCTGCGGCGACCGCAGCGCACGCGGCCTTACGGTATGCCGCGTTGAGTTCCATGCCCACGTAGTGCCGCCCGAGTTGCATCGCGGCTAGAGCGGTCGTGCCGGAACCCAAGAAGGGATCGAGCACCACGTCGCCGCGCTTCGTGAACAGTTTTACGAAGTAGTCCGGTAGTCCGATTGGGAACGCCGCGCTGTGCCCCCGATTCGCCGACTCGGTCGCGATGTGAATCACATTGTCGGGGTAGACATGCGTCTTCCCTACCCAGTTGGCCACACGCTTTGAGAAGGGACTACCGACGCGAGACGCATCGCGGCTCTTGTCGGTTTCACTTAGCCGCGCGAGCCGGCGCGGGGCCCAGTCGCCGATAGGCACCTTCACCGCATCCTGATACATCTTGAAGTCGCGTTGCTTCGTGAAATGCAGGCACCTCTCCCAACCATCCCGAAACCTGTTCGGCCACTTGCCCGGGTAAGAGTTCCGTTTGTGCCAGATGTACTCTTCCGTCCAGAACCAACCCTGTTGGCGAAGCGCGAGGATAAGTTCTATTACGTGCGTTGATCGCTCGCCATTGACGACGCTTTCCTTGATGTTCAACACGAACGAACCGCGCGGCTTCAGAACTCTCCTGAGCTCTTCGCTGATCGGCAGGAACCACTCCACGTAGTCGTCGATCCGCACACCCTTGTAGGTGCTCTTGCGGTTGTCGGCATATGGCGGGGACGTGACGATCAGATCGACCGAGTTCGCCGATTCGAGCGGAAGAAGCTTCCGGCAGTCGCCGTGGAGTATGCGGTCCTCTATCGTCTTCTTAGTCATGCTTCCC
>Ga0315281_10002234_pt1 | contig 28772 bp, 20 predicted proteins | sample YL17G07_0_MG_FD_204540 | JGI IMG/M metagenome (GOLD analysis project Ga0315281, IMG submission 204540) | Sediment microbial communities from Yellowstone Lake, YNP, Wyoming, USA - YL17G07_0 | ecosystem: Environmental > Aquatic > Freshwater > Lake > Sediment | place: USA: Wyoming | collected...
GGAGAACGGAGTATCCTTTTCGATCGGTGCGGAGGCGAAATCGCCAAGGTGACTGCCGCAATGGTCGCCGACGCGGCCAAACAAGGAGATGCCCTGGCATGGAACGTTTTCGACAGGGCCATGGAGTACCTCGGAATCGGCATCGCCGCCCTGGTCAACCTCTTCAGCCCCGAAGCCGTTGTCATCGGCGGCGGCGTGGCCCAGGCAGGGGATATCCTGTTTGAGAAGGTCCGGAAAACGATCAATGCACGATCCCTCAATATGATCTCATCCAACGTGTCCATAAGGCCGGCGACGTTCGGTTTGAAAACGGCCGTTATGGGTGCCGTTTCCTTGGTTCTGAATGAAGTCTTGAGTCTCAACCATGATGAGGGTCTGGCGAGGCCTTAGAACGGGGCACTCTTATTTTTTAAAAGTAATGATTCTTAATCGTCGTATCGGCAACTTTCTAAGAGTTAGCAACATACATTCAAGGCGTTGTGTTGCTCAACTCACCGGGTTTTATCTTCTTAAAAATAGGATCCGCTTACCCGGTTTTCCATTGTTCCGGCCAATGGCTCCCGGGAAGCATCATCGAATATGCCTTTTACGCAGGCACGCCGGAACGCGGATTCTCATGGCAGAATTGAGGAGCCTCACCAAAGGAGCCATCATGATAACCCGTTTCCGTCCTTTTATCCTGAGCCTTCTTCTTGTTTTTATCGTCCACTGCTCACCGTCGATCAAAGAGACCGTCATTCCTTATACCCCGCAGGACTGGCCGACTTCGATTTGGAAATCCGAAGTCCCCGAAGGTTGCCCCTTCGAGCCCTCAAAGGATATAACGGCGATCGGCTTCACCCGGAATTATGTCGCTTATACGGATGCCGATACATGGTATCCCTCTTGGGCGTCCGATGGAAATATGTATAGCGGTTGGACCGACGGAGAAATCGGCGAGGAAAGCTGCAATTCGAACGGGGCGAAGGCGCACACGGGAAATGCCAGGATCGTCGGAGACGATCCGCTCCGCCTGACGGTTTCGTCCCTGGGAACGGAGCCGGCTTCAGCCGCGCCCTATGGGGGGCGCTATCCCAGCGCCAACCTCGTTCATGACGGAATCTGGTATTATGGGACGTACTGCGTTGATTTTGATCAGTCCCGGCCGGAATACCGCGATCTGTACAGCTGGGCCATCTGCGGTCCGGTGCCGGGATTCCGCATCTCCAAGGATTACGGCAAGACCTGGATCCCAAGCCCGCTCTCGCCCGGAAAGCCCCTCTTCCCGGAATCGGGGAAGGGCGGGCGGCAGGTGAAAATGGGAACGCCCCATTTCGTTGATTTCGGCCGGAACATGGAGCATTCACCGGACGGGAAGGCGTATCTCGTCGGTCACGGCTTCCTGGAGAACGACCCGGCCCCTCGGATCGCCGGAAACAGCTGGATTGCTGGGGACGCCGCCTACCAAGCCCGTGTCACCCCGACCCCCGGCACCATCAACGACGTCGCGGCCTACGAGTTCTATGCCGGCCGCGGCGCGGACGGACGACCCGTCTGGTCGCGGAAGTTTGCCGATATCAAGCCGCTCGCCGCCTGGCGTCACCGCATGGGTTGTACGACCATCACCTATGACGCGCCCCTCAAGAAATATTTAATGTGCGTCACCGACGGTTGGCCGGGCGTGGAAGACATGAATTCTTATTTTTTGGAAGCCGATGATATCACCGGCCCCTACCGCCTCATAACGTTCATGAACAAATTTGGGCGTCAAGGCTATTTTCTGACGTTCCCGTCGAAATTCATCAGCTCCGACGGCCGAACAGCCTGGCTCAGCTATTCGGCGAACTTCCATAAAAGCTACTTCGGCAATCGGACCGTGGCCGATCCGATCGGGAGCCGCTATGCCTGGACGCTTCAGGAAATCAAGCTGTTGGATCCGGCCGCGGCGGCCGCCCTTGCTCAATACGCGGGCAAGGCCGCGGCGGACCCGCTCAAGAGCGATGCCAACCTCGCCCTCCGGGCCAGGATCAATGTATCCTCGGTCAATAAGAAAAATAAACCCTTCACCGAATTGATCCAATATTTCGGAGAAGGCGCTGTGGACGGCATTGTCGATCTCAAGAATCCCATCAGCTCCCATGCTTGGGTGAGTCTCGAAGAGAGGGAAACCGCCGTCCTGCGGCTCACTTGGGATTCCCCTCAAACCATTCGTCGGGTCTGGCTGTTCGACCTGCCGAACCTGAATGATCATATAACCTCGGGCGTACTCTTGTTCAGCGACGGGAGCGCCGTTAAGGTGGGCGAGCTCCCCAACGACGCCCGATCAGCCAGGGAAGTCGCCTTTCCGCCCAAACAGGTCTCCTGGATCGTGTTCGCCGTGAACACGGTGTCCAAGGAGACACGGAACGCGGGACTGGCCGAGATCGCCGTCTTCAAGGAATGATGCCCGGGAATGAAGGCCGGGATTTTGTCCCCGTCCATTTGCCTCATGGGAGGAGATCAACCGAGATGAAAAATTCACTTTTTCCCCTAGCCGTCATGGGACTTGTTCTCTTGAACACGGGCGGGGCGGGCAATTCCGCGGCCCCGTCCTTTGCCTCAACTGTTTCCGCCGGGCAGGCTTCCCAAGCGCTCCCCGTCCCCGAACGCGGTTTCATCAGTTCCGAGCCGGCGGAGATCAGTACTATGACGGTCAAGAGAGGCGAAGCGGCGGTTCAAAATGCCTCAGATTCGAAAAGCCGCCGGCTGTCGTTGCCTGCAGGCCGGGAGATCCAGATCGAGCTGATCCTGAAGTGAGATGATCGACTCGTCGAGGGGAAGGGAGACGCGGGCCTCCCCGGGACGATATCCGGAGACCGATCCCCGTTTGGGGGCCGGGATGACCGAAGTAAGGAGGCGATGATGGTCAGGTTTTCAGCAAGAACTCTCGGCGGGGCGTCTCTCGGCGCCCTGTTCATCATTCTGATCGGATGTTCCTCCGCGCGTCCGCAGCGTCTTGTCATCCGGGGCGACGCCGCGGATCCCATTCTGGCCTTTGCCGCCGACGAGCTGGGCGCCTTTCTGGGGAAAAAATTCGCGGTGGACCACAACGGCGCTGCCGCCGGCGCCGCTTGGATCATCGATCTGGGCGTCGACAAGGCGATGGATGATTTTTCCTTTTCCGTCCGGCACATTGCGCAAGCCGGAGCCGCCGGAGGCACGACCATCGAACTCCGAGGGGCGACCGCGGCGGGAGTTCTGCACGCGGCCTACACGATGCTCGAAAAAGCGGGACTCCGCTTCGACGTCGCCGGTCCGATCCTGCCCGAAGTAATTAGGCTCGAAAACCTCCGCGGATTCAGCCGGATCGTCCGGCCCGCGGTAAACCGGCGCGGCATCCGCCAGCATATTAACTTCGCCATGGACATCTCGTCCTACCCGCTCGAAGAAGCCAAGGAATACGTCCGCAATTTGGCCCGCCTAAGGTTGAACAGCATCACCTTCCACAGCTATCCTGGCCAATGGTACCCGGTCTTACTGCGCGCGGGGGCATCGCTGGCGGGCAATTTCTTTTACGGACAACGCCACGACATTCCCGACGAACCGTTTTTGAAGAGCGTCGTCCGCAATAAAAAGGTCTATTGCATACCGGCCATCGAGCCCTTTTACGATCAGCCCGAGGAAAAGAGCCGGCGGGCCATGGATTGGCTGGCGGAGGTCATCCGCGAAGCCAAGCGCGTCGGGCTGACGGTTAATTTCTCGCTGGAGCTCCGGGACGAGGATCCGGCTCGGTCCCTGGCGTCCTGCCGATTCGTGCTCGATCGATATCGCTGGATTGACTCGCTCGAGCTGATCACCCAGGAGGACAGCGACAAGCCGGGCCGGGAAATCGAATACAACACCCGGATCCTCCGGACCCTTAGCGAGTCTCAGACGCTCGGGAGAAAACTTGAATATGGCATCGGCATCTACAACACGGGGATTGAGGAACTGAAGCCCGGATTCGAGTTGATGTGCCGGATCGTCTCGTCGGACGTCCATCTGACCGTCCTACCGGCCCACGGCGCGCGCAAAGCCGTGGACAATCTGAAGGCCATTCCCATCACGGCGGCCGACGTGAACCGGACGATGTTTTACAGCTGGGTCGAATTCGACGGGCTGATGTATCTGCAGCAGAATCCAGTTGAAGGCATCCGGCGGCTGATCGGCGAAGGACGGCGGTTGACCGGCGGGGCGCCCCTCTACGGCATCAGCTGGAACCATTGGCGTACTGCGGAAAACCGGACTTCGATCGCTTATGCCGCTTTGGCCATGATCGAGGGGCCTATCGAGCCCCGCGATTTCTACCGGGATTATGGCCGCTCCCTCGGAATCGGCGATCTGGAGGCCTATGGTGCGGCCATGAGCACCCTGGATGACGCCGACACCGAAGCCCGCAACGATCTGTTCAATATCGGCTTCTGCTACGGAGGGTATTGGACCTCCCAAAAAGACCTGGCCAACTACGGTCGGTTCACGCCGGAAAAAATCGAGGCCGCGCGCCGCAAGTTCGAAGCTGCGCGGGACGACCTGTTCGGGTGCGTCTCCGGGACTCCGACGGCCGGGGGAAAACACTATCTCGAATTTCTCACCAATCGGATCTCCTGCACCTTGTTCCATCTGCGGGCTTTTTTAAAAATGACCGAACTCCAGCCGCTCTTCAGCTCTAAAGATCCCAAGCATTTCACGGCTGAAGAACGCCAGCGGATCGGCTTGGTCTCCGCGGAAGCCCTGGCCTTGGAGACCGAATATATGAAGCTTCATGTCCAAATGATTGAGGACCGCGGCTGCGAGGGTACCCTGATGAGCTATTACTACGCTCCGGTTCTCCTCTTGAAGCAGATCATCAAAACGTATGGAGAGAAAGGCGGCGAAACCGGGATCACCCCTAAAACCCTTGACGCTCCGCCGGCCCCGGCAGGGAAAAAGTAAGAGAAGACCGGCCAAGGATCATGAATGTGAGCGCCAATAAAATTCTGCCCATTGCCGCGGGGCTTGTTCTGATTCTGATCGTCGCTCGGGGTCGGGACTCGAGAAAGCTCATGCCCGTCCCCTATTCGGCGGTCCGGATCACGGACGCGTTCTGGTCGCCGAAAATCGCCATCAATCAGAAGGTCAGTATCCGGACGGCCCTGCGGAAATGTGAAAGCTCGGGTAATATTCCCATTACAGCTTGAGGATCCAGCCCGACCCGGAGCTCGAGGCCCTCGTCGACGGCATCATCGAGGCGATCGCGGCAGCCCAGCAGAAGGATGGCTACCTCAACACGTATTTCACCGCCGCAAACCATGGCCCTCGATTGACCATGGCGCCAACAGAACACGAGCTGTATTGCGCCGGCCATCTGTTCGAAGCCTCCGACGGCCATTCCGCCGGAATAGCCGCTGCCGGCCAGTCCGACGAAGTGCTCGGCGGAAATATTGGCGGCGAACAGGGACGCTCCGATCAACGGCCAGCGCAAGCTGCGCCCGGCGAGGAAGTAGCCTTCGCTGCTCTCCTGCTTGCGGGCTACCCGGAAGGTGATGGCCAGCAAGGCCACCGCATAGAACCCGATGACCAGCCAGTCCAGCGCGTGCAGAATCACGCGTGTCCCCCCTCCGATCCGTAGACCCGCTCGATTTCTTCCCTGGCCAAGCGGCACCAGCGGGTGGCATTGGAAGGGTTGTTTCCAAGCGTATGGTTGTCCTTCATAATTATTTCAAGATGGCAACCGCGCGTCGCCTCCAGCACGCTCCTGATCCCTGCGCGGACCCAGTCTTCGTTCATCGTCGGTTGGGCGAGGTCGGCGGGGCTCGGTTTATACGAGAAGATGAACTTGTCCTGAAGCTGCCCGGCCATGATTTTCAAGTCGGCCCAGGGGGACACCGACACCCGCCGCAGGGCCGGAGCGTCTTTTATGATCGGCCATCGTTTATCCAGGGGCTCGCAACAGCCATAGCAGTTGAGCCCGAAGCGCTTCAGAATGGGGACCTGGAAGGGATAGACAAACTCGGCGAACATCTCAGGCGAAACGCCAACCGTCTCCTGGCTTTCGCAGAAACCCCACATGTCCTTCGTTCGGACCCGTTCCGAATCAAAGCTTTGTCTGGGGAGCTGTCGCGTATAGCCGAAGCCGCCGGAACCGATGTAGCTGCCGTCGTGGTTGGCGGCCAGCAGGCCGTTCGACTCGAGAAAGTCCAATTTGGCCAGGTGCCCATCCCGCAGGAACTCCATCAGCTGCTTTAATTCCTCCGGGTGATCGATCATATCAAACATGATTTGTTCAAGGCCGCGGAGATTGACCAGTGTCCAGGTCATTCCCAACGTCCACCACCAGCGGGTCCGCAGGCGAACCTCGAGCAGATCGCCGAACACCGACCGGGCCAAGCCGATCAGGTGCTCGGTGGCAGGGCGGTCGACGGTGATCACCGGAAAACGAAGCCGATCCATCTGCTCGAAATTCTTGAGCGGCGCCTCCCAGGTATAGGACCCTCCCTGGCCGCCGCCGATTTTCTGTTCGTGCATTCCCCAGTCGCTCTCCTCGCGGACATGGGCCACGTCAAAGACGGGTTCCATGACCCGGTCATCGCCCATGGACTCGCCCCAGAAGATCTCCTTGCGCAAGGTCATCTCCCAGCTCCGGGCCAGTTCCCCGCGGCAACGGATGTTCTGCTCCGAGATGATCTCGTTCCAGCCATTTTTCGGATCGCAGAAAACGAGCGGGCGGGTTCGCCGGAGATCGTTGTGATCCGTCCAGAGCTCGCGCTTCAGCGCTTCCCCGGGCCGCGCGGCCAGCGCCGCCGTCCGTTCCGCCAAGGACCGCAGGATATCCCGATCACCCGGATGGATCACAAATTCGGACGCAGCAATGCCGGAGTTGGCCAAAAAAGCGCGTGTCTGATCAGCCATGATGACGCTCCTCGTTGACGGGCGCTTCCTCGGCAGAATAAATCCGACCCCCGGCCAGGGTCAAGGATTATCGTACACCCCGAGCGACGGGCTGCTGCTCCCCGAACCCCCGGCGCCGATTGGGCGGCGCGCGCGAATGCCGATCGGAAGGCCTGGCCCGCAGGCCTGGCCTCTCCCTTTGAATACCAAATCAGGCCGGCTGTTGGAAAGCTTGAAAATCCCGTTTGAGAGATGGTACATTGCTTGAAGATGATGCCTCGATCGTCGCCAGTTTCGGAGGCGCGGCCCTGGAATTTTTTGAATTCATCTCTCCATTCTCCTGGCGCTCAAAAGGGAAGGGCTTATGAAAACGAAGTCTCTTGTATTCGGTTTGCTCTTGTTTTCCCATCCGTGTCTCTTTGGCCATGATCAACCGGAGAAAAGAATAATCATCCAAGCGGAGCCGTCTTTTGTTCAAGAAAACCTGGCCGCCAAAGAACTGAGAAGATATATCGGCCTCCGGACCGGTGCGCAATCCGATATCATTGATCAAAGGAGAAATGCCGAAGCAGGGGCCGATCTTATTATTGGAATTAAAAACCAATCCTATCTTAAGCCCTATCCAAGCGACTTGAAATTATCGCAAAAGATAGAAGCCCTCGAATCCCAACAATACATCCTTAAAACGGTCCCTGTCGCCGGGGGCCGGGTTTTGTTGATTGTGGGCGGAGATCCGATGGGGGTTCTTTACGGCACCTACGCCTTTATCGAGCATCTCGGAGTTCGCTTCTATCTTGAAGGCGATGTCGTTCCGGATAAAAAGATCGCCTGGACGATGCCGGACATCGATGAGACCGGCAAGCCGCTCTTCCATCTTCGCGGGCTCAATCCCTGGGGGTCGCACCCTTTCGGATTTGATCAGTGGAACGCCGACGATTATAAGGCCGTCATCGGGCAGCTCGTGAAGATGAGGATGAATTTCATAGGCCTGCATAACTATCTGACCTATCCGTATGATGAGCCGACGATCTGGGTCGGGGAGAAGGAAGATCTCAATCCCGACGGCACGGTCAAGGCGGCCTATCCGGCGCGCTATTATAACACGCTGTGGAAAGGCATTTGGGGACCGATCCTTCCGGAAAAGACCAGTGAATATCCTTTCGGCGCGTCTCAGCTGTTTGAGAACGATTACTGGAGACCGGAATCGATGAACGGCTTCTGGCCGACGCCCAAGAGACCGGAGGATCAGAGCGAATTGTTCAACCGGGTGGGAAGACAATTTCATGACGCTTTTGGCTTTGCCCGCCTCCTGGGTGTCAAAACGTGTTTAGGAACGGAAGCCCCATTAAAGAAATTCGTCCCTGAGGAGATCAAAAAACGTCTTCTGGCGAAAGGGAAAAATCCGGCGGATCGTGGTGTCATAAAAGAATTGTATCAGGGCATTTTCGAGCGGATCAAGCGCGCCCACCCGCTGGACTATTATTGGATCTGGACGCCGGAGGACTGGACCTGGAACGGAAACAGCATCAATGAAATGGACCAGACGATTGAAGATGTCAATATCGCCCTACAGGCATTGAAAGGGATGGAGGCCCCATTCAAGCTGGCGACCAGCGGCTGGGTCTTGGGTCCGCAGGCCGACCGGGCCGCTTTCGACGCGGTCCTTCCCAAAGACGTGCCCATGAGCGCCATGAGTCGGAATGTCGAACATTTTCCCATCGATCCGGCTTTTGCCTCTATCAAAGACCGCGAAAAATGGGCGATTCCCTGGCTGGAGGCCGATAACTATCACGGCCTTGCGGCCGTCCAGCTATTTGCCGGACGGACGATCTATGACGCCGTCGTGGCCAAGCACTACGGATGTACCGGATTGATGGGGGTCTTTTGGCGGACGCGCGAGATGGGTCCCAATGTGTCCGCTCTGGCCCATATGGGATGGGAGTCGCCTGGCCTTCCGTCGTACGGCTCGCTTGAAACGACCGGGGATAATCAATCGGCGGATTTTGGAAATCTGGGGACCCGCACCGCTCCAGTTGATGATTTTTATCTCGACTTCGCCCTGACGAACTTTGGACCTGAGACGGGCAAGGAAACAGCGGCTATTTTCTCCTCTCTCGATGGCAAGGTCCCCATCAGCGTATCCTTTCATTGCCCTTCAGGATCCCTTTCGCCCGATCCAACCCCCTGGGAAAAGGTGGCTTCGAACTATCGTTTTGTGGAAGCCATGGAAAAACTTCGAACCCAAGTGAAAGGCCTTGGCAATCGGGAACGGTTCGACTACTGGCTCAATGCGTTCCGCTCTCACAGGCTCTTGGCCAAGCTGCGCTGCACAATGGGAACATTTGAAGCGGCCATGAAAGAGGTCCAAAAGAAACAAGGATTTGAGCCGCAAAGGAATGCCGCTTTGGTGGAGGTCCTGCCCATCTATATGAAAATGATCGCCGAATATGAAGAACTCGTTTCTCTAAGCCTGAAGTCGGTGACGACGAATAGCGGCTTGGCCACGATTGTCAATTTCCTCCAGCAGCAGGATTATTGGCCTTTGGTGATCGGAAATCCGGGCCGTCGTCTTTCGGATCTTCTGGGAGAACCCTTGCCGTCAGCTGCCCTTCCTTCCCTTGAATACAAGGGAGATAACAGAATGTTCATGACAACGGTCAGATCGATTCTTCTTGACGATGAACCTCTTGACCTTAAAGTGAACTTGTTGAGCCGGTTCCAACCCCGAATAATAACACTGCATTGGAGAGCTATCGGAGCTTCAAGGTATTCCCAAAAACCGCTTGTCCATCTGGCCAGAGGAAGATATGCGGCTTCCCTTAGCGTTGGAGAAATCGGAGGCGAAGATTTTGAGTATTACATCGAAGCCGATTTTGATGGGCAGGAAAAGACCTTTTACCCGGTAACGGCGAAAGCCATAGACAATACGGTCGTCGTGCTTAAACGATAAGAGGAAGTCCCCTTTAAAAACCCTTTTTTAGACGCTTTTGGTTTCGCCGAAACTCATGGCCCTAGCTGGCCTGTTATTATTCATTGAAGGTCAGTTCTTTCTTCACATAGGGAATCGGATAAGCCGTGATCCAGATCTCCGGTTTGAAATCCGTTAGGCCGTAATTCGACACGAGAACGACGGCATCGATGCTGGCCTTTTTCATATCTTTGGTTATCGGAAAATAATAGGTATAGTCCTGATCACTGGACACCGGCTGGTAATTCCATGAATTGCAGGGAAACGAGACGCTCCTATCCGTAGCACCGAAGGGAAGGCTATTGATCCGCAAGGCCGCATAAGCTCCTTCTTTGCCGTGATGACCGTTAAGAGCGATGGCCAGATAGCTTCCTTCAGGAATCTCGTCGAGGACAAAGCTGCAGGAGAAGGCGGCTTTGGGTTTCACCTTGTAAAAGGGACTGAATAAATTGGAGGCGTGCCAGCGGCTCCGATCCACCGATGCGCCGTTCAGGTATCCTTCGATTTCCAAGACTTTTTCCGGGGTCCCCGGTAAACGGAGATAGCGGATTGGTTTTTCCGGATCCAGCGGCAAGGTCATCTCTTGATCAATCAGCAGGGGGATAGGGGCCCAATTCTTCAGATCCGCGGAGACTTCCACGACGATGTCTCCCCCTCTTTGAAAGGGTTGAAGGGCCTGATCGTCACCGACTATGATTTTGAGGCGATCCAACCGGATTGCTTCACCTAGATCCAGCCGGAGCGCACCTCCATTGACGCGGGGATCTATCTTGACTTGCCTCCGATCGATATAAAAGGAGGTATTTCGATTTCCATCGAACATGTAGCGGTCCCACAAGCCGTGACTTATGAACAGGTCCTGTCCGAAAAAGGCCGTACGCGCTTTTTGAACCTGTGGAATTTTTGTCGGTCCCGACCGAACGAGTGAACGGACCTCCAAAGCATTGTTGTCTGCGGCAAAACAGGTGGCTTCATAAAGGCTTTCCGCATCTCCTGGGACCGATGTCGGAACCAGATCACCCAATTTCCGGTGATATTTTTCCTTGAGAGGACTTCCGGGAAAAGCTATTTCAACCGGCCTCCCTTTCAGCAATACATTCAGGGGTTGACCATCCAGGCTGGCCTTTTTGAAGATGCGCCCCGTTCCACGAAAGGAAATATTTTTCCTTTCGCCTGGAAAAGCCAGTAACTGGATCTCCAAGGGCCTCCCCTCCACATCCCTGACAATTTCATAATCGCATCCTTCAATGGACGGGTCTCGCGGCGTCACCGAAGTGGCCAGGAGAAGGCAGGAGCGGAAGGGGAGAACTTCGACTGGGATGGTTTGTCCTTTTCTGAACCTTCCGATCACCCGTTCGACCGGATGATACTGCCTGAGCTCGATGGTCGATCCCTTGGCCAGACCGATCTCTTCGTCGAGCGTAATGGCCCTGATGACGGGTTCCCAGGTCAGATTCCTGAGCGTAAGCAGACGGGTCTGTCCATCGCCCCTTGAGACGGCGTTGTCTCCGTATTTCTCTTTCGGAAGAATGATCCCGTTCACCAGGATTTCTTTATACTTCCTGGCCAGATTGAAAATTCTGGCCAGCCGCGGGTATTCCTCATCGCGCAAAAGCCAGGGACTTCCGTAGATCTGCGGCGCTAGGACCAGGTTGCGGTTGAACGCCTGAAGGATTAAATCATCTTCCCAGTAATCCAGGCATGACGACAAGCAGACCCCGTGGTCCTCGACGAGGCGCCGCAATTCCGGGGCCAATTCTCTGGAAAGCGCTCCCGCCCGGTGATGCGGTGCGGTTTGCGTATTGGCCATATGGACGTCGATATAGGTTTCATCACCTCCCAATAACCAAGTTGTGGCCTGCTTGGCCGCTTCCGGGCCGAGATTGATTCTGTGGTTTAAAAGGATGAGATCCGGGCTGTATACACGGCAGGCCGTCATCATCCGGACAAAAGCCTCCTGCTTGTCGTTCCTTAAGTCGCCGCCCATGGCATCGAACTTAAATAGCTCGAAATGATAATCGCGACATAAGGAAACCATATCGTCGATCCTCTTCTTTTCCTCATCCGGCGTATTGCCGAATTTATCCGGAGCGTCCCATACTCCCAACCGTGTACCCATTTCCGCGGCTTTGTCCGCCAGCGGTCCGTATCCATGGGGAAACTGCGTTTTGAATTTGCTCGTTTCGGCGGGACTATAAAATTCCCCATTATCGACGTTCCCGGCATCAAAAGCATAAATATCAAGGACCATTCCGTATTCGTCATGCAGCCAACGAAAAAAATCCAGGTTGATCAGAGTATGTTCTTCCGTCGAGCCTTCGCCATTATTATTGACCCAGGTGAAATACTCGGATCTTGACGGGGTTTTCTCATCGGCGCCGGCAAATACCTTTTCGGATTGTTGAGGAAATCCCGTCTTTGCCAGGAATAGCAGGACATTGAGGAGCATCACCCAACACGTCAATACCAGCGAAGAGATTTTCTTGTTCATGGGACTTCTCATGGATATTTCGGTTTTCGCCGCGGCTGGCGAATCTGGGAAGCCAAGCTCGGTGCGCGGGCCTCCTGCCAGGAAAAGATCATATCGAGTACCGCCCAGGGGTGTCAAATACCTCGAAAATGGGGCTGATTCCCAAAAAATATTCCGGCCAGCGCCAACGGCGGAGCCTGTGTCATAGAGCCGGCCGTCCCGGACAAGACCGGCCATCCAGACGGGATCCTCAAGCCGCGAAAGCCCAGGTCCGCCGCAGGGACAGCAACGCGTGGAAGTTCACGGCCTTGTCTCACGCATGAATGGGGACCTATAATGCATTCAATGCATTCTCCGGCCAACCCAACGCGCATCTCCTTGTCGAGGTTATTGAGGAATCCATATGAAGAAAGGGATCGTTTCGCTCATCGTTCTCACGGCCGTCGCAGGGCTGCCGAATCCCGCCCTTATTTGGGCGGTTTACGCTCGGCCCCGATTCCGGCGATCCAAGCCCCCAGGGCGGCCGGGACGGGCCTAAGAGATTTTGGATTGAAAAATTATACGGGTCTCTCCAAGGACCTGTCTCACGGGGAGAAAACGACTTGGAAGCTCGTCTGCCGCATGCCGTATAACTGCCATTTTCAACCCTGGATTCAACTTGAGGCGAAGGCGGGCCAAGTGATTCGCTTCAATTCCAGCAACGCGCTCGTCCTCTATTTAACGCCGACGGAGACCGCTACGACATCTGCGAGCGATCAATTCGGGGCCTTGTGCACCATGGGCCAGCAGAACTATGCCCTCCTGCGGATGTTCAATCGCTATAAAACCATGATCCCTTGCAGCTTCACGACCCTCTGGGAGCATTATGACCGATGCTGGGCGACTCACCTCAACGCCTTTGACGACGCTTCCTCGATTAATCACGGCTGGAATCCTCCCGTTCTCAATCTTTCCCAAACCATCGCCGGAATTTCCCCTGGAACGCCCGGGTGGAAGACCTACCATTTTCTGCCCAAAGAAGCGTTTCTGACCGCGATCAAGGTCGTCGTTCCGTCCATCAAGGGGAAGGTCACGGTCAATCTGAATAAAACGGCCTCGGTATATTCCTTGACTTTGAATTCCCCTCCGAATACCCAAGCCATCGTCGGCATATCCAAGGGTTCCTTTTCGAAGCTGGAGAGCATCAAGGTCAACGGGACGACCGTCTGGGATGGGACCTATCGCGACGGGGCCAAAGGCATCTCCTGGAACGGCGAGGACGATGCCTATATCAAATTCAACGCCGACCCGGGGACATGGAATTTCGCCGGTTTGGGCAGGCTGCCGCTAGACTCACCCAAGCCGCCGCCGTCTCCTCCAGCGGACGATTTCCCGCTGGAAGAGAAAACCTGGCTAGCTTCGGCCTCAGTCCAAGACGGCACGTTTCTTTTCAGCGGAGATAAAAATCCGGTCGAAGTCTCCGCCGTCAATGCCATCGACGGTGATCATTGAACCGGTTGGCGGGACATGACCAAAAAGCAATCCGACGGACAATGGTTTCAAGTCGATATGAGGCGGGAGGAGACATTCTACAAAATCGTTCTCGACAACACCTGGGCTCTTTGGGATTCTCCGCACGTCTATGTGGTTGCCGTTTCCCTGGACGGCCTCCATTGGGGAAATCCCGTCGCCACGGGAAAGGGGCAATTGGGAATCACCACGGTCACCTTTCCGACCCAAACCGCCCGCTATATCAGGATTACCCAAACCGGCGCGGACTCCAATTTCAACGGGTCGATTTATGAATTGGATGTTTTTCGGAAGAAACCGCGTTGATCCGGCTCCACCCCCGTCCCAGGTCCTGGATGATTGATGAAGAGAGAAGACCATGAAGACGAAAAAAAATCCGATTTTCAATAATATTGAGGCGGAATCATGGCATTAAAATCCATCCGAAAACGACTTTGTTGTTTTCTTATGTTATCGATCTTTGTGATTTTTCTTCCCTCCGTATATAGGGCGGCGCAAATCAAGGCCAACGATCACGGGGCCTCTTTTAAAAATGAATCCGATTCAAAGGACCAAATATCCAGCGATGGTCTTATGGGATATATTTCGTCAAGAGCACTGCAGCCTTCCGCCGGTTATGGCGCCGGGATCGGCTTTTATGTCGCCGTTTACCCGATTCTGCCGGAGCCTATTGATAGCTTCCAGATCGGTCTGGCATCGACATGGATTGTCCCCAAGAATTCCGATGATACCAATACCCCACTTTGTCCTCCGGGTACCTATGCCCGGGATAATTGGCCGGAACGTGCGCCGACATTTGGGGCTGTCTTTCAGACAATTGAGGGTGGGCTTGGTATATGGGAGAGCACCCAGTTCCGTGCCGTTTATAAGCCTCCCAAATTCCAAATCGTCGCAGTCCCTGATTGTTATTCGGGGAATTATCTCATCAGTCCCGGCTGGTCCAATGGTACGACAGCCACGGCTGATGACAAAATGGGAATCGCTCAACTCAGCAATCGGATCCTTCTTCCTCCGGATGGACTCACTTTCAAAAATACCCCCCGTGGAGAATTATTCGGATACTCTTGGATGGCATTGCCTCTGGCGGATGAAAAAAAAGGACCTCCCCCTACCGGAAACCAGCATTGGACTCTGTTTCTGGCCCTGGCCAATTTCAAAGGGCCGGTCGCCTTTGTCATCCCGGAATCGTGGAGTAAGATATCGGCCAATTATTTATTCGACTACGGCCGCGGTCTCGATGCCCAGGAAGGGTATGCGGGAGGAGGTGCTCAGGAATTCAATTCCGTTCCCTTTTTCGAAGTCAAAGACGATCACGGCACGACGTATTCGAAAGTTCCCAATTTCATATACCCGGTGGATGCAAAAGGGAGAACCGTGCTTATGCAGGATGTGCGATATTATTCAAATAAAGCCTTGGCCGGTGTTTTATTAAAATGGCGCAAAGGGAATGCGGTCTGTTCCGGACGTTTCGAGCTATCGGCCGATGCCTGCTATCTGGCCGAGATCAAAGCTTCTCCCATTAATTTCCGTCAAACAAAAGAAAGAAAATCTTTGACGGGTATTGACAAGGTCGTGCAGACGGCCGTGTTTGATTCCTATACCTTTGGCCTGCAATGGAACAGCAGCCCGATCAGCCCCGAGGGAGAGTTCCCCCGGTACTACAAGGAAACCGGATCAAACCGGACTGCCGTAGCCGCTTCAGAGGTTCCCGAACAATTGAGAGCCAAGGAATTCAGTCCCGCTAAAAACAAAAACAACTATTCTTCTCCGTCTTCCGGCGCTTGGGCAAGTCCCGGACCGGCCCATGGTCCCTATTATTCCGATTTGGCTGATGGTTCCAGAGTCACCTATTATTGGTATCATTTCATCGATCAGCCCTCTTTGCGGCAGTACAAAAACGTGTGGAGCGATTCGATGAAATCGGAACTGCAATCGATCATCGAAAAAATCCAGGAGAACTGGACAATCGACAAGGACTATATGCCGGCGCCGAGAGATGGGAAGCCGCTCGTATCCCTCGATCCGGCCCTCATCGTAACGCCTCCCGCCGGTCTTGAAGTCGGTTATGTGCCGATCGTCACGCGTCAGGAGATCATCAAATAGGAATATGCTTTCGTTGAGATGATCAATCGGTCGTCGATCAATGATCACGGCCGCCGCCGTTCCCGCGGACGATCTTGAAGACGAAGGCATAGTTGCAGGGTTTTTTTGGCGGCCTTTTTATAGAAAGGCCTTCCCTTTTCAGGGTCCATTCCAGATCTTGATCGACGCCCAGCATCCTGACGGAACGGATCTCATCCGGGCGGAGGACATTCAGGGACTTGATAGTGACCCGTTCGCTTGGCCAGTTCAGACAGGCGGCGTAAATCGCGTTGCCCTTGGTGGTGAAGCGAAAATCCTGCGACGTAAACACATCCTCGATTCTTTCGGAATAGTCCGCTTTGACCGACGTCGGGCCTTCGCCGTAGACGATCCAGGGACGTGATCCAAAGATGGCTTCGCCGTTGACGGCCATCCATTTGGCCATCTCGGCGAGGAGAGCCGTTTCTTTGGCGTCCAGCGTGCCGTCGGCCCTAAGAGGAATATTTAAAAGCAGGTTCCCGTTCTTGGACACAATATCGACAAACATGTCGATGATGGCGTCCGGCGTCTCGTAGCGGGCCCCGCGTTCATAGAACCACGGCCCAATGGATGTATCCGTCTGCCACGGCTCGGGCTTGATTCCTTCGAGTTTGCTCCGCTCCAGGTCCTGGACGCACATCCCTTCGCGGTAAGCCCCTGAAACCTTCGTCTTCTTAAGGTTCAGGACGGCGTCCAGTCGACCGCCGTTCCACTTTTGATTCTCGTTGTAGAAATGGGCGACAAGAGGCAAGCCGACGTCGACGTAAGGAATGCCGCCGTCGAAATAAAGCAGATCGGGGTGGTATTTATCGATGAGGTCCCGCGTGCGGATGGCCCAGGTCTTTCTCCAGAATTCGGGGGCGTTCTTCGGCAGATAGGGCCAGGCCGGGTCCTCGTCGTTCTTCGGACCGTAGAGGTCCGCATATTGGGGGTCGCTGCCGTCGTATGGGATTCCCGCGAGCGGACCGGTCTTGTCGCTTCCCTTGCTGGTGTTGAACCAGCTCAACGTTCGGTCCATATGAGTGGAGGCGCCGAACTTCAGTCCGTTGGCCAGCGCCGCCTTTTTCCACAAGGCCACGATGTCTTTTTTGGGGCCCATCTTCACGGCGTTCCAGCGCTGGTAAGTCGAATCCCAAAGGTCGAAGTTATCATGGAAGGAGGCCACGGGAACGATATATCTCGCGCCGGCCTGCTTGAACACTCTGACCAGTCTCTCGGGATCGAAGTTCTCGGCCTTCCAGAGTCGGATGAGGTCTTTGAAACCGAATTTAGAGGGATGCCCGAACGTCTTGACGTGATACTCATAGGCCCGGTGCCCCTGGACATACATGTTTCGGCCATACCAGCTGTCGACGGCCGCCACGGAGCTCGGACCCCAATGCAGGAATATCCCGAGCTTGGCGTCCCTAAACCATTCCGGACATTTGTATTGTCCCAGCGATTCCCATGTTCCCTCGAAATTCTGGGCGAACGCCCCAAAAGTCATCCCGGCTATCATGACGGTGATTCCCAGAATCGACCGAAGAGGGAATTTGAATCTCATCGGATGACTCCTTCTTATTTTTTGTTTGTTTAGGCGATTATCAACGATTTTGGACCAGCCGACAAGACGTTGATCAGATGAAAGCCCGCGATTGACAAGAATTAGTTTATCGGAGAGGAACGATTTCGATCACTCTCACTTTATTTGGCGGCATGATTTCAGTACGTTTGATCGGCTTGTCTTCTTTTGCCAATGGCATAACTTTTTCCGGGAGGATCTCTTTCACCTCATATTGAACGCCTGTAAGGCCATATTTGGAAGGATCAATTGTAAACGAAAATGGCATTTCCTTATCCGTATAATTAGCTATAAATACAGCCAAGTGCCCATCTTCGGCCTGCCATAACCTGGCTTCTACGGATGGGAGTTGGCCCTTATGCAGTCCCCCGTCCCTGAATTCCTCCTCAAAAGTCGGAATGGAATTCGTTGGAGTGACCGGTTCCCATAATCGGCCGAAAGTATGGAATTTTTGAGTTGCCATTCTTAATTTTGCACACTGGCGGAGGAAATCAACTTTCGCGGAAAACTGCGGCCTCCGGAAAAGATCGAAATCCATCCAGCCGACCTGTTTCCCATCGATAAAACCCTGCCCTACGGAAAAATTGAAGAGCTGATTACTCTTTCTAAAATCGCAAATACTGCCATAAAACAAGGTATAGCCTGAATAAACGACCTCCTGCAATGGGATTTCGCAATCCGATGGACTTTCGGTGTACAAATTTGCGGTGATGAGATCAAAGAATATCTCGTTGGCAGCTTCGGATGTAACCACGACATCCCTTCCATTCCGATGAGCGACATTAAGAATTTTTTGATAGAAATCACGCCAACCGTCAGCCCAATAGCGGCCCCCGCCAAGAGGATGCCGATGGTCTCTATTGAAACAAAGCTCATGGGAGTTGCAGGACACTTCGTCGATGTAAATCCCATTGGCTCCGTATTGGCCCACAATGCTGTCGACCAGATTGGTTATTGTATGATGCCAGAATGCCTGGCTCGGGCACATAGGAGTGAGTCGGCCTGCTCCGTCCCAATAGAATTTCTGCCGCAACCCACCTTCCTCATCCTTAATGGCATAAGGATCGAACCGATCCCAATCGGCTATTTTGCTGTCCGCGCTTAATCCATTGATATAAGGAACAATCAGAGCTCCGGCTTCGACAAGTTCCTTTACACGCTCTTTAAATCCCGGCAAGGCAGGGAGAAAGTGGGGGTAATTATTATCAAAAAAGTTTTCGTGCCATCCGTACCACTGGAAAGCGATGGGAACCCCCATCATCTTCATCACCTTAAGGAAGGGCAGATTCATCTCATGAGGATCGCGATGATCACGGGTCCAGGTGAAAGGATCACCGGTGTTTTTATCGACATCGGGAGGAAGATCCCAGACCCAGGTATCGCGGATCCAGAAACCGATATTGATGGCAGATTTTGGGAAATCAGGTCGTTGCGAAATAGGCCCTTTTTGAGTCCAGATTTGCTGCAGAGCCCACGGCCGATAACGATGAGCCGCCTCCAGCCATCCGCCCTGATAGGGTCCAAACGCTACTGCGTAATGATCCGGAAGATCAGATCCGGTGACGCCCATATTTTCCGGGTACCTGATCAGCGATAGTATTCTCTTCCCGGAATCCACGGAAAAATCTTTGGCCCGGGATTCTCCGTCCATGCTCGAGAAAAATACGCCGTTACGGCTGGAGTTAAAGGACATGAATTGCATTGGGAAAAATCCGGAAGGAGAACGGGTTTTAAAGAATCCTTTCCAGTTTTTCAGCAGCTGACCACCGGCTCCTGTGACAGGCATGGCCACGTCGTAAGCTGCTTCAGAAGGGAATCCATTGACTGAGGGGCAGGCGACTTCCCACAATCCCCAGTAATTGGAAAGATTCTGGACGAAAATTCTCCATTTTGCGACACCGTCTGTTCTTGGCAGTTCGATGGTCACGTGAACCGTCACAATGTTATCTTCTTCCCAAAATCTCAGATTGTTCCATTCTAAGATGACAATCTGGTCTCCGTTTGGTTTTTTTAACAGTTTGACATAATTACAAGCTTTATAATTATTATCAATCCTCGGGTGCATGGTCCCTTTCCCAAAAACCACCTCCCACAGCAAGTGCTTGCCTTCCACTTCCCGGATATGGTTGAATCCGGTTCTCCGATCGATCATTCCGGATAGACCAAGCCCTCGAGGTTCAAAAATATATTGCGCAAAGTCATTTTGCAGCGAAAAGCCCTTCTCTGGGTCGATGAGGGTTTGTCCGGATAATGCCATGATTGTGACAGTAACGAAGATGAAAAATGAGAAAGAAAATTTTTTCATGTGATCTTCCTATCTTGATTGTACCACCGGTAGAGGGAGAGTTCGATAATTCAAAGTGTTTGGGGCCATAGGCCGACATGCCAAAGGACTATACGAACGACCTAGTAAGTGACAAATAATCGCGGGTTTCAGGTTTGGACGGGCATCCAATCGTTTTCGTTTTACCTCTATGGCATTCCAATCCAATATCTGCTATTAAATGGGCCTTGTCGATGAAAAGACAATTGCCGTTTCGGCGCAAGCGCCTCGTCTCCCTGCTCATCAAACCAGCGGGTCCCGACTGTAACCTGGCCTGTTCGTACTGCTTTTACCGGAAAAAGTCGAATGAATTTGCGGGCGCGGCCGCTCATCGTATGAGCGAAGAAATTCTGAGGGAAATCGTCCGCCAGGCGCTCCATCAGGATGTCCCAACGGTCTCCTTCGGTTGGCAGGGTGGAGAACCGACGCTCATGGGCCTGCCATTCTTCAAGCAAGCCGTCTCCTGGCAGTCTCGCTTGGGCGAAGGAAGGACGGTCGGCAACAGTCTGCAGACGAACGGTCTGCTCCTGGACCGGGCCTGGGCCTCCTTCCTCCGCCGCAATCGCTTCCTCGTAGGCCTGTCGCTCGACGGGCCGCGCCCTATCCATGACCATTATCGGACCCGGGCCGGAGGGCAAGCCAGCTGGGCCGAGGTCGTCGACAGGGCCAAGATGCTCCTTGACGCCGGTGTCGAGACAAACGCCCTGAGCGTGGTCAATGATTATTCCGTGCGCTTTCCGGAAGAAATCTATGCCTTTCACAAATCGCTCGGGCTGAATTACATGCAGTTCATTCCCTGCGTCGAGACCGACCCCGACGATCTTTCCCGGGCGGCCGATTTCACTTGCGGCGGGGAGGCCTACGGAGATTTCCTGATCGCCCTCTTCGATCTCTGGCGGGCCGACTTTAAGGACGGAGCTCCGACGACGTTTGTCCGGTCCTTCGATTCATTGTTTTTCCTCTACGTCGACCACGAGCCGCCCGAATGTACGCTCCTCCCGGAATGCGGCAATTATCTTGTCGTCGAGCACGACGGTGCCGTTTATGCCTGCGACTTTTTCGTCGAAGCACGCTGGAAGCTGGGTAACGTTATGGAGGGCAGACTCGACCACATGCTGAATTCCGCGCGCCAGAACGCGTTCGGCCGGGTCAAGGCCGATCTAAGAGAACCGTGCCGTTCTTGCAGGTGGCTCTCGCTCTGCCGGGGCGGCTGCCCCAAGGACCGCGTCCGCGACCCGCGGGATCGGGGCCTGAGCCATTTCTGCGCCGGGTACAAAAAATTCTTCGAACACGTCGATCCATGCTTCAAGACGCTGGCCGCGGAATGGCAGGCCGCCGAAGATAAATCATTCTGAAAATTATCGGATGCTTCTTTCGGCCCCCCTTTCACATAGGGGAGCCGCTCCAAGAGTTGGGAACGACGGCCACCGCTGTCATTGCTTGGAAGGCGGACGCGGGGAATGGGCTCAAAAGGGTTTCCGACGCACAATCTTAAAAACGAAAGCATAATCGCAGGGCTTCGTCTTCGGCGTCTCGATGGAAAGACCGTCCTTCTTAACTTCCCATTTCAATTCCTTGCCGTCCCCCAGCATGGTGACGGAGACGATTTCCGATGGGTACAACCCAGTCCATCCGGTCCAGGATTCCCATCGCGGAGCTAGGCTCTTAATAAGCAATTTCTCGCCGGGCCAATCGAGGGCGGTTGCATAGAGGTTATTGTCCTTGACCGTGAAACGGATATCCTGCGCCGTGTAACGCATGTCGTTAATCTCGTTGAAATCACCCCTCTTCGTCAGCCGGGTCGGGCCCTCCCCAGCGATAACCCAGGGAGTCGTTCCGTAAATGGCTTCGCCGTTGATCTGGAGCCACTTCCCCATTCCAAGCAACAGCTTTTTGGCCTCGTCCGGGATGCTGCCGTCGGGCTTTGGCCCGACGTTGAGCAACAAGTAACCGTTCTTGCTGACACGGTCCACAAGGTTATCAACGAGATTGTCCACCGTCTTGAAACCCAAACCTTTGACATATCCCCAGCCTCTTCCGATATCCACGGTCGAGTCGGTAATCCACTCGTAATAGGTCAAGTCGGCTTCCTGCCCCCTTTCCAGATCGAGCAGGCCTGTACCGGGCGGCAGGGTATTGCGTTTGTACGTGACCACCACCTCCTTCCCGCGCGCCGCCGCCTTATTATAATAGTAGGTCAGCATTTCCTTTTTGTAGGAATCGGTGATCAGTTCCAAGCCGTTGTCGAACCAGATCAAATCGGGATCATATTTGTCGATGACTTCGATAATCTTGCCCAGCCACTGGTCAAGAAAGCCTTTGGTGGGAAGAGCGTTCTTTTCATGAATGAAGCCGTAGAGGCCGGAATAGCGGGGATCGCCGCAATCGTAGCGCTTGTCAAACGTCGGGAAGTAAAGCCAGTTTTCAGCATGATGAAAAGCGGTAACGAATTTCATGCCGCGTTTTTTGATCGCCTTTGATAGTTCGCCCACTATGTCCCGTTTGGGGCCCATTTTGGCCGCGTTCCACTCCGAATATTTGGTGTCCCACATGGCGAAACCATCGTGATGCTCCGCGACCGGGCCGGCGAAACGGGCGCCGGCCTTTTGGAACAGGTCCGCCCATTCCTCGGCGTTGAACCTCTCGCCCGTAAACATAGGAATAAAATCCTTGTAGCCGAATTTTTCGAGCGGACCGTAAGTCTGTTCCTGGTATTTCCGCTCAGGAGAATTCATTTCCCAATAAACCTTGTTGGCATACCACGTAGCGTTTGGCCCCTGTGCTGGAACAGAATACACTCCCCAGTGGGTATAGATGCCGAATTTGCCGTCGCGCAGCCATTGCGGTGTACGCCAGTTCTTCAGGGAATTCCAGGTCGGCTTATAGAGTCGTTCGGTTGCAGTCGTTCCGCCTGCCGTTAAGACAAACGCGGCGAGCGCGAACACCCAGGGCAGAGTTTTTCTCTTGCGCAATTTTATCATTGGGTTCTCTGTCCTCCAGGCTTCGATCCTCTTTGTCATTGTGAACGTATGGCCAAAGTGCGTTTATGCCGTAGATGCCCCCGTTGTCTACTCGGTGCGTTCGAGTAGAGAGGGATAGGAGTTTTCTTTTATTTGACGCATCGGCTTCACTCCCGCTAAACTCGGAATCGGTGCCGCTCCTCAGGCGCAGAGGATATTCCCCGCTGCAGATTGAAGTCAAGAATATAAAAACTGGTGTCAAGGAAATCCGTTCCGAGGGACCTTATCGGACATCATCCGAGATTATTCACTTGATAGGTGGTACACTAAACAGGAGATGTTCAGTTTTCAGTCATCAAGAACGGCGCGACAAGAATGATCCTCGCTGCGCGGGAAAGGGACGCCGGGAACCTCGACGGTCCCGAGGTCCTGGTGACGCCGCCGTTAGTCGGGCCCCTCGGGGGCGTGGGCGCCCAGGCCAAAACGGCCGGGATCGCCCAAGACTAAGAGCGGGTGTGGAGGTCGATTCATGGATTTGCAGCTCATGGGTAAATCGGCGATTGTCACGGGGGGGACTGTGGGGATAGGGCTGGCCGTGGCCCGAGCTTTCGCACGCGAGGGTGTCTCGACGGCTATCTGCGGGAGGGACGGTGCGCGCGCCGTCAGAGAAGCCGCGGCGATGGAGCGCGACTTCGGCGTCCTCTCGATTGGGATCGAGGCCGACGTGTCGCGCCCCGGATCCGCGGAGCGCTGCGCAGCGGCGGCCGAAGCCCGTTTCGGCGGGATCGACATCCTTATCAACAACGCGGGCATGGGATCTTCCGAGACGGTCATGGAAGCGCCCGACGACCGGTGGCAGTACTACTGGGACCTCCATGTAATGGGCGCGGTCCGGTTCGCGCGAGCCGTCGTGCCCTCGATGAGGAAGCGCGGAGGCGGGGCGATCGTGAATACCGCGTCGATCTGCGCGAAGCAACCCCTGGGCTACGAGCCGATCTACAACACGACAAAGGCCGCCTTGGTAATGTTCGGCAAGTGCCTTGCCAACGAGCTCATCGCCAATAATATTCGGGTGAATACCGTGAATCCGGGCCTCGTTCTTACGCCCGATTGGCGAAAGACGGCGGAGCTGCTCACGCAAGGGACCGCTACGACCGTTGATCAGTATCTCGACAAAATCGCCAGGGATAACGCGCCCATCGGGCGCTTCCCCAGCCCGGAGGAGATCGCTGACCTTTACCTTTTTCTCTGTTCGCCCCGGGCCAGCTATTGCGTCGGTTCCGCCTACTACATCGATGGCGGATGGCTCAAGACGGTTGAATGAGACCGGGTCGCCGGGGAGAGGGGGATGCCATAACCTTTAACCGCGCTTCTTGGGAGCGAAGGATGGCAGGTCAATCACAAGCGAGGGGAACGAATCTGGAGGCGGGAAGGGCTAAAAGTGCCGAACAAGCAGCCTAAACGTGGGCGCCTCTAGTTGAATGACGGGTCCGGCATTCGATTGCGTCCTTTGAGAAAGGATCATGTCTGGAGCTGCGACTTTGTTTTGATCAGAACGCCCGAAGGGAAACCGCTGCGGATTTTGGTCATGATCGACGAATACACCCGGGAATGTTTAGCCCTTCATGTCGCCCGACGAATCAGTTCTCAAGACGTGTTGGATCATCTGTACAGCCTATTCGTTGTTCGGGGAACGCCGGAATACATTCGGTCGGATAACGGCACGGAGTTCACGGCCAAGGCTCTCAACAATACGGTCGTCGTGTTGAAGAGATAAAAAAGGCTTTTCCGAACAAATCAGTCCACGTTCAATCCATTCGTTTGACATAGACATAATAGGCGCCGTTCGTTTCGCCGTTTTCGATGTCGTCGACCAGCCAAGCCTGCAGGCGGGTCCGCTGTCGGACCGGCTGGAGCGGGAAGGTCACGGCTTTGTCGCCTTCGCGAATGGGCCGGGTCTTGTCGATGTCCCCGATCTTGAGCCGGGCGTGGGTCGGGTTGAATTCCTTGTATCCCTGGGGGCCGCCGCGGAGGGGAAGGTCGGCTTCCTGCGGGAAACGCCGGCCGGCCTTTCCAGGTCGCACGGGCGAAGCAGCGTCGGCAGAAGGTCGATATGGGCGGTGAGCCGGGGAATGTCTCGGCCTTCAATGATCCCTCCCCCCGGCCAGCGGATGAAGCAGGGGAGCCGGTGGCCGCCTTCGTAGACTGAGCTCTTGTCGCCCCGCATCCCCGCGTTCTCACCGGCCGTGACGAAGCCGTTCTTGTCAAACTCGGCCCCGAATCCGGTCCCGTTATCGGACATGAAGATGACGAGGGTGTTTTCCTCGAGCCCCTTTTGCCGCAGGAATTCCCGGATCTTTCCGATGTTCTGGTCGAGGTTGGCGATCATGCCGTAAAGCGTGGCCCGCCGGTCGGGGACGATGCCCCGGTACGGCCGGACATAGTCTTCGGCGACGTTGTGGGGCCAGTGGGCGACGTTGGTCGGAAGATAGCAGAAAAACGGGCGGCCATCCGTCCCCGACATGAAATCCATGGCCGCTTGGAAGAACACGTCCTGGCAGTAGCCGGAATATTTTTCCCAGCGGCCGTTGTGGCAATAGTGGTCGTCGAAATAATCGTTGTCCCAATAGTCCGGCAGATTGCCGATGGCCCCGCCTCCGAAGACGAGCGATTCCTGGAAACCGCGGTCCTGGGCGCGGAAGGGAAAATTGTCGCCCAGATGCCATTTGCCGAAGATACCCGTCCGGTACCCGTTGCTCAAGAACGTTTCGGCCATCGTGACTTCATCCCGCGGCAGGATGGAGCGGCCCATGATCGTGTGCCATACGCCGACCCGGCCGGAATAGCGGCCGCAAAGGATCATTGTAACGGAAATTAAAAAAGTCCTAGAATAAGAGGCCGATTGGTGAGGATATTGGGCGCGGCGCCGCCGAGGAGGAAGCGATATGAAGAAAATGTCCTTCTTCATGCTCGCGTTTCTTGCCGGGGGCCTTATCGCTTTCGGTTCCAAGATCTATTGGGGCGACTCCGTCCCGCCGGGTTGGAACGGAAGCTGGTCTGCGGCGCTGAGGACCATCCCCGAGAAGACGGATTTCGTTCGGACAACGTCGTCCCTGGAGCTCCTCGAATTCATCGACGCGCTCAAGTGGACGAGCGACAAGATCCATGTCTTCAATATGTATACGAGCCTGCGGGGCCGGGTTTGCCCGGTCCTCGTCCTGGCTTCTCCCCGCATCACCTCGCCCGAGGAGGCCGCAAAATCCGGGAAGACCGTGGTCTATCTTCAGGGCAATATCCATCCCAACGAAGCGGAAGCCAAGGAGGCGCTCCTGCTGTTGACGCGTGAAATCCTGCTCGGCCGGATGACGCATCTCCTGGATCGCCTGATCATCATCATCTGCCCGAGCTTCAACATGGACGGGAACGACACCTGGAGCCCCAACGACGGGACGCCGCATATCCTGAGCGGCGGGACCAACGCCTTGGGATTCAATCTCAACCGCGACGCGATCAAGCTGGAGACGCTCGAAATCAATTCTCTCTACCGGGCGGTATTCAACCGCTGGGACCCGATCCTGATATACGATGGACACGCCATGGAGGACGTCCAGCACGGCTACGCCATCGCTTACGCCACCTGCTCCGTCCCGGCGGCCCATCCCGGTCCTCGCGCCTATGTCTGGGACAAGCTGTTCCCGGAGCTCCGCGAAGAGACGCGAAAAAATTTCGGGCTGGAGACCTTCACCCATTGCGGGATCGACGACCGCTGGCCGCCGACCGTCTGGAGCCATGATGCGGCCGTCTGGACGACCGAGGCCAAGTTTGTCGCCGGCGCCTATGGCCTGCGGAACCGGATGTCCATCCTGGCCGAGACGCCGATCCACTTGTCTTTCCAGCGCCGAATTTACGCCCAATACGCTTTGATCGCCGGGATCCTCGAATACGCCCGGCGGCACGGCCGGGAAATGCAGGAGATCTGCCGGAACGCCGACCGAGAAGTCGTGGACGCCGTGTGGGCCAAGGCCGGGTCCGGCGGGCTGAAGAATTTCACCGCCGGCCGGTATGAATCTCGGGGGCGGGTCGATATCCTGGCCTACGGGGAAAAAAATGAACCCGGCTATTTCCCGGGAACGAGCGTCCGGGCCAAAATCCCGGAGGCCCTGCTCGGACCGCCCGTTCTTGTCCGCGGCGTCGAGGATCTGACCCAAGCGGTCGGAACGGCCGAAGCCGTGATGCCGCGGGGATATCTTATTCCGGCCGATCTGGATTTCATCGCCGACAAGCTGCGGACCCTCGCCGTCAAGGTTGATGTGCTGGCCCAACCGGTCCGCGCCGCGGGCGAGGAGTTCGTCGTGGACAAGCTGATCAAGACGAGGCGGGGGGGATTCGCCATGACCACGCTCGACGGCGGATTCGTCCGATCCCCGAACAAGGAATTTCCGGCCGGGACGATCCGGGTGGACCTGGCCCAGCCGCTGGCCAACCTGGCTTTTTATTGCCTGGAACCGCAAGCCGTCGACGGTTTCGCCGGGTGGGGCCTGCTGGATGAGGTTTTGAAAGCCGCGGGCGCCGGGATGCGGAGTGTCGTCTATCCGATCTTCAAATATTTCGCCATTGCCGAATGAGGAGATTTGAGCCATAAAAAGGAAAGTCCTAGCTCTGTTTCTAGGCGCGGTGCTGTCCCTTCTGGGGACGGCGTCCTAGGCCCAGAAGATCGACGTCTACAGCCGTCCCCTGCGCCCCCGCACCTAAAGGAGATTCACATTATGAAAAGGAAAATCCTGGTCCTTGGGCTCGTCGCTTTCGTGGCCGGTGCCGCGGCGCCCGGCGTTTTTGCCGTCCCGGGCGGGGAGGCCGAGTCCCCCAACGCCGCCGGTGTCCTTTGGTACGCCCATCCCGCCGACAGATGGGACGACGCCTTTCCTGTCGGCAACGGGCGGCTCGGAGGTCTGGTCTGGGGCAAGACCGACGAAGAGCAGATCATGCTCAATGAGGACACCCTCTGGTCGGGCGGCCCGTACTCCACGGTGGTCAAAGGCGGGGTCCGTGCGCTTCCCGAGATCCGCAAAGCGGTCTTTGAAGAACAGTTCAAGAAGGCTTACGTTCTCTTCAGCCGGAACATGCTTGGATATCCCGTCGAACAGATGAAATACCAGGCGCTCGGCACGCTGGTGCTCAAGTTCCCCTCGAAAAAGCCGGTCCGGGACTATCGCCACCAGCTGGATATCGATACGGCCGTGGCCGCCACCAGCTACGTCCAGGACGGCGTCCGCTGCCGGCGCGAAGTGTTCGTCAGCCCGGTCGACCAGGTCCTGGTCGTCCGTTTGACCGCCGACCAGCCTGGCAAGATCAGCTTCGTCTTACAGCTGCGGGGCAGTCGCAACCAAGCGCATTCGAATTACGCCACGGACTATTTCCGGATGGACGGTTTCGGAAGCGACGGCCTGGTCCTCAGCGGCAAGTCGGCCGATTACATGGGCGTGGAAGGCAAGCTCCGCTACCAGGCCCGGCTGCGGGCCCGCGCGGAAGGCGGCACGATTACGGTCGATGGGGACGAGCTCTCGGTTAACGGCGCCGACTCCGTCACCCTCCTCATCGCCGCAGCCACGAACTTCGTCAATTACAAGGACGTCAGCGCTGACGCCGGGGCCCGCGTCGAGGCGGTCCTGAAAGCCGTCGGGGATAAATCCTACGAGGCGTTGAAATCGGCCCATATCCGGGAACACCAACGGCTCTTCCGCCGCGTGGCCCTGACCCTTCCGGCGACCCCGAATTCGGGTCTTCCGACCGACGAGCGCCTGAAGATGGAAATGGTAAGCTGAATTCCTAGGGTCATGGTAAACAGACATCCTATGGTCACGGTAAGCAAAAATCCCATAGGCGTGGTAAATGGATTTCCCAGGGGCTGAGACTTCCTGTAAGGTGGGAAAAAACCTTACAGGAGCCGGAATGATCGACAAAACGATGTTCAAAGAGGTTCAAGCTTTTAAGCGGCA
>Ga0315281_10002235_pt1 | contig 28744 bp, 31 predicted proteins | sample YL17G07_0_MG_FD_204540 | JGI IMG/M metagenome (GOLD analysis project Ga0315281, IMG submission 204540) | Sediment microbial communities from Yellowstone Lake, YNP, Wyoming, USA - YL17G07_0 | ecosystem: Environmental > Aquatic > Freshwater > Lake > Sediment | place: USA: Wyoming | collected...
CCCCCCAAAAAAAACGAACGAACGACTGTCTGTGGATTGTTGCTTGTTATTAGTGGTGCGCACACACACTTCTGATCAAGTACCAAAACCAAGACTCGTCCTGTGAGCTTATTGCTCCTGGCGGTAATACGAGACTCATGCCTTACCAATTCAAGTTCGACCTGACACGGCTATCCCAATCGTTCTTCACAGGAATTGCGGTGGCTGCCCAAAAGAGAAAGCTGCACAGAAGAATTGGCGAGGCAACTCTGCGTCTTCTTGAACGATTCAGAGTTCAGGAGATCACAGGGTTGGATTTTGCTCAAGCTCTGATGCTCCTCGAGGACTTGGTAGATATCCAGACTAAGAATTTCAACAACCGGGAAAGATTCGTAAGAACTTCCAGGCGAGTGCTACTGCTTCCTCACTGCTCAAGGAAGTATATGGACAATCGGTGTAAAGCCGTCTTCGATTCGAACATTCCATCATACGGCTGCTCTCACTGTTCACCCGACTGCTTGGTAAACCAAGCGACACTGGCGGGGGAGGAGAGAGGGTACGATGTTTATGTTCTGCCGGGTGGGTCATGTATCCATCAGATTCTGCAAAAAGGCCGTTATGAGGCGCTTGTGGGAGTCGCCTGCGGCGAGGAGATCAAGCTAGCTGAAGGGCTGTTAGAGAAGACGGGGCTGCCAGGTCAAAATGTGCCTTTAATCAGGAATGGTTGCGCCAATACAACATTCAACATACGGGCCCTGAAGAAAGTCCTGTGAGTTTCCGAAAGATACTAGCAATCATACAAAGCAAGATGCATCGCGAAGGTACGATTCAACCTTGGTCAATCGATTTCTTATTCATGTTCAGCGTGCAGTGTCACATGCTTTTCTCTATGACCTTTCTCTCTCAGTTCATGAACAGATTCCCTTTTCGCTTACACACACCCGCCAAAGATCAAGAAGTGGAATCGAAAACCTCTTTTTCTCCTGTCCTTTTGCCCATTTCATTGGGATCATCGATTTTCGTGTGCGTGTGATATTGATGATGCACGCACACAAAAACCACTAGACTGGCGGTTCAAATTCCGATGCCCGCACCATTGATACCACACACACAAAAAGGACAGCTGAAATTGATCGGGTGTTACTCATAGGCCGTGTTCCTAAGAAATGATGTATGTATCAAAATGCATCTTTATCAGATGCGCTGACGATGTCTAGCTCGATTGAGCCATGGCATGCATTGCGATGAGAAAATCGAATAAGAAGACTCATTGTCAACATGAGTACCCTGATAACACGTGGAAATGTGGGAAATGTGGCCACCAAATCCTCCCTGACCTCCTCGGAAAAATCGCTGAAACGGGTTCGGGAAGAATAATGTCCACAACAGTGTAATAGGGCGCGAAACGACGGTTCAATTTCGTTTGCCCGCACCAGTAGTATCACACACACTTTTTTGACGGCGAACCACGACGGTTCAAATTACGAGAGTGACTCAGGGGGCACTCAACTACGCATCTAAGAGACGAAGTCCGTTATGGGCCGATCAAATACCCGCAGTCCTTCAGAACCTAGTTTCTTTTTTGTGGCGGTATGCCGTTGTCGAAATTGTAGTAGAGGGTCTGGTAGCCTTTCCGGAATTCAGTGACGTCTTCGGCCACTCCCTGCGGTGCTTCCTTTTCCACCAGTACCCGCGCGACAAAATCGGCAATGGTGTCCATCTCTTTTTCGCGCATGCCCAATCGGGTGACCTCAATGGTTCCCATGCGCAGCCCACTCGGCCGATCCCAGTCCTCAGGTGTATCGCTGGGAATCATATTTTTGTTCGTCACCAGATTTGCACGCGCAAGCAATTGCGCCGCTTCCTGTCCACCACCATAAGACTTGGCGTCGGCAATGACCTGCTGCGTGCGTGTGTAGCCTTTACGTCCTCCTAGTACGGTGAGTCCGCGGTTGGCCAGCGCTGCACCTAATGCCTGCGCGTTGCGAACAATCTGTGCCATATAGATGGGGCCGAATTCGAGCATCTCCGCCGCTGAGACCGCGAGCGCGGCAACGCGATTCACTTGATGGGTGGCGGCGAGTACCGGAAAGATTGCGTGGGTGATCGGCACTGTGAGGCTCGGGTCATCCCATACGATGATGCCGCTCTGCGGTCCGCTGAACGTTTTGCCTGCCGAGCCCGTCATCACGGCGGCTCCTTCCCTAAGCGGGTCTTGGAATTGCCCGCCCGCGACAAGCCCGAGCTGATGGGCGCCATCAAAGAAGACCTTACCGCCCCATTCAGCCACAATCTCGCTCATCTCACGTATCGGGAATGGGAAGAGTGTCATGGAGGCACCTAGCGCTACCACTTTCGGGCGGACAAGTGGCGCGATCTTGCGGAACAGATCCAAATCCACTTCAAGTTCTACAGGGTCCATCGGTACATCCACGATCTTCAATCCGCGCACACCGGCCGGACCATCCGCGCGGTTGCTGGAGTGTCCGCCGAAAGGTTGGGCGATGCTCATGATTACATCGCCCGGTTCGGTGAGTGCCGTGTAGACGGCGAGATTCCCGATCATGCTTGCGACCAGGCGATGATCAGCAAAGCGTGCCCGAAACACCTTTTTCAATAATTCCACGCACAGGGCCTCAATCTCGTCAATGTATTTCGTCCCGGCAAACCAACGGTTGACAACGCCGATATGCCCTTCCGCCGCCCGCGTGCCCACTTCAGATGACAAGAGGGAGCGGACAGTAGGACTGGTCGGTGCTTCGGGCGCGAGCAAATTTATACACTGTTGGCCGCGCCAACGCTCGTTGCGTCGGACAGCTGCCACCACTGCATCCTGCATTTCCTTCGTCGATTGACATGCGTCAAGGATCGCACGCGCCTGCGCGAGAACCTCGGGATCATGAACCTGAAAAGAGAGATCGGCAACAGGCGTCTTGGGCATAGTTTTTCTCTCCTTTGAGCAGTCTGATCTACTTATCAAAGCCAACAGCGTATTTAGATTGCTTACCAAACCCCCCTCCCGAAAAACGATGGGTTGGTGGTCTGTTGTTCATTTGTGTGTGCGCGCGCACCACTAATACCACACACACGTGAAGAAAGCGAAAGTGAAACTAAGATCCTTAAACTAGGTAGACGAATTGTTCGTGAGACACTTTGGAGACCAGACAGATTTTCAGTCGAGCCAATTACCTGATAGCAGTACTTTTACTTCTGAGCTTGATCCTCAATATCGTTCAATATAGCTACACTTCCAATTCATCTGCTTCATACAACGATCTGAAAATAAAATACAATTATCTTTACAACCAATATCAGATATTATCTCAAGAGTATGATCAACTCAGACAAGTGGCGCTGACTCCCCCGTACACGTCCATATCGAACGGAACGATCAAATGGGTATTTTACGATCTGAGGAACGACGCAATAGCTTGGGAAATGCCCGTGGACAGTTACAGATACTACGTTTCAAGAGAAAAACCTGTACGAAACCTAAGCCTAACGACTGCAGCAGGGCCCATAACGACCTACGACATGAGACCCTACATCCAACCGTCATTCTTCGCCAACATTATTCCGACTTTAACCGAAGGAAGATCTGCTGAAGACTTTGTAAGAGAAGTTGATAACATAAAGAATCAAATCGTTACTTATGGCACAGGTCTCGGCGAGGCGCCATACCAATTTCCCGCTGAAACTCTAACCGAAGGTAGGGGAATATGTGCTGATACCACCATACTCATGGCTAGTATGCTAATGGCGGGTGATCGGCAGGCAGGTTACGAGTTCAACGTTTACATTTGGTATGTTGAAATGAACCACGATGGTACATTGGTTTCGGACAGCAATTCGATCACTCACGTAAACCACGCCATAGTAGAAGTAAAGTTCTCGGATGGAGCAACATGGAGTCTTGAGACAACAACAAACTATTTCTACACTTATTCGCAAGCCTACGCTGGATGGCAATTCGACGTCACTACAATCGCCAGTTAAGCTACGACTGACGAAATTCTAGGTGTGCGCGGTACCTGTGGTGCGCATATATGGAAGGACGCAAAGACAATCGGCGCGAGTGCGCTTCGAGAATTGGAGTGCGGATAATTCATGTTTGTCGTATGTATTGGTCTGCTGGTAACCGCCGTAGTCACAGATGAGTAGACAGGTTCCAAGCGGGTTCATGCGGTCTCGTATCTATAGTCGGAAGAAGTACGTTTCTTGATCGTCAGGGCAAGGTTCACCACATCTGCCACAGAAGTTTGCGGTAGCTTGAAGATGAATGCCGCATGCAGGGCAGAATTTTCCTTGTAGGCGTGCGCGGCGGCGTGTTGGTCTTTTCAGAATAACCGTCACAACCAAGAGGGTTGCTAATGCTGAGATAATGATTCCCAAGACTGCTTGGATGGATCGATCATGCGCCGTTGCGGTCGCTGCGGGGGTTGGTAACGTGTTGGGTGAAGTGAGTGGGCTACCGGCCTGTTGCGTGGGGAGTTGGGGGCTGGAGGATTGGTTTGGAGCCACGGTCTTATTCCCGGTTCCACCACAACCCGGTAGGTACGGTTGTAGGAATTGAGGTAATCCGAAAGTGTTGCAGTTGCTAGTTGACGGTACCGCCTGGGTGCTCACGGTGCTCACAGTGCTGTTTACTGAACCTGCTCCGCATCCGGGAAGGAGTTGGAAGAATTGAGACAAACCTGGGAAGTGGCAGTAGTTTTGCTGCGCAAGATTGAATGGGTACTGTGATGTGTCGACGGCGAACGGCGCTTGCTGCTGCGCATCTAAAGAACCAGTAGAACTATTGATTGCAGTTATCTGAACATAGAGTGAGGGGGTTTGATCACCATAACCATAGTAGTTCATCGCGTCGAACTGGTTGTTGACAACGTATTGAGCAGTCCCCTGCCCAAACGAATACTGATTCATCGAGCCGGAGATAGGGCTCACGCCTACGAGGCTGGACTGAGCATAAACCCTTGTCTGAATATCCCACACCGTACCAGGAGTTCCGCCTGAGCAATAGAATGAGAACGTGGTAGTAACCTTCACTATTGTAGAAGAGTAATCTGTCGGAGTAATCGAACTAACGTGAACGTTACTAATCTCACAATAACTTGGCGTATAATCTCCAGAAACCCATGCCCCTGCAGAAGTGGAAGTTACAGTCAGAACTGCAATTGTTAGCAGAAGCATACGTGTCAAAGCCCAATTCAAACCGCCGCGAGCCTCCCTAATGATCCCATGTTCCTTCTGTTCTTCCTCTGCCACTCCCGCGCGTTTACCATTAACCGAATTCAGAGTTTGGCGGGTTGTGGTGCGAGCCACATAATGAGAAAGGCCACGGCCGATAAATATCTGGCGTAACACTGCACGAACTCACTTTACACTTTACAACCAAAATGAAACACGATGGATGTTCAAGGAATCGGTAAGCGAAGCAACCTCCGTTGAAAGCGTGTATGCCTATAGTGGTGCGCACCCCCCCCCAAACGAGAGTTCAAATCCGGTCGCCCGCACCATTAGACCGCACAGACAACTCTGCGGGCGCGGAGGAAATCACGGTTACGGTGGATGGATCTCAAAAGGGTCGGTGGAAGGTGTAGAGTATGACAAGAGTCTGCCCAAATTGCGGATCCAAGAACATTATTCCGATCATCTACGGCTTTCAAACAATCAAGCTGAATAAGCAGGTTGAGCGCGGAGAGGTGGACTATGGAGGTCATGCATTCTATGAAGGCATGCCTAACAGAAAATGCAGAGACTGCCAGGCGACCTTCGCGGTCAGGCAGCGCACACGAGGCGTGCGGTCTTTTAGGAGACCCGTTTCCGTCTTCCTTCTATTCGTCTTCGTCGGGTGCTTTGCCGGAAATGCGACAATCATCGCTGACAGTGTTGTGTTTGCGACCTTTTCCCCGATACTCTCGGCTTCGATGGCGCTTCCTGTGCCGCCCATAGACATTGTGCTCTGGTTTCTAGGGGTGCTCGCCGTGGTCGGTTTCCTCGTGTTAGGGATCATAAAAAATAGCAAAATGATTGTTTTAAGCGGATTGGGCTACGTTGCCGGGTTTATGCTCTCCGCCTGGCTCCTCAACGCACGGTGGACGATGGTGATTGAAGCGGCCATATTATTGGTCTCTCTTACCGCGTACGCGGGGCTATCCAAGAACTGAGTCTGTCTAAAAATTCCTTGCTGTTGACGTGTTTGTGTAGATGCGCACCATTAGACCTGTGTGTGTGCGCACCACTAGACCCCCCCAAAAAAACGAGTGAACGGTTGGTTGTTCGTTGTTTGTGGTTTTGTTGTTGTGTGGGTCTGGTGGTGCGCGCTTTGCACTGACAGAGCCCTCAATCGGTCACTAAGAATATCTTCTTCGCCGAGCTATTTTTCGAGAATACGATCTCACTTTATTCTATATCCAAAATGCTCTAAAGCAAAGCGCACGCCGTATGATTTGATTAAGTTTGGTCAAAGTAGGCATAATGATCTGTGATAGAAATCGGACCTGCACGGGGAACAAGTGCTTCAAGTCGATAATCGAGCGTGACGGAGCATTCGCGGAATACCCGGAGAACGAACGCGTAGAGGTTGTGGGGTGGATAGCATGCGGTGGTTGCCCCGGCGAACGACTTGAATCAGCACCTGCCGACATGAAGAAGTACGGTGCCGAGGTCATCCACCTCGCGAGCTGCTATCTAGCTGGTTACCCAATCTGTCCGTACATCGAGGATCAGAAGAACTACATAGAGAAAGTGGTCGGGTTGCCGGTCAAGGTAGGCACGCATCCCATGCCGCGCAACTACCTGAACGCGCATGATAAGATCAGCGACTGGAAAAGAGATGGCGCCGCGAAATGGTTGACTGAAATCAATCGGAACAGCAAGGACGCTGACAAATACGACTCAACGAACCCGGACTTCCTCAAGAAGCGAGAATAAGTCATCACGAACAACCTTCACAAGAGCCGCGGCTGTTCGTTCTCGCCTTACCCCAACGTTCTCCTCAGAGATATCGGGCGTATGGCCATCTCCGGTTAGGGTTCAGTCTCAATCTTAGGTTCGATTATGACGAGGTCTTGGTTTCCTTCCCACTTTCATGGTTCTGCCACTGAAGTTCAATAAGAAGGCTCTGGGAAAAGCTTGGTAGAGATTACAAGTAGCTTTGAAACCGGTGCAATGGCAAGGCTCTCACGAACTCCTGAGGGGCATTATCTCACAGAATAAGCTGGATTCATCAACCTCCTCTATCCGTACATCGGCGTTGAGGTTGGCGGTTAATGCTAGGAAATCCTCACCGCGGACGGTTGTCGCCATGAAGCCGTCCCTACACACGATCAGGCCGCCCCTTGTCTTCGCGTAGTCGATCTCTCCCAAGAGTCCGGCCTTTGACTGAAGCTCAAACCATCCCAGTCGTTGTTTCCAGAACTTGTCTGAGTAGCTTGAAAAGAGAACGACGCCGCCGGGTTTTGTTACACGGACAGATTCACTGATGAGAGCTCGTTGGTCCACGTGGAACGCGGAGATCCCATTCTGAATGCAAACCACACAGTCGAAAGTCCGATCTCGGAAACCGAGCCCACTCGCATCCATCTGAGAAAGGAAGCAATTCGAAAAGGCATCAAGGGTTTTCTGTGCTAATTCCAGACTGGCATCAGACGTGTCTATCCCGATTACCCATCCAGATTTTCCAGCTAGCTTCGGAAGAATTCGCCCATACCCACATCCCAACTCGAGAACACGGTCGCCGGGCTGAATCTTCTCCAGCACATGGTTGACTTCGGCGTCGAGATATTGCCTGACTCTGGGCGGTGCAATATCGTACACCTTTCTCAGCCGGGCGGCAGAGAGCTTCTGTGAGTAGTACGCGCTCAAATGCCTCCTCTCGCAACCAATGCACCCTGAAGGACCCTGAATACTTGTCCCGCGCCACTGAGCTGCTTACACCTGAGAGTCGACACTAGATGATCCAAGCAAACGAGCCTTCGCGAAACAAATGGGTATCGCTGAGGCTCATAGCGGCATCTCCTGTTGCGCTGGGTATAGGGCTTGCAACTCGGTTTCCCGGCTGATAACAAATGGTGTTACGCATAACGCCCTCTGCTTTCCACGGTGCTCCAGTCCTGCAAGTCGGGAGCTGGAGACTACTGTGCGCTCACTATGGCAGGCTTCACGAACGAAGAGAACATAAACGCCGCCCTGCAGGTTCATGTGACAAAACGCAACTCAGAAGGCGATGGGTTAGAGAAGCTCCTTGGCCATCGACCGCATACTCTTCATTTGGACAACTAGGAGCCGAGGACAAATGGCTCACGTTCAATGCATTGCTCGTACTGAAGTCATCGCCAATCGGAAAACATCGCTAACCAAATCGATTAACTCATAGCATCGCCCACGGAGGCGATTATGCATCGAGGCGAAGAAGCACGTTCGTTTGGTAGCAACCTGACGCGAATCTATGATCTTTCGAATCCTCAGTAACTCACAGCCTCCCCACGTACGCGTAGATTCTCGGAATACCCATTGCTCGAAGCGTAGTGTGTCGGCAATAGCCGTCGACCAGCTGCATGTCCTCTGCTCTGACGATGATCGGGCAAATCACAGAACCATATGTTTCGACTGCCTTTCGTAGCTGCTCGCTACGCTTCGCCAGCCTCTCCTCGAAGTTGTATCCAGTCTCGGGGATGAATTCGTACGGATCCGGTTTGATTTCGTCCACTGATAGAATTTCCAGTCGCCATCTGCGGTGAGACAATCCCTGCAACCAAGCATCTTGCTCCGGGTCCCTTCCTTCATCCCTCGCATCCACGGTCCACTCCTTACGGATTTGTGTGCTGATGAAATCAAAAATACCGTTAGGATCCTCAATCACCCAGTAGGCTATCCCATCAAGTGTACGCAGCGGTGTCGTCAAAATTGTCGACCTGCCCATTAATGCGTACGAACACTAATAGAATCAATAGATCTCTGGGTACACAGACACTTCACATCGCACCAGTTGGTGGGACTCGCGAACGAGTTCCGTGCTGAGCGGACTGCCCAAGGCTTTTTACGGAAACCCGTAGCTCTTGTTTGCGATGATCAGCTCGATGCAGAACTTGCGAGAGAAGGAATTCTCACGCTTGGACGCTATTGGTCAAGTGTATCTAGACTATACTGGGTCAGGTCTGTATCCCGAGTCACTCATACGTGAGTACAGTCAGTGGCTTTCAAGCGAACTCTGTGGTAACCCGCATTCGCTAAGCCCAGCGTCCATAGCCAGTACTCATCACATTGAAGCTGCCCGCACCTCCATCCTGCATTTCTTCAATGCTTCACCAGACGAATACATGGTCATCTTCACTCTAAACGCGAGTGGGGGGCTCAAACTGGTCGGAGAAAGCTACCCATTTGAGCAAGGAGCGCACTTTGTCCTCACGGCGGACAACCACAACTCAGTAAACGGAGTTCGCGAATTCGCTAAAGCCAAAGGGGCGACGGTGACTTACCTTCCTCTAGATGCCCAATTGCGGGTTAGGAGCCTGTCACTACCCGCGGTAGATCGATCGAAGCCCAACCTGTTCGCATATCCAGTCCAATCAAATTTCTCAGGAGTTAAGCATCCATTAGACTGGATTGATGACGCACACAAGCAGAGCTACGATGTTTTACTCGACGCGGCCGCGTACGTACCTACTAGCGTATTGAGCCTCCAAGAAGTCAAGCCAGATTTCGTTACGATTTCGTTCTACAAGATGTTCGGTTTCCCAACAGGCGTTGGTGCTTTGATTGTGAAACGTGAGGTTTTAGGTAAACTGCGTCGGCCTTGGTTCGGAGGCGGAACAGTACGTTTCGTATCAGCTCAAAACAAGGTCCATCTGCTCAAGAAATCCAGCGAGGCCTATGAGGATGGGACACTGAATTTCCTCAGCATACCCGCTGTTACCATGGGGCTCAACTTTCTGAGTCAAGTCGGCATGAAACGCATAAACGAGCACGTAACACGCCTCGCCAGGCGACTGCTTGACGAGTTGCAGGCACTGAGACACTCCACTGGCCTACCGCTTGTCAGAATCTACGGACCCACAGTGAACGAGTCACGTGGTGCAACAATAGCGTTCAACTTGCTCAGCCCGAGCGGCAAGGAGCTAGACTATAGGCTCGTCGAAGAGCACGCCATTAGAGACAAGATCTCCATTCGAACCGGCTGCTTCTGTAATCCTGGAGCCGCGGAAGCAGCGTTCCAATATCCCGCAGTTAAAGCATACCAGTGTTTCGAGCAACTTTCCCCTGAAGACTTCTCACTTCAACAATTCTCCACATGCATGAATGATAAGCCGGTCGGAGCAGCCCGTGCGTCACTGGGGGTCGCCAGCAACGAGGCCGACGTGCAGCGCTTTATTGAACTGCTAAGAGAATTCACAGATTACAGAGGCGAATCGAAACCACGAATAATACCAGACATCATAGGAGCATGACCGTTTTGAGTCACACATCCAAATCGTTTCTGGGCATCGCCAGTTTGTGTTTGATGACAACTTTGAATGTGTTTGTGATCAGTACTTCCTGGTAGGAGTCCATCCAGTCGTTCTGGATATCCCTGCCCAACTTCAAGCTCAGGTCGAAGCTCGGCAAATAGCCACCGAACAGAAGAACTTCAACTATTGCCTGATCGGTCTTATCTGTTGGCTTCAATTGCGCCTTTATTCCATAAAGTGGTTCGGGTACTATCAGAGGATGTGTAGGACATCAGTATCCCATGTATCAGCCCAGTTCCAGAAGCCGAAATCAGTTCACTCCGTCCCGGCCGACATGACTGGTTGCAGTTTCACTAGTTTCATGTTGATAATTTCGTCTTTACGCGCCGTAATCCTGTTGAGGGTGTTTTGTGGTGGAATTGCGTCAAGCTGGATTCGTGCTACGGCTGCCTTTGCTCCTTCGAAGATTATGTTATGCACTTCGTGTACGTTGATCTTCACTTCCCTAAGATCACTCAATATCCGCGTAAGGACGCCAATCTTGTCATAATGACGTATGACTAACTCGTACTCGGCCGGGGTTTCCTTCGCGAAGTTCACACAATTCTCTACATTTCCCGTCCTCACGTAAGTATCGATTATGCGCACAGTCTCATCGGCCGTAGCTCTCTGCGCTTGGTCGGTTGAGGCACCGATGTGATGTGTGCCAACCCAGTTGGGTACACCTGAGAGTATGTTAACGAATTTCCCTTGCCCCTCAGATGGCTCACCTTCATAGACGTCAAGCCCTGCCCTAACACGTCCGTTTCTGAGAGCCTCCGCAAGAGCAGCGGTGTCTACGATTGCGCCTCGTGCCGTATTCAGAATAATCGCACCAGATCTCAGCTTCGAGATCCGTTCCGCTGAGAGGAGATGCTCAGTCTCAGGGGCTAAGGCAACATGCAATGAGACGATGTCGCATTTGCTGAGGAGTTCATCAATTGTTTGCGCTCTACTCACTCCTAGCTCCTTAGCCTCATCGTCGGTCAACGACCTAGACCAAGCAAGAACAGACATGTCGAATGCCTTGGCGCGCTTGATCACCTCTCGCCCTATCGCACCTGTACCGATGACGCCGAAAATCTTGCCTTTCAAGCCATCTGCCTTAACAAAACCCGCCTTATCCCATTTGCCATCTGCGAGCAAGGCGGCCTGATCTGGTATTCGCCTATCCACAGCCAAGAGCAGCCCGATCGTCAGCTCAGCGACCGCCGCCGAATTCTTGTCGGGGCAGTTGGTTACGTAGATACCGCGAGCCGAGGCTGCTTCCATATCAATATTCTCAGTTCCCGCACCAGATCGAACAATAAGTTCCAAGGCATCTGCTCTCTCAATAACATTGGAATGGACCTTTGTCCCTCTCACAACCAGGACATTGACATTGGATATGTGATCCGCCAGGGTCACCGCTGTCAGATCCGGCGCATACTCAACCTCCTCCACAGTCTCTCGTAGCGTTTGGATGTGCTCTTGGGGGAGCTTATCAGCTATCAACAGTCGCATTTTGCGGCCTCACAGCATTACAGTCCTCTGAAGCCAGCATTTAGGTGCATCCGGTTAGAAACCAGTTGTGAAATCCAAATCCGTCGTATGATAACAACGCAAAAGAGAGAAAAACCTCAGCCAGGTAGACTGAAGATTAGCCTTGCAGCTGAGACTTGGCAAGTATGTGATCCCTGAACACACACTCACGAGCATCTTCTTCGTAGTCGGAACTCCCACCGTGACGTTCACTGGAATGGCCCGAGATGAGGAAGGATCCGAGATAATCAGAATGCTCAACCGGCTGGTGGAAGAAAACTTAATTTCGTATGAAGCAGTGGATGAAACTGGCGCTCATTCAACAGGAACCTGCACGATCCTGAACCTGAAGTTTGAAGAGATCACAACCAAGCCTAGACTTATCCTCTATTCCGGCGAACTAGTACAGCCGTTCACATAGTGAAGGCGATCGACCTCGACGACGAGTCAGTCATGTGATGAACGGATGAGCTAATCGCCCAGAAAATCGAATCATCGGGGGATCAGTTGTCGTGTTCTCAAACTTCAGATTCACAATGGTGCAGATTCCGGTTGTGGCCACACCGTCCTTGTCAACCGCGTCGTATGGAATCCCCCTCTCCTCTGCCAGCAACTTCAACTTCCTTATCAGCTGCGCACCCTCGTCCCCGCGCACTACTCCTCCAAATGAGACTGGGTAGGAACCGATCGACATAGCCACATAAACGAGAACATCTTTCGGGATCTCGAGATCGCCGATCTTTAGTCTCAAGTTGCTCGCCTAAACGTGACGAGTATCTCCACTTATGGCTTTTTCCAACAGTGCTATCTAGGACGACCGAGCCGCGTAGCGTGAGCGTGGCAGATTCTTGATTGAGAGCGCTACGCTTTCGTTTCTTTCTTGTAGCCCTTGAACATGTAGCGCCAGAGGGACTCTATCTTCTCAATGTGCCCGCGTCTGCAATCCACTGGAACGCCAGTCAGCAAGAGGCGCTCGGCAAACTCACATTCAAGGCAAACCTTTTCCGAATACGGGCATTTGCCTTCGTGTCGTTCGTACTCACTAAACCAAAGGGAATCAGGCAATCAAATTTCCAGCAATATGCTATGTTCGGGTTCATCGTTTATGCCTTACGGCAAACCGACGTTTTAGGAGCATGGATCAGACACCGGGTCTCTTAATGCCTATGACGTAGACTACTCTACCCTCCAACCTTACCTTGAGACCGAAACATGCGACATCGCTGGATTCGATTCTGGCGGCACGTATTCTGAGCGAATAAGCCAAGTTTCGTGCATCCTTCTCGGATTTGCAGCGCACGCGGAATCCTTTGAGAATTCCTCGGGCTACGAGCATCAACTTGCGGTCTCTCAGCCCATAGGCTACTCGCTTGTCGAATGTTCCTGGCCTATACTGCTTCAGCTTGCTTTCGAGCGACATCGCAATCCTCTATTGACCGAACGATCGAAATACTTGGTTAACGGCAACTCATCCAGACCAAAATCGCCAATCCCGTAGTCTGGGCCACCGTAATCTCCAAGACGAGTGCTCCCACATCCGAGGCATAGAACATAAACATTGCCAAGTATGAGTACAGAGACAAGACGTTCTGAATTAGAAACACTGCGGCAAAGAAGAGGAGACCAGCAGTAAATTCCGATTGTACCCTTCTAAAGCTGTTTACGTAGACTACGATTAGCGTACACAATAGTGCTATGTTGACTGAGGCGAATAGTGCTGCGGCCTGAAACATCATTTCCAAAAGAAATCTTCATTAGCACGATGACTTAGCGCATTATCTAGTTTCACCCAAATCTATTCCAAATCAGAGAAAAGCGCCTAGTCACAGCGAAATAGGCTTGGAGACCGTGTGCCATCTGGGGCTAATCGGAGGGCTTGATCTTGTTCCAAATTCTGAGAAACTCGTCATACTCTTGCTCAAATTCCGGAGAGATGAAGTATATTGTCCCGTAGCTATCTCCCGCTTCCACTATCAAGTGGTTTCTTGTTAGTACTTTTAGGTGATGTCGAATAGTCTTGTAGTCCATCCCCAATTTCTGCGCTAGTTGATTTGCGTTCATCCGCTGGTCTTTTAGAGTGGCCACGACTCGTGCCCGATTGGGGCCTCCTCGGGCCCCGGTGAAGACCCACAAAATGATTCGCCGAAGAACGCTTGACATTCCATACCGAGACCTGAGCTGAGTGAGCCCTGCCTTCTCATCCTTGGCGGTCACGGATCCGAAACTCCCCTAGAGCATGACCGCTTGTGCGTGGACCGAAACGCTGCCACCTCAAACGGCTATATGATGAATAAGGTTTGCCGCTAGCGGCAAATCGGACTTTCGACCCGCGACGCGGATACGAATGGGGAATGATCTGGTAAAAGGGTTATTTGCGCGTGATTTCCGAAGATTACATGCCCATAAGGCGCATCATATGGTAAAACCTCCAAAACTCTCCCTGCGGATGTTCTTTGTTTATGGTTTGTTTTCCGGCGTCATAGCCACTCTCGCCACATACGTGGGTACAACTTTCCTCGGTTTGCCGTTCCCACCTGAGGAGATCTTTCAACTACTAATTTCTTCCGTACCTGGGTCAATCCAGTCAGTCACCGTAGAAACCTTCGGCGAATATGCGAAGTATACTGCGTTTGTTGCCGCCTCAGGAATCTACGCACTCCTATATGCGTTCATAGGAACATTAGTTGGATTTCTCTATCGAAACGACTTGCCGAAGTCCGGCCGTCCAATTCTTGCCGGCAGTTTGATTGGTTTTCTCATTTCAGTCGCGCTTGAGGGCGCATTGGCGGGAAGAGTGTACATCCTCTCAACGTTGTTTGGCTGGTTCATTGCTGCGGGCCTATTGCTCGTCGTGAACCTATGCTATTCAATTATTCTGGTTTCTCAAGCCAAGACAGCTCTCCGGGACGTGTCTCCGAAACCAATTCCGCGAATGGCGCAGACGATTTCGTCTTCTCGCCGCGGATTTCTCAAGAAGGCGGCGATCGTGGGAGCTGTCCTCGTGTTTGCAGGCGTTTCCTCCAAGATCATCCTTTCCCTCTTATCCGGACAACCAGTAGTCCAGAGTGGCACTGTCATTCCAGTTGATCCACAATCATCAAGTGTCAACCTGAGCGATCTTCCTTCCATATTCCAAGATCCAAGACTCAGTTCCCTCGTAGGCTCCGAAGTCACAGATAATCGCGTCTTCTATAGGGTGGATATCGATCCGTTACCGCCGCAACTTGATCTTGACAAATGGACTCTGAAGGTCGACGGCAAAGTAAGTGACGAACTGTTACTCAACAAAGATGGTTTCATGGCCTTACCAACGAAAGATGAGTATGCAACCCTCGAATGCGTCAGTAACACCATCTACCCCCCATCTGCGCTAATCAGTAACGCCAAGTGGACAGGAGTCCCACTGGCCACCATCTTGAACCAGGCAGGCTTATCCTCGGACGCCAAGTACGTGGTCTTCCACTGCGCCGACGGATACACGGTGGGCATTCCACTGGATCGAGCAAAACAACCGGGATCTCTTCTGGCGTACAAAATGAATGATCAGTTTCTCCCAAACGAACATGGCTTTCCGCTAAGGGCCATAGTGCCAGGCATCTATGGCATGATGAACGCCAAGTGGATCACCGAGATCGAAGTGACAGATCAGGTCTACTTGGGGTACTGGCAAGAACGCGGCTGGTCGAATGACGCACGAATCAAGACGACCTCACTCATCTACTATCCGGGCGACCGTGCAACCGTCAGCGGCGCTCTACCAATCGGAGGTATAGCGTTCGCTGGAGATCGCGGGATTAGCAAAGTCGAAGTGAGCACTGATGCTGGGAGCACTTGGAATGAGGCTACGATAAAGCAGCCGCGCTCACCATATTCTTGGGTAATCTGGGCCTATGAATGGACGCCTCAAGCGAAGGGGGCCTACACGTTAATGGTGAGAGCTTATGACGGTTCTAACCAATTGCAAAGCTCTGCCGCAACCGCGCCATTTCCTGACGGAGCCTCTGGATATCACTCCATACAGGTCACGGTCAATTAATGGAATGGAATCCGTTTAGATTTCCTTGAAGAGCAGTGACTCGATGGGCTTCAGTTTTTCCTGATATCCTTCAGGGTACAGTATTCGTTCGGTTGCCGCGACGCTGCTTAGCAAAGTGTTGCCGTCTTGGGGCGTAAAGCAGAAGCCTAGCAGTTCGTTTCCGTTCCTTAGGTGCAGTGATGGTAGCACTACGACTGTCTGGTTCAGTATTCTTCCAAACCACCCATGATCCCTTCCAAACGAGAAGACGAGGCTTGACATTTCCTTGTATGTGACTGCAATTCTAGGGTTCGCTTGAATTCTCTGCTTCGTGTCATCCAATGTGATAGGATTGTTCAACATTAGATCGAACCATATGCAGTGCATATACTGTGAATTCATCTTGAGCGCACTTGAGAAGAGGTTCAGGTCGACCCCTAGCGTGCGAAAGAGATAGAATGCGTCTCGAGCGTGATGCGTTCCCCAAGGCTCTTCATGTTTGCTGATCTTTGGCGATGGGATGAAATCCTTGCCATCGCTCACATCGCTGGCTCGCCTTATGCATAGGAATTTTCCCTCTTTCAGGTGACTTGCGCTATCGTCGAAGGCGAGGGTTTTGAGAATAACCGCAATGTTATGCGTATTGCAGCTGACAATCTGAATGAACTGATCATTCTTCTGAATGGCCTTGTCGTTGATGCCGTACGCGTAAGGTTTACCGAACCCGAACTCGGAACCCTGAGCCAGAAACCCTTTGACATCTTTCACGTGTGGTTCGTAGAACTTTTGCTTATTTGAAGCACCGCTTCCGTCTGGGGTACAGTCGATTACCACTGACGCGCGGGCTATGGCCTCCTCGAAATCATAAGTGGGTTCCATCCCTAACTCGCGGAACGTAGGCCATTTGCTCTTATCCGCCGCAAGAGTTGCTCCTTTCTTTGTGAGACTTAGAACCTTGGACCTATCGTTGAGTGATGCTGTCCGCTTCGAGAAACTGACTTCGTCAATGCCGAGTTCGCGCTTGAGCTCAGTCAGCATTCCGATCAGAGGTTCTCCGATTGTCCCGGTTCCCACGATATGGACGATATTGCCTGTCATTGAAGGCGCCTGAGCCACGGCTCACAAAAATATTACACATAAGGCTTTCGACGTAATACTTTCTCGACCAGCTACTAGCATCTACCCTGAACCATTCCCGGACAGATCCTACGGTGAATTGCCAACTCGTCCTCGTCTTTCAGGAACATCCCGCAATCCCCGCAAATCAATCTGCATCAAACTGGGCTTTAGGTTGTGGTGTTCTTGGCTTTTGCCCTTGCAAAAACCAGTGGTAGGCAACCTTTGCAATAACAATGTGTAGGCTACGCGTCGAGCGAAATGGATTTTGAGCCCAAAGCGACGTAAAGTGACATATTGCCCTTCGCTCGCCAGAGAAGCCGTTAGGGGGTTACGAGCATAACTGTGACCGAGAAATCTCTTCAACAGAGATTCTTCTGCGATAACTGCAAGCACGAGGTTTTTCTCCAGGCCAAGTACTGCGACAACTGCGGCGGAGAAATCGAGTGGCCGGAGAAGGTCCAAAAGATCCTCGCCTCGTGGAACAAGCAGAAAGGTAAGAACTGACCACACGCCTAGATTTCTTTGTCCTACTCACGTTTTGTTGAATGGCAGCATAATCACGATGGATGCTGCCAGACATTCAGGAGAAGCCTGAATTCATGTCCAGTTTGATATGATCGGCGTGAGGGCCTCGTATAGATCGGATGCCGTTAGTTGAATTCACGAGATTTTGTTCTTTTGGACGCCAATGGAACTGTTACCAAGATCATAGATGCAGCTAGAACTACCTCGCTTACTGAGAATTCGCTTACGTTAGCTGTCTGAGCTACTAGGTAGATCGCATCAGCAACAGCGTTGACCGCGTGATTGAGTAGTTCGCAAGTTCGCATTTGAAATGTTGGATCGTGTGGGTCATAGTGCGATTCCAGCCAAGTAGCGTTATGTCCTTTTCCAGTATCATCAAAAGTCGTATCGTGAGCTAGGTCAATTGTGATAGCATAGGCAGTTGTCTGCCCTTGTGCTGGCTCTAATGAGCCATCGAACTTCAAACAAGATGTAAACGAGGCATTGTATTTGTTTGTCCTTCCCTGTACCCAATCTTCATAATCGGAATGATGCTTTTCTGATCCCCAGACTGTTGACTTGCCCATGACATGTCCGAACACAGCCAAATCATCGATGTAGTGGCTTGTTACCCCTATCCATTTCGCGGCTTTGACGTAGTCCTTAGACGCGAGATAGGCACGCACCTGATCAAATGACTCTTGAGCGCGCCTCGCCGACGCGTTGTCTTCTAGTTGACCCGAGATTCCGAAGTAGACATGGTGGTTCGTTACGTCCCCAATTCCGTCGCCAGCTACCGCGTCTTTCAGATCAGGCAGTTCAGTTCCGTAGAGGTAGGTCGCAAGATTATTTCGAAGCCAGGAATCCAGCTCATTTGGCAGCCAATCTAATGCGTGCTGGGCTATGAAGTCGTGAGTACCGTATTTTGGATTCATAGGGTCAGTGGATTTGCCACCATTGCTCCACCCAGCAACCCTGCGGCTCACTGGGATGCAGAGAATCAAAATCAGCAGGCAGAGTAGTATTGATCTGCGCAATTCGCTCCCATTACTCAGGGCTACGAGCACTTATTGAATTTTAGAATTTACACAAGCAATCACTAGGGCTTCTATATAGAACAGTCCAACATCGCAGCCCGCCGTGCGACAACGGCTTCACTCAGCCCATCCAATCCCGTTGACAGCCGTTTCGACAAAGGTTTATTCAACGCACGGACACTTACGGCTCGTTGAGGCCTAAAGAAGGGCCAATGACCGATATCAGGTAAGATTAGTTTGGAAGCACATGTTATCGAGACCCCAGCAGGACTCTTCATCGTAGATGAAGAAATGAAGGTCTTGGAGAAAGTATTCTTTGCAAAAGAACCACAGAATGCAGCCGTTGAACTGAAGCAGCTCCAAGAAGGCAAGCTTACCGACATTGTTATGGGCGCATTGAAGGGGGCAGCTGCTAAAGCTGATTTGTTGGTCTTCGAGAACGAGGCGCTCGCAAAGTCAGCGAGACAGCTTGGACTTCAAGTCACACTCAAGCCGTCAATTGGGAACGAGTTCCGCACGCGCCTGGGTTCTGAGTGGAACGGTAGAGAGAAGTGGATTAAGCAGCAGCGATTGGACTCACCGATTTTGAAGACGGCTGAGGCGTACAGTAATTTTGCCCGGCAGGTTACATTGCAGCTGGCGCGAGCAGGTATCGCGCTCGCAGCCGCTCGACGAGATTTGAGCGCGGTTCAAGCGGTTCGCGCTATGGATGATCTCGATAAGACGCTCAATTTACTGGCGGGAAGAGTGCGTGAATGGTTCGGACTGCACTTTCCTGAGATGGACAGGATCATAGAGAAACACGATACGTATGCTAGGTTGGTATCGAAGCTAGGGAATCGTCGCAACTTCACCTATGATAATCTGGTCTCCGAGGGCTTGCCTAAGGAGACGGCCAAGCAGCTTTCGGATACAGCAGCAAAGTCCATGGGAGCTCAACTTGAAGACGCCGATCTTGATGTCCTGCGATCCTTCTGCAACCTCATGTTGGATTTGTACAAGTTCAGAGAGAAGAGCGAGAGCTACGTGGACGATGTTCTCAAGACTGTGGCGCCAAACATGAGCGCGATCGTAGGCGCATCTCTCTCTGCTAGACTGATTTCGATTGCGGGCAGCCTCCAGAACCTAGCAAAGATGCCTTCCAGTACACTGCAGGTTCTGGGCGCCGAGAAAGCATTATTCAGATCACTCAAGACTGGCGCGAGACCACCGAAACATGGCGTCATATTCCAACATACCGCCATTCACCAGTCACCGAGATGGCAACGAGGCAAGATTGCCAGAGCCCTTTCGGGTAAGCTGAGCATCGCAGCTAGGGTTGATGCTTTCGGCGGCGATTTCATAGGCGAAAAACTCCGAGACAATGTCGCCAAGAAAATTGAGGAAATAAAGGAACGATACAAGACCGCTCCCCCACCGAAGAAGAGAGAATTTGGGCGCAGACGTTAGACGCCATGACCGATTCGAGGGAGTCTACTGGCTCACACTCGAAGACGGAAGCAGACGACTCGCAACAAAGAACTTGGCCCCCGGAGTGGCAGTCTACGGCGAAACACTAGTCAAAGATAGCAACAACGAGTACAGAACATGGGATCCACATAGAAGCAAACTTGCTGCGGCCATATTACGGAACCTTGATTCCCTACCAATACAAGCGGGGAAGAGCGTTTTGTATCTTGGAGCCGCTTCGGGTACAACAGCAAGCCATGTCAGCGATATCGTTGATGAATCGGGCAGAGTATATTGCGTCGAGTTTGCGCAGAGGAGTATGCGTGAGTTAATCGATACGTTATGTGAACATCGCAGTAATGTCTACCCGATACTTGCAGACGCTCGATTGCCCGAGAAATACAGGACATTGGTTGGCCGAGTTGATGTGGTCTATTGTGATATTGCTCAGCCGGAACAAGCGAAAATACTTGCGGACAACGCGGATCTATTCCTAAAACCAAACGGTTCTGCGTTGATTGCGATCAAATCAAGAAGCGTCGACGTAACGATGAACCCAAGCGACGTGTTCAGGCAAGAGACAGAGATCCTCAAGAAACGAGGATTCGAAGTACGTCAGTCTGTTAGACTCGAACCTTACGAGAAAGACCATGCCCTGGTTCACATAACCCGTGAATAGCGTCGATGTTCAAATCGAAAAGTTCCCTGGACCGTGCGTTTGACGCTCTTATTGGACATGAGACACGTAAGCTCAATACCCACCTACCGAGACAACGGCGACGTTGACCGAACTTCTGCAAGGCAGCGATCCAACGGTCACGGCAGTTGACGGCTCATCAATTTTGCTGAGGACGAATGAGCTTCAAGAACTAGCACAAATGGTTCCAGAGATTTATCGAGGGCGCCTGAAGCTGCCGATAATAATCCTTCGCCGAATGGAGCTTGGAAAGTCTGTTTGCACGGTAGCCGGCGATCGAATCGAAGAGTTCACTGTAAAGAAGATTCTGGGAATAACGAACTACGATTACAGAGAAATGTACATGGACCGAGATCCAACATTCCTGTACAGACCGCAGGTTACCGAACTTATCGGGAAATTTCACAGCCTCGTCGTGATTGGATTTGGTGTCCCGCAAGAACTCTTAGACTACGAATCTAAACGACCCTGACCTACGTCCTGCTCGATTTCCTTGATAGTTTTCCAAGATAGGCGAACAATTGGCGGGTACTCGGCGTGTTTCCCTCTCCATTCCTTCAGAAAGCGCATGGTCTTCGGGTCGGTAACGTAACCTGAACCAAAATCCCCATACTCGCCCCTCAGAGTTTCCACAGCCTCGTCCCTTCGAACCTTCGCGATTATGCTAGCCGCGGAGACAACCGGATATGTTCGATCAGCATGATGCTCAGAGATTATTCGAACAGCTTTCAACTCGGCAGGCAGAAACTCCATAATTGTCTTCCCATATCGTTCTTCGTTCACGTCGGACGCGTCAACATAGGCTTCGGCGGGTGCTAGTTGAGCTATTACTTGCGCCATCAACTTGGCTTCCAAGTAATTCAGCTTCCTAAGCCGTTCCCCGTGAAGGACAACATCATCAATCTCCTTAGGCTGCACCTCCACCACACTCACCTTAGTCGCCAGCTCTCGAATCTTAGCGGCGAGCCGGGTTCTAGTCTGAGCGGACAGAAGCTTGGAATCTCTTACGCCGATCGTCAAGAGTTCCTTCATCTGCGCCTCCGAAACCACTATGCCTCCGATCACAAGTGGCCCGATAATCGGTCCGCGACCTGCATCGTCTACGCCCGCAATGTTTTTCGTCAATCATGCAGCCTCTAGTGCCATTAGACATGAGTTGAGCAGTTAATAGCTACCTTGCTATCTTTCCTAGGCCATGCATCCGTACCGGGCCTTCCTCACCGGAGAACCAGGATGCGGAAAAACCACTGTCATGATGCGGGTTTGCGGGAGGCTTGAGGAAATGGGCCTTAAGCTGGGTGGGATGATCTCACGCGAAATCCGACAGGGCGGTGTGCGAGTTGGTTTCAATCTTGAGGACCTACTCACTCACGAGACTGGGATCCTTGCCCATGTTAATCAGAAGGATGGACCGAGGATAGGAAAATACCGTGTGAACCTGAGCGACATAGAGCGCGTAGGTGCAGCTGCAATCATACGGGCGGCAGATAGCTCAGATCTTGTAATTGTTGATGAGGTAGGGCTCATGGAACTTCACTCGAAAGCCTTCATCGACGCCGTGAGGATGGCGTTGGCATCACAGAAGCACTTTATCGGAACGATCCACAAACGAGCTACGCACAGTTTGGTCACCGAAATCAGGTCAAACGCGAATTGCGAGATTATCGAAGTCACACAGGTGAACCGCGGCCGCTTACCAGCCACGATAGTCGACCGGCTAAGCAGGCATGTGTGAGATGAGTGCAGATCCGGCAACTCAAGTCCGTAACGGCCTAGTTCATGTTGAAGGAAAGGCAAGGCTGAGGGTCTCTTATGGATCTGGCACGCCTGAGGCTTTCTACAATCCGAGAATGGACTTGAATCGGGATCTGGCAATTCTCTTTGCAAAATCCTATTTCACGCCCTCCAGAAGCATTCGCGTCTGCGATCCCATGAGCGCCAGCGGAGTCAGAGCAGTCCGCTATATGCTTGAATTGCCTCACGTATCAAACGTTGTCGCGAGCGACAAAGATCCAACAGCCGTGAATATCACGCGAGCTACACTCCGACTTAACGGACTGGAGGAGAAGATACAGGTTGTTGAATCGGACGCGAACTTACTTCTGTTGAGCCATAAAGATGACCGTTTCGACCTAGTGGATCTAGATCCTTTCGGGTCCCCTGCGCCGTTCTTCGAATCCGCTCTTCGGGCAGCATTGGACGGCGGCGTGGTTGCAGCAACCGCCACCGATATGGGGCCGCTCACCGGAGCAAGAGCGTCCGCATGTTTACGAAAGTACGGCGTCACCCCGATTAGATCTGAGTTCGAGAAAGAGCTTGCCGCTAGAGCGCTGGCAGGTTGCTTGGCCGGCATCGCCGGTAGACTCGGGCTTGGGGTGAACATTGTCTTCACTCATGTATCGGATCACTACGCCCGGATATACGCAGCCGTAGCGAAAGGAAAAACACAAGCCAATCTCTCCACGAAATCCTTAGGATTTGTCGAGTATTGTCGTGACTGTCTCCGTCGCGATTCACGCGAGTCCTTGCACTTCATTCGAACCATGTGCGAAGATTGTGGGTGTAGGAAGACGATTGGCGGGCCGTTCTGGCTTGGTAAGCTATGGGATCCAAATGTGGTAGGACGTATGATTGAGCATTGCCCGGGGCTTGTCTCTTCGCGTTTGTCCGAGATTCAGAAAATGCTATCCTACATTGAGGAGGAATGCGAAGCGCCATCATTCTACTACAGGACCGATGCGCTATCAGCTAAGCTCGCTGTGAAGCCGCCACGAGTGAAGACCACACTTGAAGTCCTGCGTGCCAGTGGTTACATCGCAACGAAAACCCATTTTGACCCTAGCGGTTTCAGAACCAACGCACCGAATCGGGATGTTGCTTCAACCCTGCGGTCACTGGCCAACAAAACCCATACCTAGGAGATAGAGTTCAGCACTCTCGGATCTGCTGGCTGGCGGTTTCACGATTCGAAAGATCCGGAAGGAAGCTTTGAGCTCAAGTTGAAATTCCTTCAGCTCCGAGCCCTGGAATACTTTGACGAGCACATTGCCTGAAGGCTTGAGCACTTCACGCGCTATTTTCAACGTGTGCCTAGCCAAATCTATTTGGCGAGCATGATCCAATTCCCACACCCCTGAAATATTCGGTGATAAGTCAGAGATCACTGCATCAAACCTCCCAACCCCTTTTGCTTGAATCCGCTCCAAGATGTCGGCCTGCGTAACATCCGCGATAATTGTGACTACGTTCTCATCGTCGAAGGGCGTGATCGATTCCTTGTCAACGCCCAGCACGTAGCCCTTTTCACCGACAACTTGCCGCGCGGCTTGAAGCCAGCCTCCTGGAGCCGCGCCTAGATCCAGAACAAAGTCGCCGCGTTTCAGAAATCGGGAGCGCCTGACGACCTGCAGGAGTTTGTAGGATGCGCGACTTCGATAGCCTTGCTGCTTCGCTAGTCGATGGAATAGGTCTTTCTCTCGTTTTCTAAGCCATTCATTCGGCACTTTTGGCTACCGCTTTGGCAGACGCTGCTTGATCCTGAAGCCATTTGGTAAGATGTTGGCACTTGCTTGGATTCATGATCCATGATTGTGGGCAGTTTCCGATCAGGTCGCAGAAGGCGCAGGGTATGTCGACAATAGAGTCTATAGTGGAGTAGCGTCGTTTCGCGAAGACCCGATAGGTCCAGCGACCATCATGCAACTCCTTCTTTCTAGCAATCAGTCCCTTCTTCTCTAACCTGAGAATTGCCCGCGAACCCTCTCGACTGTCGGCTGTCAGTTTCTTCCAGAGCTCAGATTGGAGTATTCCCATATCGCCGAGCTCCATCACTATCCGCAAAACGTCCTGCTCTGTTGGACCTTTTCTCGGCAACCGACAACCTTCTAGAATTGATTCGAATTCTTCAGAACAGCGAGAGCAATAGGAGTCCATTCCATTTAAACGTTGAAGATCAGTTACCAGCATGAGTTCTCAACCCTAGGAGGCAGGGTAAGTGCGAGAAAACATGAAACTAGACTCGCATTAGTCGGAGCGGTACTACTGGTGTGCACGCACACTAAAACGACGGTTCGATTTCTGTTGCTCGCACCAGCATACCCGCCCCCAAAATAACGACGGTTAGTAGTCTGTGGTTATGTGTTGTTGGCTTGTTGTGTCGTGTGTGTGGTACCGACGGTGCGCACCCCCCCATAACTCATCACGGTCGCGAAGACAATATCCTTATGGACATCCAAACCGCAAACGAGCGAGTTCATATCATGCTTCGAGCTCGCCCGCCATCTTACCGCTTTCTTATCGCATCACAGAAATTACCTGAAACGACGACGGACGACGGCGGTTCAAATTTAGATGCTCGCACCAAGGTATACACACACCACACAAAAAGGCCAAGTCCAAGTCGGAATGAACGAGCCCGTACGTTATTTTTTCCAAACCTCTTGGATGACGCGATAGTATGCCTCGTCTTTGCTGTAGTCGAATGATGCCAGACGTTCTGGCTTGATGGTTATCCTCACAAGACTTGTCAGCTTGCGCATGGCTTTGAGGTATTGTTCAGCTTTGTCTTTTGGCCAGTATTTCTCGGCCCAGGAGATGGCATCTGCAGTCGGGCTGTTCAGGGGCTCTACTTCTGCTCTGCCGTAGGTTGTGACGCCTCTGCTGCCTGCCTCCCCCCCGGAGATGTCAACTAGGATTGTGACTCTATTGTCGCGCCTGACGTTTCTCGCCTTTCGACTTGCCTCTGGTGTTACCACGATGATCTGGTCGTTCTCGTACCTGAACCAAACAGGCGTCGCATGGATTGTTCCGTCTTTGTTGTGGCTGCAGAACCGTGCATACTTTGCATCTTTCAGTAACGATTCTATTTCTTCCTTGGTCATGTGAGGTGGTTGAGTATATGTCAACTATTCACCTTCTTTCGAGTTCGTCTTAAGAAGTTGCTTCGATCTATCTATGCATGTTCTTCTAATTGTGTGTGGCGCCGGTGTTGGACTCGGTTCGGTTTTCTCCTGAATCTCTATCGCTAATGTCACAGGAGACGGTCTTTAGAAAGTGCTGGTTCACCGCATTGACCGAGAGCAAAATGCTAGAGAAAGAGGTTGGGCTTTTCCATGGAACAAGTACGCAAATCAGATCTGAATTACTAGCTACCTGTATGCCTCTGCATCCACTTTGGCTATTGGGTATATTCCGTCCGTTGGAAGCTGAGGAATCTTTCGTAAGATCATGCGTATTGATTCAGCGTCTTTTGCATCCCACTGGCAGAACAATTTCGTTATCTTGCCTTGTTCATTCAGCTGAAGCCAGCTACCAACCCAATAGGCGTCCGCGCTGGAGTTGGCCTTCACCGCCTTTGCGATCGGAGTGGCCTCCGCTACTGTTGCGGGCGACGGAAGTGTATGAATAGCCAGAAACTGCCCCATTATCCATTCACACCTCCTTTCCAATCACATCCAAGTTCGGTACTTGCTGTCATTGTGCTCCTCCTCGGCGCTCTTGAACGGAATGAACTACCTTGGGATTGTACGCAAGTTCAGGAGTTTGTTAGGCTGCAATCAATTGTATGACCAAAGTCCTACTTAGCATTTGCCATGGCATGCGGTCTTTGGGTGTGTATGTATTGTATGGTGCGCGCACAAACATTCCATGATCTCGGAGAAATAGTAGCATCCGCCATTAATGGCGCAACCGAATTAGATCTGCCAAATCTCGAAGAAACTATCGATAGTTCTGGTTGGAGTGGAGTCAACGTGACTGTGCAGCTCTTGTCCTTTCGATCGGTTTCATACTTCATCTTGAACTGTTCTGCAAGCCAGATTGGAATGATACCTTGGCAACCAACCTTGCAGGCGACCTCGCCTTCTGGTGAATCCAGTATTTTGCAGCTAGGTACGTCGAGCACCGCCTTCTTCCCAGTCAGTTCGGGTACGGTGAAAGGGGTGAACCATTGCAGTTGATAGGCCATCTGCTTTGCTGTCAACGAGAACGCAAAGTTTGGCGAAAGCGTCTGCATGACCTTCAGTAGCAGCAAGGCTGGACCCGAGTTTTCCTTACTCAAGGTGTCAACGTCAGCGCGCGTGAACTCTTCAACGCCCTCTTCACCCAACTCGGCGCGAACAAGGTTAAGGGCGCCTTCCCACTGCCGGATCCAGTTATGATAGGCTATCTCGTACTTCGTTTCGTCTGAAGCACCATCCGGAATCGGCTGCACAGCCTTATCCCATCTGCTCTTGAGTTCCATGATTGCTTTGTCGCCAGGACGCTTTCGAAGGAGCGGGGGAACAAACGTCTCAAGAAGTTTCGTGTATTCAAGTACGTGAGCGTACTTCTCAGCAAATGGCATCTCTTTGATCTTCACCATTTTGTGCCATCCTCCCTTTTCCAATGCAATTCACATCTTGTGTTCACAGCGTTAACATTTACCATGACGTACGGACTTCTGTTAAGCATCAATTACCCATTGTCTTTCTCGGGCACAGAACGAGTCCTGGGCTCGCAGGGTCATTTTTCTTGTGTGTGTGTGCGCGCGCGCCGACCTACCCACACACACAAAATCAAGACTTCAGAACTACGGCTTCACGACTAACAAGCTCTCTCAGATCGTAGGACGGCAACGAAAACAGACAATCTCTTTGCCATTATACTTTATTGATTTTTCCCTGACTTGACTAGATTTAGCTGGTTTAGCCATCACCGGCAATTTTTACAGCGAGATAGGTGACGAGCAAGAGCAATCCAATGATGGTTCCCCTATTCACGAACGCAGGCATTAGGTCCTGCTCCTTTTGCTCATACCGCAGTGCATTGATAATGGGCGCGACAAGGAATATGATGGATGGCGAGAAGATGAGGAGGACCCAAGGTAGTCCGCCAACTAGCACAACGCTGACAAATAACGCGAGGACCAAGAAAAGGAGCACAACACATGCCTTGAGCGCCCTCTTCTTGCCAACCCACGTCACGGTTGTCCTTATCATGCCTCTATCGGAATCATGATCTCTAATCTCATTGACAAGCTCTGCCAACATGGACAACAGGAGCACCATACAGCTCAACCCTGCTCCCACGAAGTCAAGGGGGCGATAGACGGAGTAAGCCATTACTCCATATATGGCATTCCAGGAAGCGTGGCAGACAACATCAAGACCGGGCCTAGCCTTTGCCCTCAGACCGAAAGAATAGCCACCAAACAGCATAATCACCAGGATCCCAAGCAACCTGTTCGGAAAACTAAGGAGATAGATGGATAAGGTCGCCACGCCCAAAAGAACTACCGCGAGGGCCCAAGCCGCAGCCGCAGACAAGTCACCCGCCGCTACAGGGTTCCTTAGCTTGCCAGCCTTTCTGTCAAGTTCTGCATCGGCAATATCGTTAATCACAAACCCAAAAATGGAGGAGACTGCAACGAAAAGAAGCACCGGCAGAATTCTGCTATCGACGGGATATCTGGCCACGAATGCACAAGCCAAGGCGGAAACCAAGTAGCACGGTCCGTACTCATGGAATCTTACGATTCGCACAAACGCGTTCCGCGAAGCAATTCGCTTCATAGGACCGCACGGTCCAGCCTCGACGTTGTTTACTAGATGATGCCGGGAATGGAAAAAGACGCCAGCGGCTGATCTTCCCGCAGTTACCATTTACCGCATCAGACCCGCAACTATCATGCTAACGCCGATTAGGCCGCGCAGAATTCTTCCGGCTTGGAAAAGCCAAGGCGGATGGGACGGACGCCAGTAGAGGATGTTCAAGAATCCTTCAGCGGACAGGTAGATGCCCGCCGATACGAGGAAGATAGCGACAAGCAAACTGAGAACCAAACCGAATCTCCTGAAGAAACTAATCTACTTTTGCTCGTAATCTTATGTTTGAACCAAAGTCAACGTGACAAAACAACTATGTGCGCGGTAAGTTGGTGTGTGTGCCATTAGTGGTG
>Ga0315281_10002236_pt1 | contig 28728 bp, 26 predicted proteins | sample YL17G07_0_MG_FD_204540 | JGI IMG/M metagenome (GOLD analysis project Ga0315281, IMG submission 204540) | Sediment microbial communities from Yellowstone Lake, YNP, Wyoming, USA - YL17G07_0 | ecosystem: Environmental > Aquatic > Freshwater > Lake > Sediment | place: USA: Wyoming | collected...
AACCATCCACAAGATCCTCAACCAAGCTGGACTCAACAACCCAATTCCCCAGCCGAGAAAGGTCTGGGGTAAACACAGATTCCAACGCGAGCACAGCAACAGCCTCTGGCAGGCAGACTTCAAACTCACAGACACGGATGAATGGATGATCAGCTACCTAGACGACCATTCACGCTTCATACCAGGCTCACGGATCCACCACAACCCAACAGCGGAGCACGCGATCAAACTGCTGGAGGAATCTGTGAAGCGGTACGGGAAGCCTGATCAGGTATTGACGGATAGAGGCTCCCAATTCTATCCAGCAAGAGGAGGCAGATCGGAGTTCACGGAGTTCTGCAGTGAAAACGGCATCCAGCATATCGTCGCAAGCGTCCGGAGGCCATCCACGATCGGTAAGATCGAAGCCTTCCACAAAGCCTACACCATTGAAGCCCCAATCTATCCAACTCACAAAGAATTCGTGAACTACTGGAACTATGAGAGACCGCATCAAGGAATAGGCTATCTATATCCAGCGGACGTATACTTCAGAGATCTCCGGGACACATCATAGTGGATAGAACACCTACTCATGCTTACCCTGCAGAAGTCAAAGACATTCCGGACAGTTGAGTGGGATAACCCGGAATGTGGCTTCTTAAGCATCGAGCTGTGGACATGAACTTCATTCGCGCTCTGTTGGCTCGCGTAGGGATAGGGCATAGTGCTAGGTTGAGACACAACTGGGGGCCTTTCCTCACGTCAGGTCCTCCAAGGCCCAGTTAGCGGTCAACTCATTCAAAACTAGGGTGTAATACACTGTGTATTACACCCTGGTTTCCTGTACCTTCCTTCCGATGGGCCCTGTATGCATCTCTTGGGATCACGTGTCTCTCTGGGGGCCGCTTTGGTGGCTTGATTACCGTCTCGACTTCATCTTACTCGGAACTGCGCCCTCACTATGAAGGGCCTGCTCACGAACGCCAACGCTCCTCCTGAACATTTTTGAGAACAATGGGTCCATCCTGGAAGTCGCAGATGTATTCGTACCCTTGCTCAAGCAACCCCTTGATTATCTCAAGGTTCCCCTCTACCCGAACATCATACTCCTTTTCCGACATAACCCAGGTCACCTTACAATTAGGCAAACGAGACAGGCATAAGAAACTGCTGAGGCCTTCCCACGAATGCCTTCAAGCAGAATGAGACAACCAACCACTCACAATTCAGAGAACAGAGGAGTCAAAACATTTTCAATGGTGCGGGGGGTGGGATTCGAACCCACGAAGGCCTACGCCACGGGATGACTCACCCGCGCTGTGGGCTTGGTCTTGAGTTTGGCGCGCGTGGTCAGGACGCGACCCGCCCATCTGGCCAGACACGTGTTTTGACCTGGCTCTGGGACCCCCGCGTTCCGTTAGCACGAGCGATCTGTCTTCTTCAGTTAAAGCCTTGCGGCTGTCGCAACAATTGCCTATGTCCAAAACGGCGTCGCATTGAATGGGAATCGGGTGACAATCGCGAGCGACGCTAGAGCAGTTCGATCTCGATAAAAACGTCCTCGGGAGTTCGTATACGCATCAGGCGCTTGAGGAATCTTTCATTCGGGTCCACGTCGATCAGACGCTTGTGGATCCGCATCTCCCACTTGTCCCATGTGTTTGTGCCTTGGCCACAGGGACTCTTGCGAGTGGGGACGTTTAGTTTCTTCGTGGGGAGCGGTATCGGGCCGCGGAGTTTCACGCCGGTCTTGTCAGCGATCTTGGTGATCTCTCCGCAGATCGAGTCTAGCCCCTGAGGGTTCGTGCCAGACAGCCTGATACGCGCCTTGCTAACCATCGGGGTCTATCCTCCACGCTAACCGGAAACACAGCAAGAATAGGTGAGGCCTTTAAAAAGGTTCGGAGTTTGCGCTTATGCCTTCTCCGTGATCTGCTGGACGACACCGACTGCGACTGTGCTGCCCATGTCACGGATCGCGAATCTTCCGAGCTGTGGAATATCTGCGTAGGACTCGATCGATAGTGGTCTCACAGGACGTAGCTTGACCAGCGCAGCGTCACCCGTCTTGAGGAACGATGGCTTCTCTTCAACGATCTGTCCGGATCGCGCATCGATCTTCTGTACGAGTTCTGTGAATGTGACGGCCATCGTAGCTGTGTGCGTGTGCATCACTGGAGTGTAGCCTGCTGCGATCGCTGTAGGGTGGAAAACAACTATGATTCTGCCGATGAATTCCTTCGCGACAGTCGGTGGCGCATCTGACTTTCCGACCACGTCGCCTCTGTGGACATCTGTCTTTGTGATTCCTCGCACGTTGAATCCGATGTTATCGCCTGGAATTGCCTCTGGAATCTTCTCGTGGTGAGTCTCGATGTCTTTGCACTCGCCCTTCACGCCGGAGGGCATGAAGATTAGACTGTCACCGGTCTTCAATACGCCGGTCTCCACTCTTCCGACGGGGACGGTTCCAACTCCCGTGATCGTGTAAACGTCTTGGACCGGAATGCGGAGTGGCTTGTCGAGTGGCTTCGGGGGCTCTGTGAAGGTGTCCAGAGTCGCAAGGAGTGTTGGGCCTTTGTACCATGGCATCTTATCGCTCGGCTTGGCCAGATTGTCGCCAGTCCAGCCTGAGACTGGAATGACCGTGATCTTGGATGGGTCGTATCCAACGACCTTCAGCAGGTCGCTGACTTCTTTCTTGCACTCCTCGAAGCGTTCCTGGGACCAGTTGACAGATGCGTCGTCCATCTTGTTGATGGCGACTGCAAGTTGACTGACTCCAAGGGTTCTCGCGAGATACGCATGCTCGCGCGTCTGACCGCCAGGACCGACACCTACCTCGAACTCTCCCTTCTTACCCGAGACAACGAGGATCGCAGCGTCTGCTTGGCTTGTGCCGGTGATCATGTTCTTGATGAAGTCTCGGTGTCCTGGGGCGTCGATGATTGTGAAGAATATCTTTGGTGTCTCGAACTTCTCAAATCTGAGATCTATTGTGACGCCTCTCTCTCTTTCTTCTTTCAGTGTATCGAGGACCCAAGCGAACTTGAAGGTCTCGCCTACGCCCAGTTTGTTTGACTCATCAGCGTATTTCTTGATCGTTTTCTCATCGATGTTTCCGGTCGCATATAACAGATGGCCGGTCATTGTGCTCTTTCCGTGGTCAACGTGGCCTATGATGATCAGGTTCAAGTGGGGCTTCTTTGCCGACACGAAATCATCCATCCGTTCCGGTATTAGATTTGTAATGTAGAATCGCAATCATCTATTTAAGGGTTCGACAGTTTCCCGGCCGTTTCCGAAACCGAAATCGAGGAATCCCCCGATCTCTTGTCAGAACACACGCCTACACTGAGAAATCTACTCTAAACGGCCATCACTGAATCAGCATGATGAAGCAATGAAAGAGGTTCGTCAGTCGCTCTATCGTGAAGCTAGCGCAACGCGTTCCATTTCGTCACGTTTGCGAACCGCATAGCTGCGGTTGTCACGAGCTGCAGCATTGATAATCTCCTCAGCCAAGCATTCGTCAATGGTTCGAGGATTACTGTATGCTGCTTGACGTGCACCATCTGTTATGAACCGCATCGTCAAATCTATGCGTCTCTGTGGAGCGATGTCGACTGAGATTGGGTAGACTATTCCGCCGTAGGCAACCCGCGTTACATCTTCGGCTGGAGCAACATTCTGCACCGCCTTGACCAGCACCTCGACAGGGTTCTTCTTGGTCTTCAGTTCAATAATCTCAAAGGCGTTGCGAACAATGCTAACCGCTTTTGCTTTCTTGCCTCCGGCCTTGCCGTGACGCATCATGTTGTTGACGAGGCGTTCAACTATGTTAACTGTTGACTTCCTGAACTTCTGGTGTTCATGACGACCACTGCTGTGAGGAACGAACATTGCTCTCGTGCTGAGGTATCTCTGGAGACTGATGTCTTCAACCTCAATGCCACTGAGTGGCCACTTGTTGAAGGCCTTGACCTCAGCGAGCTTCTTTGCTTCCTTGCTCATACTGAACACTTCGCACCCTGTGAGTTCACTTTCTCTTCCAAAGAGTTCGCTGAACGTAGCTGCGAGCTTCATATAAGTTAAGCGTCTGAGGACTTCGATGTTTTCGAGAGTTAAGACGGTGGCGGCATCCTCAAGTGATGGGCACAGTTTCCTCTCGCGGTTTTCCAGATGCTTTCTATACCCTGTGATCCTATCAGCGCCAGCATGTCGACCTTACGACTGCCCTCTTCCGAGTCTCGCCGGGTTCGGCCGCAAAGAAGTGAACTCTTCCCTTCGAAAGAGCTCCTTCCTCCACCGGCCCGGTAGGGCAGGATTTCATCGTTGGCAACTGGAGCCTACGAGAGGAACGATATGCCTCTCTCTTGAGTTGACGGATCCCCGCGTGTAGCCGATTTCGGGTAACAAGGAACGGCTAGCTCCTCGATCCCCCACCACCGCCGTCGAAAGCTTCCGGCCGGCTATCCTTTAACTGTTGTCTCATATGGCCAGGATGAAGAAGTGGCAACAGAGACAATTCGTGATCGGGCCGCATGCTATCCGGTTCGATTTGCTAGAGCCGCTTCTCCGCATGTAAGGCCAGCTTCATTCCTGAGCATTCTTAGCATCAGACAAGACTCGCAGATATCGTTAGGAGTGGGGTCACCGCAGACTCTGCATACTCGAAACGCACGACGTTTCTCCATTCCTGCGGTCGTCTGTGAGAGCCTCTCAATTGACCGAGAGATCGTGTACTTCAGGCCTGGGTGTTTCAGCTCAAGTCTGTTGAGCATTACTCTGATGTCGCCTCTCAAAGCGTCCTGTCCGTATGGGCATGGCGTAGTCTGGAACCGAACCCCCGAAGCATACGCGTACAGCGTCGTCTCCCTTTCAGGCACTTCAGCCAGCGGCTTGATTCTCGGAATGAACCCCGCGGGAGCTTTCGCACTGGTTTGAGGAATCTGCGAGATTCTTTCTATGTCACCATGCATAACGTTCAACAAAGCCGTCTGCGCCTCGTCGTCGAGATTATGTGCCGTCGCCAGCTTGGTAGCTCCAACCCGCCTGGCACCTTCATTCAGTGCCTTTCTGCGCAGGACGCCACAATAGGAACAGGGCTGCAACTCGTTCTGCTTGGAAGCCACATCATCCATTGTGATTCCAAACAGCTCCTCGAAGGATACCACCACGTGCTTGATGTTCAGCTTGTCACATACTTGTTGTGATATGGAGATTGCCTCACTTCTATAGCCGTCTATTCCTTCATCTACGGTAAGTGCAATGAGTCGCGCTGGTGGAAAGCGCCGTTCAAGCTTCCAGAGAATCCGCAGGAGTGTCACACTATCCTTTCCACCTGAGAGCGCAAGAGCGACTGTGTCGTTGGGTTCTAGCATCCGTCTCTTGGTTATGGTTCGGCGCACTTTTGTCTCTACGCTGTTGACAAAGCAGTTTCTGCAGAGGTCGACTCCCTCGTGTTCCCTACGATAATAGACTTGACTCGCCCCACATCCGGAACAGGTGGCCAAATGCCGTCTATCTCTTAGAGTTTGATGAATCCGAAACGGAGGAATGACAAAGCGAAGTTCAGGCCCAGAATTGTCAACGAAGCGGAGCTGGCGAACATCCGTATCTCCTTTACGTGCCTTATCCCTAACGTTTTCAGCAGGGTCTCAAGGAATCGGTCACCATCGAACACGTAGAGCGGCATCATGTTGATGACACCTACGCTGACGAACACTATTGATATCCAGAACTCTGCGCGAAGGAGATAATATGGCAAATTGTCAGGCAAAAGTGGGAATCGGCCAGTGTATGTGATGACATCTCGCAGTGGACTGATGCCCATGATTCCTCGAGAGGAATTATTCGGGTCAGCCTTTGTCACTATACGGAAATCTCCACGCGGTGTTGAGACAGTCACTTGCGAGCCAGGGGAGACTCCCGACATCGCATTCTGCAGATCACTGGTGGTATGGACTGGGATCCTGTTGACTCCGGTGACAACGTCTCCGACGTGTATGCCCGCTGTTTCGGCTGGATAACCTGGAATGAGCCCTAACACCTCAACGCCGACATAGTTGGTTGTGTAGAACGGAGCTATTGTCACGGCAAAGTTTGCGAAGAGGAGAAGTGCGACCAGTCCCAGAGCTGCATTTGTGAATGAGCCGGCAGCATAGACTCTCAGTTTTGTTTGATTGGATGCCTTTTCCAGTTGGTCTTCGTCAGGTTCGACGAAGCCTCCAAAGAGGATGACTGCGATGAAGACTCCGGCGGATTTCAGAGGCACGTTATCGACACGCGTCTGAATTCCATGTGCTAGTTCGTGCGTTGCTAGTACTAGTGAGATAGCTAGGACCAGGTATGGGAAGCTCTCCCAGCTTATCGTCAACCCTGGAAGCGGGATTACTGGTTGAATGGATGTCGCCACTTCAACGTGAAAGAGCAGGTTGTACAAGTTAAGCCCAAGCTGATAGATCGCGTAAGCCATCAGTCCGATTCCGACGGTGATCCCTGCGTTGCCAAGCGGCCTCCACAAACCTCTCCTTTTTTCGGCGAGCGACCCTATCCATTCGTTGAGGGCCGATGTCTTGTACATGAAATACAAGGGTGAGAGAACAAAGCCGAGTCGCTCGGCCTTGAGAACTCTGCCAGCCAGGTACGCTCCAGCCCAGATCACCACATAGTAGAGCAGAGCGGTGATCGTGGGATCCATGACCATTCCTCAGCTTGCCGTACAATCGCGGCGTCTACAGCAAAAGGCTCAACTAAAAGCATACCTCCGCTGCAGGTAACCAGAAAAGATCTCACTCGTGATGAAGGCGGTACCTCAGAAGAGCTGCGACGCCGCCGAGAGATCGCAGCATCTTTCCTGCTTCTTGTTCGCTGCTCACTAGTGCGACCTTACCTCCGCGTTCCTCAACGATCCTCATCGTTCCTTCGATTCTGGACCTTTCTTCATCCTCAGCTTCTCTGACCATTTGGTCAGATACTATTAGCGTGTCCACTGCGCCCGCGTCAGTATCGGCTTGAACCCGCTCAAGTCCGTAGGAGACGTCACCGCTGGATGAGCCGAGTCTTTTCAAAGCCTCGTTGACGAGTTCAGTCTCTTGCGTCGCACGAGCATCTCTTCTGATCTTGTTGACAGCGCCCACCCTGATTGCTTCATGTACACCTCCAACTCCCCCGCTTCCAACACTCTTGACGACAACAGTTCGCGCTCCAATGTACTTCGCTTGCGATCTCAGCTCTTTGGCGAAATGATCTTTGGTGAACCCAGGCCCGACAATCAGGATCGGCCCCGCCAATTCAGCACAGATGGTCCGCAGTAAGGTTTCAATTCTTTGGAAGTAGTCTGTCATAGCGACCTGACGTTTCTCCGCTTCGGCCTTCCCAGGAAGTCGTGATCGTACTTCGCCCTTGAAGTCTAACCCAAAAGAGCGAAGGACGGCGATTGACGCCTCTTCGGAGTCAAGTGCCAGAATTATGATTGGCTCCTCAGCGACAACAGACTTCTCAACTCTCTCGACTTGATGGTTGAGCCATTTGTCTTTCACAATTGTGATGATGCCCTCTGGCCCCACGCTCAGCGTGTGATGAGAGCCTGTCACCCTGACCTCCTCGGGGGCGTCGAAGACTATGCCGTGAATCCTTACCCTGTCGAGATCCCGATCGAAGTACACTTTCTGTACTGTGATGCCGAGCGTGACTGTGACTCTCTTGCTGAATGGCCTGGCGCTCTCTGTGGACTTCACCTCACGTGTTGTCTTTCCGAGAACCCTATCGCCTTTGTGAATGACATTGTACAGGACCCAGAGGTCGTCGATGTTGCGAAGCTCCAGCTTCATGATGCCATGCTTGACGTCCTTCAGGAGTATCTTCAAGACTGGAGCTCCTTTACGCGGGATAGACGATCATTTTGACTAGTGAACTTTTCGGGAGGGTGGCACCCACCCGAGAACAAGTGGCACCCACCCCCCTGGCATTTGCTGGTCCCTAAGTGCGAGCTTTTGGATCTCACCTATTGCCAATTCGTGGAGAACCACTCTCCGGTTCAGGTTGTTCCAGGTTCGCTCGCAGAGTGTCTTGTCCTTTATCAGCTCTGCGAGATCCACTAAAGCGTCTTTTATCTAGTTGACGGATCTATCGTCGTGGAAACGGTAGGCTCATATACGATTGTCCGTTACGTTGCGACCGAGCCATCAATGAATCCTGATGAAGAAGACAAGATCGTCGAAGCAATGGAGCAGCTCCGTATCAACTACAACCTGCGCCAGTGGAGAGTCTGCTCGCTCATCTGCGAATCGCTTGCTGAGAAGTTCAAGTCGGTAGCAGAGCAAAACGCCAAGTCACCCAAATAGTACAGGCATATTGCTCGCGGATACCCTGCTAGAGTGCCTTCAGCTTCTCATTGAAGTCCACAAGCGCCTTCGTCTTCCGGCTATCTTGGTTGAGTGCGAGTATTTTCATCCCGCCTTCGTATCGATCGAAGAGCACTATTCCGTGCTGAATTAGCGGTTCAATGATCCTCGCAACGGTCGAGGGAGAGACATCTAAAAAACCTGCCAGAGTGCTTTGGTTGAAGACTTTTCCTGGGTTATCAAGCAGATGCTCGACTAGTTTCACCTGTGCCCGCGACTGAAAGATGTCGGTCAGCCTCGTCATCTTGATCGTCTCTCGGTGGAGATGATCCTAGTTCCGATGTGTTTGCCCTGCAGGGCTTTCTCGATATTCGATGGATCACGGCCGTCAACAATCACTGCATGGATATTGGATCTCTTGATGATTCGGAGTGCGAGCGGGTCCATCAGATCGTACTCTCCGGCCTTGAATCCCTCCGTCGAGAGTATTTTCATCAGCTCGTCAGGCGTCACCTCGTCGAGCTTCTTTGCGTTCGGATCCTTGCGCGGATCAACAGTGTAGACCCCGTCCACTTTGGTAGCGTTCACCAGCAGGTGTGCACGCATGGCTTCCGCAGCCAGTGCAGCAACCGCGTTCGTGGACTGCCCTGGTTGGAGCCCGCCCATCACAACGATCAATCCCGAACCGATAGATTCAATCAAATTGTCGGGAGATTCAGGGATCTTGTGGAATGCGGACCCCTGCAGCGCCGCCGCTAGGAGCCTAGCGTTCGTCCGAGAAACGTGAATACCAATCTGATCGCAAACGAATTCAGATGCGCCTAGGTCTCTGGCGGCGGCAATGTACTTGCGGGCGATAGAACCACCGCCGGTCACGACAACTAGTCGGTTCCTCTTCGAGAATTCTTTGATCACTCTTGCATAGGTGTCGATCTTCTTCCCGGACAGTTCCGAATCGAAGGCGAAGCCTCCGAGCTTCAGCACAGCTTTCAATGTCCCTCAATCCCTCGGGGTTCCGGTTGACGATGTATGTATGAGTTGCGCAGCAAGTCGGGGGATGATACCTTTGTTTGTTAGGCGCTACCTTCTGGTCATGCGTTTCGCGCCATTTATAAGAACCAGATCTTCGAACGCATCAGCCGATGGGAGTAGAAGTTAGTGTCGTCAGCCGACTCGGTCTCCCGCTTCAAACTCAAGCGGACATTGGAGACGCTGGCCTCCAAGGAGGGAAGAGGCACCGAACTGATCAGCCTCTATGTTCCTCCCGAAAAGAGGATACACGAGGTCATGACGAATCTCCGAGAAGAGTACGGGACGGCATCTAACATCAAGTCTCGAGTAACCCGAAAGAACGTCCAAGAAGCTATCGACAAGGTACAGCAGAGGCTCAAGCTCTTCAAGACTCCCCCGCCGAAAGGCTTGGTCATATTCTGTGGCGCAATTCCATACGGAGCGCCCGGCAACGAGAAGATGGAAATCTACACACTTGAACCGCCCGAGAAGATCAACGTATACTTCTACCGATGCGACAGCCACTTCCACCTAGAACCTCTCTTCGAGATGATGCGCGAGAAGGAGACGTACGGCGTGCTCGTCATCGACACCAACGAGGCGATCTTGGCCACCTTGAGAGGCCAGCGAATGAACGTGCAGAAGGAGTTCACGTCTGGGATTCCGGGAAAGCATCGCGCAGGAGGTCAGTCAGCAAGAAGGTTCGAGAGGATCAGGGAAGCCGCTGTCAACGACTACTTCAAACGAGTTGCTCGTCACACGAATGAGATACTCGCCCAAATCCCAGATCTGCGCGGAATCATCTTGGGAGGACCGGGTCCGACAAAGTACGATTTTGAAGAAGGCGAGTACCTCAACTACGTTCTCAAACAGAAAATCATCGCAACTATCGACACTTCATACGTTTCTGAGAGAGGCGTTGAGGAGGTCGTTCAGAGAAGCCAAGACCTCCTCAAGGGCGTTCGTTACATGGAGGAGAAGAAGATCGTGCAGAAGTTCCTCTATGAACTCGGCCATGAGACAGGCCTCGCATCCTACGGAGAGACACAAGTCAGAAAGCACCTGAACGCCGGCTTGGTGGATATTCTGATACTCTCGGAGAAGCTGGACAGACTTCACGTTCTCATGAAATGTAAGACATGTGGAGATGCTGAGGATGCACTGCTTCCTCGCTCGGGTCTCGCCAAGTTCGAACAAGAACTGCTTTCCAAGCAATGCAGGAAATGCGGCAACCCAACCTTGGCAATTGAGAGCACCCAGAACCTACTCGATGAGTTCGTAGAAATAGCTGAGAAGGGCTCCGTGAATCTACAAGTGATTTCAACTGAGACCGACGAAGGCATAATGCTGCTGGAATCATTCGGTGGCATAGCCGCCATACTGAGATACAGGCCATCAAGCTAGCCAGACGGGCGTCACTAGCAGCGAGCCTATTCGTAGTCTTTAGGCATAGCGCACTTGGCGGAACTCTCTTGCCAGCGCAATTGCTTTCCTTTTTGCGACACTAGTGGTCTCCTGTCCGTGGATGATTCCGGCGATAATCTCTGCGACGTCGTTCATGTCCTTCTCTCGCATTCCCCTACGCGTCATCTCGCTGGTGCCTAACCGTATTCCCCTGTCGACTATCACGTTCGCTTGCTCAAGTCTGTCAGGGACTTGGGCACCGTCTTTCAGTCTGTCCATGTCTAGGAGGACTTGGTGCGATGCCGTGTAGCCGTACTCCCTGCAGCGGACCGGGATTCCCCTCTCATCGAGTGCTTCCGCGAGGGCGCGGCTGTTTCGGATAACCTGGCTGGCATATTGCCGGCCGAACTTCTTCATTTCAAGAAATGCTTGAGCAAGTGCCGCTATTCTGTTCCAGTGCGCGTTGTCCATCACCGCGGGAAAGATCGTCTTCTCAAGTCGTTCTCCTTCTGGCTTGAATGCAGCGATTATTCCCCCCTGGGGGCCGAAGAAGCTCTTGTGAGTAGAACCGACCAGGATTCTGGCACCCTCTTTGAGAGGCTGCTGGAAGGCACCACCCGCAATCAAGCCCATAACGTGAGATCCGTCGTAGGCGAGCACAGCACCGGTCTCGTTACATGCTTTCGTTATCTGTTGCACAGGATGGGGGAAGAGTATGTAGCTCGCTCCTAAGATCACAAGTTTCGGAGCTTCGTTCGTGATCAGCTCAATCGTCTTCTCGACCTGGATATTCCACCTGTCTTTGTCAAATGGGAAGTAGAGATTCACGAGACCTAGTATTCGAGAAAACCCTACCTCAGAAGTACCGGGGTATCCTCCGTACTCCGTACCGATGGTCATGATCTTGTCGCCCCGACGAGTAAATGCTGAAAGTAGGGTCATGTCGGCGATGTGCCCTGATAGCGGTCTCGCGTCAGCCCATTCCGACCCGAACACGTCACGGATCAGCTGTCTAGCCGTGTCTTCGACTTGGTCGGTGAACTTGCAGCCTAGATAGAAGTGGTCTGGTGCGGTGTAGCGATGTCCAAGATCGGATCCTAGAATCCTACGCACGGCCGGACTTGTCACGTTCTCGGAGGCTATGAGATTCAGACATTGCTCTCTTCTCCAGCGTTCATGACTCTCAAGAGCGCGTTTCAGCTTCGCTGACAACGATCTCCCCTTCCCTATTCTGATTTGGTCGAGCCTAAATTCGCTTGTAGATAGTACTTTCGTCCGCTCCGTGTCCAAGTTCGGCTTCAATCTGCCTTAATAGAAGAATGCGTTTGTAGGTGGGCGGATGCGTCGAGAACGCTTCATTGATTCCTGACCAAGTGGATTTTGCTTCCTTCTCCATCGCGAGCTGGAGTTCTCTTTCGTCAAGAACCCCGTCATGGTCTAGGTCATACTCGGCTCGCCGGTCCAGGATGCCCTGAACTTCACTCTTCGCCAGAGCAGGGTCAGAAATGTACAGGGCGCGCACACCGTGGGTATCCTCGGGTCGCAGAGAAAGCCCATAAGTGATCTTTGTCAGCGCACTCTCCAAGCTTCTCGGAGAACCGGTTAAGTAGCCAGAGTAAACGTCCGCGAAGTGTTCTCTAAGTCGACTTAGCCTTAGAACAAGTAGCTGAGCGACAAAATACACAACCAGTGCAACAACGCCAGCTAGAGCAATGTATCCGGCGTTCCTGTCTCTGTCGCGCGAACCAGTACCGAAGAACAGAGTACTCCTGGCAATCATGTAGGCGAGTAAGGGAATCGCGGAGAGAACTGTCATGACGATCGAGTCACGGTGCTTGACATGCCCCAGCTCGTGGGCGAGGACTCCTCTGACCTCGTCTTCGTTCAGTTGTTTCAACAGGCCCTCGTGTACTGCAAGTGTCATCTTTGATGAGGAGTTACCGAACACGAAGGCGTTAGGAGTCGGATTAGGGACTATTGCAAGTCTAGGCATTGTAACGCCACTTGCGCCAGCAAGTTCCTTCACAGTGTTCTCAAGCCAAGGATACTGTCCCGGCTGCAGATACTGAAGCTTAGTAGACCACGCTACGATGGATGGGCTGATTAGGAACTGTATCCCCAGAAAAATTAGCGCCAATACGAACGATCCCATGAGAGTGCCCAGCGGAGACAGATTTAGACCCGCCGCAGCGCTGTATAGCACTGAGACTGCCCCCAGAAACCCTACGAATATTACCAACGTCAAGAGAATCGTTACTATCATGGTTGCCCGAAGCTGGGCTAAGTTTGCCATCTCTTTCACACGGCGGTCACAGGGTTAAACGGGAAGCAAGTAAAAACCTAGCGCTTGGCTAACATACTATTCGCCATAGAGCCGGACGTGCTCTTTCATCATGCACCTATTTCAGACAGTCTTGATGCCATGCTTTCTTGCCTCGTCGGCAGCTTCCTTGTTGCAGATTCCTTCCTGCATCCAAACGACCTTTACACATTTTCTTATCGCATCTCTGACGACAGGCAAGACATCCTGGGACGGCCGGAAGATGCCTACTATGTCAATTTCCTGGTCAATCTTCATCAAGTCGGGGCTGCTTTTCATGCCTAGGATCTCGCTTGCGAGCGGATTTGCGGGAAGCACATTGTACCCGTGATCCAGTAGATACTTCGGAACGTAATGATCCGGTTTTGACTGATCTCTCGATGCGCCAACGACTGCCACATTTCGTAGCCGCAGGAGCTCTTTGAGCTCTTGATCGTCTACCCCGTCTCTCTCCTCCATCAAGCCGATTCACCCGCATTGGGCTGGATTGTGACAGCTACGCAATGTATTTTCGAGATTGAAATCTAGCACGATAAAGCTCTCAACGAAAGAAGGACTAGGATAGTCGTAGCCTCTGGAATGGGAACTTAGACACGTCGCCCTCTGCGACCACCAGGTCGGCGCGTTCCATCATGCGGAACAGGTGTAACGTCTTCGATCCTACCGATCCTGAAACCCGCTCTAGCTAGCATTCGAATTGCGGCCTGTGCGCCTGGGCCGGGCGTCCGCGCTCCGTGTCCGCCTGGCGCCCGTACTCGAATGTGGAGGGCTGTTATGCCTCTGTCCTTCGCCGTTCTGGCGGCGGCACCGGCGGACTGCATCGCCGCATAAGGTGAACCTTGGAGCCTGTCTGCCTTAACGTGTTGTCCGCCGGAGCTTCTGGAAACGGTTTCCGCTCCTGCAAGATCGGTAATGTGCACTAGTGTGTTGTTGAACGAGGAGTAGATATTCGCGATCCCCCAGCGTTCAACCCGTTTTTCCGAGATGTCCGCTTCCTCCTTCCGTCACGACGAGTCGTAGCGTACGATTCAGCACCGTTTATTATAGTTTTGTCGAGCGGGCACAACCCACGTTTCGCGGTACCGATTCAATGTGGTCCACTCGGTCCCCGCCCCAAGAATGTATATCCACGTGTCGGAGCCCGTTCCAGCCAATAGAGAAGACGAAAGCACTACTTTCATCTCTCAGCATGACCAAAATGATCTGTCAAGGCGGCGCGCACTTGCTTGTCGTACCTGATTCGACGCGGGGAAGCATTGGATGCACGTGGCGTCTACGCGGTTGAAAGAGCATGTTTCTCTGATCCATATCCATCGTTTCTACTCGATGACCTGATCAAGACTCAGCAAGGCCACTTCTTTGTAGCGATAGACGAGGGAAAGATCATCGGATATACTGTGGCTTCAGTGAACGGCAAAGAAGGGCATGTTATCTCGGTTGCGGTGGATCCACGCCATCGGCGAAAGGGAATAGGCCGAGCTCTGTTGTCGGCTGTGGTAGCAAAACTCGCTGAGGAAGGGATTGAGCAGATTCATCTTGAGGTGCGTAAGGGAAACGCCGGAGGTATCTCGTTCTACAAGCGAATGGGATACCGAGTATTCTCGGAGATCCGACATTACTATGCCGATGGAGAGGGCGCTTGGGTGTTGAAACGACCTACACGGTCATGCGCGTATGTCGATGGGTAGAAGCGAACTGCATTGAAGAGCCTCAGATTCTTTTTACTGGACATAGGCGAGGAAACAACGCCTCAGGGTTCAGAGATCTGGCTCTGGGGAATAGATGGCAAGGACAGAAACGTCCTCATTGTCGACAAGAGTTTCAAGCCCTATTTCTATGCGATCCCGAAGGACGGTTCCAGCATGGACACAATCTCTGACACACTGTTTTCCTCGAAGGCCGATCATGGCGATGTCCTTGACATCTCCGTCGAAGAGAAGAAGCTGATTAGCCAAACAGTCAAAGCGGTCAAAGTCACCTGTACATCAACCGAGACGCTTGATGCAACCGCGAGACGTCTATCCAAGCGTGGGCTAGCCCAGCGCATTCTTGGAAACGACCTTCGATACTCCTCGCTCTACTTGTATGATAGAGGCTTGATCCCTTGCCGGTGGCATGAGTCAGAAGTTGAAGAGCTCAGTATCCCTAACGCTCGCGTTGACAATGCCTACCTGTCGCTCGGCTCTCCACATCCAATTGCGTTCGAAGGCATCCCGAATTTACGGATCCTCGCCTTCTCGACGATAGCTTTCGCAGAGAAGGGATCCCCGGACGCATCGCAGGATCCACTTTCCATGATCTCTGCTGCAACGAGCGACGGCAAAGTTCGGAGCTTTTCTCGATCAGGCGTGTCAGACCATGACATCATCACCCAATTCGCAAGTTACCTGTTGGAATTTGACCCGGACATTGTCGCCGGCTTCGAAAGCAACAGGACCGGCTGGCCATACCTGATCGAAAGAACACGAAGGTCAGATGCAATACTGACTGTAAGCAGGCTTAGTTCGCAGCCGCACACGAGTGTCTATGGGCATATCTCGATTGCTGGAAGGGCAAGCCTGGACATGCTCGACTACGCCGATGAATTGCCGGAGGTCAAGGTAAAGAGCTTGGAGAACGCCGCCGCATTTCTTGGTATCAAGCTTGACGCTGTCCTTCCTGATCAACTGGATTTGGCGAAGATGTGGGAGTTGCCACAGGACAGATATCGGTTGGCGATCTGCGCCGACTCATACGCGCGTGCGATACTAGAGATGACTGAGAGGTTCCTCGGGTTTGGAATGGCCTTGTCCTCAATTACCTGTATGCCTCTCGATCAGGTCGCTACAGCACCGGTGGGCCACCGTGTGGACTCCTATTTGGTCAAGGAAGCATACAAGCAGGGGCAGCTAATTCCTCCCCGCAGTCAGCAAGTCTACCAGCGCTATCAAGGCGCTATCGTGCTCGCCCCTCGGAAAGGCCTGCACGAGAACGTGATTGCCCTAGACTTCGCATCGATGTATCCGAACCTGATGATCCTGTACAACCTGTCACCAGACACGTTCGTCCGCTCAGGGGAGCGCATCGATGACGGGTCCTACTGGACCATCGAGGGTCTTGGGCATAGATTCAGGAAAACGCCGCCGGGCCTGTACGAAAATGCTCTCACTAACCTGATCTCAACTCGCAACGATATAAAGAAGGTGCTAAGGACCGACTCCTTGTCCGACGCGGAGAGGCGTATTCTTCAGGAACGAGAAAGAGCGGTTAAGGTGATCACGAACGCCTGCTATGGATATGCCGGCTGGACTGGTGCTCGCTGGCACGTGCGTGAAGTGGCCGAATCTGCCGCTGCGCTTGGGCGAACGACCATCTCAAAGCTGATTGAGCGATGTAAGGAGACTGATTTGCCCGTGATATATGCAGACACGGACTCCGTCTTCGTAATGCGTGACGAGCCGAAGATTGATTCCCTGCTTCGTTGGGTTAACGAGACTCTCCACATGGACATTCGCCCCGACAAGAATTACCACAGAGTGCTCTTCACCGAGGCGAAAAAGAGGTACGCAGGCCTCTTGACAGACGGTACGCTCGACATAGTTGGAATGGAAGTTGTGAGAGGCGACTGGTCTGAAATCGCCCGCAAGGTTCAGGAAAGGGTGATTGAACTCGTTCTACGCGAAGGCTCACCAAACAAGGCTAAAGACTACGCCTTGAACGCGATCGACGAATTGAGGCGAGGCAGCGTCCCCATTCGAGATTTCATCATATGGAAAAGCTTGACCAAACCAATCGAGGAGTACAAAGTCAACGCACCTCACGTGGAGGTCGCCAAGAAATACCTCAGACTCGGTCGGGAACTTGTCCCCGGAGACAAAATCGGGTACGTTGTCACCAAGAAGGGCGCGAAGCTGTATGAGAAGGCACAACCATATTTTGAAGTCACCCCTGATCAGGTCGATACGGAGTACTACGTGTCTAGTCAAGTCGTCCCTGCTGCGGCTCGAATACTAGAGGTCTTTGACATTGGACCGGACGAGTTGCTCATGGGAAGACAAAGATCGCTACTGTAGCTAGCGACTGCCGATTTCGGACATTGTCAGCACCTTGACATCGGCAGGCTTCTTGGCGATCTCTGACAAGCGGTCGCCCACTACGTACTTGATCTTCTTCTGATCCGCTAGATCCAGTATGCGTTGTGTTATGACCCCGTCAAAGACTAGCGTGTGAGGGGCTTCGATCGTAGGTAGTTGGTTTGCAAGCTCGCTGACTGGCAGGTGAGCGACTTCTTTCCCCGATTCATCAAAGACAGCTGCCTCGAGGGTTCCTTTGAGTTCCTGTATCTTTTGGAGAAGGGGCTCAGGAAAAGTCGTCTTAGGGATGCTTGGCTTCGCCTCTGGCTTGGGTGCTCCGTGTGGGATGCGATCTCTAAGCGCTTTCATTATCTCCTTCGGGGTAAGTTCCTCGACCTCTTTTCCCGCAGGAGCTCGCGTCAAGTAGTCTAGCTCCGCCACTTGGTCAAGTTCCTTCAGTATGAGATCTCCACCCCTGTCTCCATCTAGGAATGCTGTCACCTGCTTGTTCTTGCACAGCGAGATGATTGTCTGAGGAATCTTCGTGCCCTCGATAGCTACCGCGTTCTTGATTCCGCACCTGAGCAGATTGAGAACGTCAGCTCTTCCTTCAACCACTATGATTGTTCCGCTGCTCTGCACATCCGGGCCTGCGGGAAGCTTGTCGGGCCCGAATTCCACGATCTCTGCCGATCTAATGGCGCCCGAGACTTCCTTGACCATTTCATCTGTGCTCGGAGAGCCTTCGATGACCCATTTCTTTAGGATGTCCTTTGCCTTGTCGAGGATGAGTTTTCTCTTCTCCTCTCGTACATCTTCTACTTTCTGTAGAGTCACCTTCGCCATGCAAGGGCCTATTCTGTCGACGCTTTCAATGGCGGCAGCGATTATTGCAGTAGAAACTTTGTCCAGGCTGGACGGAATCATTATGGTGCCGGTCGTCTTGTCCTGCCTAGATTCCAATTGAATCTCTATTCTGCCTACTCTTCCGCTCTTCTGAAGCTCTCTCAGATCCAGATCAGGTCCGAATAGGCCTTCAGTCTGCCCGAAGATCGCGCCGATCACGTCGGGCTTTTCAACCACTCCCTCCACTTCGAACGCCGCCAAAACGACGTACTTGGTGGTGGGTGTATACTGACTTTCTGCTCCCAATTGATAGTGAACCTCCACTTATGGTATTTATTTTATGTGTGAACGCCCGCAAAGGGCACGTTGCGTCGTTAGCGTAAGTTCCGTTGTGAGCGTCAAGTCTAGCGGTTCGCCAGACTCAGCCTATTGTAGCCCGCCCGCGGCACTTTAGGTTTTCCTTGCCTTTCGGATTAGGATGGCGAACAATATCCGAGTATGTCGCGTCTTCGCGCTTAAATGAAAAACCGGACGTTGGAAAGAATCAAAGTAAACAGAACATGATCGTAAGCAAACACAATGTGGCTATGGCACATACCAAACCACCAAGCAGCACCTGCCATTTGACCTGTCTGCGCAGACATTCAACCCTCCTGCGCAGCCATTCAGTCAGACACGACGGGTAGACGTAAACCAACAGCATCCAAAGGGAAAAGGGTGGCACGGGAGCCCACATCAGCCACTGAGGGACGCCCACGGCTGCGTTGCATTGCGCGTAATGTAGTATGGAGATGACGTTACTTAAGACGTAGGTACTCGATCCAAAAATGACCGCCAAAAATAGATAGTAACCGGCTCTATAGTTCCTATTGCTTGGATCGACTGTGTCAATCGACTTGAAGAGTAGATATATGCTCCGAAAGCCCGTCAGTATCAACACGTAAATCCCGAGCCCGGCCCAAACTGTAGTAACAGGTGAGCCCCCCTCTTTAATCCAAAAAACAAGCGTTGAATTGACAGTTGGCGCATACGCGAACATTAATCCGACAATGACGGATTCTGCGGTCATGAGCGCGGCCACTTTCCTGTCCTGCCTGTCGTCACGGTTAGCCAACTGCACCACGCTCCGGTCTGGTTCGGATGATTCTCGAATCCTAGTTAGAAACGACCGCCGGTAACTAGTTAAGACCTACCATGAAACCTTCCGCAATTTGGCTTCGGCCTTCCCCTCGGGAGATACAGAAGCCTACGCCTCAATGCCGTCTGATCCGCCCAGGCCAGCGTGGCATGATTCACAGTCGAGACGAGCGATATAGTGGCCGCATGTGTGAGAGAGGGCAGAGGCCTCCAACCGACCAAGTTAGACATAGGTGGTCCATACCTAGCCATAGTTGAGCCGTTCACCTACCCGCCTTGCCGAGTTTTCGCATGCATCATTTACACGGGAGTTGCCCTAATGCCGAGGTCAAAGAACATTATGCATGTCCGATCGCCAGAATCCGGAGGAATCAGTTCGAAATCGTACCCCCTGTATAGGTCCACCTTGTCCATTTCTGAGTCAAGGATGATGAATCTGCAGCCCACCTCATTCGAGATCAAGTCTGCTTTGTTCAGCACCCAATCCACCATTATTCGCCCGGCCCCCTTACCCTTGTATCTCGCATCCCTGGCGATGTGACCAAGAAGCAGGCTTGGCACAAAACCGAACGGTTTCTTTTCCTCCCGTTCTTTCGGTAGGTCTTTTCTCTTGAGGGATCCCATGGCCAACGTTACGAAACCAATGGGGCGGTGATCACTATTGGACCAGAAGACGTATGTGACGCCGAGGTTCTCGTTGTAGTACTCAGACGCTTCCTCACGTTTCTGGACAAAGTCACAGTATTTACTCTTCTCGCACTGAAAATCCTGGAAGTCTTCGGGAGATTTGTATCGCGATACGGTTACGTCTTCGTAAGAAAGCATGGCAAAGGAAGGGAGCTATTCTTCCTTTATCTTCTTCGCATCAGCGACGGCTCGTTTAAGGCGTTCTTGCATATGTTCGGGAGCAGGTTTGTCCAGACGCTGCGCTATGAACTCCCACTGCTCATTAGTGAGGGTGGGGATTGGTTTAGGCAGCATCAGTTAGTCACCACTCTATACCCCATCCGGGCATAGATGTGATATAAGCATATCACTGTACTGCTGTTGCTGTCACTAAAGGCAGGCAGCTGAAACCTTCCACAATCTTCCTTCAGCTCCTTGCTAAGGGAAAACAAGAGGCAGTTTGCCCGTCACAAAGTATGTGTACAGTACGATTGCCACAAGAAGAATGAATCCAAGTATCGACGCTGACCTCGTCAGCAGATCCCAAGTTCGCGAGATCCGCTCATGGTATGAAGGGACTGCATGCAGACCATCCTCGCGAGCTGATTGTGCCAATCGGGTCAGTGTCTCAATGATGTCATAGAGACTAGGAGGTTGCAACCTGCTTTCGTTCTTTGGTGCAGCCAGACTAATGATGCCATCAGCCATTTCCTCGACCGTATCCTTAACAGGTTCCCCCTTGAGCATCATGACGTTCACCGCAAAAACGATGTCTGTCCCGGCCACACGTACTCCGATCTCCTTTAGTCGAATGATCATGGCCTTCACACCACGCCTGAACCAACGACTGAACTCGGCTAGATCAAGAGAAGTCAACGCCTGTTTTAGACATAGGTTAGCTTCGCCTTCATTTGAGAAGAAATCAGTGTAGAAGGAGACTGGAGATATTGTCAGATAGCTGACCACTGATCCCACAAATACGTAGGCGACGATAGACGACCGTGTGGATGGAAATTCGAGCGAGATTACCGACAACAAGAGGAGGGCACCCGCACACCTCAGCGCTACTGTGATGGTTCGCCTGTAACGCCAAAGCTTCACAAAATCAAACCGCGTCGCGGCCGCCACCACGAGATCATCTCTGACCTGCGTGAGCAGCAAATTAAGCACGATACTGACCGTGATGATGGCGGCAAGAGTCCCTGAGGGAACTGGAGTCGTTGGTTGCCGAACTGAAATCAGAATATACGCGACGGTAGAAACACAGATTGAAGACAGTACCAGGTACACCCATGCTGCTTCTTTCTCCCTCCACAAGAAAACGTGCTCGCGCGAGGCCTTCATTTCGGGAGACTCCGGTTCGAGATGACTATACGATTCAAGCGGCTGCTGACGTATTAGAAGCACAGGACCTCCTCAAGTCACTTCCGTATTAGAATCCCTACTTTGTCTTGTTTCGCTCGTAGGCTTCTGCGAGTTGTTTGAGGAGTCTCAAGTCTTCCTCGATCTGTGGAAGCTAGACAGTTGAACCCTAGTTATCTTTCAGCACCGCCTTACCGGCGCCGCATCCTAGGCTACAAGCGCTCGGCGGCAAATCGCAGAACAAAGGACGGAAGCTGGCGAATACCAAAGTCAAGAGAAGGCCGGTTCGAGGTTCTACTCACAGAGAGAAAGCCTAGTTCGACTTCCGCTGAACTATATTGTGAAAGGAGGACTGGCAGATCAGGAGTGGAGGTGCTTGGTGAAACAATCTCCCGTTCATGTGCCATGTGTGTACTGTTCAAGCGTCCGGTAGAGGGCAGCTAGCTCTTCTTCTAGGCCCATTAGTCGTTTCTCGTAGAGTTTCTTGCATTCTTCTTTTGAAATTTCAGCAACGAGGCTTGCGAGGTCGGGTTTGGTTTGTTCCTCAGTCATTTCGCTCCTCTCTGTCTAGGTCTCGTGAAGATACGACGGCTTTGCAGATTAGGCAACGGTAGAAGGTATCGCGGCCATCCTTGAATTTGACCATGTTTTCGAGTTTCGGATGCCTACAGTTGTTAGGTTGAGTTAGTGGGCTCATGCCAGCGTATGGTGTAATCATGAACATTAGTCATGAGAGGGATCATGCGGGATCTCGGTGAGTCTGCCAAGTGAAACAGACGGAGGGATTCCACGTTTCATAGCAAGTGTAAGAACTGACCCAGCGAGTGACCCTAGGGTGTAGCTTGGAGCTTGAGACGGGCCCAAAAGAATCATGTGAACTATGCGCTCGTTTTCAAGAAACATAGTGCAATGTACCTAATGCACAGGTACTGGGCTAAGCAGCATAATATACCGCTTTTCCGTTTGATTCTGAAGGGGCGATTTCGTGTGAGACGCCGCTGGTTTCTCGTTCTTGGGGTGGCGCTTGTTCTTGCGATTTCAGGCAGCACCATATTTGCATTTTCCTGCCTTCCAAATCCGCTGATTCGTCCAACAATGAACATCATCCACGCAGAAGTCACGACCAGTCCTATACGGCCATAGAAAAGCATCACTGAAACAACTGACACAACCGGAAGGGAAAATCGACCCGAGAAAATTCCAATTCGTCAAACCAAAAGTCGTGAAAAAAATAGAAACCAAACGGAAGACCAAAGAAATCGAAATTACGGCTACGCCGTCATGGGTGAAAGGCAAATACGGAGTCACAACTGAGGAAACAACCGAGTCAAAGCCGCAAGAACAGAGTCAATCCAGTAACTCCACATAGGCATGAACCGAGCGCCAGGTAGCATGATTCTCGATTCAACCGAGCGACTAGGTGACCGCAACCATGACAAAAAGGTCACGACTCAATCATCCTCCGCTGTGGAGCCGAGAGGCTTGCCATCTTATAGCCTGCAATAGGTGAGCCATATCGGGGAATTGAATGGAGAGGCGAAGCCTTCTCGGACGACTCTTCTCCGTGAGCGCCAGAACTCTCACCAATGGGAATTACCTGACATCTTCTGACCAGCGTGAGGTCAGGGCTATCTGTCGTGTTCTTTCCCGTCTCTATGATAGGAAGCTCACCGTCGCGAAATTGAGGAGAGGAAAAGACATCCTGGCTAACTACGCTCTATCACCACTCGGGACGCCAGCAAGAACCAGCTTGATGCAGCAATATGAGATTGCCAAGATGGGACGTAGGGAGTTTCTCACAATCGGCGGTGCCGTGATGGCCATTGCTGTGGGGGGAGCCCTGTACTATGTTAGCCCTGGATTCAGAACTCTCACCACGACTGTCACAAGGACGCTGACCGAACCAACCACGGCTGGAACCACACAGACGAACAAGGCTGTGGAGACGCCCATCAATACGTACAGAATGACTGCGTCCACCGTCGGTAAAGGGTACTACTTGCCTGCTGGTATGGGGCGGGGATACGAGATGCACTTCAAGACTTCACGACATGGCAAGATCGAGGACGTGAGACGCGCATTGGAGACGGAAGGAACGGAGTACTTCCAGAAGACAACGCACGACGAGTTTGGTCGATCGATTCCCAAGAGAAGAATCAGGATCGGCTTTGAACGCGAAGAACCCACAACAAGAGTTCAGAACACTGTCATAGTGGAATCCATGTATCTGGAATATCAGGGCGGCAAATGGGAATCCACCGCAATGCCATCGAAGGTGCTGAGATATGCAAAGAAAGCATGAAAGGCGAAGCACGGGCAAGACAAGCGTGCTGAAGATTGACAAAGACTGCTTTGTGGACATGGGCTTGAACATGGAATACGTTCGCACAATTCTACATACGTGCAGGAAATACGAACTCAAAGTACTTTGGGTCAGGTCTTCTAAGAGTCGGCACGGGATGCACTTCTACATCAAGATCAAGCCAGCCATTGAGCCCCATGTGGCTAACAACCTGCAATACCTCCTTGGCGACGACGCTAAGCGAGTTGCATTCAACATGGCACGTATCGAATCTGGACTTGCCGAATGGAACAAACTCTTTGAACGAGCCAACGCGAGGCTGACGACAGTATATCGGAACTACCACATTCGGAGTGCAGGATCGGATGTCGAAATCCAGCGCTTTCGAGCGCCAACCGAATGATCGCGGCATCGAATATGAGGGTACCGCCCAACTACCCGTTTAGCGAGCGAGGCATAGGGGTTAGCTACTCCTCTGATTCTGCTCTAGAAGTCTTTCATCCTTCATCGCCTCTTGGACTTCTCTCTGGATTTCTGGGTCTCGAAGCATTATCTTAAATCGCAAACGAACTGAACTCAATAGCGGTTCTCATGAGCGAATCCCTGCCAGAAAAGCAACCGGAAGTGGGAAGCGAGGTAGTTTGACTATGTTCGGACGACGCACCGTTCGAATAGGAGAGTCGATCACAATCAAGCACGAGAATTATGGTGATGTCATCCCAGTCGAATACACGTTCACATCAGCTTGGGCATTGAATCGGCCCCCTGGTCAACGAAGATGTCGTAAGTGTTTTATGCATCCAGATGCGCACGCAACAGCATGGCAGAATTGAGGAAGACCCTAGCCTCGATCGTTTCGTTGACTGTCTTGTTTATCCTCATTTCTTCGACGGTTTCTCCTCGGGCTAGTGCCCCTCAGACTGTTGCATGTCCGAAGCTCGAACGCGATGTTACGATCGACGGGAAATGGACTTCAGCGCAGGAGTGGACTGACGCTTCGGAATTTCCTCTTACTTTCATGGAGGGGACTGGTGAAGCATATTTCAGCATGAAACATGACAGCAACGACTTCTATGTTCTAGTAGACTTCGTGAGCAGAACCAAGACGGAAGTGGGGGACGATGCGCTTGTTGTTCTGGACACGCAAAACGATGGAGGAAAGGAGATCAAAGACGATGATCTTGCCCTCCTCATACGCTGGAACACTCCTGCCGTGAGCATGGGGGCAATGCAATGGGGTGGTTGGACAGGACAGGATTGGCAACTTCTGCCTTCAGGAGGCTTTGAAGCGAAATCTTCGATAGAAGCGGAAAACGATCCACACTCGACAGCTCCCCATGAGATTTACGAGTTCAGAATACCGAAGGCAACTTTGAAAACGCCTACGAGTGGATTGTGGGTCGGTATCGGTGGTGGTGAAGCGGGCTATTTCGCGCTGTATCCTCCGGCAGATATCTCATCTCCGGACAATTGGGGCCAGCTTGAATTTTCTGGTAAAACATTGGCGGAGTTGACTGCTACGGTGACCTCCGCTTCCACAAGCTCCCTCAGTTCAACTCCCCCACAAACCAGCATGACTCAGACAGCGACAACGTCTCAAGGATCAGGATTCTCCATCTCGAGCATCCCGGGCTTTCCAGTCGAAGCCATCTTCATCGGACTTGTAAGTGGCTTGGTGGCGCTGACATTGACCAGGCGTAGAAGTGGCCGATAGCCTACTTCTTACGTGCTCCCTGCGGCCCCCAGACACAGGATCCCAAGGCGCATAGTTCAGGCATCTAGACACGTCGAGGAGAGCGCCGAATTTGTATCTACATGGATTCAAAGCGCGTCACACGAAGACTCAAAGCGCAACTTCGCCCCTGCGTTGTTTCTATCCCCCAAGGGTAAGGCAAACATCATAGACTACTTGCGGAGCAGAGATTCTGAGATCCTTGGATAGGCGGAGATTCCTCAAGTACGCCAGTGTCGGAGCGATTGCGGGCGTTGCGACAGGCTACTGTCTAAGAGATGTGGCGGATCGCTGTGCCTCGATTCAGATTCCTACGATTGCCACGACCACGACTCAAACCGTCACTGAGACGACTACAGAGCCTCTGAGTTGTTCAGCTTCGCTTCGGGCGGCCGCTGATGTTAGGGGCTTGCTCTTGGGTGCAGCGGTGGCTCCAGAATATCTCCATGACGCACGTTACGCGAATACTCTGGCTCGTGAGTTCAACTTCTTGACACCCGAGAACGCAATGAAGTGGGGACCGGTTCATCCGGCGCCGGATCGCTGGTACTTCGATCCAGCCGACGAAATCGCCAAGTTTGCCTCAGACCACCAGATGAAGGTGAAGGGGCACGCCGTGATCTGGGACAAGATGCAGATGCCCTCGTGGGTGACCTCACAGATGTCTACTGACGAACTTCGGCGAGTAATGCAGGAACATATCCATACTCTAGTTGGCCGCTACAGGGGTAGGGTGTATGCTTGGGACGTGGTGAACGAGGCCGTAGATGATGCTGGCGGATTCCGAAAGGGACTGTTCTTTGAGAAGTTGGGCGAAGGATACGTCGCCGAGGCCTTCCAACTAGCGCACGAAGCCGATCCCGACGCATTGCTGTTCTACAATGATTACAACGCCGAGGCCACAACTGGGTGGCGGAAGGAAAAGTGCGACCGCGTCTACGCACTGGTCAAGAAACTGTTGGCTAATGGGGTGCCAATTCATGGCGTCGGTTTGCAGATGCACATCAGTGCTACTGACTATCCTAGACCAGTAGATGTGGCTGCAAACATCCGTAGACTTGCAGCCCTAGGTCTGAAGGTAAACATCAGCGAGATGGATGTGCAGATCAAGGATGTTCCGGGCGAATTGCCCAAACGATTGGAAGTCCAACGGCAGGTATATCACGACTTGATCGCTGCCTGCATCAAGGAACAGGGCTTCTTAGCTGTCACATTCTGGGGGTTCACAGATGCCCACTCGTGGATTGACGAGTGGTTCGGACAGGACGATCCGCTGCTGTTCGACGAGAACTATCAGCCCAAGCCCGCGTACTGGGGAGTCATGGACGCACTAGTAGGCAGATGATTGGCTGAGCAGAGTCCCCGATGAAAGAGATAGCTCAGGCGGCACAGTTGATCCACTTCAAAGCCATCTGATCCAAACGTGAGATGTCTGCCATACGCAACTACAGGTTAGGATAGAAAGTGCCGGGGGTGGGGCTCTGGAGAAAAAGGTTCAGAATGACGCCGGGAGAGGGCGCTGTCACTTTAGCACTTATGTCGGTACATCTTGGCCTTACGAGTCCGCAACGCCCCAGGATTCCCTCGTCAGAATCTCATGGGCCGTAGCGGTTCCTATTCTAGTGTTCACGGCAAAGAGAGTATTCCATTGATGGTTATGTGCGTGGTTACTGCAACGGATGCTACGATTTGTTCTCCTGCCGGACGCCCTTTCTTCTTGCCCTAAGTGCTAGCATGATCGTAGCAAAGGCAATCGCGAGTATGGCTGTCGAGAGTGCTATTGTCATTGTGTAGTCGTCTCTCCAAACGGCTGTGGCTGACTTCGGGCTGTCCATGATTACCACGCACCTGGATTCGAAGTCCGTGCAGCTCAAAGTCCAGTGATCGAAGATGTGGCGGACGCCAAGCACGCCCGCTATCCCTTCCGCGGGAACCGTATCTGGGTTTACTGACAAGGATGCGTTTGTGCCTTCAGAATACCATCCCGAACCGTTTGTTGAGGCATATGGAGAGTTCACGGTGAGGCGGTACTGCATACGATAGTTAGCGTGTAGTCTCGTGTTTTCTCTCATGGTGATTGTTCGGCTTGCTTCCTGTACGTTGTCATTCCAGCCGGCGAATACCGCTTTTGTGCTGTTACTCATGGGTATGACTTCTGGAACTGAAATACTGTATGTGCCCCACGGCACTATTGCTTGGAATGTACCGTTGGCGCTCGTTGCGTAGGTCTGACGTTCGATAGTAGGTAAGTAAGACGCTAGACGGGTCTGACCTTCAATAGTCACTGGAAGATTAGCGTATGGCGAGCTGATTGTGAGAACAGGCATTGCAAAGTCCAGATCCAGCTCAGGCCTAGTCGACATGTTGCCTAGTTGCGGCTGATCTTTGGAATCGAACCAGACGATATTCTTCCAATGCGTTTCACCGGCCTTGAGCAAGTAGGATACTTCGCTGTGCTGATTCACGCCGGAGCTAAAGTCTCCGGTAACGTTCCACCGAGTCCAAGTTCCATTCGCAGCGACCGTTTGACGATCATATGCAGCCTCTTCGAACGCGGGCTTGTTGGACCACGTCAAAGTGGTCTCGTTCCAGTTGTTGCTTGGAACACCATGAACCTCAACGCTAGTATTGTAGAACGGCGAAACATATCGAGCGTATGCCCAAAGAGTCACATTCGACGGTACAGCATTAGATTCCACAAGCATTCCAGGAAGCAAACTAGAGAGTGAACTCAGGTCAAACTTCAGATACGCATAGTTCTCCGATCTGGGAACGGTTGGCGTGTCTTGCACGATCAAGACATACGGGATTGCTTGCCCGAACCTCTTTGTCGGGATCAAATTGTCCACGAACGCATCTTCACTCACATAGAAACCGCAACGAACGATGCCAGGGCCTCTGCCATCTGGCGCAATAATCCCTGTACACGCGCCCATATTGCCTGATGCGGGATGTGTGGTCTGAAGGGCAGACGCAGAACCCATCAGCGACATCAGTACACTTACACTCAAAAGTACGGCTATGGACGCACGTGGCATCTTCTGCAAAGAAAGATCAACGAAAAATGGCCGCTCTAAGGTTCATAAGGCTTTGTTGACCGGAAGCTATGAGGGCTCTTGGAGGCCTATGAGCATGATAAGACAACGTAGACAGCCCGTGGACAGGCCATTTGACATACGCTTCAACTAAGGAAGCCCTGATTCCGAAGTGAGCCCTTGATTGAGCGTCAAACGTCCTGGGACTCTGGAGTGATCAGACTGCCAGCTCCTAACTGGAACGGTGGGGGGGTGGCGGGCGAGCCTCCGCGTTCCCCTCACGTTTCCTCCTCGCGATAACAATTGCCTCGGTTGTGATCGCAGTCTCGTTTTTGTACGCAGGCCTTGGTAGCCATCAACATGGACGATTCACTCGGCTCGAATACCGAGACCTACGCGAAACGATCTTCCGATGCACCACTTGTGGAGAAATCGTTGCAGCACCCGACGGATACCACTCCCACTCATCAACAGGGTACCTACGATAGGCACCTGCAACTCACTACTACCACTCGAAGCCCAGGCTCGCAT
>Ga0315281_10002237_pt1 | contig 28728 bp, 26 predicted proteins | sample YL17G07_0_MG_FD_204540 | JGI IMG/M metagenome (GOLD analysis project Ga0315281, IMG submission 204540) | Sediment microbial communities from Yellowstone Lake, YNP, Wyoming, USA - YL17G07_0 | ecosystem: Environmental > Aquatic > Freshwater > Lake > Sediment | place: USA: Wyoming | collected...
CCGATCGCTGCAATCTGTGGTGCCACGCTGGAAATCGCACGAGCAGGGCTTACGCGTCAGACTCGTCATACGAGCAACAGTAAGAAGTACTTGAAGGCGATGGTTCCTGATTATGAAGATGAGGATTTCTACGTCACCGAACTCGCCGTCACCGACAAAAACCTGACTACAGCCAGTGGATTAGGAAGTCTTGAGTTCGGGCGCGAAGTGATCAAGAAACTGGGCATTCATAGCGAAGCCGATACCGAGATGTGGTTCCGCATGTTTAAGAGCGGCACGATTCCAGACAAGTGGGCGTAGCCGGGCCGCTCACGCCTTGACTTCCAGTATTTTCACCGCATTCATCACCACCGGTGTTGACGGCCGGTCGCTGCGGTCGCGCGGCACGTTGGCGACTTTCTCCACCACGTCGTAGCCTTTCACAACTTCCCCAAAAATCGTGTGATGGTTCGTCAGCCAGTCAGTAGGTGCGACGGTGATGAAGAACTGGCTGCCGTTGGTATTCGGTCCGGCATTGGCCATCGCCAGTTTTCCCGGCTTGTCGAATTTCAGGTCTTTCGAGAACTCATCCGCGAACTTATAACCTGCATCGCCCGTCCCGGTTCCGAGCGGGCAACCACCCTGGATCATGAACTTGGGGATGACGCGATGAAAATTCAGGCCGTCATAAAAGGGGCGCTTGGCATTATGGCGCGTCTTGGGATCGTGAAACTCCTTGGTGCCTTGGGCGAGTCCCACGAAATTCTCCACGGTCTTGGGCGCCTTGTCATGGAAGAGCAGGCAGGTGATCTCGCCCATCGATGTATCGAACACTGCATAGACTCCAGCTTTCAAATCGCTCATTTCTTCTCCTTGGTTGTGGTGGCGGGCTTCGCCGTTTTTGTTGCCGCTACGGGCTTCGTTGCTGTGGTGGCTTTCTTGGGAGCAGTCGCCGCGGGCGTGGCCGGCGCGGCCGGAGTCAAAACCACAGCGGTCTTAATGCTGTCCAGCAGCGGAAATTGCTTGTCGAGGTACGCCTTGCCTTCGTTGGTGATGCGGCCCTGGTCGGGACCGTTTCCGCGCGGCGCGCCCTCGCCGTAGCCCGTGTAAAACTGCTCCACCACGTCCATGCCCTCCACGACTTTGGCGAATGGCGCGAAGCCCATGCCGTCGAGGCGCGGATTATCGGCGAGATTGATGAAGATCTGCGTGGTGCGCGTGTTGGGCCCGGCGGTGGCGAAAGTGAGATAGCCGCGCAGGTTGCTCTCTTTGACGGGATCGTCGGGAAACTTGGCGGCGGTCCACACCTTTGAAACCGCCGGCCGGGCGCTAATCCCGAACTGCGCGACAAAGCCGGGCAGAACGCGGAAGAATGCCGCCCCGTCGTAGTAGTGATTCTTGACGAGGTTGTAGAAGCGGTCCACGCCCAGCGGCGCCCAGGCGCGCGTGACCTCGATGACGACATCGCCCTTTGTAGTCGTGAACCTGGCGCGCCAGACTTCCGGCGCCTTCGCCTTGAGAGACGCTGGATTAAGGAGGGAAGGCTGAGCCGCCGCGGGGCGGGCCGGTCGCGCCGGGACGCGCTTCGCGGGCGTCTGTGCGCAGAGGGACGTGGCGCAGATGACCGTGGCGACGAGTGCGAAAACAGTTCTCTTCATAGTAATCCTCACTTCGGGTTTTGCATTTCGCGAGACACGCGTTCCACTTGCCGCATAACACGGAGCAGATTTCCACCCAGAATCTTGGTCAGATCCTCCTCGCTGTAGCCGCGGCGGGCCAATTCTACGACCAGGTCAGGCAGCTTAGAAACGTCTTCCATGCCGCGCGGCGCCGCGTCGATGCCATCGAAATCAGAACCCAGCCCCACGTGATCGATCCCACCCACTCGTACGGCGTGGTCGATGTGTTCGGCGATGCGCTGGAAGGAGGGCGCGGGAATTCCGCCCGCGAGGCGGCGCATGATCTTGACTTCTTCATAGTAGGTCAGGCGCTCACGTTTCTTCGCGCGTTCCGCCCGCGCGGCGGCAACCGCGGCGTCGATCTGCTTGGAGATTTTCTTCCGTGCTGACAGGTACTCCTGGTCAAGAAAAGCGGGGTAAAAGTTTATCTGAATCACGCCGCCATTCATGGCCAGGGCGCGAATCATGCTGTCTGTCATATTGCGCGGCGCGTCGCACAGGGCGCGGCAGGAGGAGTGCGAAGCGATGATCGGCGCGCGCGTCGCCGACAGGACGTCATCGAACGTCTTGTCGGAGACGTGAGAGATGTCCACCATCATCCCGAGCTGGTTCATGCGCCCGACCACCTTGCGGCCCTGATCGTTCAAGCCGTTCCAGCGCGGCTTGCCGGCGCTGGAGTCGGCCCACTCGTTGTTGGCAGTGTGGGTGAGGGTCATATACCGGACGCCCAGCCGGTAGAATGTATCGAGGGCGCGCAGATCGTTCTGAATGATGTGGCCGCCCTCGAGGCCCATCAGAACCGCGGTCGTATGCTGTTCGTGGAGTCGCACGATATCGTCGGCCGTGGACGCCAAGCCGAGTTCGCCCGGATGGCGTGCAACCTGTTCTTGGACGGCGTCGATGAGGTCAAGTCCGCGGTGAATAAGGTCGCTGGGAGGCCACTTGGTTTCCACCCAGATCGAGAAGAAAGCCGCTCCCAGGCGCCCGGCGCGCATCTTCGGAATGCTGACCATGTAAGGGCTATTCGGGTCGGCGAGGTCGTAGCCCTCGTCGAGCAACATTTGCGGCGTGTCCTCGTGCGAATCAATCACGATGGCACGCTCCAGAACGTTTCTCGCCACTTCCTCCGCCTCTGCGCGAGTTCGTTCCGCCGGAAAAAGGCGGGAGACGTCAAACAGGAGGATCAGGAAGAGAATAAGAACGAGGCGCCGTCGTTGCATGCAGTTGAACCCTTGAACAGCAGGTCAAGGATTATCCGAAGTCGGGGAAGAATTTGTCAATTCAAATTCCCGGCAGTTAGCGGGGGAAGACGCCGGTCCCAACCGGAATCGGCGAAAAGCACAGTCAAATGATGGCATTGCACGGTAGATTGCTTGCCCGGTGCGATTCCAGTATAATCCGATTGGATTCCGGGGAAAATTGGGGGGAGGAAACACGGATGGCGGACATCGATCTCAGTTTGACTGTGGCCAAGCTCGTTGAAGAGATGCGGAAGGCGGGGGGACAACCTTCCGAGGATGCCCTCAACCGCCTGGCTGCGCAGATCACTCTGCCGTTTGGCGCGAAGAAGGATGAGGTCGCTGTTCTGCGCCTCTCGCCAGACGCCAGGATGCTTAAGTTTGTATTTCCCATCAAATTGTCGAAGATCGGCGCCATCCCGCTTACGACCGCACATTCCCTCGCCACCAAAAACATCCGGGACAAGCGTGGAGAGATCGTAAACAATTTCGCCGTTTACAAACACCCGACAGTGTTCGAAGCTGTGGACCTGTCCGAACAGGAAAAGGCCGCACCCATTCAGAAGATTATGAGTTCACCCATGATTGCGGATGGGAATGTGGTCGGGGTGATTCAGATCTGTCGCAAGGGTCGGGCTGGGGATGCGATTGGGCCGGATTTTACGCAGCGCGACCTTGCGGAACTTTCGGCCGTAGGAGGCATTCTGGGGAAGTATCTCGCCACCCTGCCTTTTGTCGCCGCACCGGCAGCTAAGACTCCCGCCCCGCCTGCCAAAGCGTAAGGGGGGAGTCAAAGCTTCCAGTCACCCGCGTTTCCTCCTCGCGGGTCATGACGTGTTACCAGACCAATCTCTCAGTCGGCCTTAGTCGTAGTACTCCAAACCCAGGTGAGTGATCAGATCTTCGCCACGCAGGTGCCGAAGCGTGTTCTTCAGTTTCATGAGCTGAATAAAGAGATCGTGCTCGGGATAGAGGTGAGGAGCACACATCGGGCTCTTAAAATAGAAGGAGAGCCACTCCTGAATACCCTTGTGAGCCATCACCGGGCAGCGCTGGGCAAGGTCGAGGAAGAGCACCAGGTCCAGAACCAGGGGTGCGGCCAGGATCGAGTCGCGGCAGAGGAAATCAATCTTGATCTGCATCGGGTACCCCAGCCATCCGAAAATGTCGAGGTTGTCCCAGCCTTCCTTGTTGTCCCCGCGTGGCGGGTAGTAATTGATCTTGACCTTGTGGCAAAAGCCTTTATAGAGCTCGGGATAAAGGTCCGGTTGGAGGATGTACTCGAGCACAGAGAGCTTGCTCTCTTCCTTGGTGCGAAACGATCCCGGGTCCTCGAGGACCTCGCCATCGCGGTTCCCCAGAATGTTAGTAGAAAACCAGCCCTGCAGGCCGATCAGGCGGGCCTTCAGGCCGGGAGCGATGATGGTTTTGAGCAGGGTTTGTCCCGTCTTGAAATCCTTGCCGCAGACGGGCACACCGTTCTTGAGCGCCAGTCCGAGAAGGGCCGGAATATCGGCGGTGAGGTTCGGGGCGCCATTGGCGAACGGAATACCCAGCTTTAGCGCCGCATAGGCATAGATCATGCTTGGAGCAATCTCAGGGCTGTTGGCCCGCAGGCCTTTCTCGAAGGCCGCCAGCGACTGGTGCACAGCGCCGGGCTTCAAGTAGATCTCCGTGGACCCGCACCAAATCATGATCAGCCGCGACGCACCGGAAGTCTTCCGGAAATTTTGGATGTCGTCCGCGACTTGCTCGGCCAGGTCCATTTTCGTCTTGCCCTTCTTGACATTCTCTCCGTGGAGTTTCTTCACAAACTTTTGCTGGAAGACGGCCGGCATCGGTCGGATGTCGGAGAGGAAGTCCTTAACCTGGTCGAGGAGCGTGCGCTCGAGGACGCCGGCTTTCAAAGCCGCTTCGTAGCTATTGTCCTTGAACAGATCCCAGCCGCCAAAAACCAGGTCATCGAGACCGGCCAGGGGGATGAAATCCTTGATGGCCGGCGCCCGCTTCTCTGGACGCTTCCCCAGCCGGATCGTGCCCATCTGGGTCAGCGAGCCGATCGGGCGGGCCAACCGTCGGCGAATGGCTTCAACGCCTGCCATAAAAGTCGTCGCCACCGCGCCCATGCCGGGGATCAATACCCCTAATTTGCCTTTTGGCTCAACAATATGAATGGATTTCTTTGCCACGTTCAGTTTCCTCCGCGTTCTGTAGCTGCAATTTGGATTCCAGCCGAACCCGGCACTATAGTTTGTCCCTCGCGAAGATTGCAATGCAAATTCGCGGTATCATGCGCCCTGCGCCGGCAGGGGAGCAGATCTCGACACGGTCGGTGGCCGCGCGACCTTCTCTCTCTTTGCGTAGTGAAAACGGCCGGTCTGGCGGTATAATGCCGGCGGGAAAGCTGCGGACACGTGTCGCGTTCCCTCGGATTTTCGGATATGCCAAGCAAATTGCCGCGACTGATCGTGCGTGACGCCTCCGGCTCGGAAAGGGAAGTGGAGATCGCCAAGACTCCCTTCAAAATGGGGCGGCAGAGTGATAACGACCTGGTACTGCTCGACAACCGCATCTCCCGGCATCATGCCACCGTCCTCCGGGGCGACGATGGTTATCTGATCGAGGATGCGGGCAGCCGCCACGGAACTCTTGTGAACGGCGAGCGCGTCTCTTCCTGCAGCCTCAATAGCGGCGACCAGATTAACCTGGGCGTGGCAGACGCCTACCAGATCTTTTTCATCACCGAGCAGGCGGCGCTGCCCATGCTCCTGGCGGAAATCGGCAAAGTAGCCGAGAGTCCTGTCCCTCAGTTGCAGCACCTGGGCTTGTTGCTGCAAATGGCCCAGATGCTGAATCGCGCCGCCGCGCTGGATGAAGTGTTGACCGCGCTGGTGGACTCGGCGGTGCAGTTGGCCGATGCCGAGCGCGGGCTGCTGTTTCTGTGTGACGATGCGGGGGAGCTGCACCTTCGTCTGGCGCGAGGGCGCAGCGGTGTTCATCTGGCCTCGACGCTGACGGACTATTCGCACCAGGTCGTCGAACGGGTGGCAAAAACCCGCCGCGAGGAAGTGACTTTGGAAGAGGAGATGACGGGCCGGGCAGCCAATGAAACCGGAGTCGTCCGGGGCGGGGGGCGCGGCGTGGTCGCCCTGCCGCTGCAAAAACTGCCCATGATGGAGATGAGCGGGGACACGATTCAGCAAACCGTGCCGGAACTCCTCGGGATTCTCTACCTGGACAGCCGCACGCGCGCCACGGCGCTCACGGGATTGGATCGCCAGGTGTTGTTGACGCTTGCCCTGGAAGGCGCCACGGTGATCGAAAACGCGCGGGTCTTCCGCCTGACGCGAGAACAGGAACGAATGCGGCACGACCTTTCCCAGGCGCGCCACATCCAGCAAGGCTTGTTGCCGCGGGAATTGCCGCGCAGCGATTATTTTGAAATCCGAGCGCTCAGTATTCCTTCCCAGATGGTGGGGGGAGATTACTATGACGTCGTCCGGCTGCCAGGCGGCCGCTTCGGCTTCAGCGTGGCCGACGTATCGGGAAAAGGGCTCCCCGCCGCCGTGCTGGCTGCGACTCTGCAGGGCGCTTTTGGAGCGGTGGCAGCCGGCGACCCCGATCCCTGTGAGCTGTTTCATCGCGTGAACGATTTTCTCTGCGAGCGAACTCCGCCCGAGATGTTTGCCACTATTTTTTACGGCGTCCTGGATCCAGGCGGGAACTTCTCCTACGTCAACGCCGGCCAGGCCACGCCCCTGGTCGTTCGGAACAACGGCGCGGTCAGCCGTCTCGATTCCTCGAATTTTCCTCTGGGTTTTTTCAGCGGCATATCCTTCGAGTCGAGTTCGACTCAGCTTGAGCCGGGCGAGCACGTCCTGATTTTCTCTGATGGGATTACGGAGGCCATGGACTCCGATCATGAGTTGTTCGGTGAGACCCGCCTCAAGGCGGTTCTGGAAGGTTGCGCCAGTCTGGACAGCCAGAAAATGTGCGACAAGGTTGTGGCCGCGATAAAGGAGTTTGTGGGCGGTGCCCCGCAGGCCGATGACCTTACACTGGTGGTTCTCCGGTTCGGTCCCCCTACGGGCTGAAGCACTGAACCGACACTTGGTTGGTTAGCCTCTCAGCCCGGGAAAACCAGACATCAGATTCCCACCTAGCTCTCAGCAAAAAGCTGCCGAAGCGATCCAAGATTCAATTCCTCAAAACTCGCAACCGTGAGGTCAGCGTGGGTCTGCGCCCGCAGCTCCGCAATTGAAAACGTGGAACCGATCGCGACGCACTTCATTCCCGCCCGTTTGGCGGACTCCACTCCCACAAATGAATCCTCAAAGGCGACACACCGCGCGGGGTCCAGCTCCAATCTCCCCGCGGCCTTCAGGTAAATCTCGGGATCAGGCTTCGGATGAGTAACTTCATCTCCGGTCACGAGGTAGCGAAAGTAAGGCCGGAACTCCAGGGCGTCGACGATGAATTCGACATTCTTGGACATCGCCGAGGACGCTACCGCCATGGGAAGTCCGGCGCGATGGCACTCGGCGATGAGCGACGCCAGCCCCGGCAGGGGCTTCGCGTGCGGGCGGAAAACCTTTCGAAACCTTGCTTCCAGCTCTTCGCTCAGCCGGCGCCGATCTTCCTTCGTTAGTTTCGCCCCGAAGAAAAAACGGAAAGCTGTGTCGTTACGGTGGCCGAAGATCTGTTTCGGAAGATCTTCGCGGTTGAAAGCGATCCCATGATCGTTCAGGAAATCAACCCACTTTCGGAGATGAAAGGGATTGCTGTCAACGAGTACGCCGTCCATATCGAAGATTGCGGCGGCGGGCAGAGAGTTCGAAGTGGTCATGTTTCTCCAGTGTCTGGAAATTCTTTGCGTGCACCCGCCCTGCTGGCCATGCAAATCGTCCTGCAGCAGGATGATGTGGGAGCCTGACGACCAGGGCGGCACGACCCCCGCCATATTCCATCTTATCAGAGAACCTGTGGTTTGTTAGCCGGGCAGGGGACGCAAGGACGCTAGGAGCTTTTCCGGCGGGTAGGTATTCAGGACGTTTTTCCTTTCCATCCAGCCTCGTCGCGCGGTCATTACGCCATAACGCATGAATGCGAAATGGTCGGGGTGGTGCGCGTCGGTGGAGATGATGATCTTCATGCCGCGGTCGCGCGCCAACTTTACATGCCGATCACAGAGGTCGAGGCGCTCCGGATTGCCGTTCAGTTCCAGGATGACACCAAGTTCTTTGGCGGCGGAGAAGACGCGCTCGAGATCGAAGGTGAAAGGGTCACGCTTCAGAAGTTGCCGTCCGGTGGGGTGGCCCAGAATCCTTACCCACGGATTCTTGAGTGCCTTGAGAAGGCGTTCGGTCATCTCTTCGGGGGCTTGCGTCATGCGGGAATGCACGCTGACGAGCACAATGTCGAACTGCTTGAGCAAGGCGTCGGGATAGTCCAGTCTGCCGTCGCCGAGAATATCAACCTCAGCGCCAGCCCAGATTTCAATGCCCTTCACTTTCCCGCGGGCCGCCTTGATCCGCTGGATGTTTTCGGCCGCGCGCTTCTCGTCCAAACCGTTGGCAATGGTAACGGCCTTGGAATGGTCGGTGATGAGAATGTATTTGTAGCCGAGCTTTTTGGCGGCTTCTGCCATCTCCTCGACGCTCATCTTGCCGTCGGAGGCGGTGGTGTGCATTTGCAGGTCACCCTTGATGTCAGCGAGCTCGACCAGCTTCGGCAACTTTCCATTTTCAGCGGCCTCGATTTCGCCGAGGTTCTCGCGCAGCTCGGCAGGGACCCATTCGAGTCCAAGCTTGGCGTAAATCTCCTCTTCCGTCCGGCTGGCAATGTTCTTGTCGCCCTGGAACAGCCCGTATTCACTCAGCTTCAAACCGCGGCGCTTGGCCCGGTCGCGCAGAGCGACGTTGTGTTCTTTGGAGCCTGTGAAATATTGCAGCGCCGCGCCATAAGACTCGCGCTCGAGAAGCCGCACGTCCACTTGCAGGTCACTCTTGAGCTTAACGCTGACCTTATCTTCACCCTGGGCAAGAATTTGGGCGATTCCCGGGAATCGCACGAAGTGCGCGGCAATACCGGCGTGGTCATGTCCGGTCACCAGCAGGTCAAGGTCTCCAACCGTTTCACGCCCGCGGCGCAACGACCCAGCCGGAGTGACTTCACCGACGGCCTTAAAGTCATGAAGGTAGGATGCCAGCTCCTCGGCGGTCTGGAAGGCCGTGTCGAGCCGGAAGCGCCCGGCCGCGCGGCGGAAAACTTCGATCGCCTTAAGGATGTTCTCTTCTGATTTGACGTCCATCTTCGGGAGGCTGCGCAAACGGCCGGCTTTGGCCGCCGCTTCGAGATCGTCCACTGACTGGACGTCGAGCTCTTTGTAGAAAAGTCGAACCTTTTGCGGCCCGACGGTCTGGAGTTGCAAAAGGTCTAGCAGGCGTCTGGGAATCTTTTGAAGCTGCTCCTGGTGGTAAGTGCATTTCCCGGTTTCCACCAGCTCGGCTATCTTTTTGGCGAGGTCCTCGCCAACCCCGGGAATCTCTGTCAGTTTGCGCTTAGGGTCGCGAGCGATATCTTCCAGCCGATCGGGGTGGCTTTCGATGGAGCGTTTGGCTCGGTCGTAGGCGGCCGCCTTGAACGGCCATTTGGAATCTTCCTGGAGAATCCTCAAGAGGTTCGAGATCTCCTCAAAGACGGCGGCGATTTCTCTGTTTTCCATAGGCCCCTCGGCCGAGCTATTTATGTGCCGGCAGCTTGCGTCCGCGCGGATTCGTCTGGGCAAGCATTAGCGGTTCCGTTCCCACGCCTCGTGGAATTCGGAACCTGGAAAGGTCCTTACCAAATGGTAGTGCTGGCGCAAGTAGCGGCGTAGGGGTCCCAAATAGTCTTCTCCCTTGTTTCCAAGGCGCGAGGCGTCCAACCAGGAGGACCACACCACCCAGCGAACTTGGCGCTCCTGTAGCGCCTCCACCGCATTCTGAACTTGGTCGGGTCGCGTGAAGCCGCTGGGAGTCAGGAAGTACACCGCGGCTGGGTTGCGGAGCCCCAAGGGGAAATAGAGATCAACATCGTCCGCCTGATAGAAGAAATCTCCGGCCCGCGTTCGTTCGGCCAGCCATCGAAACTTGTCGTAGCGGTCCGGATCAAGAAAAACCGTGCGGCCCACGGGCGTTTCGAGGTAACCGTGCCAACTTGTTTGGGTCATGATGCTTTGCGCGACCAGCACGAGGACGCCGACAACCCAAAGCATTCTTGTAATCACCCTTGCGATGCCTGCCTCAGACCTAAAAAGCCAGATCAGCAATATCAGAGCTGGCATCGAGACAGAACAGAGTCGGAACCAGTTTGGTGCCGAGGCAATTCCCAGGAATAGGAAAAGACCGATGATATTGATCAACATCAGCCGGTCCCAGGGTTCACCTGGATGCGTCCGCCTATCACGCAGGTAGCGAACCAGGAAGAGCAGATAGACGAGAGGGATAAGACCGTGAATGAAGAGGAAAATGCCTAAGGCCGGCCACTCCAACCAACCCGAAAAACTGGGCGCTTCCGTCATGTAAACCGAGGGATTCTGCCAAAACCACTGCCCAAAGTATTTCAGCGGAAATACCACGACACACTCCAGCAGCCTCTTCAGCCCAACCCGAGAGATGAAGTAGGCCAATGATACGGATATCGTGGCGAAGAAAGTCGCGAAGAAGCACAATTCGGCGAGGAGGAGCCAGCGCCAGTCACGCTTTTGCGTCCGATCCTCCCAAATCAGAAAGACGCCGAAGCCCAGCGCTGCCACCGCTCCCCGGTTTTGAGTAAAGAACATGGCCAGACCGCAGAGTGCTCCGGCAAGGGCCAATCGCTTGAAATTCCTGCGCTCAATCACTGTTGCCACGGCGGCAAGCACAGCAAGCGTACTGTACCAGTGATGGTTCGCGTCGAGTTCGCCGACAAATCCCAGCGAGACAAAGAGAAGGCTGGGAAGCAGTGCGTTCGAGCCCATGACGACTTGCCGTGCGAGCAAGTGCCCCACGCCGGCCAAGCTTACTCCCAACAAAACCAGCATGACGTTCGGAATCCACAACCGCACACCGACCAATTTGAACAGCATCAGGTATACGAGCTGCGTCCCGGGAAATGTGAACTCGAAGAAGTCCCGATAGATCATCTCGCCTTCGAGCATCCGCCGGGCCTCCAGCAGAAAGATGGGGCTTGTATCTCCTTGGTAAATCGGTGACAGAGGAGGAATAAAGGAGTTAAGGTATAGGCCCACGAAGCACCCCACTAGGAGCAGCACAAGGGGCCGGTTGCGCACATAGCCGTTGGAAAGCCTCACTCTTGTCGGATTCTCTCCGGGAAATATCCCAATTGGCGATGCTGAGTAGGCGAATCCCAATATACCGGGAGGCCATGGACTTTTCAAGCCCCGGAAAACACGGTGCGCGGGCATCCCGAGGCACCCTGCAGGGGTAGTGACGCATTTTGATGTAGCGCCGCCCTTCAGGGCGGCACATGCCGGGCTAAAGCCCGACTCTACAAAACCAAAATGCGTCACTACCCATGCAGGGGTTCCCATCGACTCGGAGTGCAGGCGTGGTAAAATGCTGGTTGCGTCTCATGTTCCCGAATCGATTGGGCCTGCAAGGCAGGATTACCATCATTATCGCGGTAACCGTGGTGTTTGTGGCCGGCGTTTCTACGCTGATTGCCATGTGGCTGACGCGGGATGCCGTGGCCGAGGAGATTTACCTGAAGGCATTGGCTCTGGCCCGCTCGACCGCGCACCAGCTAGTCAACCGCGGGGCCACGCAAAACCCAGAGGAACTGCTGAGGGCTTTGCGCCAGATCGAGCGGGACCTGCCGGGAGTGAAACAATCCGATTTCTATTTGCATCGCGGGCCAGCTCACCTCCTTACCACGACCAAACCACAGGGGGAGCACCTGGAACTGGACAACCTGCCAGATGTGGAGAACTATTTTGAATTCGAGAGGATTGACGAAGATCAGATCAGCATCGAAACCCCGGATGGCAGGTTTTGGATCATCGGAACCACGATCCGGGACCAGGGCCAGCCGGTGGCGTGCTTGAACCTCGAAGTTTCAAAATCCCGCTTGAACATTGTGACGTGGGATTTGGTGCTGCGCAATTCCGTAGTGATGCTGGCCAGCTTGGCCGTGGTCATTCTGGTGATCCACCTTTTCCTGCTTCGCGCCGTCCGACGGCCGGTATTGGAAATGATTCGCGTGATGGAAGCGGCGGAAGGTGGCCAGCTCAATGTTCGGGCCGAAGCCGTGAGCGAAGATGAAATCGGTCAGCTGGCCAAGCACCTGAACCGGATGCTTGCCCGGATCGAGAATTTCCACACCGAACTGGGTCGAAAGGTTGAAGAAGCCACGGTGGAACTGGCCCGCCGCAACGAGGAGCTCGCCCGGATCAACCAGGAACTCTTCGAGACGCAGAGGACCCTGGCGCGCTCGGAGCGCCTGGCCGTCGCGGGGCAGTTGGCGGCGAGCTTGGCGCACGAGATCGGAACGCCGCTGAATTCCATCTCCGGCCACGTGCAACTTCTTGGCCGACGCTCCGCCGGTGATGAAGCGACCAGCCGACGGCTTCAAATCATTGAAAAACAGATTGACCAGATTGTGCGGACCGTAAAGCAACTGCTTTCCTGGACCCACACGCTCGAACTGCATGTCGAACCGGTTGATATCCGCCATGTCTTGGAAGAATCCCTCTTGCTCTCCTCGCCAGCCCTCAGGCTACGGAAAATCCGAGTGAAAAGTGAAATGTCGCCGGCTTGTCCGAAGATCTATGGTGATGCTGGATATCTCCAACAGGTTTTTCTCAATCTGATTAACAACAGCATGGATGCTATGCCGGGAGGAGGCGAATTGAGAGTTCGCCTGCGGCCGCCCGACGCCAACGATGGGGCGAAAATTGCTGTCGAAATCGAGGATACAGGACAGGGCATGACAGCGGAAACCCTCGCCCATATCTTCGAGCCGATGTTCACCACAAAGCGCATGGGAACAGGATCTGGGCTGGGGCTGGCGATCTGCGATCAGGTCATCCGCCGCCACGCGGGGTCGATTCACGCGGAAAGCGCGCCCGGCCGGGGCACCCAATTCAGGATCACGTTGCCCGTGGACTTCCGCGAGAAGGTGGAGGCCGCGGAAGGTCCGGTCTCGGCATTGAAGAGCGCCACCTGAAGCAATCGAGTTTGCCGCTTTCACGGCCAAGTGCGTCTTGAGAACTATGGGAACTCAGAGCTCTGTGAACATCATGGTAGTCGATGACGATCGCGAGACACGCGAATTGCTCCGTGAGGTTCTGGGCGAGGAGGGCTATAACGTCGTTACCGCAGCCAGCGGGGAGGAGGCGCTCGAGGCCGGAAAGCAGGAGTGTTTCGATGTGATCATCAGTGATATGAAGCTGGGTCCCAACCTGACAGGGTTGGATGTGCTGCGAACTTACAAGGCCCTTCAACCGGAGTCGGAAGTGATCGTGATCACCGCCTTCGGAACCATGGAGACGGCCATCGAATCCCTCAAGGCAGGGGCGTTCGATTATCTCTCGAAGCCTTTCAAAATCGACGAATTGCTGGTCCAGGTGGGCCGGGCATTGGAGAACCGGGAGCTGATACGAGAAAACCGCAGTCTGAAGCGACAACTAAGCACGCAGGTTCAACTCTCAAGCCTGGTGGGCCGCACCCCGGTCATGCTGGAAATCTACAAGAAGATCGCCATGGTTTCCGACTCTCGTTCGACGGTGCTGATTCAGGGAGAGAGCGGGACGGGCAAGGAACTTGTGGCCAAGGCAATTCATCACAATGGTCCGAGGGCGGACCAGCGTTTCTTCGCCATCAACTGCGGCGCGCTTACGGAGTCCTTGCTCGAGTCCGAACTTTTCGGCCACGTCCGAGGCTCCTTTACCGGGGCGATCGAGAACAAACGCGGTATCTTGGAAGAAGCGAGTGGGGGGACGGTTTTTCTGGACGAAGTTGCCGAGATGAGTCCCGGCCTCCAGGTGAAGCTCCTTCGCGCACTGGAGGAACAGGAGGTGCGGCGTGTCGGCAGTAACCAGCCGATCGCGATCGATGTGCGCATCATCGCAGCGAGTAACCGCATTCTGGGGGAACGCGTGGAGCAGAACAAGTTCCGCCAGGATCTCTACTACCGCCTGCGTGTTATCGAAATCGAACTCCCGCCCTTGCGGGACCGCACAGAAGATATTCCTCTCCTAGTTGAACACTTCCTGAAGAAGTTCGAACAAGAACGTGGCAGAGCCTTCTCCCTTTCGCCGCAGACGCTGTCGGCACTGCTCAGCTACAGCTGGCCGGGGAATGTGCGCGAACTGGAAAACGCGCTTGAGGCGGCGGTAGCCCTTAATCGTTCCGGGGTTTTGACGCCTGAGGATTTGCCCCCCAAAGTGGCTGGCGAACTGCGGACCGGCAATCGCCTGGAGAGTTTCTACGCCGACTTGCCTTCCCTTGACGAGCTGGAGAAGCGCTATCTGGCCCACGTTCTCAAGGTGACGGGTGAAAACAAGGCCAAGACAGCAGGCATCCTGGGCATCAATAGGAAGACGCTCTACCGGATGGCAGAGCGGTTCAAGCTCCACGGTTGACGGGCCGCAGAAAAAAGGCTCCACGGTCACCGTTTTTGGGGATATCATTGTAAGGGGCTTCTCGTTCGGGGCGCGCACGGTTCAGAATTGGAGAAACATTGCAACGACTATTGCGGAGAAGTGTCTCTGGCAGCAAGGTAATCCTCGGCATGCCCTCCGGGCCGAGTCTGGCAAACCCATGAAGTATTCCTACATCGCGAAGTCATTTCTTAAACACCTGGCCTCGGGGTTCAAGCTGCCTTACATGGCGATGTTCGAGACGACGCTGATGTGCAACATGTTCTGCGAGTATTGCATTTTCGGCGAGGAAGGCAAGTTCAACGACTTGCAGACGCGAGCGATCCGCGAAAGGATCTTCAAGCGCATCGACGAATTCTGCGAAATGGGCATTTTTGCTCTAAGTTTTTCCGGCGGCGAGCCGCTTCTGAACCCCAGCACCTGCGACTATATCGCCTATGCCGCCGACAAAGGCATGTGGACGTCCATGCCTACCAATGGTCTTCTGATTAAGAAATATGCGGACGGGGTGGCGCGACTCGACATGCTGGAAGTCTCCATCGACTCCCTGAACCCGCAGCGTTTTGCCAAGCGCCGCGGGGTGGATGGGCTGCCGCGAATCCTCGAGAACCTCAAGTTTGTTCTCCAAAAAAGAAAACCCTTTACCACACAAATCAATGCGGCGGTCAATATAGAGAATTTGGACGACTTGCCGGAACTGGCGGAGTTCTGCAAGCTAAGGGATTTGGTTCTGCATCCGGAGGCCGTGCACAACGTCATGAGGCAGGGAGAACTTTTGCCGGATTCGGAATTGCACGGCGCCCATCTTGACAAAGTGGAACAAGCCCTTCGTGAACTTCGCGCCCAGTACCCCGAAAACGTCAGGTTTTACACTCACTACTACGATTTCTATCGCAATGGGGGATTCGGAGCGAAATTTCCGTGCCGCCACCCTTCCAAGCTTGTTTCCATGAAACCGGACGGCTCCGTGCATCTCCCATGTGCTTTTGTTACACTCTTCGAGTCACAGGCGCCTTTGAAGGAGATTTTCTCCTCGGAGGCGGCGAGGAAGATTATCGCGCAGGAACAGACTCTTTGGGACTTCTGTAAGGGATGCAAAATCGGCTGTCCCTATGAAGTAAGTGCCTTCACTAACAGCCCCATGCTTGCCTTCGAATCGGGTCTGAACTTCCTTCGAATTGTCTGAACACGTAGATCGGCGTCCCATTTTGCCACAGGTTGGTGACGATCATGGGTGGTAGGCAGATAAAGTGTGGCAATTTGCCACACAGGTTGACTTGCTCGGCGTCGTCTCAACTGGCAAGATGAGGATTAAGTCATTACGTATCAAAGAGTTGAAATGACTTCCGAAATGGTTTGGGGATAGGAACTTAGCGTGCCTTAAAACAATCGGAAAGATCTGGGAGAGCATGTGGGCGCCTCAAAGATACTCATCGTCGACGACGATCTAGAGAGCCGCAACCTGCTGAGTGAAGTTCTGCAGGCTCACGGTTATCGCGTGCAAGCCGTCGGGGACGGTGTGGCAGCCCGAGAGGAACTGGGGCGTGACGGGGGATATCATGTCGTCATCGCCGATCTTCGGATGCCAAGAGAAACGGGCCTGGAGCTGCTGCGTAACCTCCGCGCGCAGAAATCCAGACAGGCTATTATTCTGATGTCTTCTTTCATCAGTGAAACGGAGCGCCAGTTGGCTTATGAATTAGGAGCCCAGGCGTTGCTCGAGAAGCCGTTTCGCCTTGCCGAGCTGCTCAGAGTAGTCGAGGAACTGGTTCATCAGAAACCCGTACCGATTTCGCCCTAGAAACACCACGGTGCCACGGCGGGCTCCGACATAGATCACGGGGAGCGGAAATGAACATTCAGGATAAGGTGATCGAAATCATCACCCGGGAACAACATTTGGAGGCTGGCATTGTCAAGCCCGAGTCGACGTTTGCCGAGCTGGGAATTGATTCGCTGGACGGTGTCAATATCCTGTTTGCACTGGAACAGGATTTCAAGATCGACATTCCGGACTCCATTGCGCAGAACATGAGGAGCGTCAGCCAGGTCGTAGACGCCCTGACTCGGGTGATCGAAGGCAAAGATGTTTCTGATCTGGTGGCCATGGCGAAGGGCGAGAATTCTACGCCGGCAGCCTGATTCCATTTCATAATGGTGCGTTCCGTGCGCAGAGTTGCTATAACGGGCTTGGGAGTGTTTGCCTCCACAGGCAAAGATGTAGAGAGTTTTTTCTCCAACCTGGTGAACGCGCGGTCGGGGATCCGCAGGATCGCACAATGGGACCCGTCGACTCTGAGCGTGCAGATTGCGGCAGAAGTTCCGGACTACAATCCCACTGACTACTTTCCTCTGAAGCGACTCGATTTGCTCGATCGCTTTTCGCAGTTTGGTCTGCTGGCAGCCCGCGAGGCAATGCAGTCGAGCGGCATCGAAATCGCCGAGGAGGAGAAGCCAAGGTTTGGGGTCGTGATGGGCTCGGGGATGGGGGGCGCGGGGACGTTCGACGACGGGTATTTCAATCTATACGCGAAACACGAAACCCGCCTCCACCCTTTTACCATTCCAAAGATCATGCATAATGCGGCTACCTCGCAGATTTGCATGGAGTACGGTGCGCAGGGGCCGGCACTGGCCATCGCCACCGCATGCTCCTCGGCGGGCCATGCCATCGGCGAGGCATTCCATCTCATCCGGTTTGGGATGGCAGACCTGATGCTGGCCGGGGGAAGCGACGCCCCGATTACTTACGGTATGCTCCGGTCGTGGGAATCAGTGCGGGTTTTAGCCATGGGAAATGGCGACCCCGGCCGCGCCTGCCGGCCATTCTCCGCCGACCGCGAGGGGATGGTGCTGGGCGAGGGCGCAGGCGTTCTGCTCCTGGAAGAGTGGGAGCACGCGCGAAAACGCGGCGCGAAGATCTACGCGGAAATCGCTGGCTACGGGATGTCATCCGACGCGAGCCATATCACCCAACCCTCCATCCGCGGCCCCGTCCGCGCGATTCGAATGGCCCTGGAGGAGGCCGAAGCCAAGCCTGAGGATGTGGGCTATATCAATGCCCACGGGACCGGAACTCGCCTGAACGATGCCACGGAAACCCAGGTGGTCAAGGAGGTGTTCGGGGACCACGCGCGCCGGCTCGCCATCAGTTCAACCAAATCGATGCATGGGCATGTCATGGGAGCGACGGGCGCTGTCGAACTTGCGGCGACCGTCATGGCTCTCCAGCGAGGGGTGATCCCTCCGACCGCGAATTACACACGGGCGGACCCCGAATGCGACCTGGACTATACTCCCAATCAGGCGCGCGAAACACGAGTTGATGTGGCAATCTCCAATTCGTTTGCTTTCGGGGGACTCAATGCAGTCCTTCTGGTGCGCCGGACAAACTGAGAATCAAACTTTCGGGATGATATCTAAGGATTCTTGAAGCGATCATGACGGGACGGAAACGAATTGCCATTTTGACACTCAGTGTGGGCTCGGGTCATGTCCGAGCTGCGGAGGTCATCCAGGCAGCGCTATTGGACGGCGCCGAAAACCTCGAAGTCCGGACCTTGGACGCCATTGAACTGGCACGGCCGTGGTTTCGCTGGGTTTATGTCGAAACCTACTGGTGGATGCTGCGCCACGCGCCGGGACTCTGGCGGCGTTTGTTTGAGCGCCGCCAGCAGAAGGCCCACCGCTCGACGGCTCCGCATTGGGTATTCCGCCGGGGTTGCGTGGAGGTATTCCGCCAGCTCCAGGGATTTGCACCCAACCTCGTGATCGCCACGGAGATCGGCGCGGCGGAGATCGCTGCCATGGGAAAGCGCGAGGGCTGGTTCAACGCGCCCATCTTGGCCGTCCAGACCGATTTCCAGACCGAACCGCCATGGGTCCAACGCGAGATTGACGTCTACGGTGTCGCGAGCGAGGAAGCGAAGAAGCAACTGATCGGCTGGGGTGTTTCACCGAACCGCATCGTGCTCTGTGGGATTCCGGTCGACCCGGCATTTGCGCTGGCTTTCGACAAAGACGAAGTTCGCCAAGCGCTGGGGCTGGCCCCGCACCGCCCCGTCGTCCTGGTGATGGGTGGAGGCATGGGGCCCGTGCCGCTGGATCAGGTCGTCATGAGCCTGGAGCGATGCCGGTTGCCGCTTCAAACCCTCGTGGTCAGCGGGCGCGATCGGGAAATGAAAGCGCGCCTGGAGAACCTGAGGGGCCGGGTCGCGCTCGATCTGCACATCTTCGGCTGGAGTGACAACATCCCGGAATTAATGACCGCGGCAGACCTGCTGATCAGCAAACCGGGCGGCGTAACGGTCGCGGAGTCCCTGGCCGTGGGAATTCCCTTGCTTCTCACGCATCCCATTCCGGGACCGGAAGAACGGCACGTGCGATTTCTGGAACATCAAGGCGTGGCGGTTTGGGCACATAATCTTGATGAGATCCCGCAGCTGACCCATCAGCTTCTGGTTAGTCCGGAAAGGCTAACGGAGATGACACGGCGCTGCCATGAAATGGCTCGGCCCGACGCCGCTCACGCTATAGCACAGGTGGCTCGTGCGTTGCTGGAAACGGCCACTTTCATCGATTTCCTTGCCGCTCCTCCTGCACGCTCCGGTGAGTCTGCGTATTTGATGTGATCTCCGCCCGGGAATCTCTGGCTTGGTGATGTTAGGGAGTGTCCGAAATCTCGTTGAGCGCGCGCTCTTGGGCAGGTCGGTCCCGGCACTGGTGCGCTGGGGGAAGTCGGTGCCGCGGTCAGTCATCCGAGGCATCCAGGCGGACGGCTTCCGATCGGTCGTCGCGTATGCCGCGCGCCACCAGAAGTTTTTCGCGCGGCGCTTGAAGGAAAAGGGGATTGACCCGGCGTGTGTGCGGTCCCCGCAAGATCTCGGTGACCTTTTCACGACCGCGGAAGATCTGCTCAGTTTGCCGGCGGAAGACTTCCTTTGCCGGGAACCCGCAGCAGTCTTCGAGACGACGGGGACTTCCGGAGCGCCCAAGCGGGTCTATTTTGGCTACGACGAGTTGGAGTTTGTCGGGCGCTACCAGGCTGCGGCATTCTACGAGAACGGAGTGCGACCTGGTGACCGTGTGGTCTGTACGTTCGACGCGGGATACTGGATCAGTAGCTGGGTCACCTTCCTGGGATGTCAGCAGTTGGGAGTGTTTTGCTCCGCCATTGGAAAGCCTCATCCCCGAGAGGTCTATTCGCGCCTCGCGCTGTATGGGTATAACGTCATTGTCGCAGACCCCACGTGGCTGGTGAGTCTGAGCGAGATCGGGGAGAGAGAAGGGACTTTCCCGGTAAAGCTGATTTTCGCCGCCGGCGACCGCATGACGGACATCTATCGTGAATACGTTCAGGACATTTGGAAAGCTCCCGTGATTCTTGGGTACGGGTCTACCGAGATGGGTGGCGGGCTAGGGATGGAGTGCCAGAGACGCGACGGCATTCACATCGACGAGTACAACTTCCTGGTTGAGATCCTCAATCCCGACGCGGAGGGGTACGGCGAAATCGTCGTCACAACGCTTTCCCGGCGGACCATGCCGCTCATTCGTTACCGTGTGCGGGATGTCACTCGCCTGGTCGAGGAACCGTGCCCGTGCGGCGCCACCCTCCGTCGCATCGCGAAGATCAAAGGGCGCCGGGACGAAATGGTTGTGATGGGCGCGGGGAACATGTACCCGGAGATTTTCGAAAACGTGCTCCACGATGTGGGGGGAGTCTCGGACAACTGGCAGGTATTGATCCGCCAGGAGGGAACTCACGATATCATGGAGTTTTGCCTGGAACTTAGCGACGGCATCAGTGCGCCGGATGTGCAGGCCAGCATTCAAAACAGCCTGAAGTCTAAATACCCTGACGTTTGGGCGAATCATATGTGCGGAATGTACCGATTGGCGTTCCGATTTCTCCCTCGCGGGAGTCTCGGGCAGGGACGTAAGCCGCGGCGCCTCGTGGATGAGCGCAGCACATAGGCGCACACGGTTGACAATGCCCGCACGGCAGCGGGCGAAAGGGCTCTGCTTGTCAACAAAACCTCGATCAAGAGTCAGCCGCGAGACCGCTGCTTCAGCTCGCCCTATCATCTTCTCGGATTTTGACGGGACGATCACGCAGCTTGACGTGACTGACCAGATCCTGGCCCAGCTTGCTCACCCTTCGTGGCGGGAAATCGAGCAAGAGTGGGCCTGCGGTTCAATTGGCTCGCGGGAATGCCTGGAGCGTCAGTTGGCCCTGGTCGATGCCTCGGCGGAGGAGTTGAACGCTCTGATTGACACGATCCCTGTCGATACGCACTTCACGAACTTTTTGCGCCTTGTGGAAGGAAAGGATCTGCCTTTTTATGTGGTCAGTGACGGATTCGACTATGTGATCCGTCGTGTCCTGAAACGGGCGGGCGTGAATGGGCAACTCCGGAATGGGACTCACCTTTTTGCCAGCGCCCTGCGGGTTGAAGGCCGGCGTCTCCAGCTGTCATTTCCGCACGCCGCACCGCCTTGCGAGCACGGTTGCGCGACCTGCAAGGTGGAGGTCATCCGCCGCCTGTCTGGCGGCCGCCGGCCGATCGTTTTCATCGGGGACGGCCTTTCGGACCGCTTTGCCGTGGAGGTTGCCGACCTGGTGTTCGCCAAGCACCAGTTGCTTGCGTACTGCCGGGAAAAGGGTATCGAGTGTCTTCCGTTTGAAACTTTCGCAGAAATCGAAGCAGCCTTGAAGCGACTGCTCGGCTCAGGACCGACCGTGTAAGCAACCGCCGAGGGCGGAAGTTAGAAGCTGGAAACTCCGGCACGATTGTTCTACAGCTCTTCGATTCTGGCCTGACCCGGGAGGCCAAGCTTTTGGCGATTTCCAATACAACGACGAAGACCGCAGAACTGCTCGCCCTGGAACACAAGTACTGTTCCTTCGGCGACACGGTTCATTACCTTGATCCCCCCAAAGTCTTTGTGAATTGCGAAGGAAGCTACCTTTACGACGAGCAGGGTGTCCCTTACCTCGACCTGCAGATGTGGTATTCCGCCGCGAGCTTCGGCTACAAGAACCCGCGGTTGAACGAGGCTTTGAAACGACAGCTTGACCGCCTGCCGCAATTGGCTTGCCAGTACTTGCACGCCGAAAAAGTGGAAGTCGCCGCGCGCATCGCGCAGTACTGTGAGAAGCGCTTCGGCGTGAAGGGACGCGTCCACTTCAATGTGGGCGGTTCGCAGGCCATCGAGGACTCCATCAAGATCGTGCGAAATTACACGGGCAAGAACCTGATGTTTGCCTTCATGGGCGGCTATCACGGGCGGACGCTGGGCGCTTCCGCCATCACCTCCAGCTACCGTTATCGTCGTCGCTACGGGCACTTCGGCGACCGCGCGCAATTCATTTTCTTTCCCTACTGCTTCCGGTGCATGTACGGGTTGAAGCGCGAGACCTGCGACATCTACTGCCAGGATCAATTCGCAAAACTCTTTCAGAGCGAATACCACTCCGTTTGGGACTCCAAGGCCCAGTCTTCTGAATACGGCGCTTTCTACATCGAGCCGGTGCAGGGTACGGGCGGCTATGTGATTCCTCCCAAGGAATATTTCGTCCGCCTGAAGGAAACCTGCAACAAGCACAAGATTCTTATTGTCGATGACGAAATTCAGATGGGTTTCTATCGCACCGGCAAGTTTTGGGCGATCGAGCACCTTGGGATCACGCCGGACATCATCGTTTTTGGCAAGGCGCTAACCAACGGGCTGAATCCCCTCTCCGGCATCTGGGCGCGCGAAGAATTGATCACGCCGGAAGTCTTCCCGCCGGGATCGACGCATTCGACGTTTTCCTCCAACACCCTGGGAACGGCGGTGGCGCTTGAGACTCTCAAGATGCTGGAAGAAGAAGACCACGAAAGGCTGGTCAATGCGAAGGGCGCCTATTTCCTCGCCGGACTACGCGAACTCCAGCGCCGGCACCGCGAGGTGATCGGCAATGTTGATGGGCTGGGGCTGGCGCTGCGCATCGAAGTGTGCAAGGAAGATGGAATCACTCCCGACCGCGACCTGACGGATCGGATTTTCGCAGAGGGGTTGAAGGGAAACCTTGAACACCACGGACGGAAATACGGACTCGTCCTCGACGTGGGTGGCTACTACAAGAACGTCTTTACTCTCGCCCCTTCCTTCACCATCACCAGCGAGGAAATGGACCTGGCGCTGGAGTTGCTCGAACAGCTCTTTCGCCGATGCCGCGCGTAGTAGTGGAGATGTCTCACGGCCGCGCCGGGTCTGCACGCAGAATCCCTGACCCAATTGAAGTTCTCTCGGTAATCGTCACGCGGTGCGCGAAATCGCGCGGTCCAGATACGACTGAACGTACCGTTGGAAGGCATGCTCGAGTGCGACCGAAATCTGCCCGGGGGCTTGGAATTTCCAGTCGGGGCTGATGAAGTCGACAGCCGCAACTTCTCGCGTCGTAGAACTGATAAAGACTTCCTCCGAGGTGGCGAGATCCTGGGGGGTCAATTCCTGCTCGCGCAGTTCGATACCCGTGCTGGGAGCAATCTCAAAGAGGATTTCGCGCGTAATTCCCGCCAGGCATCCTGAGGAGAGAGGCGGAGTGAGAACTCTCGCAGCGCGGACCAGAAAGATGTTTGCCGAAGTGCACTCGGCAAGCTGGCCCTTTTCATTCAACTGCAGCGCGTCGTCAAACCCTTTCTCATGGGCCCTCTCGAGGACGGCGGCATGGGGCACCCAGGACAACATCTTGGCGCCGGCATAGCTCCCCCCAGAGAATATCCCGTCGGGCTGAATCTCGAGCCGTTGAGTGGATGGCCAGGAGACCAGTTCGCGGGTAAAGATCAGAAGGTCTGTCGGTGGGAGGCCGTCGGCCTGCGCCCACAGACCGCCGCCGTTCTTGATAAACGAGACACGGGCCATGCCTTCCGGGCGATGGTTGGCGATCGCCAGTTCCGCTACTGCCTGTCGGACCTGGTTCTGGTCGAACGGGAAAGGGATTTCGAGACGATCCGCGTCGCGCGCCATGCGGGCCCAGTGACGCTCGAAGGCAAACGGAACCCCACGATAAATCCGGAGGGTTGTGAAGACTCCCCAACCCATGAGTAATCCGACTTGTCCGGGAGAGAGATGCACTTCGCTGAGCGGAAGAATGTGCCCGTTGTGATAAACCCGTGAATCCATAGTCACCAGCTAGCGTTGCAGAGTGTGGGTTTCGAGCGTGCGGACTTCGTCCTTCGCGCCGGGCCCCAATGCTTCCAGCAGGGGCCGAGCCTTGAGCAACATCTCTTCGAACTCCGCGTGGGGATCAGAATCATACACGATCCCACCCCCAACGTTGAAGACTGCGACGTCATCGCGAATCAACATGGTCCGAATCGCGACGTTGAAGTCCATCTCAAAATCGTCGGTCCCCGGAACACCGCGGATAATGCCAATGGCTCCCATCGAGATTCCGCGCGGGCGGCCTTCAATTCCAGCCAGGATTTCCATTGCGCGGATTTTGGGGGCGCCGGTGATTGAGCCGCACGGAAAGAGCGCCCGGAGGATATCCAGCAGGCCGACTTCCGCTCGCAACGTTCCTTCCACGTGTGACACAAGGTGAAAAAGCTGGGGCAGGGGGTCGATATCCCACAGCCGTGCGTGAATGCTTTCGTAGGTACAAATCCGCCCCAGGTCGTTTCGCAGGAGATCTACGATCATGAGGTTTTCAGCGCGGTCTTTGTCGCTGGCGAGCAGTTGTCCGGCCAGCAGCGCATCTCGGGCCGGCTCATCACTGCGAGCAATCGTTCCCTTGATGGGGCTGGTGAGAATCCGGCCACCGGAGACGCGAAAAAACCGTTCCGGAGAGTTGCTGATCACTGTTCCGTGTGGAGCTTTGAGAAAGGCGCGAAACGAGGCGCCTCCGGGCGCCAAGCGCTCATAGACGGCCTCAGGGGATTGGCCGTCAAGCTGGACGGAAATCTGCTCCGTCAAGTTAGCTTGATAGATATCTCCCGCGACGATGTACTGGCGGATCCTCTCCACGTTCGTGGAGAAGCGCAATTCGTCGAGTCCGGAGCGAGCATCTGTGAGCCCGCCACGCGAGGTCTGAAACGTGTCTGATGTTCGACGGGGCGAGGTTTTGACGAGCGGGTAGTAGGCAAATGAAAAATCCGGTATGGACGGGTCCGGATACATTGGCAACCGTTCAAAACACCGTGCCAATTCGTAGGAGAAGAAACCGAGGGCCGCGCCACTGGGGAATTGTTCGGCGTGCCTCGCCAGCCAGACCGGCAGTTCCTCGAGGGCATCGCCGCTTCCTTCGAGCACGCTGGCCGGATCAACGGCGGTCCATGTGAGTTTGTCGTCGTCACCCAGCCACTTGCCTTCCAGAACGGCTGGCCGCGCGTTCGCAGGGCTGCCGAGGGCTTCTTCGAGATGCGCGTCCAGCATTCTTTCAATATACCACTTCGCTGGAGGTGTTGAAGGTCCGAACGGCGGGAGAAAAATGTCTGATGTCGCTCAGAGCTAGCATCCTTATATCGAAGGGAAAGCCGAGGTTTTACACCCCATCGCTGGTCGGCAAGCGAGGCATGAAAATCATGATATTCGCCCGCAGTGAAGCTCGGGCGAGGCTCCGCCTACCACGCTACGCGAACGGTGAGCGAGTGGTGAAGGCGTATATGGAGGCGAGTCTCGGGAGGAAGGTGCACCTCATTCCCTCGAGGCCAGAGGAAAGCGTAACCGAGCATCGCGCCTCCGCCAAGTGGAAGAGTCGTACCCAGCGCCGCAACGCCGGCAAGCTGCGACTGTAATGTCGCCAACCCACCTAGGCCGATTAATCCTCCCGTCACCCCTTTCCAGGAAAAGCTTTTCTTGCCTTTTAAATGGCCTTCCGAATCGACACGCGTTTTCAGCAGACCGGAATCGTCCAGTGCGGACAGGCCAGCGAAGATCGGTTGGTCCTGCCCATCCGGCAATGTAATCCGATCGAAGCGCAACGCCAGTTCTCCGGGCCGGCGCATGCGCCCCGCGGTACGGACGCGAGTGATTCGTCCTTCAATCAGACTCCCGGTGGGAAGAGCGACTCGACCATCAATCAACACCGGCTGAAGAAGCCGGGCAGTGATCGGGTCACCGACATGACTGACTTGGGTGTGAATGCCGGAAAGCAACAGCACTGCCGCTTCAGTCTGAGCGGGAATGGTAAGAGTTGCCTGGGAGGATGCCTGCGCGGTGTCAGTTTTGGACGGCCCTGTCCGGTGGATCAGAACATGATCCGGCGGCGCGTCGGCCGTGGAGGCCACTGGAGCGAGCACGGCTGCTGCCAGGGCGACGATTACAACGTTCACCATTTTCTCCTCCTTTTAGATAGGCCGCCTGATTCCCAAAACGAGCGGTGCTTCGCCTGCCTGTACTTTTCGCTAGCGTGCAATCCCAGAGATACTTCATTCACCGAGCCCGAAAGATGACAGAATTCTCTCGCTTTATTTCGCAGAAATCAAGGCTTCTCGCAATTCGCCAAGCCAAAGCGTCCAGAGGGTCAGCGCCCGGCCTCTTCACTTGGTACGAAACAAAATGGCCCAATCCGCCGGTTGGCGGGTTGGGCCAGGATAAGGCTGGAGCGGTTGTAGTTACCCGACCTTGGTGACCTTGTCGGCCTGAGGTCCCTTTTGGCCCTGGACGACCTCAAACTCGACAGTGTCGCCCTCTTGCAGGGTCTTGAAGCCTTCACCTTGAATGGCCGAGTAATGAACGAAGACATCAGCTCCGCCATCCTGGCCGATGAAGCCGTAACCCTTGGCGTTATTGAACCACTTGACTTTCCCTTGAAGTCTTGCCACTTGCGTTCCTCCTTGATCGGCTTTGATGGTGCCAGCGCACCGGGTCTCTAGCAAAAGAAAAAGCCGAGAATCCTGTCGGACCCCCGGCCTCCTTCCCTCGTACGCTTTCCCGATGCGAACACCGTGCAAACTCCCGCCAAGATAAATATATGAGGGAACTTGCCTTGTCAAGGAAATATTAGTACCGCGGATGGGGATGTTGGTGCGGGTCGAATCTACTCTTTATTAAACAACAAAAGCCAGGAAAGACCGGCGATCGTTTTCGCGTCCTTGATTTGTTTCCTGCGAAGCATCTTGCGAAGATGCGCCAATGTGAAGAGCCCCAGGTGGAGACGCTCGTCGGCTTCCGGCCTGGCCTCGCCGTGTGTAAGGCCGGTTGCTTCAACCAGGTGGAGCCTTTCGTTGAGGAAACCCGGGCTGGCGAAAAAATCAAAGAGGGGCTTCACCGTGCGCGCGCGATAGCCGGTTTCTTCGATCAATTCGCGGCGTGCGGCCATGCGTGGGGTCTCACCGCGCTCGATTCCCCCTGCTACCAATTCCCACAACGAACGTCCTGTCGCGTATCGGAATTGGCGCACCAGAATCACGCGCCCGTCGGGGAGGATGGGCATAACAACGACCGAACCTTGATGGCACACAACCTCGCGCACGGCGATCACACCACCCGGCTCAACCACGCGGTCAACGCGGAGTTTGACTACTTTCCCGGCGTAGATGGTCTTGCTGTGCAGAATGCGGACGTGCGCAGCCACGGGGATTCACCCTTCGCGATGGAATCATCCTGCCCTCACGAGCGGGGGCAGGATATCAAAAGCCACTACACAGAGATCCGATGCGGCTCACGACGGCGGACGGCCACGGGCAAGGTTTCTGCGGATCAGTCTGAGAGGTCGATCTTCTCGATCAAAGCCTTGGCATCTTTCCCGGCTTCCACGGGTTTTAAGGCATCGCGATAGTGCGTGACTTTGTCCTTGAGCTTTGTATAACCGTCGCGCTTCGCCTTGTAGGTGCTGGCTTGCTCTTTGGGAGTTGCGGGGTCTTGCGCGGCTTTGTCGAAGCAATCGACGGCCCCGCCCACAATACCCACAGAAAGGGTCAGCTTCGTCAGGCAACTCTTCCGATGGTAGGCCTTATCGAAATTTTCCAGGCTTTCCGTCTTGACCGTTGCGGCCAGCTCGGTAATGCTCTTTTTGTAGTCGGTCACCATCGCTTCGTCGTCCTGGCATGCTTGTGCCCGGAGTGACTGCTGGGCAAGCAGACCCAAACTGACTGTCCCCATCATGAGGACGAGCCGCGTTCGCCTTGTCATGGCACCACCTCGCGGGGATCCTGATGCAGTACAGGGACGCACCCGGTGGGACTTCGCCCGCCCTCACCGCAGCGTCTCGAGTGGTGCAATACTATCATAAGGCGCCAGGGCTGTCGTTCAAGCTTTGCGTTCAAGCGAACGGCGGGGGCTGCTATACTGTTGACCATCAGTTGGAGCAGGAGGCGGAAGAATCTTGGGGAGTAAAATGGAATGAAGATTGCCGCACTGATTGTTGACGACGAGCAACCGGCCCGCGACGAGCTGGCTTTTCTGCTCAAGGGCTTTCCCGACGTGGACGTCGTGGGCCAGGGAAAGAACGGGGTCGAAGCCGTAAACCTGATCCGGGAGCTCAATCCCCAAGTTGTTTTTCTGGATGTCCAGATGCCCGGACTGGACGGTTTCGAAGTCATCAAGAAACTCCTGGAAAAGAAAGCCAAGCTGCCGTTTTTCGTCTTTGCCACGGCGTACGACCACTATGCAGTCCAGGCATTTGAAGTCAACGCCATCGACTACCTGCTGAAACCCGTCGCCCGCCCGCGTCTCGAGAAGGCGTTAGCCAAAGTCCGCCGCGGCCTCGAGAATGTTGAACCGACCCACCAGAAGCTGGAGCGCCTCGTGCAGTTGGTCGAGGAGCGCCCTCTCCCGCAAAAATCCAAGTTGTTGGTGAAGAGCGGTGGACGGCTCGTTCTGGTGAATTCCGACGACGTCATCTATGCAAGTATCGAGGATGGCGTCATTACCATCGTGACGCGAGATCTAGAAGGGCACTCCAATTTTCGAACGGTGGAAGAGTTGCAGGGCAATCTCGATCCTAACACCTTCTGGCGGGTGCACCGGTCCTATCTCATTAACATCAATCGCATTCGGGAAGTGGTCCCCTGGTTCAAGAGTTCGTATCAGCTCAAAATGGATGACCGCAAGCAGACCGAAATCCCCGTCAGCCGCGCGCAGACCCGCAGGCTGAGAGAACTTCTGAATCTCTGAGGCCAAACAGAGACTTCTCGAAGCGGTTCCTTGTTTTGAGGCTTCCGATTACAGATCAGGAGAGGCGAAGAGTCGAAGGGCTTCG
>Ga0315281_10002238_pt1 | contig 28725 bp, 24 predicted proteins | sample YL17G07_0_MG_FD_204540 | JGI IMG/M metagenome (GOLD analysis project Ga0315281, IMG submission 204540) | Sediment microbial communities from Yellowstone Lake, YNP, Wyoming, USA - YL17G07_0 | ecosystem: Environmental > Aquatic > Freshwater > Lake > Sediment | place: USA: Wyoming | collected...
CGGCTGGTGGCGCCGCCAACAATGGGCAGGGCGCGGCCAGCGCCTTCGTGCATGTCGGCGGTGATGTCGGCGACAGCCACGCCTGGCGTAGCGGACTCTCGTTTCTGCGCGCGCAGGCGCTGGGTCGGGAGTCCGGGGCCATCGATACCGCACCGGATGCGTTCAGCGGTGACAGCAAGGTCGTGATCGCCGATTTCGTATGGAAGTGGTCGCCGCACGGCAATGCAACGCAGACCAATCTAAAATTTCAGGCCGAGTATTTATGGCGTAATGAAGACGGTCAATTCACCGCCGACGTGAACGGAATCCTCGGCCCGGCGGTGAGCGACGCGTACCGGGCCACGCAATCCGGTTGGTATGTGCAGACGGTTTATCAATTTATGCCGCAATGGCGCGCCGGGCTGCGCTACGATCAGTTGCGCACGGGCGATATTCAGGCCGGCGCCAACGCCGCGCTGTTCGACACCGGCGGCCACACGCCGCGGCGCGCGAGCGTCATGCTCGACTGGTCGCGCAGCGAGTTCAGCCGTGTGCGTCTGCAACTGAGCCGCGACCGTTCGCAGCCGGATGCCGACAGTCAGGTGTTCGTGCAATACATCATGAGTCTGGGCGCGCATGGCGCGCATGCTTTCTAAGCGGTGCTCTGAACGAATTGTCATTTCGGGCGGAGCGAGAAATCCAGCATCGTGACAGTCGGCGCATCTCCCTGATTTCTCCCTTCGGTCGAAATGACAGCAATAACTTGATTCTTCCAGGAGACCCATCATGCACAGATTCATAATTCTTTTTTTGCTCGGTATGCTGCCGATCGCACCACTGCAGGCCGCGCTCAAGGTATTCACCTGCGAGCCGGAATGGGCGGCACTGGTGCAGGAGCTGGGTGGCGCACAGGTCACCACTGCGAGCGCCACCACGGCGCTGCAGGATCCGCATCACATCGAAGCGCGTCCCAGTCTGATCGCCAAGACCCGCCAGGCGGATTTGCTGGTGTGCACCGGCGCCGGCCTTGAGGCCGGCTGGCTGCCACCGCTGTTGCGTACCGCCGGCAATGCCAGGGTGCAACCTGGCCAGCCCGGCTACTTCGAAGCCGCGAGCACCGTGCCGTTGCTGGAAGTGCAGACGCGCGCCGACCGTGCCGAAGGCGATGTGCATCCGGAAGGCAATCCGCATCTGCATCTGGATGCGCGCAATATCGCGCGCGTCGCCGGGCAACTGGCCGCGCGCCTCAGGCAACTCGATCCAGCCAATGCGGCGCACTACAGCACACGCTACGCGGACTTCACGCGCCGCTGGCAGATGGCCTTGGCGCGCTGGGAGCGAGAGGCGGCGCCGCTCAAGGGCATGCCGGTGGTCTATCACCATCGCAGCTGGATGTATCTCGCCCACTGGCTGGGACTGAAAGAGGTCAACGTGCTCGAACCCAAGCCCGGTTTGCCGCCGACCGCGGCACACCTGACGCAACTGCTCACGCAGCTCAAGGCGCAACCGGCGCGCGCGATTGTGCGTTCGGCCTATGAAGACGGACGCGCCGACGCATGGCTGTCCGAGCGCGCGCGCATTCCGGCGTTGGTTCTGCCTTATACCGTGGGCGCCGAGGGCGCGGATGATCTCTTCAAACTATTCGATATCACCATTGCACGGCTCAAGGAGGCGGCGCGATGAATCTGGCCCTGGAACTGAATGTGCTGCTGCCGGCGCTGCTTGCCGGGCTGCTGGTGCTCGCCACGCACGTGCCGCTCGGGCAGGAAGTGCTGAAGCGCGGCATTGTGTTCATCGATCTGGCCATCGCCCAGGTCGCGGTGCTGGGCGTGATCGCCGCCGAAGTGCTCGGCTTCGAGGCGCATGGCTGGGCGGTGCAGGCCATTGCCGCCGCCGCCGCGCTCGCCGGCGCCGCGCTGCTGTCGTACGCCGAGCGGCGTTTCGCCGCCCAAGAGGAGGCGCTGATCGGAGTGTTGTTCGTGCTGGCCGCCAGCCTGGCGCTGTTGCTGCTGCACAGTCATCCGCACGGCGCCGAACATCTCAAGGATGTGCTCGAAGGCCAGATTCTCTGGACCGAAATAAAAACCCTGCCGCCGGTCGCGTTGCTCTATGCCGTCGTGCTCGCGCTCTGGTTCGGCGCGCGCCAGCGCTTCGGGCGCGCCGGTTTTTATTTTCTGTTCGCGCTCACCGTTACCGCCTCGGTGCAGCTGGTCGGCGTGTATCTGGTGTTCGCCAGTCTCATCATCCCGGCGCTGGCCGCGCCGCGCCTGCCGTTCGCCTACGCACTGGGGGCACTGGCGTACGTGCTCGGCCTGATACTGTCGCTCACCGTCGACCTGCCGGCCGCGCCGGTGATTGTCTGCACGCTGGCGCTGTTCGGTGCCGCGGTCTGGCGGTTTGCGCCATCGGTCCGGCGTTGAGTGATCTGCGTTGCGTGCGCTGGCACAGTCACCGCACAGAGTGCTATTTTGCATACGGCCTGCCGTGTTGGCGGCTGGTATTCCCAAGCAGGGCGGCTACGTGAAAACGGGCATAAGCAATAGGCCCCTCCCGCTTGCGGTAGAGGGGGCGAGAGAGGGACTGAAACAGTTTCACGGGGCATGGCTGAAGCCCTGCGTGCCGGCGAGTGTCTGTGCATGCAAGTGGCGGCATACGTTTAATGCGAAATGGAATTTTGTAACCGATAATGATGGAATGAAATGGTTTCACGGATAGAACCACATCAAGCCGCATGATCCATCGCCGCAACAAAGACAAGAAAAAACAAAAGACTGTTTCACAGAAACAGGCGGCGTCGGCCGACCATTTCGACTCGATGGTGAGTAGCATCGAGAGTTTCGTGACTGAAGAAATCGAGTTAACCGGCCGCGCGGCATCATCATCGCAACCACAGCACAAAACGCCGTCGCGCCGGTGGCCAATCGTCCGCATGGCGGCCGGCGTTACCAGTCTGCTGCTGCTGGCGGTGCTGGCGGCGTTGGCCACGCGCAGCGTCTGGCCGACCGATGAGACCCGCTGGCTGGCGATCGCCTGGGAAATGTGGACGCATGGTGAGTGGCTGGTGGCGCGTTTGAATGGCGCGCCCTCCGGCACGCCACCGCTATTCTTTTGGGTCGTGCATCTCGGCTGGAAAATTTTCGGCGTGGTCGAGTGGTGGGCACGGCTGGTGCCGGCGCTGTTCATGTTCGGCAGCCTGTTGCTGGCCGCGCGCATGGCGCGTTTTCTGTGGCCCGTGGCGGGCCTGCACGCGCGCTATACACCGATCGCGTTGCTCGGCGGTTTCTACTGGGTGTGGTCCGCTACTTTGCTCAGCGCCGATATGCTCACGGTGTTCTTCACGCTGGCGGCGCTGACCGCGGTGTTGTGGATGTGGCGCACGCGCGATCTGCGCGTATGGCCGCTGCTCGGGCTTGCGTTCGGTCTTGGACTGCTCGCTTCCGGCAGTCTGGTATTTTTGTATGTCCTGCCCGTGGCCTTGCTCGCGCCGCTGTGGGCGCGCGGCACGCTGACCATGCCGTGGAAATACTGGTATGCCGATATTTTCAAGGCCGTGTTCGTGGGCCTCGCCATCTATGCCGCGTGGGCGGTGCCGGCATCGAAAATCATGGGCGTGGCCAGCGCGCTCTCGCCGCTGCGCTCGCCGTTGACGGCGCACACGCTCGATCTGTTCGCCGGTGCGCATCCGTGGTGGTGGTATCTGTTTCTGTTGCCGTGGCTCGCGTTTCCGTGGGCGTTGTGGCCGTTGCCGTGGTTGCGCTTGTGGCACATCCGGCACGAGTCGATCAACAACGGCCTGGCGTTTTGCATGGTCTGGGCGGTGTCGGTGATTACGCTGTTCTCATTTTTCGAGGTGAAGCAGCCGCAGTTTCTGCTGCCGCTGGTGCCGTCATTTTTCCTGGTTGCCGCCTGGCTGTTACTGGACGAAGAACACACGATGCACGATCACAGCCGGTTAAACTCCACCATGATCTTTCCGCTCATCCTGCTCGGTGGTCTGCTCGCCGTGCTGCCGGGTCTGCCGCGCGTGCCGGTTCTGCCGGAGTTGCTGTGGCAGTTGTCGCCGTTCGTGGGGGTTGGCATCATCGGCGCCGGTGTCGCGGTCGGCTGGTTACCGCTGCCGGCCATCGAGGCGCGCATCGTCAACATGGCAGTCACGGTGGTGGTGCTCACGACGCTGGCGCTGCTCGCCAGCGGCTGGCAGTTCAATGCCCATTACGAGCTGAACGGTGCGGCACAGGTATTGGCCAGGGCCCAGCAGCAGGGCGTGGCCGTCGCGCACGTCGGCGAATATCGCGGGCAGTATCATTTCGTCGGGCGTCTGACCCAGCCGCTTGATATTGTTTCCCCGCAACAACTGGAATTGTGGGCCGCCGGACACCCGGATGGACTGGTCGTCACTTACCAGAATTCCTGGCAGCCGCGCGCGGTGTCCGGCACGGCGCCGCTCTACGAGCAGCCGTATGGCGACACGCAGTTGCGCATCTGGCCGGCGGCGGTTTTGAAGGGCGGTTAGCGTTCTCCGATTCCTATATAATGCGTGGCGTTAATCCGTCTGGCGCGCCAATGTCTCCCAAGCCCTTACGTCTCAAGAAACACGAAGACCGCCGCCTGCACACTGGCCACAGCTGGGTGTTCAGCAACGAGGTGGACATCAAGATCACGCCGCTCGATGCCTTCGAGCCGGGCGAGCCCTGCGTGATTGAAGAGGCCTCGGGCCGCGCGATCGGCAGCGGCTATGTGAATCCGGCCACGCTCATCAGCGCGCGTCTGGTAAGCCGCGACCCGGCGATGTTGCTCGATCAGTCACTCATCACCCATCGCCTCAACGTCGCGCTGAGTCTGCGCGAACGCCTGTTCGACAAACCGTATTATCGTCTGGTGTTCGGCGACAGCGATGGCCTGCCGGGCCTGGTGGTGGATCGCTTCGCCGAGGTGCTGGTGGTTCAAATTACCACCGCCGGTATGGAACGCCTGAAAGCCGAAGTGCTCGCGGCGCTCGACAAGGTTGTAAAGCCGCGCGCCATGCTGCTGCGCAACGATTCCTCGATGCGCGCCATGGAGAACCTGCCGAGCTATATCGAAACCGCGCGCGGCGAAATACCGGAGTGGCTGGCGCTGGAGGAGAACGGCCTGCGCTTCGAGGCGCCGCTCGCGCGCGGCCAGAAGACCGGCTGGTTTTACGATCACCGCATGAATCGCGCGCGCCTTGCGCACTACGTGAAAGGCAAGCGCGTGCTGGACCTGTTCAGTTATCTCGGCGCCTGGGGTGTGCACGCCGCGGCCGCCGGTGCCGAATCGGTGCTGTGCGTGGACAGCTCGGCACTCGCGCTCGAAGGCGTGGCGCGCAACGCGCGTCTCAACAACGTCGAAGCGACGTTGCAGAGCCGCCAGGCCGATGTCTTCGATTTCCTCAAAGAGCTGCGCGCCGCGCGCGAGCACTACGACGTCGTGATCCTCGACCCGCCGGCGCTCATCAAGCGCCGCAAGGATATCAAGGAAGGTACCGGGGCTTATCAGCGCCTCAACCAGATGGCCATGCAGGTTTTAGCGAAGGACGGTATTCTCGTGTCCAGCTCGTGCTCCTATCATCTGGAGCGCGACACGCTGCGCGAGCTGTTGCTCAAGAATAGCCGCCACCTCGACCGTTTTATGCAGATCGTCGAGGAAGGCCATCAGGGACCAGACCATCCCATGCACCCGGCGATCCCCGAGACCGCTTATCTCAAGACGTTCTTCGTGCGGGTGCTGCCGAATTGATCACCAACATCTGCCGCAAAGGACGCAAAGAAAATTCAGGTATGACGAAGGCAGGCGGTGTTGTTCGCAATCAGTCTTCTTCGCGTCCTTTGCGCCTTTGCGGCAGGTTTTGTTGTTATCGTTATTAACGAGGAGTTCACCGATGCTAGCCCCCGATATCGACCCCGTCGCCATTGCCTTCGGCCCGATCAAGGTTCACTGGTACGGGCTGATGTACGTGCTCGGTCTGCTCGTGCTCTGGTTCTTCGCGTCGCGACGCGCCAGGCAGGCGGATTCCGGCTGGACCGCGGAACAGGTCAGCGACTTCGTTTTCTACGGCGCGCTCGGCGTGATCCTCGGCGGGCGCATCGGCTACATGCTGTTTTACAACATGCCACACTACATGGCACACCCGTTTGACGCGCTCAAGGTCTGGCAGGGCGGTATGTCTTTCCACGGCGGACTCATCGGCGTGCTGCTGGCGATGCTGTATTTCGCACGCAAGACCGGTAAAACATTTTTCACGGTGGCGGATTTCTTCGCGCCGTGGGTGCCGATCGGACTGGGGCTGGGGCGCCTCGGCAATTTCATCAACCACGAACTCTGGGGCCGCACCACCGATGGCGCGTGGGGCATGGTGTTCCGCGATGCCGGTCCGCTGCCGCGCCATCCCTCGCAGCTCTACCAGGCAGCGCTCGAAGGTCTGGCGCTGTTCGTGCTCCTGTGGCTGTTCGCGCGCAAGCCGCGCCCGACCGCCAGTGTCTCCGGCCTGTTCCTCATCGGCTATGGCCTGTTCCGCATTCTGGTGGAGTTTGTGCGCGAGCCCGATGCGCAACTCGGCTATCTCGCGTTTGGCTGGCTGACCATGGGTCAGGTGTTGAGTGTGCCGATGATTCTGTTCGGCGTCGGCTTGATGGTGTGGGCCTACCAGAGAAAGACCGTCTAGGGAAACCCTGAACAGGTTGTCATTGAACAGGTTGTCATTTCGAGCGTAGCGAGAAATCTTTATGTGATTGAAGCAACTCAACGTTATTCAACCAGGATTTCTCGCTTCGCTCGAAATGACACTTGTTCAGAGCTTCCCTTACGGTCGAAATGACAGAAAGAGTTTAATCGGAGTGTTCCGGTTTCCTGCAACATTAATTTACTCATAAAATATATACAGGGTGTGCACTGATCGAAGAAATACGCTGCGTGAGATGCGCCATACGATCCCAGGAAGAACGTCGCGTAGTGCAGGCTCCGGCCACGTTTAGTATAACAACATGCGCACGCCGAGCGCCGCCAGAAACAGCGCGAAGAATTTTCGCAGCGTCGTCACCGGCAGCGCATGCGCGAGTTTCGCGCCGAGCGGGGCGAACAACACACTGGCGATACCAATGCCGGCGAACGCCGGCCAGTAGATGTAGCCGGTTGCCAGCGCCGGCAGTTGCGCTTCGTTCCAGCCCATTATCAAAAACCCCAGCGCACCGGCGAGCGCAATCGGCAGTCCGCAGGCCGACGAGGTGGCGACCGCCTGGCGCAGGTGCACATTGCACCAGCTGAGGAACGGCACGGTCAGCGTGCCGCCGCCGATGCCGACGATGGACGACACCGCGCCGATCACGCTGCCCGCGACGCCCATGCCAACGATTCCCGGCAGGCCGCGATGCGCGGCCGGCTGATGATTCCACCAGAGCAGGCCGGCAACCGTCAGTTCGAACACGGCGAAAAATAATCGCAGCACCGGGGCCGGCATGGCATCGGCGATCACCGCGCCCACCAGCGCACCGGCCACGATCCCGGGCGTCAACCGCCGCGTCACATCCCAACGCACCGCACCGCGCTGGTGATGCGCGCGCACCGACGAGATCGCGGTAAACACAATGGTGGCGAGTGAGGTGCCGATGGCGAGATGCACGATCACCGCCTCGCCGATGCCTTGCCCTTTAAAAATAAACACCAGCACCGGAACGATAACGAGTCCACCGCCCACCCCGAACAACCCGGCAAGGGTGCCGGCGAACGCGCCGGCTGCGAGATACAGAAGCAGTGTTTCCATTGGGGAGAGCCAAGTCTGACCAGAGAAAATCCTTGTTCAATAGTAGCAACTATTGGCCCCTGATCCGGTATCCTGTCTGGAACCTCGGCGGCCTTCGGCCGGCCCATCACCGTGGGTGGCGCTCCCGGTTACATCATCGTCGGCTGGAACGAGCCAGCCTGCCGTCGTGGAGTTTCGGCTATGGGGTGTCGCCGGCATTCGCCGGTGTTGTTGTCGCCCGCGCCGCCGCCCGGGTTATGAATGCTGTGGAGGTTGGTGCGCGAGTCAAGCGTGGAAGTGAAGCTTGTCTGTTTCTGGCCCGTGGCGGTCATCAAGATTACAGAAAGCGGCTGTTCAACTCTGCTTTAGTAAAGCCTCAAACTGCTCAATTGGTAGCGGGGTACCAAACAGATACCCTTGGTGGCGGAGGCATCCGCTTTCCATGAGGTGTTGCCTTTGTTCCTCAGTCTCAACCCCTTCGGCAATGACATCCAGGTTGAGGTTTTGTGCCATTGCAATAATGGTGCGCACGATTTCTTTATCGCTGGTATCGACCGTGATGTCGCGTACGAATGACTGATCGATCTTGAGTTGCATGAACGGCAGCCGTTTGAGGTATTGCAAGGATGAGTAACCGGTGCCGAAATCATCCAGAGAGAACTGGACGCCGATTCCACTTAATGCGTTCATGGCGGCAAGAGTTTGCTCGATGTGCTCCTGCAGCAGGCTTTCGGTCAATTCCATTGTTAACCGCTTCGGGTCAACCCCATGGCGTTGCAGGCAGGCTTGCATTTGTGCCACGAATTCAGCCTGGCGAAATTCCTGGGCACTCACGTTCACCGCCAGAGAGAGGCCACGGGTCAGCCCATTTTTCTCCCAGGCCTTGAGCTGGGCGCAGGCCATCTCCATCACCCGTTGACCGATAGGCAGTATCAGCCCGGTTTCTTCTGCCAATGGAATGAATTGATCGGGGGCTACCAGCCCGCGCACCGGGTGTTTCCAGCGGATCAAAGCCTCTGCACCTAATGGACGGCGTGAACCATCTACCTGGACCTGGTAATACAGAAGAAATTGCTGCGACGCCAGTGCGTCTTGTAATTCCCCCTCCAGGGATACCCGGGCAGAGATACTGACCTGCATCTGCGGATCGAAGAAGCGCAATGCGTTACGGCCGGTTTTCTTGGCCTGGTACATGGCAATGTCGGCTTGTTTCATCAGCACATCAGTCGGTTGTTGGTTGCCACTAAACAGGGTGACCCCGATACTGGCGGTGCAGCGGTATGTATTCTTGTCGAGCTGGTAAGGCTGACTGAGAGCGGCGAGTACTTTCTCGCCGATGGTTTCTGTCTGTGATGCAGCTTCAATAGGCTGCTCGTTCAGGTCTGCCAGCATCACCACGAATTCATCACCACCCATGCGTGCCACGGTGTCGCCCTCACGTATGCTGAGTTTCAGGCGTTGTGCAACTTGCTGCAGAAGCAGGTCCCCGATGTTATGGCCGAGTGTGTCGTTGAGGTTTTTGAAATAGTCCAGGTCAATGAACAGCAGCGCACATTGTCTGCTGCTGCGCGCACTTGCCGACAAGGCCTGCTTGAGCCGATCGAGAAGAAGCAGGCGGTTGGGCAGGTCGGTGAGGTGGTCATAGAATGCCAGATGCTGGATTCTTTCCTCGGAAGCCTTTTGCTCCGTGATATCGGTGTGTGATCCGACATAATGGGTGACGACCCCGTCATCCCCTTTGACGGCTGAAATGGAGAGCCATTTTGGATAGATCTCGCCATTTTTGCGGCGGTCCCAGATTTCTCCCTGCCATGTTCCAGTCTGGGCAATGGATTCCCACATCGCGTGATAGAAGCCTTCATTGTGGCGGCCTGATTTGAGTATGCGTGGTGTCTGACCCACAGCCTCCTCGGCCGTATAGCCCGTGGTAGTGGTAAAGGCCCGGTTTACCCGCAGGATCACACCATTCGCATCGGTGATCATCAAGCCGTCTTGTGCCTCGAAGGCGCTGGCGGCGATGCGAAGGTTGGATTCCCTTGCCCTCTTTTCCTCACCGATCGAATAAGACACCAGCAGGTAGAGCCCGGCTGATCCGCATCCCAGATTCAACAGGTAGAAGATATGCCTGGCCAGATCCGGCAACGGGGTTACGACCGCCGCCACGGTGGCGTCGATCAACACCGATATCAGGATCAACACGAAATACATGAGGAACCACATCAGGGCAGGTCGTTGCTTAAGAAATATCAGCGCCGCAATGGGCGAGAAGATTGCCCAGATCATCACCATGCTGCCGGCGGCAAACCCGCCAAGTGACCACATCAGTATGAACGGCAGCAGCAGCACCAGAATCAGCTGGCTGTACTGAATAAACCGGGTCTTCTTTGTCCTGAAGAAATAGACGAGACTGACCGCCGAGATTATCGAATAGGACATCGGGATCGAACCGGAGAGAAAACGTCCCAGCAGAAAATAAATCGATCCCCACACGAAGGCGAGCGGCCCGATGATCAGCGGGACCAGGGTCAAAGCCACCTTTTTAAGCCGGGTATCGGTATCGTCTGTGGGAAGAAACCCAAGCTCGACAATTCGAACCAGCCAATTTTTTGTTGCAGAGATCAACTTTCCCCCCAGAATTCATTGTCTGTCGGCAACGACAAATTGCCAACCGGCGTTTTCTTACGGGTTGTCGCGCCAACCGTTTGCATAATGCCACCTCCGGGAGCGGCAACGCGGATCGCTTCGGGGTACTACCCACGATTCCGCGGAAACATCCATGGAGTCCATAATGGGCCATGCAGGTGTGTTATGGCAACGCGCAAGAAGTTCTCTCTCAGGATTTCAGGCGCAAGCCGTTCAGGTGGCGAGATCCAGTCAGTAATCGATGCGCCAGGGGCACGTGATCTCGGCGCTGAATGAATCCAGCGGCAATGATACCGGTTTGGGCATGCACGATTCTGTGTTCCGGTACGCCGCTGATGCAGTAACCGTCCTTCGACGACCTCGTCATGGACTCATCTTCGCAACTGTGGCTAGATGTTGCCTTGTTTTACCGATAGGCACAGCTATCAGAACACCACGCGCATCGAGGGGGGAGGGGATTATGGACAGGCGAGCATGGATGTCGGTCGCAGCGGTTCTGGCGGCATTCGGGGTAACGGCCTGCGCCCCGTTTCAGGTGTACCGCAGTGTTTACCCGGAGGTCTGCGTCAGCCCCAGCGCGATACCGTCGCCGGAATGTGAAACCCACGCACTGCAGCAGTTGCCGGCCACTAAAGACAATCGTTACTTACTCGGCTTCATCGAGTTCGACGATCAGGGTCAGCTCTGGGACCGCAAACAGATGTCGGACGTGATCGGGAAACTGGAAAGCGAAGCGGGTACGAAAGAGATGGTGATGGTGGTCTTCGTGCATGGCTGGAAACACAGCGCCGCGCCCGGTGACGGGAACATCGAGACTTTTCGAAAGGTGCTGGCGCAGCTCAGTGATTCCGAGGCCAGGATCGCCAAGCTCACCAACACCCCGCCGCGCGAGATTGCCGGGATCTATCTCGGCTGGCGTGGCGGCTCCATGCCTGTGCCGCTGCTCGAAAATCTGACGTTCTGGGATCGCAAGAACACCGCGCACAAAGTCGGCCACGGTGGCGTCACCGAAGTGTTGAGCCGTCTCGAACTCATCAAGCAAGACAAGGGCAGCACCCGGCCGGTTCGCCGTGGCACCCAGCTGGTTGTCATTGGACACAGCTTTGGCGGCGCCGTGGTCAGCACCGCCCTTGTTCAGATTCTGGAGAGCCGCTTTATCCAGACAACCGGACCGGCGGGTGTACAGGGCGACGTCGCCGGCTTCGCCGATCTCGTCGTATTGATCAATCCGGCCTTCGAGGCGATACAGTTCTCGCCGCTTATCAACATGGCGACCGAACGCGGCACCTATTTCGCTGCGCAGTTGCCGCTGCTGGTGGCGATGACCTCGGAGGCCGATTATGCCACGCGTTACGCGTTTCCGGCCGGCCGCTGGTTCTCCACCTGGTTCGAAAATACGGGCGACCGTAAACGCTGGAATGCAGTCACCCGTGAACAGGAAACCATCAACGAATCGGATGCCAATATTACGGCGCTCGGCCATTTCAAGCCTTATCGCACCCATCGGCTCTATCCATTGAGCAGTCGGGCGCGCGCTAAGCTGGAAGCGCTCAGCACCACCGAGAGTGTGCGGCTGTTTATCCAGTCAAGCGCCGACTGGGCGAACGACAAGTCGGGCAGCAAGATTCCGTTCGGCGACGTATTGCTGGAACGCACCGCGACCTCTGCGGGGCACAATCCCTATTTGATGACCTATGTCGACAAGGACCTGATCAACGACCACAACGACATTGCTGATCCGCGTATTATCGAGTTCGTTAAACAGCTGATCCTGATCTCCACCCAGAGCCCCGGGCAGGCCAAGGCGATCCGCCAATTGCAAGAACCCGCGGTCAAGCCTTGAACGCGGCAGCGTCATTCGGGTGGGGAGATATTTTTAGCTGATCGAAAATCAATCGTTGGCGACCATGGTTCTCTGACAAAGTTTTTTTATTGGAGGAGGCGGGGAATGCGACAGGCGATCCTGTCCGATATCCACAGCAATCTTGAGGCGTTGCAGGCCTGTGTGGCGCACGCACGCGAGCAGGGTGCAACGCATTTCGCCTGCCTCGGCGATTGCGTCGGCTATGGCGCCGACCCGGTGCCTACCCTCGACCTGCTGCGCTCGCTGCCGCACCTGCTCATGATTCGCGGCAATCATGATGAGGCGTTGTTTCTGGACGAGGTGATCGACGTGCCCGGCATCCGCGAGTCGCTCGACTGGACCGGCATACAGTTGGCGCCCGTGCACTGCGACCTGCTTGAACATGCCCCGTACGTGGTCACGCTGGGTGAAGCTACCTATGCGCACGCCAGTGCGCATGAACCGCAGGCCTGGGATTACCTGCGCCGGCCGGAACAGATCCGTGATTGCCTGGCGGCCACGGACGCGCGTGTCACGTTCATCGGCCATGTGCACGTGCCGATGGTGTTTTACCTGACCGCCGGCGACACACTGCGCGAACACAGCCCCGACCCCGGCCTGCCGGTTCCGCTGTCGCCGAGTTGCCGGTATGTGGTGAATGTCGGCTCAGTCGGCCAGCCGCGCGATGGCAACACCGCCGCTTCGTACGCCGTGTACGATTCCGAGCGCGCCGAAGTGACCATCCATCGTGTGCCGTACGATTACTGGAGCACGGCCGAGAAAATCCTGAAAGCGGGCCTGAGTGCGCGTTTTGCCGAGCGCCTCTTGGAAGGTCAGTAGTCATGGCCGCCGCCCCACGGAAGCGGGCGCCACGCCGGTCGGTGGCGGCACGGCACGGCGCGACACTCCGCCGTTATCGCGTCGGCCGGTTGTTGCACGAAGGCGGCATGGCGAGGCTGTATGCCGTGCAGGCGAAACAATCGCTCATTCTCAAGGTGCCGAAGCTCGGGCCCGACCACCCCGCGTCGAGCCTGGTGGCGTTCGAAAACGAACTGCGCATCCTCGAACGCCTGCGCGGCCCGCATGTGCCGAAGCTCGTGGCCTCCGGCGATCTGCGGCGCCAGCCGTACCTGTTGCTGGAGCGCATTGAAGGCAACGAACTGGCGCAGGCTGTTGCCCGTGCGCCGGTCGATCTCGATACGCTGCGCGACCTCGGTATTCGCCTGAGCCGGGCGGTGCAGGCCCTGCATCACCAGAACGTCATCCACCTCGATCTCAATCCGGATAACGTACGGTCCCGCGCCGACGGTACGATGGTGTTGATTGACTATGGCCTCGCGCATCACGCCGTGCTGCCGGACCTGCACGATGCCGCGTTTGGCGAGGAGCAGGGCACGACCGGCTACATCGCCCCCGAGCAATTGCACCACGTGCGGTCCGATTCGCGCAGTGATATCTACGCGCTTGGTGCGATGCTCTATCAATTGGCCACTGGCCATTATCCATTCGGCCGGCCCAACCTGCTGTCACTCAAACGGCGCCTGGTGGCACTACCCGTGCCGCCGCGCGTCCATCGCCACGACCTGCCGCCGTGGTTGCAGGAAATCATCCTGCGTTGCCTGGAAACCAAACCGGAAGACCGCTACGCCACCGCCAAGCGGGTCGCGCATCTGCTCGCGCACCCTTCGTGCGTGCCGGACACGCGCCGCGCACACCGCAGAAAACCGCCGGGGATCGTGTCGCGAGCGCGCGCCTGGGCGAGTTCGATTTTCCAGAAATTCGACGACGGCGAAGCGCAACGTCCGCACCAACGGCTCGCCACCAGCCCGCATGTGCTGGTGGCGCTCAATCTCGCGCGCTGTTCGGAGCCGCACAAGGAGGCGATGCGGCGCGCCGTGCGGCGCATGAGCGTGAGCGAACCGAAATCCTATTTCACCTGCCTATCGGTTGTGTCGGCGCAGGATATGGAGCACACGCGCGAGCGCGGCCAGGGCGCTCCGGATATCGCGCGCCAGTTGACGATGCGCCACTGGGCGCAGCCACTGCATCTGCCCGAAGCGCGCATGGTATTCCAGGTATTGACGGGTGAGCCGGTGGCGACCCTGCTCGGTTACGCGCGCCGCCATCTTGTCGATCAGATCATCATCGGCGCGCGCGGCAGCTCGGCCTTGCGCCAGCACCTCGGCAGTGTCTCTGCGGCAGTCGCCGCCCAGGCACCGTGCAGTGTCACCGTCGTGCGTACGCGCCGGGATACCCTGAAGTAGGACACATTCTGTGCGCCACACATCCCTCACTTCACCCAGATCGTCTTCGCATTCACGAACTCGCGGATGCCATGCAGTGCCAGCTCGCGGCCGTAACCTGAGGCCTTGACGCCGCCGAACGGCAGGCGCGGGTCGCTTTTGACCAAGCCGTTCACGAACGCCTGACCGCAGTACAGGGCGCGCGCGAAGGCCTCACCCTTTCCCGGATCGCGAGTGCAGACACTGCCCCCCAATCCGTAGCGGCAGTCGTTGGCGATGCGCAGCGCATCGGCCTCGTTCTTGGCACGGATCACGGCCGCGACCGGGCCGAACAGTTCGTCTTCGTAGGCCGGCATACCGGGCTGCACCTGGTCGAGCAGCGAGACCTTATAGAAATAGCCTGAACCGGCTACCGGTTCGCAACCCATGAGCGGCAGCGCGCCCTTATTAATGGACTCGGTCACCTGCCGGTGCAGGGCATCGCGCAGGTCAGCGCGCGCCATCGGGCCGAGGTCAGTATCCTCGTGCGTCGGGTCGCCCTGTTTGAGCCGCGCGATTTTTTGTTTGAAGCGCGCCAGGAAATCGTCGGCAATGGACTCCACCAGAATGATGCGTTTGGCGGCGATGCAGGACTGGCCGTTGTTCAGGAAACGCGAAGCCGTGGCCAGGCGCGCGGCCGCGTCGAGGTCGGCGTCCGCCAGCACCACGAAGGCATCCGAGCCGCCGAGTTCAAGTACGGATTTCTTGAGCTGTTTGCCGGCCGCGGCGGCGATGCGCCGGCCGGCGGATTCGCTGCCGGTAAGCGTGACGGCGTGGATGCGCGGGTCGGCGATTAATTTCTCGGCATGCTGCGGGCCGATCAGCAGAGTGCGGAACACATTTTCCGGGAAGCTTTCCTGGAATATTTCTTCGATGGCGAGCGCGCACTGCGGCACGTTTGAAGCGTGCTTGAGCAGCACGCTGTTGCCGGCCGCAAGCGCCGGTGCGGCGGCGCGGAACGCCTGCCAGAACGGGAAATTCCACGGCATGATCGCGAGCAGCGTGCCGAGCGGTTGGTAAGCAATAAAGCTTCTGCTGCCATCGGTGGCAATGGTCTCGTCGGCCAGAAAGCGTTCGGCATTCTGTGCATAGAACTCGCAGCCGGTGGCGCATTTCTCCACCTCGGCGCGTGCTTCGCGGATCGGCTTGCCCATTTCGAGGGTAATCAGCGCCGCGGTCCGGTCGCGTTGCGCGCGCAGCGCAAGCGCGGCGCGTTTGAGGCAGACGGCGCGCTCGGCGACCGGCGTTACCGCCCAGCCGATACTCGCCGTGTTCACTTGTTGCAGGACAGTATCAACCTGCGTATCGTCCAGCGCCGGGAAGGTTTTGAGCGTTTCACCGGTTGCAGGATTCTGGGTTGCGATGGTCATTGGTCGGAAAGTCGCAGGGAAGAGACATTAGTAACCTAACGCCATCTATACTCAATAACAATTCCCATGCTACCCATCCGCTTTCTGCTCCCGCTTGTGCTGCTTGTGGCCCTCGGCCAGCAGGCGGCCGCGGCCGCGCCCGGCGAAGACGACGCCAAGGACGACGTCGAGGCGGGCCCAGAGATGGGCGAGGCAGACCGCGCCGGGAACGAGCAGCCGAGACCGCGCCAGGAACAGGTGGTCGACGAAAAACTTCGTCAACAGTACACGCAGGCGCTCGCCGCATTGCGCGTCGGTGACCTGACGCGTTTTCAGAAGCTGCGCGACGCCCTCAACGATTACCCCCTGCAGCCGCTGCTCGACTACGAATTCCTGAAAGACCGTATCGCCACCACGCCGGCGTTGAAGCTGCACGATTTCCTCGACCGCAACCCGGAAGCGGTGGTGAGCGACCAGGTGCGAAAAAAATGGTTGAAGGTGCTCACCGAACGCGGCGACTGGAAAACGTTTATTTCCGAGTTCCGCGATATCGAACCCGACAACGAGCTCAACTGCCAGCGTCTCATGCATCTCGTCAAGGCCAGTCAGGAGCAGTCCGGTCTGATGGACGAGGCCGGCAAGCTGTGGCTCACCGGCAGCCGCCTGCCGGCAGCATGCGACCTGGTGTTCGAGACATGGCGCAAGGCCGGGTACATGACCTCGGACATGGTCTGGGCGCGTATTCAGATGGCCATGGAGAAGCGCAATCTTACGCTCGCCGAAGGCCTGGGCCGCTATCTTGATCCCTCCGAACGCGTGTGGGTGCAACGCTGGCTGGCGATGCATCGCCAGCCGCAACAGGAATTGCTGCGTTTCCGTTATCCGCTGGAAACGCCGGTGGCGCGCAGCATTATCCGCCACGGTGTGGTGCGTCTGGCGCACAACGATCCGGACGAGGCCATGCGCCTGTGGGAAATGTTCAAGGAGCGCCACGAGTTCTTTGGCGAGGACGAGAAATACGTACTGCGCTGGGTCGGCATTCTCGCCGCACAGGCACACCATCCGCGCGCCGTCGAGTGGCTGTCGGCGGCATCGGCGGATGCGGGCGACGAAACCCTGCGCCAGTGGCGGGTGCGCGCGGCGATTCGCAACGGCGAATGGCAGACCGGTCTGCGCTTCCTTGCCTTGCTGCCGGAACCGGAGCAGAAGGAAGGCGAGTGGCGTTACTGGAAGGCACGCCTGCTGGAGCGCAGCGGTGAGGAGAAGCAGGCAAAGATTCTCTACCGTGCGTTGGCCAGGGAGCGCAGCTATTACGGTTTTCTCTCCGCTGACCGCGTCGGCCAGCCGTACGCCATGCAACACGTGAGCGTGCAGGCCAGCCCGCAGGAGATGAGCGTTACGCTCGCACGCCCCGGCATCCGGATGGCGAAGGAGTTGTTTACGCTCGGCGATACCCTTGCCGCGCGCCGTCAGTGGACCTGGATTACCAATCGTTTAAACAACCGCGAACGCGCGGTGGCCGCCGTGCTGGCGCGCCAGTGGGGCTGGTACGACCGCGCGATTCTTACCGTGAGCAAGTCCGATCACCTCGATGATCTCGAACTGCGTTTCCCGGTGCTGTACCGCGACATAGTCGAGGCCAGCGCGCAGCGCAACCACATCGATGCCGACTGGGTCTACGGTGTTCTGCGCCAGGAGAGCGCGTTCGTGACCGACGCGCGTTCCGAGGCCGGCGCGCTCGGACTCATGCAGTTGATGCCGCGCACCGGCCAGTTGACCGGGCGGCGCATTAACCTGAGCCTGCCGAACAACAACGCGATTCTGAATGTCGAGAACAACCTCAAGCTTGGCACGAGCTACTTGCGCACGGTGCTCGACATCAACCGTGGTCATCAGATACTCGCCACGGCCTCGTACAATGCCGGTCCGAGCCGCGTGCACGCGTGGCTGCCGGAAAACAAGCCGCTTGACGCCGACGCGTGGGTGGACACGGTGCCGTACAACGAGACGCGCAACTATGTGAAGAACGTCATGGCGTTCACCACGGTGTACGCCTACCGTCTTGAGACCGCCATGCGGCGTTTACGCGAGCGCATGCCGTCGGTGTTACCCGGCGGCATGCCGGCGCTGATTGAAATGCCGGAGTTGGAGGCGACACCGTGAGCCGCCTCCGCATCGCCGTGCTGGGCGGCACCGGATTCGTCGGGCGCGGCCTGTGCGAGCGTCTGGTTTCGGATGGTCACGAGGTTCGCATCCTCACGCGTCGCGCCGAACGCCACCGCGATCTGCTGGTGTTGCCCACCGCCCAGGTGATCGATGCCGATGTGCACAACCCGGCCGTGCTCAAGCGCGAGTTCCAGGGGATGGACGCGGTCGTGAACCTGGTCGGCATTCTGAATGAAGCGGGCCGGGATGGAAAAGGTTTCGAACGTGTACACGCCGAACTGCCGGCCAAGGTGGTGCAGGCTTGCCGCGTGAGCAGTGTGGCGCGCCTGTTGCACATGAGCGCCCTCAATGCGTCAGTGGATGCGCCGAGTCACTACCTGCGCAGCAAAGGACGCGGCGAGAAAATCATGCACGAGGCGCAGAGCAATAGCCTGCACATCACCAGTTTCCGTCCATCGGTGATCTTCGGGCCGCGCGACAGCTTCACCAATCGTTTCGCGGCGTTGCTGCGGCAGGTGCCGTTTGTGTTCCCGCTCGCCTGTGCCAACGCACGCCTGCAACCGGTGTATGTGGCGGACGTGGTGCAGGCGTTCGTATTCGCCCTCGATCGGCACGCGACTTTCGGCCAGCGTTATAATCTGTGCGGGCCACAGGTCTATAGTTTGCGGGAAATCGTGGCCCACCTCGCGCAGGTGCTCGGCCTCAAGCGCCGCATCCTGCCGCTCAACAACATGCTTTCGTCTTTGCAGGCCACGTTCCTGCAATTCGCCCCCGGCAAGCCGTTCACGCCTGACAACTACCGGTCATTGCAGGTGGCGAGCGTCTGTGCGGCTGCGTTCCCGGCTATTTTTGGCATTACCCCTGGCCGGTTCGATGAGATTGTGCCCGGCTACCTCGGCCGGCTGGAATATTAGAGGCTGCTTAAATCTCCGCAATCCTTGAGCAAACGCAGTCGATTTACAGTCTGCAATCAGTAACCGTTAACGCACAGAAATCCATCAGACCGATGTATGGCTGTATTATCCAGACCAATGGCTAGTTCATTGCTATGCACCCGTTCCGGTACTGGCCGATACTCAGTCACCAGTGGCGGACAGGATCGCCCCGGGAACAAACGGACTGAAAGTTGTTTTCAAGGAGGTAAATGATGAATCTTTATGTCGGTAATATTTCCCCGTCTGTACAGCATGCCGAGTTGTTGCATATGTTCGAAGGCACGGGCCAGGTGCTTTATGCCCGGCTTGGCGAGCTGAAGACTGAGTCCGGCGGCAAGGGCTATGCTTTTGTGTATGTCCCCAATGAAGAGCATGCCCGTACGGTGGTGGCGAGCCTGAACGGGTCCCTGCTCAAGGGCGAGAAGCTGACCGTCAGCCCGATGGCCGAGCGCCCGGGTGTCGTGAGCGGCACCGCCAGGTAACGATTTACCCCTTCAGGTAAAAGGCCGCACGCCATGGCGGCCTTTCTTTTTGTCATTTTTCCGGGCGTGCAGAAGGTCGAAATCGAACGCGCCTGGTGTGCGCGTTTATTTTATTCCAGGTTGTGCGAAGCGCGCGGCGCGTTCCGCCGCTGACAGCTTGCTCAAGGCGCGCGCCAAGCGGTAGAAAGCGGGCAGGTCGCCGTGCACCTCCGCCAGCATTTTCTGAAATGCCGGGACGTATTGGTGATAAATACCAACGGACGCGAGATGGGCGTTGTTGAGATCCTGTGCGAACCACGTGTCATAGCTGTCGTGCCCACCCCACTGTTGGCGCAGCACGGCGTACTCGGCACGCAGCGCCTCGAATTCGCGCGCCTTGGCGGCGCGCATCGGCTCCTCTTGCAGCGGCATGGCATACAACGTCTCCAGACGCGCGCGATATTTCAGCAGCAGTTCCACAAACAGCGCATGACGCGCCTTGTGGCGCCGGGCGTTGTCCAGGGTGGCTGCATCGTTGTTCTGCGCCAGCCAGCGGCGCAGGCCTTCGATCTCGACGGTGGTGGCGAAGGATTCGTTGAACGCGGCGTCGCCGCGCCGGTACAGCTCCTGGTGCGCAAGCTCGTGAAAGATGAGCGCGGCGATGTCCGCATCGTCGCGCCGCAACTGGTTACTGAACACCGGATCGGCGAACCAGCCGAGCGTGGAGTAGGCGGCGACACCCGCGACGCGCACGTCCTGCCGGTCCTGTTTCAGTGTGGTGGCAAACTGTTGCGCCGACTCGTGTGAAAAATATCCACGGTAGGGCACGCAGCCGGCAACCGGAAAACACCACAGCTTCGGTGTGAGCGAAAATTCAGACGTGGCTACCACATTCCAGGCCACCTGTGTGCGATCAATCTGCGCATACACGCGGAAGCTGTTGTTGTCCGGCAGGGCGAGCGCGTGGGTGGCGAAGTCGCGCACGCGCAGAATCGTGGCGAGGCGCGTCTTCACTTGCGGCGCCAGCGCTGGCGCCGCGCCGGGGAATTCCGCATCGACAGGCGTATCGTCGAGCAGTTCCGCAATCGGACGTGTGCGCGCCAGGATGTCGAGCTGGCCGCCCACGGCCTGAGCGTAATAGCCGAGAGCGGTACAGCCGCCGGCGAATGTCACGGCGATCAGCAGCAGGAAAGTTCGCGCAAGTCGCATGGTAGTATTAGAACATGGAAATCTATCTTGTAGGCGGGGCGGTACGCGACAAGCAGCTGGGACTTGCGGTGCAGGACCGCGACTGGGTGGTCGTGGGCGCCACGCCGGAAGCGATGACGGCGCGCGGTTTCAAGATGGTGGGCGCGGACTTCCCGGTATTTCTCCATCCCGAAACCAAAGAGGAATACGCGCTCGCGCGCACCGAGCGCAAGAGCGGACGCGGGTATAAAGGTTTCACCGTGTATGCCGGCGCCGACGTGACACTCGAACAAGACTTGGCGCGCCGCGATCTGACCATCAACGCCATGGCCGAAGACAGTACCGGCCGGTTGATCGATCCGTTTAACGGAGCCGCCGATCTCAAACGCGGCATCCTGCGGCATGTTTCGCCCGCGTTCGCCGAAGACCCGCTGCGGGTGCTGCGCGTGGCGCGTTTCGCCGCGCGCTTTGGCTACCCGGTGGCGAGCGAAACCATGGCGCTGATGCAGACCATTGTCGCGGCCGGCGAAATGGAGACTTTGGTCGCCGAGCGCGTCTGGGTAGAGATCGAGCGTGCGCTGGGTGAGCCGCAGCCGGTGCGGTTCTTCGAGTTGCTGCGCGAGTGCGGCGCCTTGCCGCGCCTGTTGCCGGAGGTGGATGCGCTGTTCGGTGTGCCGCAACCGCCTGTGCATCACCCCGAGATCGACACCGGTGTGCACACCTTCATGGTGCTGGCGCAGGCGGCGCGCCTGTCAACAGATGCGCGCGTACGCTTTGCGGCGCTCACGCACGATCTCGGCAAGGCCACCACGCCGGCGAGTGACTGGCCGAAGCATCACGGTCACGAGCAACGCAGCGTCGCGCTGGTGCGCGCGCTGTGCGCGCGCTTGCGCGTGCCGAACGAATTCCGCGATCTGGCCGAACTGGTGGCGCGCTTTCACACGCATTGCCACCGCGCCGCCGAACTGCGCGACATCACACTGCTGGAAACGCTCGAGGCGCTGGATGCCTTTCGCCGCCCGGAGCGGGTCGAGGCCTTTGTGCTCGCCTGTGAGGCCGATGCCCGTGGACGCACTGGTTATGAAGACCGCCCCTATCCACAGGCAGATATTTTCCGCCGCGCCCTGGCTGCGGCGCGCGCCGTGGACACTGCCGCACTCGCCGCCGGCCGCAGCGGCCCGGAGATCGGTGCCGCGATCCACGCGGCGCGTATCGATGCGGTGCGCACGGCGCGCGCGGCAACCTGAAACCAGCGAACTTCAAAATCGCGCACAGCTTGTGCTGTTCACACCATTTGTTTGGCTTGTTTGGCGGATTCTCCGTGCCGCTGGTCGCCGTGCCGGACGAACGCCCGCGACGTCCGTGCTAGAGTTAACCGTAGCGTTTCGCTGGTTATAAATTCAAAGGGGATTGCATGACAGTATGCTCGCGCGGGACATTCGGTGTGTCGCCGTCATGGCGTTCGGCGGTGTTGGTGTTGGCGCTGTCGATCGCGGCTTGCAGTGGCGATTCCAACCCTCCGCCAAGCACCGCCGTTGGTGCGTTAGGCATTTTCGACCCGGCGGTGACGCTCGATCCCGCCGTCCCCACCCGAGTGTGGATGAGCTATTCCATCGTTGACCCCGTTACGTCCATGCGTGCGCCATGGGGGGTAGGGATCCGGCTCCGTTATACCGACAATGGTGGGACAGTTTGGAACGACAACGATGTTGTGTCTGCGTTTCAAGACGTCACCGTGCTGCCGGGCATCTCGGTCACCAGCCCGGAACCGGCCGTCACTGTGGCGTCGCCCGGAATATGGCAGAGCGAAACCTCGACCGTGGTCTACGATCCAAACGTCAGCGTCCAGCCCGGCGAACGCTGGAAGATGCTCTATCACCGGATACTGTGGGCAAATAATATTCCTTACTACGTCAGCTACAGTTGGATCGAAATGAAGCAGGCGAGCACCGTGGCGGGGCTGGCCGCAGCCACGCCCGTTAAACTCTTCGGCGGTTCCCTGATCAAGAACGACGCCCCGTCGCTGACGAACACCGTTGCGCCGATCGGCGGGGCGCCGGCCATTGACCTCAATACCAAACACGCCGATCTTACCAACTGTGGTCTCTTCGGCGAACCATCACTGCTAGCCACCAGCGACACGCTGTATATGGCGCTCGACTGCCAGCTTCTGGGCGGCGCGTCGGTTGAACCGTACGTCGTGATGTTCAAATGCACGAGCCCGTGCATCATGAATAACCTCGCCAGCTGGACCTATCTTGGGCGCGTCACCACGCCGGCCGATGCCACCGCTATCAACAGCGCGTACAAAGGCCTGAGTGCCCCGGCGCTGACGACCCAAGGCGGAAAGTATTATCTGATCACTACTCCCGTGGCGACGATCGGGGATCGTTACGACGGTTGCCGGGTGTACGAGTTTGCCGATCTCACCGCCGGTCTACTGAAACGCGACGGCATGGGCCAATTGTTGCCGCCAGTGGCGCAGGTGACTGGTATAAGCGACACCCACAACGGCGCCTGTGCGCACCACGCCGCTTTAAGCAATGGCATCCTGCACAGCCAGCTTGAGACCAACAACCCGCCGCAGATATTTCGTATTTACCAAAGCGGGGTCAATATTCCTTAAGGGTTTGTTGATAAGCAAAGCCCACTGCGGCACACGGACGTGCGCGCAGGTTTTCAAACACACAAGTGTTTGAAAACCCCAGCGCGTAGCGTAGTCATGGCAGCGCCAAACGCCTTAGCATTTCAACCTGCTACTTATCTAAGGGGATCCGTCATGCAGCCAGCCTTATCCCGTCTAGTTGTGGTGATCGGCAGTGTCCTCGCGTTCACGATCGCAGCTTGCGCCCAAGTCCCAACCATGGCCCCGGTCACAGTCCCAGCCGCAGCCCCTGCTCCGGCCCCGGTCGCACCGGTGGCGAAGGTCATCTACCACGCCGATTTCGCCGACCCGCGCCGCTTCAGCGCCATGCTCACCAGCATCAACAACATGGTCACGACGTACCAGAGCGATCTGGCCGAGTACGACGTGCGCATTGTGTTCGTGGCGCACGGCATTCGCTTCGTGACCACCGATGCGCTCAAGGACACACCGTTCGCCGAGGACGCCGCGCTTAAGGCGCGTCGCAAGGATTTAATCGAACGCCTGCGCAGCCTGCACGACACCCAGGGCGTCAAGCTCGAACTGTGCGGTATTACTCGTGAACAGGTGCGTCTCGAACCTGAAAAACTAATCGCGGGCGTGGAGCTTGTGCCATCAGGCGTGGTGCGTATTGCTGAACTCCAGCACCAGGGCTTTGCCTACATCAAGATTGAATAAAATAAATATAGAGCCGGTCGCGCCGGTCCTGCATACGGAAACCGGCCAGCGGTGTATCGATGCCGCGTCCGAGGGCGATGACCTTGAACAACTCGCCCATCTCGTGCGGCAGGGTGAGTTTTTTAATTTCGTTGGTCAATGCAAGTTGCGTGCGCGCGTCGCCGGATGTGGCCTGTGCGGCGACTTCTTCCAGTCCGCAGCCGATCAAAAACAGCGCCTGTGAGGCGTAGCCGAGCAGGCCGAGCCCGGACTCAACACCGGCTGCGGCGACGGCGCTGAAATCCACGTGCGCGGTGATGTCCTGAAGCCCGACGAGGATCAAAGGATCGGCGTGCGCGCGGTGCCGGTAATGGCACATGAGTGTGCCGGTGGCGCGTTGCGGATGATAAAACTCGCCGCGCGGGAAGCCGTAATCCACGAGCAGCAACACACCCTGTTCGAGAATGTCCGCGACGCTGCGCACCCAGCCTTCCGCGGCGAAGCCGATCTCCGATACATAACCTTCCGGCAGGTCGAGCGGTGCAATGCGTTTGTCCGCAGCTTCACTCGCCGGCAGCTCACGCCAGGCGAAGCGGTTTTCTTCCCAGCCAACGGCCAGCGCTGCGCAGCCCTTCGGGTGTACGCGAAAGCGTTCCACTGGCAGGGCGTCGAGTAGTTCGTTGCCGAACACAATGCCGCGAAAGCCGGCGGGCGGGAGATTGTCTAACCACTGTACGCGCTCCAGCAGGTGCGGCACTTTGGCCGTGAGCAACGCCTGTTGGCGCGCGCGCAGCGCGCTGCTGATTTCGAGGATTAAATAACGCTCCGGGAGTTGCCCCTGGCGCTCAAGTCCGAGCAAAAGCTGCACGGCAAATGCACCGCTGCCGGCCCCGGCTTCAAGGATCTCGCCGCCGCTCAGTTCGCCAAGAATCTGCGCGCACTGGTGCGCGACACATTGCGCGAACACCGACCCGAGCTCCGGCGCTGTGACAAAGTCGCCGGCCGCGCCGAACTTGTGTTTGGTGGCACTGTAGTAACCGAGCTCCGGCGCATACAGCGCGAGTTCCATGAAGCGCGCAAATGGAAGCGCGCCGCCGGCATGGGCGATCTGCGCGCGGATCAGGCCGGTCAAACGCCCACTGAGCGCGTGTTCCTCCGGCGTTGGTTCCGGTAACGGTGGCGCGGTCGGGATTCGGGACATCGGCTGTTGGCGGGCGGCGGGGGAAGCAGGTAAGGTGTTATTTTCAGGCCAAAGACAAAACCACTATGCAGGAAAACGACCTGACTGGAAAGGCGGCGCTGATCACCGGCGGCGCGCGGCGCGTGGGCGCGCAAATCGCCCGCACCCTGCACGCGCAGGGCATGAATCTCATTATCCATTATCGCTCGTCCAGCGATGACGCGCGTGCGCTGCAAACCGAACTCGAACAGCAGCGCCCGAAATCGGTGGTGCTGGTCAAGGGCGATCTGCTCAAGGTTGCGTTGATGCCAGGCATTGTCGACGAAGCCGCCGCCGCCTTCGGCCGGCTCGATGCGCTGGTCAACAACGCTTCGAGTTTCTATCCCACACCGGTCGGACAGGCCAGTGAAGCGCAGTGGGAAGACTTGTTCGGTACCAACCTCAAGGCACCATTTTTTCTCGCCCAGGCGGCCGCACCGCACCTGAAGAAGGCCCACGGCTGCATCGTCAATATCGCCGATATCCACGCCGACCGGCCGATCAAACGCTACCCGATCTACTGCATGGCCAAGGCCGGGGTGGTGATGTTGACCAAGAGTCTGGCGCGCGAGCTGGCGCCGGAAGTACGCGTGAACGCCATCGCGCCCGGCACGATCATGTGGCCGGAGGGCGAGGCCGAGGTGAACGAGGCGCAGAAGCAGGAGATGCTGGCGCGCATACCCATGCGCCGTACCGGCGGCCCGGATGACATTGCACGCACCGCGTTGTTCTTGATCCGCGATGCCGGGTACATCAACGGGCAGGTGATCGCGGTGGATGGTGGACGCACGGTAGTCGGGTGAGCCACCAGTCAGTCTGTAAGTTCCAACGCCACCGGAGAAAGCGGCTGCGCGGCTTTGTCGAAGCGCGCCCACAGGTTGGCGAAAGTCTCGCCGTTACGCGGGTGACGCGCCTCGGGCGCGAGTTCGGTGAGCGGCCGCAGTACGCAGGCATACTCGGTGACTTCCGGGCGCGGCACACGCAATACCAGGTCGTCGCGCACCAGGTCGCCGTAGAGCAGCAGGTCAAGGTCGATGGTGCGTGGGGCGAAGCGCGGCGTGCCGCGTTTTCGTCCGAGTTGCCGTTCGATGTCGTGCAGGATGGCGACGATGGCCTCGGGCGATTCGTCCGTGTCGAAGACCGCTACCAGATTGTAGAAATTTTCGCCCTCGAACCCGATCGGCTGGCTCTCATACACGCCTGAGAACGTTACCCTGCCGAAGCGTTTGCGCAGTGTCTGCACGGCGGCGCGGACGTTGGCGTCGCGCTCGATGTTACTGCCAATGCCGATGTAGGCGCGCATTTTATTTTAAGGGCACCTCTAATAATTCAAATGTAGGGTGGGTGGAGCGAAGCGCAACCCGCCGAACAATATGATTTTGTTGGGTTCGCCGCTGCGCGGCTTAACCCAACCTACATAAAAAAACCGATTTATAGAGGTGCCCTTAAGGAGAACAATTCCGCAAAAAATAGCCGCTAAGTAATTTAGACCGGCAGTCCGGGCGGGCGGGCGCCGCGCTCAAGGATGACGCCGACATCGGTGGCGCCGCGTACGGCGCCTTTTTTGTTTAGCTGCACGCGCACCCACGGCACCTTGAATTCGGAGAGAATCAGCTCGGCGATTTTCTCGGTGAGGGTCTCGACCAGCTGGAACTGCGAGGCGCTCACGAAGCCGATCACGCTCTTCGCTACGGCTTTGTAGTTCATCGTGTCCTTGATGGAATCGCTGGCGGCCGCGCGCTGAATGTCCACCGCCATGTCGAGGTGAATAGTAAGGGTTTGGGTGGTACGCCGCTCCCACTCCCAGATGCCGATGATGCAATCGACCTTGAGATCGTGCAGGTAAATAATGTCCATAAGCGAAAGGTACAAGGGACGAGGGGCGAGGGGCAAGAACTTAAAGAAGCGAGTGTATGGCAAACCGGCAGGGCAGTACTTTCTTCGCCCCTTGTATCTCGCCCCTTGTCCCATTATCGTTGCGCGCCATGATTGTTTACCTGCTGCCGGTTTTCGCTTACCTGCTCGGTTCGGTGTCGAGCGCGATTGTTATTGCGCGTCTGTTCGGCCTCAAGGATCCGCGCGAAGTTGGCTCCGGCAATCCTGGCGCCACCAATATTCTGCGTTACGGTGGGAAGAAGGCCGCGATTCTGACGCTGCTCGGCGACATGCTCAAAGGCGCGCTGCCGGTGTTGGTGGCGTACGCACTGGGCGCGGACAGCGTGATTCTGGCACTGACGATGTTCGCCGCCTTTCTCGGCCATGTGTTCCCGGTATTTCACGGCTTCAAGGGCGGCAAGGGTGTGGCGACCGCGTTCGGTGCGCTTGCCGCCATGAACAGCTGGGTGGGGTTGGCGCTGGTCGTAAGTTGGTTGGTGATGGCGGTCACGACGCGCTACTCGTCATTGTCCGCGATTACAGTGTCCGTACTCGCACCGGTTTATGTCTGGTGGTTCGTACGCGAACCTGCGCTTACGGTTGCCACTGGCCTCATGGCGTTGCTGCTCCTGTGGCGGCATCGCCGCAACATCCAGAATCTGTTCGCCGGCAGCGAAACCAAAATCGGCCGGTAGTAAAAATAGATTTTCGCCAACTCCCCCTCTCCCACATCAGCGGGAGAGGGCAAGGGGTGAGGGCCAGCCAGACGACCCCCCATATTTCCGTTCTTACTAAATGTAGGGTGCGCAAGCGCTCCCTACGTACGAATGTCATCATCCAGCCTTGAATCGATTCACGGCGCCGCCAGGTCCATCAAGCTCCAGCGCGCCCGCGCACTGAATGCCAGTCCTTCCTGTTGTCCCGCGCGCAGACGCAACCCACCGGCGTAAGCAATCATCGCACCGTTGTCGGTGCAGAATTCCGGGCGCGGGTAATACACGCGCACGTTGATTTTTCCGCCAAGCTCCAGTAGGCGCGTGCGCAACAAGGCGTTCGCGCCCACGCCGCCCGCGACCACGAGGCGCGAGTGGCCGGTTTCTTCGAGGGCGCGTTCGCACTTGATAGCCAGTGTGTCCACCGCTGCTTCCTGAAAGGCGCGCGCAATGTCGTCGATGGTGCGCGCATCGAGCGCATGCTGCTGCGTGGCGGTCAGCGCCGCCGTTTTTAATCCCGAGAACGAAAAATCGAGCCCCGGGCGGTCGGTCATGGGACGCGGGAAACGAAAGCGCCCGGCTGTACCGTGTTCGGCGGCTTTGGCGATGGCCGGGCCGCCGGGGTAGCCCAGGCCGAGGAGCTTTGCGGTCTTGTCGAAGGCCTCGCCCACGGCGTCATCCAGCGACTCGCCCAGAATGTAGTAATCGCCAATGGCGCGCACATCGGCGAGCAAAGTGTGGCCGCCGGACACGAGCAGGGCGAGGAACGGAAACGCCGGGGCGTCCGCTTCCAGCATCGGTGCGAGCAGATGTCCTTCCATATGATGCACCCCGACTGCCGGAATACCCCAGGCATAGGCGAGGCTGCGGCCGACCGAAGCGCCCACCAGCAGCGCCCCGGCCAGCCCCGGGCCCATGGTGTAGGCCACGCCGTCGAGGTCGCCGGTGGCGCATTTGGCTTCGGCCAGTACCTCCCGCACCAGCGGCAGCAGCTTGCGGATGTGGTCGCGCGAGG
>Ga0315281_10002239_pt1 | contig 28721 bp, 31 predicted proteins | sample YL17G07_0_MG_FD_204540 | JGI IMG/M metagenome (GOLD analysis project Ga0315281, IMG submission 204540) | Sediment microbial communities from Yellowstone Lake, YNP, Wyoming, USA - YL17G07_0 | ecosystem: Environmental > Aquatic > Freshwater > Lake > Sediment | place: USA: Wyoming | collected...
CACCGTCCTTGCTCATGCGGAAGAAACCCTGGCCGTTGATGGCGACGTCGAGCGGGCTGTCGGTGACGGTAATCTTCCCTTGCGTGAATTGCTGGCTCACCCCGGTGATTTTCGTGCCGATTCCGACTTGCGTGCCGGCGCCGCTGCTGCTGCCGGTGGTGGCGGCAAATACGTCGCCAAATCCCACCACTCCTTGCTTGAATCCCGTGCTGTTCGAGTTGGCAATGTTGTTGCCGATGACGTCGAGGTTCATCGCTGCCGCGTTGAGTCCGCTCAATCCTTGCTGAAAACTCATCTTGTCTCTCCTTGCCTGAACTGATTACGCTACGAGGGAAAACGTGTCCGCATGTTCCGCTGCTTCAGAGGCGGTTCCGGATTTCCGCAACCGCCCGTCAAATTACCTGTCTGACATCGGACAGCGCCACCGTCCCCATGCCGTTCACGTTCAGCGACACACCGTTCTTGCCCTGCGTCACGCCGACGACCTGACCAAGCCCGAGCGAAGTGGCGTCGATCTTGCCGGTGCCCTGGGTGGCGTTCACGCTAAAACTGTAGCTGCCGGGAGCCGCGCTCGCGCCGTTGGTCAGAACACCATCCCACTGAAAGTTGAGCACGCCCGCCGCCCGCGATCCGAGATCGACGGTCTGCAGCACCTGGCCGGAACCATCCTGGATGGAGATCACCACCTTGTCGGCCGCCTGGGGCAGATCCACCCCGCCTGACGCCGCGCCATTTTGCAGTTGCAGCGCGCTGCCGGGCGCCAGCACGCTATGCCCGATCATCGCCGTGGCCTGCAGCGACTGGCCGGCGCTGAAACTCGTCGCCATCGCCTGCAGGGTGGTGTTGAGCTTGTCGATGCCGCTCACTGTGCTGATTTGCGCCATCTGCGAGGTGATCTCCGCATTGTCCATGGGATTGAGCGGGTCCTGGTTCTTGAGCTGCGCCACCAGCAGCTTGAGAAAACTGTCCTGCGTAGTGTTGCCGGCAGGCTGCGTGCCCGCAGCCTGCGCCGTTTGCGCCGCACTCGTTCCTGTGGTTGCCGGTATCGCACTCATGTTGCATTCCTCCTGTTGACTGGATCGACGTTCCGCTTGCGCCGTCGTTACTGTCCGATCGTGAGCGTCTTCAGCATCAGCGCCTTGGCGGTGTTCAGCATCTCGACATTGTTCTGGTAGGCGCGCGCCGCCGCGATCATGTTCACCATTTCCCCGACCACGCTGACATTGGGCATGGCGACATAGCCCTGCGTGTCGGCAAGCGGATGCTTGGGGTCGAATACCTGCTTGCCCGGCGCGGGGTCCTCGATCACGCCGGTAACTTTGACGCCGCTGCCGGTGGCGCCGCCGAAAGCCAGCTCGCTGAATACCACCTGCTTGGCGCGATACGGCTGGCCGTTGGAGCTGGTGACACTGTCGGCGTTGGCCAGATTGCTGGCGACGACGTTGAGCCGCTGCGACTGTGCAGTCATGGCGGAGCCTGCGATTTCGAACACGTTCAGCAAAGACATGAGGATCACCCCTGGAGTGCGGCCAGCATCAGCTTGATCTGGCTATTGAGGAAAGTAAGATTGGCGTCGTAATGCACGGCGTTCTCGGCGAAGCGGTTGCGTTCCACGTCCATGTCCACGGTGTTGCCGTCGATGCTCGGCTGCTGCGCGCTGCGGTAAAGCACTTGTGCAGGCTCGTTGCGCGTGACTCCGCCCAGATGCCCGTCGCTGGTCGTGCTGAGCGGCACTGCAGCCAAGGCGCCGCCGGAGGTGGCCGCATTCAGGGCCGCGGCGAAATCGATGTCACGCGCCTTGTAACCCGGCGTATCGGCATTGGCGATGTTGGACGCAAGCAGTTGCTGCCGGAAGGCGCGTACATTGAGCGCGTTCTGATGGAACTGAAACAGGTTGTCGAGTGATTCAATCATGGCAAATTGATGTGTGTCGTTGCGGGTTTGGATCAGCATCAAGCATGCCAGCCATGTTATGCGCAGTTGATTCGGAGGGCGTCCGGATTAGCAGCGGAAAGCTTCCGCATTTCAGCGCTTGGCGCAGCCTGCAGCGGCAATTATTGCCGTCTGCGGCAGAACTGGAGCCCACACCGCTGTTGCAGAGTTGCGATGTTGCGCGGACGAAAAGCCGTCGGCGCGGATCCCCGAATGCGCAGGGACAAAAAAACGATCCGTACGCATGCGGCGATCTTGGATAGGACCTCCGGGCCGTATTTGGTGTTAGGTATGATGGCGCGCGCAGTGCGCGAGGCGGCGAGAAGCCGGCGAAAACCACCGCTATTCGCGCGCTGCCTTGACAGCCGCGCGACTACAATACGGGCATGCACGCGGCCCTGATGGCCGCCACCGCACTGGAGCGAAGGTCCATGAACATCCGCAATTGCATTCTCGGTTTCCTGCTGCTCGGCGGCGCCGCGCAGTCCCACGCATCGGTTGAGCAGGCGCAGCTCGCGCAGATCCACAAGTCGGTGGAACAACTGCTGCGCCATCAAACCGCCGGCCTGCCAGGCAAGGTGAGCTTCACGCTTGGCGCCATCGACGCGCGGCTGAATCTGCCCGCCTGCCCCACTCCGGAAGCGTTCATTCCTGCAGGCGTGCGCCTGTGGGGAAATGCCAGCGTTGGCGTCCGCTGCGGCGGGAGTAATCCGTGGACGATCTACGTTCCGGTTTCGATCAAGATCGTCACCGGCGTGGTGTTCGCGGCGCATGTGCTGGCGCAGGGGCGGTCGATCGAACTCACCGACATGGTCATGCAGGAGGCCGATCTCGGCATGCTGCCGGGCGCCGTAATCACCGAACCTCGGCAGGCGCTTGGCCGCATCGTCACCCTCAGCATTGCGTCCGGACAGCCGCTGCGGCAGGACTTGTTGCGCTCGCCCCCGGTGATTCAGCAGGGACAATCGGTGACCCTGCGCGCGCAAGGCGCGGGATTCAAGGTGAGCGCTGAAGGCAAGGCCGTGACCAATGCCGCCGAGGGCCAGGTGGCGCAGGTGCGCACCCCCTCCGGCCACACCGTCAACGGCATTGCCCGTTTCGGGGCGATCGTTGAAATTCAGTAAAAACGATCAGCCAAATCAAGCGTTGGCGGCGTTTTAAGAAATTTTGCGATTTTTCTCCATCCGGCCTAAAGTTCCCCGCCAAGCTGCCGTAAATGGGGCATACAGCAGAAAAGAGGCATGCAGCAGAAGGCTGAGGAAACGACCATGAAAATCGACAGTTCAATCAAGTCAGTCAGCACCGGCGCAGTGAGCAGCGGCGGATCCAGGCCCAGCAAGGAAGCGGCCAGCGCACCGGGCTCCGGCGGTGGCGATCGCGTCGAGTTGAGCCCGCTTTCCTCGCAGTTGCAGGCCATCGAAAGCAGCATGGCCGATACCCCTGTGGTGGACAGTGCGCGCGTGGCAGAAATCAGGCAGGCGATTGCGGAAGGCCGCTTCAAGGTCAATCCGGATGTGGTGGCTGACCACCTGCTTCAGACCGCGCGCGAACTGCTGCGCTCAAGACTGGCGTGACATTGCACACTGCGTCCCCGGACTCAGATCCGGCGGCCAGCGCCGCAGCTTTCGTCGCCGGTTTGCAGGAGGAGCGGGCAGCGCTCGCCACTTTTATCGGCTCGCTGCAAGCCGAACAGGAATCGCTCGTCCAGGGCGATGCCGAACGCCTGGCGGATTTCGCCGCCGACAACGCAACCCACATCGATCTGCTTACCCTCCTCGGGGAGCGGCGCAGCCGCCATCTCGCCGCCCAGAATCTAACCGGCAGCGCTGAGGGAATGATGACTTGGATGAAGCGAAATCCCGGATTTGCGGCGGCGGTGAACAAGATTTGGCGGGAACTGCTGGCGCAGGCTGAAACGGCGCAGCAGATCAATCAAAACAACGGCATCCTCGTCGAGAGCAGGCTGCAGCAAAACCGGCTGCAGCTGGCGGTGCTGCAAACCGCAGCGGCCTCCGACGGCGTCTACCGTGCCGACGGACAACTGCGCCCGCTGCGCAGTGCAAGGTCTATCAGCCAGGTCTAGTTTTTCTCGCAGCACCACCGAATCATGATTTGCCGATGGCCGCAGTTAACCGCAGCTATTGCGCCGGGGCCGCGCCATCGAGCGGAATGTCGACCACCTTGCCCGGGGTTTCCGCCAATATCATGACTGTCACCCGGCGGTTGCGCGCCCGGCCATCTGCCGTTTCGTTGGACGTCATCGAGCGGTTAGGGCCATAACCGATGACACTCAAGCGCCGCTCGGCAACTCCATTGTCGATGAACAGCCGCACCACGCTGCTGGCGCGCGCCGCCGACAACTCCCAGTTGGAAGGAAACTGGGCGGTGCTGATCGGCGCGTCGTCAGTGTAGCCCTCGACCTGAATTCCCTGCTCCGTCGCGGCGAGGACCCTGGCGACTTGCTGCAGCACACGGCCGGAGTCCACTCGCAGCTGCGCCTGCCCGGAGGCGAACAGCACGCTGGCGTTGATCTCGACCGCGATGCCGCGGTTGCTCTGTGTCACCTTGACCTGACCGTCGCGCACCAGGGAATCCAGCACTCTGAGGATGTCCTGGGCGATGCCGCGCATCTGCTCGCGCTGCCTGCCCTGCGGGTCGGCCGGCCTGATGATCCTGCGCAGCGGCAGGTCCCGCGGCAGCGGTTGCGACGTGGGCGGCGGCCGTTCCACCACCTTGCGGCCGAAGGCGTTAACCAGAGAGTCGCTCAGCACGCGGTATTTCCCCTCGCTCACGGTGGACAGCGCATACATCACGACGAAGAAGGCGAACAGCAGCGTGATGAAATCGGCATAGGAAACCAGCCAGCGCTCGTGGTTGTCCGACTGCCTCTGATCGAGATACTTTCTCCTGCGGCGCATGTTGCGGGCGATCCTGTCCGTGCGCGGCGCGTGCTCAGAGGCCGCCGACGCCGGACCGCTGGCCGCTGACATAGCCGAGCAGGCGATTTTCGATCATGCGCGGGTTCTCGCCGCCGGCGATCGAGACCAGGCCGTCGACCAGCATCTCCCGCAACAGCACCTGCCGTGCAATCAGCGCCTTCAGCTTGTTCGCCACCGGCAGGAACACCAGGTTGGCAAGACCCACGCCGTAGATGGTCGCCACGAACGCGACCGCGATGCCGCTGCCGAGTCGCGCCGGGTCGGACAGGTTTTCCATGACATGGATCAGCCCCAGCACCGCCCCGAGAATGCCGATCGTGGGTGCATATCCGCCCGCCGCTTCCCAGACCCGCGCCGCCTGCCGGTGATATTCCTCGAAGGTGATGATTTCCACCTCCATGGCTTCGCGCAGTTTCTCCGGCTCGGCGCCGTCGACCAGCAATTGCAGACCCTTACGCGCGAACGGGTCGGTGGCGATGTCCGCCTGCTGCTCCAGGGAAAGCAGTCCCTCCTTGCGCGCCGAAAGGCTCCAGCGGATGATATCGGTGATCATGCGGCGCGGCGCGAAATCCGGCGGCAGCACAATCCACTTCGCCATTCTCACGCCGCGCCCAAACACGCGCGCCGGACTTTGCACCATGACCGCACCGGCGGTTCCGCCAAGTACGATCAGGAGCGCCGCGCTCTGCAGCAGAGAGCCGACATAGCCGCCCTCCAGCAATTGCCCGCCGATGATACCGATCAGCGCGACCGCAATACCGATGAGACTGCTGTAATCCACGACTCAGAGGTTCCTGATCTGGCTGCGCAGGCGCGCAATCGCCTGGCTGTGCAACTGGCAGACGCGCGATTCGCTTACGCCCAGGGTCTCGCCGATCTCGCGAAAATTGAGTTCCTCTTCGTAATACAGCCCCATCACCACCTTCTCCCGTTCCGGCAGGCCCTCGATTCCCTTCACCAGCCGCTCGCGCAGCTTGCGGTCGAGCAGCGCGTCGAGCGGATTGGCGGCGCCGTCTTCGCAATGACGCTCAAGGTAATCATCTCCGTCCCCATGATTGAAATCCTCGAATGAGATCAGCTGGTAGCCGCGTGCTTCCTGCAGCATCGTCTGGTAGTCGGCAAGCGGGATGGCCAACTCGAGCGCGACTTCATGCTCGGCCGGGGCACGGCCCAAACGCTGCTCAAGCTTGCCGATCGCACCCTCGATGCGTCGCAGGTCGCGCCGAAAGCTGCGCGGCAACCAGTCGGCCTGGCGCAGGCCGTCGAGGATGGCGCCGCGGATGCGCTGCGCCGCGTAAGTCGCGAACTGCGCTCCGTGCGATTCTTCGTAACGGTTGACCGCGTCGAGCAAACCGATCATGCCGGTCTGGATGATGTCGTCGAGTTCGACGCTCGCCGGCAGCTTTGCCATCATGTGATGGGCGATGCGCTTGACCAGCGGCGCGTACTTCGTCAGATAGTCCTGTGTGTCGCGGGTAGCGGTTGCGGTATACATGCTGGTCCTGGTGGCTGGTTTATGCCGCAGCGGCGCGCGGGCGGTTTGAGTGGATGAGGCGGCGCATGAAATCATCGAAGCCGCAGTTGTCTTCTTCGGCCCGCGGCCAGTCGCCGATCGCCTGCGCCAGACGGCGAAAGCTCGCCGCAGCCGCAGCGGCGGGAAATGCCGCCACCACCGGCAGCCGCAGGCGTGCTGCATGCTGCAGCTTGTCATCGGGAGGAACGTGTCCCATGAAATCGAGCGATACCTGCAGGTAGCGCCGCGCCGCGCCCGCCATGTTGCGAAAAATGATCCGGGCCTCGCTCTCGCTGGCCACGTTGCTGACCAGAACATGGAATTCGCGGCGCGCGAACTCGTTGCTCCGTCGCTTGATCAACGCGTAGGCGGCGGTGATTGCGGCGGCGCTGCCACCGGCGAGAACGATCACCTCCTGCGTCACGGTGCCGGGCCAGAGCAGAGCGCTCGCGCTGCCCGGGGCGGCGTCCACCAGCAAGGTATCCACCGGGAAGCCCAGACGGCCGCACCGCTCCACCAACCGAAGTTGCTCGGGCGCCGGCAGTTGCGACAGCCAACGCGCGCCGCGCGCAAGCGGCAGGATCACGATTCCGGTCGGACCGCGGACGATCACCTCGTCAAGATCACGTTCCCGCCGGATCACGTCCTCGAGGTCGAAGCGCGACTTGAGCCCGAGCGCCGCAGTAACGCCATGCCCGGCAGGATGCTCGTCGAGGATCAGCACGCCGCTACCGAGTTCGGCAAGCGCGCCTGCAAGATTGACGATGACCCCGGTCCTGCCGTTGCCGCCGGTCCCGGCGATGACGGACACCACGCGCAGCCCGCTCCGGTCGAGCAGGCGGCGCAGGCCTTCGGCCTGGTCAGGTCGTGTTTTAGCCAAGGCTTGCTCCCGCCGCCACGCCGCCCGTTGACGCGGTGGCCAGCATCAACTGGCATTCCGCTGCGTGAAGATGGTGCACCGAGGGAGTTGTGACCGGGCGCAGCGCGCGCTGCAGCAGATATTCCCGGTCCGGCAGATGCAGATCTTCGGGAACGCGTTGACCGTCAGTGACGTAGTGCAGCGACAGCTTATGGCGGATGGCGACATCGAGCGCAGTGGCGATACCGACCGCCTCATCGGTCTTGGTGATAATGCATCCATGCACCCCGCCGTCGCGATAGACACGCACCACGTCGTCGAGCGTTTCGCCGTTGCCGGTGGCGTTGAGCAGCAGCAGTCGCTGCACTTCGGTCCCGGATGCGGACAACAGCGCAAGTTGCTCCCCGACCATCTGATCGCGCTGGCCCATGCCTACCGTGTCGATCAGCACCAGATGTTTGCTGCGCAGGTCGCCGAGTACGAATTGCAGGTCGGATGCGTCCTTGATGGCGACGACGCGCACGCCCAACAGCTTGCCGTAGATGCGCAGCTGCTCGTGGGCGCCGATACGGTAGCCGTCCGTGGTCAGCAACGCGAGCCGCTCGGCACCGTAGCGCACGACGCAGCGGGCGGCGATCTTGGCCACGGTGGTGGTCTTGCCGACACCGGTCGGGCCGACCAGGGCATAGACACCCCCGTGTTCGACGATTTCGTCCGCCGCGGCGACGGTGCGCAGGTTGTGATCGAGCACCGCTTTCACCCAAGCCAATTTCTGCTCCGCCCCCAGACCCGGGGGCATTTTCGCCAGAAACTGCCGCGCCAGCGCGGCACTGAAGCCGGCGTGCAGCATGTCGCCAAGCACGCGGGCCTTGCCGGGCTCGCGCCGCTGCGCCGTGTCCCACGCCTGATAGACGATTTGTTCTTCGATCAGCCCTCGCATCGACTTGATTTCGCTCACCAGGCTACGCGAGACCGGGCCTTCTGCCGCGGGCGCGGCCGGCTGCGGGCTGCGCCCCGAAGCCGCGGTTTTGCCTTCTTGTTCGCGCGGTGCAGCCTGCCGCGTCTCAGCATGCGGCGGCAGATCACCAGGAGCCATGGCGAGGAGCTCCACGCCGCCCTCGACCGCGCGGTTGGACAGGATCAAGGCGTCCGGTCCCAAGCCCTGTCTGACCAGGCGCAGGGCCTGGCGCGAAGTGTTGCCGAAAAATTTCCTGACTTTCATCCTCTACTCCCGAGCAACGCAGTGACTTTGATGCTGCTGGTATCCGGAACTTCGCTGTGCGCAATGACCTTGATCTGCGCCACGGCCCGGCGAAGGAAGCGGGATAGCAGCACGCGCAATTCGGCCGGTACCAGCAGCACCGGCGGCAGTCCGAGTTTCTCCTGCTGCTGTGCGGCCGCGCCGGCTTCCCGCAGCAGCGTGTCGACCAGCCCCGGCTCGATGCCCGCGGCATCACCGGTCTTGGCCTGTACCGCCTGCAGCAGGATGCGTTCCAGGCCCGGCTCCAGCGCCATCACCTGCAGTTCGTTGCTTCCGGGATAAAGTTGTTGCACGATGGCGCGGCCCAGCGCCACCCGCACCAGCGCGGTCAGATCGCCCGCGTCCTGTACTTTCGCGCCGTGCTCGGCGAGCACTTCGATGATGGTGCGCATGTCGCGGATATGCACGCCCTCTTCGAGCAGGCGCTGCAGCACCTTTTGCACCGTCCCGAGCGGCAGCAGCTTCGGCACCAGGTCTTCGACCAGCTTGGGCGACTCGCGCCCGACATGCTCGAGCAACTGCTGCGTTTCCTGCCGGCCAAGCAGCTCGGACGCATGCGTCTGCATGATGTGATTCAGATGGGTGGCGATCACGGTACCGGCGTCGACCACCGTATAACCGAAGGTCTGCGCCTGCTCGCGCATGCCGGCCTCGACCCACACCGCCGGCAATCCGAACGCCGGATCGCGCGTCACCGCGCCTGGCAGGGCGGTGTTCACGTGTCCCGGATTGATCGCGAGATACATGCCGGTATAGGCCTCGCCGCGGCCGATTTCGACGCCTTTCAGCGTGATCACGTAGCCATTGGGACGCAGTTCGAGGTTGTCGCGGATATGCACCGCCGGTGCGAGAAAACCCGCATCCGATGCGAATTTCTTGCGCAGCCCCTTGATCCGCTTGAGCAGCTCGCCGTCCTGCGCCTTGTCGACCAGCGGGATCAACCGGTACCCCACCTCGAGACCGAGCGTATCCACGGAAACCACGTCGTTCCAGGACACCTCGACCGCGGGGCTCGCGCCCGGTTGTTCCGGCGCCGGGACCTCCGACGCGTGCGGGCGCTTCGCGATCGTATAGCCGCCGCCGGCCAACAGCGCGGCCAGCAGCAGAAATGCGAAGTTGGGCATGCCCGGAATCAGCCCCATGATGGCGAGGATGGCCGCGGTGATCATCAATACCTGCGACTTGTTGAACAGCTGCCCGACCAGCTGCTCGCCGATGTTCTGATCGCTTCCCACACGGCTGACGACGATGCCCGCAGCCGTGGAGATCACCAGCGCCGGGATCTGCGCTACCAGGCCGTCGCCGATAGTGAGCAGGGTGTAGAACTTTGCTGCCGTGGCGACGTCCAAATCGTGCTGTACCACGCCGACCACCAGACCGCCGACGATGTTGACGAGCAGGATGATGATCCCGGCGACGGCATCGCCGCGCACGAACTTGCTCGCGCCATCCATGGCGCCATAGAACTCGGCTTCCTGCGAAATCTCCCTGCGGCGGCGGCGCGCGTCCTCCTCGCCTATCAGGCCGGCGTTGAGATCGGCATCGATCGCCATCTGCTTGCCCGGCATCGCATCCAAGGTGAAGCGCGCGCTGACCTCGGCGATACGCCCGGCACCCTTGGTGATCACCACGAAATTGATCACCACCAAAATGAAGAACACCACCAGGCCGACGGCGTAGTTGCCGCCGACCAGGAATTGCCCGAATGCCTCGATCACCTTGCCGGCGGCGTCCGGCCCGGTGTGGCCGTGGAGCAGCACTACGCGCGTCGAGGCGACATTCAGCGACAGCCGCAGCAGCGTCGTCAGCAGCAGGACGGTGGGGAATACGGCGAAGTCCAGCGGCTTGAGCGTGTACAGGCTCACCAGCAGCACGATGATGGCGAGCGCAATGTTGAAGGTGAACAGCAAATCCAGCAGAAACGGCGGCACCGGCAGGATCATCATCGTCAGGATCATGATGATCAGCATCGGCACTGCCACCGCGCGCAGGCTGGCGCCGCCCAGCAGCAGCCTCAGATTGAACGTATCGTTCATGCAGCGGACGCCCCGGGATCAAGTCCTGTGGGCAGCGGCAGCAGTTCCGGCCGCTGCGGCATCGGGCCGCCGTCTTCCCGTTGGCGGCGAAGTTGATATACATACGCCAGCACTTCGGCCACGGCGGTATACAGCGCTGCCGGAATCTCGTCGCCCAGATCGGCATGACGGTACAGGGCGCGCGCCAGCGGCGGCGCTTCCAGTATCGGCACCTGGTGCTGCTCGGCCAGTTCCCTGATGTGAGCGGCCAGCAGATGCGCGCCTTTGGCCACCACCCGCGGGGCGCGCATCTCGCCGTCCTGATAACGCAGGGCAACCGCGTAATGGGTCGGGTTGGTGACCACCACGTCGGCCTTGGGAATTTCAGCCATCATGCGCCGGCGCGCCATCTCGCGCTGCTGGCTGCGGATGTGCGCCTTGACCTGCGGATCACCTTCGGTTTCCTTGTTCTCCTGGCGCACTTCCTCCCGAGTCATGCGCAGCTTGCGCTCGTGATCCCAGATCTGGACCGGTATGTCGACGGCCACCACCAGGGCCATGCTTGCGGCCATGATGAGAAAGCCTGAACCCAGGAGGTGCACCAGATGCGCCATGCCGGCACCGAGCGGCTCGGCGGCAAGCGACAGGACCTCGCCGCTGTTGCTCCAGATGACCCAGGCGGCGACGCCGCCGACGACCACCGTCTTGGCGATCGCCTTGAGCATTTCGATCACGCCATGCCACGACAGAATGCGCGCCAATCCTTTCAATGGATCGATGCGTCCCCAGTCCGGCAGCAGCGGCTTGAAGCTGAACAGCCAGCCGTTTAGCAGAAGCGCCGACGCGATCCCCGCCAGCACCAGCAGCAGCAGCAGCGGGGAAAACGCCAGCAGCACATCGACGGACGAGTCTTTCAGGCGCAGCAACATCAAATCGGTATCGAACGCCAGTGCGCGGTCGAGTTGCATACCGTGGCGCATCAGGCCCGACAGCCTGTCGGTGAGGCCGGCCCCCATGAACCACAGACCGCCGCCGCCGGCAAGGAGCAGCACCAGCGTGGACAGTTCGCGCGAACTCGCTACCTGCCCCTCCTCCCGCGCCTGTTCGCGCCGTCGTACGGATGCTGGTTCTGTGCGTTCCAAACCGGTATCTTCTGCCATCTCCCGTCCTTGGCTGATTGAACGGGATTATCAGATGGCGATGCGAGCCTCGATCAATCGAACAGTGCCGGTTTTGCCACGCAATTCCCCGCCTTCGCGCGCACGTACATCAACAGCGTGAATTGCGGCACCGGCGCGCAGCGCGCGGGTGATCCTAGAACCCCAGGCTTGCCAGAAGATCGTCGACTTGATTTTGATCTGTCACCACGTCGCTGCGGCCGGCGGCATTCACCACCGGGCCATTGAGCAGGCCGGTATCGATTTCGCTGCGCATCTCGGCGGGCACGAGGTCGACCAGCAGATGCACCAGCTGCTGTTCCATGTCCTGTGCCAGCGCTGTGATCTTTTTTATCACCTGCCCGGTCAGATCCTGGAAATCCTGCGCCATCATGATCTCGAGGAGTTGTGCGTTGGTGGCGCGAGTCTGCTTCGGCACGTCGTCGAGATAGTCGCGCGTGCCCGCCACCAGCGTCTTGAATTCGTCCACGTTCATCTGTTTGTCGAACAGCCTCTGCCATTGCGCGGAGAGGCGCCCGGCCTCGTCTCCGAGCCGATCCTGGATCGGCTGCGCGGCTTCGATAGCGTTCAACGCGCGCACCGCCGCCTGTTCGGTCATCTTGACCACGTAATCCAGCCGGTCGCGCGCGTCGGGAATCGCTGATGCGGTCTTCTCCAGCAACCGGTCGTATCCCAGCTCGCGCAGGGCGTCGTGCAGCGTGCGTGTCAGATTGCCAATGCGGCTCATCACGTCGCCCGGGGCATTTCCCTCTCGTTCCGGCTCCGCTGTCGGCGCGGCGGCACTCTCTCGTGCGGAATTATCCTCGATGATGCTGTCGAACAAGGCTTCCAGGTCCTCCGACTCTGCGGCTACCGCTGCCATGGTCGCGCTCATGCCTTCACCCCCCCTTCCATCGTCTTGAATATCTTGTTCAGCTTTTCGTCGAGGGTGGCGGAGGTGAACGGCTTGACCACGTAACCGCTCGCGCCGGCCTGGGCGGCAGCGATGATGTTCTCCTTCTTCGCCTCCGCGGTGACCATGAGGACCGGCAGACTCTTCAGGGCGGCGTCCGCACGGATATTGCGGAGCAGGTCGATGCCGGTCATATTGGGCATGTTCCAGTCGGAAATGACGAACTGGAATCCACCGTCGCGCAACTTGCCGAGCGCGTCCACGCCATCCTCGGCCTCGTCGACATTGTTGAAGCCGAGTTCCTTCAGCAGGTTGCGCACAATCCGGCGCATGGTGGAAAAGTCGTCGACAACCAGGAATTTCATATTCGGGTCTGCCATGAATGGCTCCATATAACAATCCAAGAGTCCGGAACAGCTCCGCGACGGCTTTCTAAATTCTGGTTTCGGCGGGTCCCATCCCACTGCGTACGCGTGCGCATCGCTGGCGATGCGTGCGTGCTGCCATCTTGAGTACCGGCCTCGATTTCCAGCCCTGCGCTGAATATCGTCCGAAATCGCCAAATCTTGAACCACACGCCATCAGTTCTCCGACTGCGGCGGCTACGGCCCGGCCTCCACCTGGTACCAGCCGCGATCATTTTCTGCCTGCAGCGCCGTTCGCTGTATCCTTTCCAGGACTTCGTCAACCGGCAGATTGAGGAATTTCTGGATCGCGGCGTAGTCGTCCGGCAGCGCAGGATCGTCCCACCCCTTGGCGGAATGACGGGCGAGATCGACCGCCAGCAGGACGTTGACGGCGCGCGGGCGCTTGGCGTGCGTATCGTCCATCAGGGACTGCAGCAGCGCCGGCAGCTTCCATTCTGCGATCAGGGCGAGTTGCAGATTAATGAGGGTAAAGCCGAGCACGGCCCGTTGCGCGGCGCTGCTGCGCGATGCCGGGTCTCGCCGCATCATGTCCTGGATCCGCAGCGCCAGCTCCGGCGCAAAGCACCAGAGCAGCATTTCCGCGAGGTCGTGCAATAGCGCCGCGATCACGACCTCGTCCGACTCGACGTCGTGGCGGACGGCGGCCCAGTCGCGCGCGTACAGTGCCGCATGGCGGGCACGGTTGATCACATGCATCAACCCATCTTGCGCGAGTGGTAGTTCCGCGAGGACCGACTCGACCGCAGGCAGCTCGCCAAAGTGCTCGAAAAAGGGCGATACGCCCAGCATCATCAGGGCATGCTCGACAGTAGTGATTTCAGCCGACCGCCCGGATTTGCGCTGCGTCGGCAGAAAGCGCAGCACGCGCAGGGTAAACATCGGGTCATGCAACAGCACCCGTGAAATATCGCGCGCGACAAGCCGGTCCTCGTTCTCGCGCAAGCGTGCAAGTTCCTCGACGGTGCGGCGCAGCACCGGGATCTCGACCGCACCCAGAGCGTGGATCCAGCCCAACTCGTCTTGCGGCATGATGGCGAACGTCATGGTGTCTGTTTCACATGCGCCATAGCAGCAGCCTCGAGCCGCCCCGCGCACCCGTCGCAACCGTGAACGTCGGTGGCACGCCGGGAACGGCAAAGCTGTTGCTGATGAGCAGGCTGCCCGCGCGCATTTCGCGCCTCGCCTTGTCCCACAAACCGGTCATTGCGGCCGGCGACAAATACGCATAGACCACGTCGTAGCGGCCCAGGTCGAGATTCTGGAAATCTCCCCAGGTTACGTGGCAAGCTTGCGCCCCGAGCGCCGCGCGCAGCCGGCTCAGCAGAAACGGCACGGGCGCCGATTCGATGCCGTAGTAGCGGCCCGCCGGACGTGCGCGGGCGAGGCAGCCAAGCAACCCTCCCAGCCCGCAGCCCAAGTCGAGAAAGGTGAAATTTCGCGCCTGCGGCAACACGCCCGCGACGGCTTGTGCTGCAGCCCGGCTGGACAGAAACAGCGGCACGCGGGTTCTGCTCACGCCCCAATACACGGACACAAGCACACAAAACACGCCCAGCGAATAGTGCGGCGGCAGATTGAATCCAAGCAACCATACCAGGCCAGGAACGAACAGCGCATGGATGGGAAGCCACCACGCTTCCATGCCCTGACCGCGCCCCAGCCTCGCCGCCACGATACCCTGCACCCATGCCCAGGTCATGGGATCACTGTTCGCCATCGCTGCGGCCGGAACCAGTGCCGTCAGCGCCAGCGTCAGCAGAAACGCCCCAGCCTGCACTGCAGCCGCCCGCAGCAGGGGTACGCGCACCGGATATGCGTCGGCGGACTCGGCTGCCGCATCGATGACGCGCTCAGGGCTTGGCAACGGCAGCATCGGCGGTCTCATCCTTAGTCTCGATTTTCGCGTCGGCATCGAGGGTGCCGCCATCCTTGCTCACCGCCTCCTCGGTCTTTTTGTTCATGACAATGATGCTGATGCGGCGGTTTGTCGGGTTCAGGGGATTGTCTGGGTCAAACAGCACTGCCGAAGACAGGCCCACGACCCGCAGCATGCGCGTTTCATCGAGGCCACCGCCGATCAACTCGCGCCGCGCCGCATTCGCCCTGTCGGCCGACAATTCCCAGTTGCTGTAACCCTTGGTTCCTCCGGAATAGACTTGCGCGTCGGTATGTCCGGAGATGCTGATGCGGTTGGGCACGTCGTTCAGCGCCTTGCCGATCTCGTGCAGGATCTCCCGGCTGTACGATTGCAGTTGTGCGCTGCCGCTGGCGAACATCGGCCGGTTGTATTCATCCACGATCTGGATGCGCAACCCCTCGGTGGTGATATCGAGCAGCATCTGCTTGCGGAACGGCTTCAGGGCCGGGTTGCTCTCGATGGCGCGCTCGATGTTGCCCTGCAAATCCCGCAGCTTGAGCATCTCCTTGTGGGCAAGCTCGGCCTCTGCCGCCTTGAGGTTGATGACTTTCTTTTCCTCGCGGATCTCGCCGTGCTTGACCTGGCCCTCGGTCCGGGTGAGATCCTGGCCGCCGCCCTTGATCAGGCTGGAACTGTCGCCGCTGCCACTGCCGCCCATCAGCGCCACTTTGAGCGGGGTCTGGAAATATTCTGAGATGCCCTTCAGGTCCCCGCTGGTGGTCGAACCGAGCAACCACATGAGCAGAAAAAAAGCCATCATGGCGGTGACGAAATCGGCATAAGCGATTTTCCACGCGCCGCCGTGGTGACCAGCCGCGTGTTTTTTCACCCGCTTTACGATGATCGGCCGTTGCGAATCTTCGCTCATGGTGTCTGCGATGGCAGCGGGCGCGCCTCAACGTGCCTTGCGCTGCTTCACCTCGTCCTCCAGTTCGGTGAACGTGGGGCGTTCGGTCGAATACAGGACCTTGCGTCCGAATTCCACCGCCACCTGAGGCGCATATCCGTTGAGACTGGCAAGCAGCGTAACCTTCATGCACTGCAGCATCTTGGTCGATTCGGCGAGCTTGTGTTCGAGCAGCACCGACAGCGGCCCGACGAAGCCATATGAAAGCAATATGCCGAGGAAGGTGCCGACCAGCGCGGCGGCAATCAGCTTGCCCAGTTCGGCCGGCGGTATGCCGACCGATTCCATGGTATGCACCACGCCCATGACGGCAGCGACGATGCCGAATGCCGGCAGGGCATCGGCCATTTTTGCGAGCGCGTGGACCGGAATCGCCTGCTCCTCGTGATGGGTTTCTATCTCGTTGTCCATCAGGTTCTCGATCTCGAACGCATTGAGGTTGCCGCCAACCATGAGGCGCAGGTAGTCGGTCAGAAATTCCACCACATGGTGATCGGAGGTGACCTTCGGATACTTGGCGAATATCGGGCTCTGGTCCGGAGCATCGACGTCGGCCTCTATCGACATCAGTCCCTCCTTGCGCACCTTGGCGAGGATGTCATAGAGCAGCGAAAGCGTCTCCAGGTAGAGCGTCTTGCTGTAGCGCGAACCGCGCAGCAGGCTCGGCAGGGCATTCAGCGTCGCCTTGATGACCTTGTTCGGGTTCGCCACCAGGAACGCCCCCGCGGCCGAGCCGAAGATCATCACCAGTTCCACCGGCTGCAGCAGGGATCCAAGATGGCCGCCGGCCAACGCAAATCCGCCGAACACTGCACCCAGGATCACAATGTAACCAACGATAACCAGCACAACATTCTCCCGACGCCAGCGCGCGCCGCCAGATTGATCATCCAAACCCTATGCGGGGTTTTACCGTGCCGCGCAGAGAAGGTAACAGTCGCTGGCCCGCGCCGAAGCCGGAAAAAGCGCTGAAATCACCCCGCTATTGCGGTAACCGGGTGGATGAGTCGGCCGCGCACGCGGCAACTGTTCAGGCCGAGGCAACAGCGGGCAACGCCGCTTCAGGCCCGTGTTTTTTTGACTTTCCGGCGCGCGACGGCGGACGGCACAGTCCGCAGACGTAATCACGATTCAGTTCCAGGCAATGGGTGATGAAATTGCCACCGCAGCGCGTGCACGGCACGGTCTGCAGCAGGCTGCCGAGGAAACGCACCAGTGTCCAGGCGCGCGTCAGCGTCAGGATCGGATCGAGACTGTTGGCATACACGTGCTCGAGATACAGTCGATAACCCTTGATCAGGGCGTGCACGCCGCGTAGTTCGGTGTGCGCGATCAGGTAATGGTAGATGTCGACAAACAGCGAGGAATGGACATTGGGTTGCCAGCTCAGGAACCAGTCGGCCGAAAACGGCAGCATTCCTTTTGAAGGGGACTCACCCTTGACTTCCTTATACAGCTTGAGCAGGCGCTCACGGCTCAGGTTTGTCTCCGTTTCCAGGACCTGCAGCCGGGCGCCGAGATTGATGAGCTCGATCGCAAGCTGGATCTCGTTGCCTTCGGATACCACGCTCTTGTTTCGCATAGGTGCTCCGGGGTGCGGTCTCAGACCAGCGCTTCGACGGGATGCCTTGTGAGCAGGATGGCCGCGTGCGACTGCGGCATCGCACGCTCTTTCCCATGGCTGGTCAGCAGACCCAGAATCAGCCGGTCATCGAAGCGCATGCGGCACAACAGCACATTCGCACCGGCCATTTTGAGCACCTGGCCCGGGGTCAGGTCGGCCAGGATATCGGCCAGTTGCTGGCTGATGCCGAGGCGATACACCGCCGAGGACTTGTCGTCGCGGATCATCTGCTGTGCCAACATCAGGTAGGTAAGGTTCAGTTCCTTGATCTCTCCCAGCATATCGGGCATGTTCATATTCATTTCCTCCGGTGGTTGCAGCTCGCGCGACGTTCGGCCTCTGGCACGACTGCATTGTGGCCGCTGTACCAACCGGAATAAATAGGACTTCCTCCGTATTTACGCCGCTCCCCGCGCGAATTCTTGTGTAGGAATTTGTCCGACACGATCGGTCATGCCACAGTCCAATGTGCCGGTCACCGGTGGCGGCAAGACCTGTTCGCTCGAACGCGCGCCCAGCATTGCGGTGATGTCCGCGGCCGCGCGCGGTGCGCTGAACAAGAAACCCTGGACGCGGTCGTACCGCTGTTGGTGGAAGAATTCGAGTTGCTCGACGGTTTCGACCCCTTCTGCGACTGTCACCAGTCCCAGGCTGCGGCCAAGAGCGCCGACGGCCTGTACGATCGCCGCGGTTTCCACGTCTCTTATCACGTCGCAGGAAAAGGATTTGTCGATTTTCAGAATATCGATAGGAAAGCGCTTCAGGTAGCTGAGCGATGAGTAACCGGTACCGAAATCATCGACCGATATCTTGACCCGCATGTTCTTAAGCGCATGCAATGTCGCGATCGTCGCATCGGCATCCCGCATCAGCACCGACTCGGTGATTTCAAGCTCCACGCATTGCGGGTCGATGCCGGTATCGGCAAGCACCTCGGCGACGGTCTGCGCCAAACCGGGCTGCCAGAACTGCACCGCGGAAAGGTTCACTGCGATCGTCAATCCGGGATGCCCGGCGTTATGCCAGGTTTTGGCTTGGCGGCAGGCGTTCTGCAGCACCCATTTGCCGATTTCCGTGATCAGCCCGGACTCGTTGGCAAGCGGAATGAAATCATCCGGCTGCAGCAGGCCCAGTTCCGGATGGCGCCAGCGCACCAGTGCCTCCACACCGTTCAGCTTCCCCGTAACGACGTTCAAACTGGGCTGGTACTCGAGCATCAGTTCCTGCCGCTCGACAGCTCTGCGCAACGCACTCTCAAGCACCAATTGCTCGCCCGCCACGGCGCCCATTTCGCGCGCGTAGAATTGGTAGGTGTTGCCGCCCAAACTCTTTACACGGAACATGGCTGTCTCGGCGTTTATCAGCAGCTCCGGCACGTCCTCGCCGTCGCGCGAAGATGCCGCAATGCCGATGCTTACGCTAAGGTGGAATTCCAGTGTTCCCTGTGCAAAGGGCCGGGCAAAGGCCTGCCTGATATGCTCCGCGGCATCGCGCGCCTGCTCGTCGCTTGAGGCATTGCCGAGAAACACCGCAAACTCGTCGCTGCCGAGCCTGGCCACCATCCCCTCGTCGGGCACGCATTCCTGAAGGCGCTGTCCGATCTGGCGAATCAAGGCGTCCCCGATCTTGTGGCCGAAACAGTTGTTGATGCGCAAAAAACGGTCGATATCCAGAACGTAGACAGTGGTAGCCCGACCGTCGGCCTGCAGCAGCTTACGGCTGACGTGATTGCAGAACAGATTGCGGTTAGGCAATTCGGTCAGGCTGTCATAGAACGCGAGCCGATGCACTTCGCCATCGGCCTGCTCCTTGGCGCGCCGCATGGCCGCGCCAAGGAGCTCCCGCTCGATGGCCGGCAACAATCGGGCGAAGTTACCTTTTACAATCGAGTCCTGCGCCCCGCTGCACATGGCCGCGACTTCGACGTGCTTGCTGACATCGCCCGAATAGATGATGAACGGGATGTCCTTGCCGCATTCCTTCAGTACCTGGAGCGCCTCGAGCGAGCTGAAACGCGGCAGGGAATGGTCGGAAATGACGATATCCCAGTCAGAATCGTTCAACGCCGCGCGCATATCCTCGGCGGTGTCCACCCGCGCATAAGTGATATCTTTCGCGGTCTGGGTCAGCTCGGAATACAGGAGGAGTGCGTCGTCCTCCGAGTCTTCGACCATCAGAAGGCGAAGGGGCATGCGCAGATTTGTCATGACTGCACCCAAGATTCGACCCTACCAGCCAAGCATAGAGTATTGATTCGAAGGATAGCGGGGGCGATCGACTGCAATCGCCTGTTGTAACGGCAAGCTTGCAACTCGATGATCGATCGCACCGGGACTGAAATATCCCGATTCCGTGGGGTAACGCAGTCGATCTTTTCTAACAAACGGATTCATCGGCCCATTTACCTCTGCAGTGCGTGCTTTGCCGGATAATCTGCTGATCGAAGCATCACACTTACGGTTGATTATCGGCAGGCACGCGGATAACTTGAGGCCGAAATCGGCGTCGCACGTTTGGAGCCGGCTGCGCGCATCGGGCTCGCGGCCTGTTTTGCTGTACCTCACCGTCCCGTCTCCAAAGGAAACCGACGGCCCTTGCGGCCTACTTGCGATCCATGTCGGCGATGCAGCCATTGAGAACCGACCGAATGTTGCCGCTGCCGAGGGTGCAATTGCCCGCCCTGATCGAACCGGCCTGCCCGCTGCGCGCGGCACCGCGGCTGCCAATGTCCTCCTGCCGCTGCGGAATGCTCGCGCGCCCGGCAAGGGTGCTCGCCAGCCGCGTCTCCACTTCGGCCCGCTTCGCCTCCAGTTCGCCAAGTTTCTTCTCGTTCTCCGCAAGCGCCGCCGCCAGACGTGTCTCCGCCTCGATTTGCTTCGCCTGCTGCCGGTCGAGCTCTTTTTTCAATCCGGCCACCGACTTCAAATACTTTGACACCTTGACGTCCTGGCGCTTTATTTCCGCCGACCGGTGATCGAGCAATTGCGCCAGCAGATCGTAGGCGAGCACCATCCCGCCCATGCCGCCGGCCAGCATCACGCCCAGATAGACGAGCAGGCCGCGCAGGCGCCCCCGCGGCTTTGGCGCGATGGTTTGCTCTGCGGCCGGTTCGCCCCTTGGTCGCGCCGTGGTCGCGCGCTTCCCGGGCCGCTCGCGGATTTGATCGCTGCGTTCATCCGGGTGCACCGCGCCGCCCGCGCGCTTGCGCAGCCGCTGCAGCGACGCGATGCAGGTATCGATCGCGGCAGTTGCCGCGGCAAATAGCATGTGTTTTGCGCGCGCAGACGCGGCAATCGCTCTGGCTAGCAGCCATTGCCGTGCGCGAACCCGCCAACTGTCCTCGGCGACCGGTTGTTCCGCTGGAGTATCGGCATCACGCGCCGAGGCACGCCTCGCGCCGGGAGCATGGGCTGTAGTCAAGAAACACCTCGGATTCTGGCCGCTGCGACTCAAGTGGTATCGGCCGGCAGCGCTCGAACTTGAGCCTCTCGGCTCGCGTCACGCCTTGTGTTCGATCGCAGATTAACGGGATGTTGAAAAAAGGGCAGCCGCAGGCTGCCCCTTCAAATCCCGTTTAGGCATCGATCAGAGCAGCGGAACGATCAGCAGAGCGACGATGTTGATGATCTTGATCAGCGGGTTCACCGCCGGGCCCGCCGTATCTTTGTACGGATCGCCCACGGTATCGCCGGTGACCGCCGCCTTGTGCGCGTCGGAGCCTTTGCCGCCGTAATTTCCGTCCTCGATATACTTCTTGGCGTTGTCCCAGGCGCCGCCGCCCGTGGTCATCGAAATTGCCACGAACAGGCCGGTCACGATGGTCCCCACCAGGAGGCCGCCCAGCGCCTTCGGGCCGAGCACGATGCCGATGATTACCGGCACCAGCACCGGCAGCAGCGAAGGCAGCATCATTTCCCTGATCGCCGCCTTGGTCAGCATGTCGACCGCGCGTGAGTAGTCCGGCTTCGCCGTGCCTTCCATGATTCCAGGGATTTCCTTGAACTGTCGCCGCACTTCGACCACCACCGAACTCGCGGCGCGGCCGACCGCCTCCATCGCCATCGCCGCGAACAGATAGGGCACCAGGCCGCCGATGAACAAGCCGATGATCACCATGTGATCGGAAAGATCGAAGCTGGTCACGCCGTGCGTTTTGGATTCCAGCGCATGCGTGTAGTCGGCGAACAGCACCAGCGCCGCGAGGCCCGCCGAGCCGATTGCGTAACCCTTGGTCACCGCTTTGGTGGTATTGCCGACAGCGTCGAGCGGATCGGTGATCGCCCGCACGGAATCCGGCAGATCCGCCATTTCCGCGATGCCGCCGGCGTTGTCGGTGATCGGGCCGTAGGCATCGAGCGCGACGATGATGCCGGTCATCGACAGCATCGAGGTCGCGGCGATCGCGATGCCGTAGAGGCCGGCAAACCAGTAAGCCGTCCAGATCGCCGCGCAAACCGACAGCACGGGTAGTGCGGTGGACTTCATCGACACGCCTAGGCCTGCGATCATGTTGGTGGCGTGCCCGGTGGTCGAGGCCTGGGCGACATGGCGCACCGGCGCGTACTCGGTCGCCGTGTAGTATTCGGTGATCACCACCATCAGCGCCGTCAGCACCAGACCGACGACGGCCGCGCCGTACAGGTTCGCCACCGTGAGCAACGGATACTGCGCCGCGACACCGCCCATGATCCATTTCGTCAGCGGCCAGAACGCGATCAGCGCGAGCACGGCAGCAACCGCGAGGCCCCGGTACAGAGCGTTCATGATCTTGCCGCCAGTCCTTGCCTTGACGAAGTAACAGCCAACGATCGACGCGATGATCGAGAACCCGCCCAATACCAGCGGATAGATCACCGCCGCGGTGCCCACGGTCTTGAGCGTCAGCGCGCCGAGGATCATGGTGGCGATGATGGTCACCGCATAGGTCTCGAACAGGTCTGCGGCCATCCCGGCGCAGTCGCCGACATTGTCACCGACGTTGTCCGCGATCACCGCCGGGTTGCGCGGGTCGTCTTCCGGAATCCCGGCCTCGACCTTGCCCACGAGGTCGGCACCGACGTCGGCGCCCTTGGTGAAAATGCCGCCGCCGAGCCGCGCGAAAATCGATATCAGCGAGCCGCCGAAACCAAGCCCGATCAGCGGCTGGATGGTCCTGGCGAGATCGTCGCCGGGCGCGCCGCTGCCGATCAGAATGGCGTAGTAGCCGGCGACGCCGAGCAGGCCCAGCCCGACCACCAGCATGCCGGTGATGGCGCCGCCGCGGAATGCGACGGACAGCGCTTCGTTGAGGCCGGTGCGTGCGGCTTCCGCGGTGCGTATGTTCGCCCGCACCGAAACATTCATGCCGATATAGCCGGCGGCGCCGGATAGCACCGCGCCGATCATGAAACCCCACGCAGTCGGCCACCCCAGGCCCGGCACCAGCCCGATCACCAGAAACAATACGGCGCCGACCATGGCGATGGTCGCGTACTGCCGGTTGAGATAGGCCTGCGCCCCCTGCTGAACCGCCGCTGCGATCTCGCGCATGCGGTCGTTGCCGGTCGGCAACGCCATGATGCTTGCCCTGGTGACGACCCCATAGCCAATCGCCATGAAGCCGCACACGATCGCGAATATCAGTCCCCCGGACATTGTCTTTCCTCCCAGAAAGTTTGCGGCGAAAAGGTGGATTGTACCGGTTTAGAGGCGGAATTCGCCAGCCAGCCTGCGCGGGACCGCGACATTCCTGAGGGTCACGTAATCCGGCAGGCCGTTGCGGTACGGAGGATAGTCCTCACCCGCAATCAACGGCGCAAGATAACGCCTGCACTTGTCGGTGATGCCGAAGCCGTCCCTGCTGATGAAGTCGCGCGGCATCATTTTTTCGCGATTGGCGACGTTTGTGAGGTCGGCTGCCGCAATTTTCCATCGGTAGGGCTGGTCGGAGATGCGCACGATCGCAGGCATGACCGCGTTCATGCCTCTCAACGCGAATTTTACCGCTGCTTCACCGACGCGATACGCCTGCTCCACGTCCGTCTTCGACGCGATATGGCGCGCCGCGCGCTGCAGATAGTCTGCGACCGCCCAGTGATACTTGTAGCCGAGCTGGTCCTTGATCATTTTCGCGATCAGCGGCCCGACGCCGCCGAGTTGCGCGTGGCCGAACGCGTCGCGCAACCCCGACTCCGCGAGCAGCCTGCCATCGGCGCCTTTCAGGCCTTCGGACACGGCGATGGTGCAATAGCCGAACCGCTCGACGCAGTCGTTTACCCTGGCCAAAAACTTCGCCTGGTCGAAGGCGATCTCGGGGAACAGCATAAGGTGCGGCGGGTCACCTTCCTTGTCCGCAGCAAGCCCGCAGGCGGCGGTGATCCAGCCTGCATGGCGCCCCATCACCTCGAGCACGAAAATTTTTGTCGAGGTCCTGGCCATCGACGCGACATCGATCCCCGCCTCGCGCATCGATGTGGCAACGTACTTGGCGACCGAGCCGAATCCCGGACAGCAGTCGGTTTCCGGAAGGTCGTTGTCGACGGTCTTCGGCACGTGGATCGCCTGAATCGGGTAGCCGAGATGTCCTGACAGCCGGGATACCTTGAGACAGGTGTCCGCCGAATCGCCACCGCCGTTGTAGAAAAAATAGCCGATGTCGTGGGCGCGGAACACGTCGATCAGGCGCTGGTACTGGGCACGATCCTCCTCGGCGCCCTTCAGCTTGTAACGGCAGGATCCGAACGCGCCGCCGGGTGTGTGCCGGAGGCGCGCAATGTCGCGGGCGGTCTCCTTCCCGGTATCAATGAGGTCTTCGGCGAGCACGCCGATGATCCCGTTGCGCCCGGCGTAGACCTTGCCGATCCTGTCCTTGTGCTTGCGCGCGGTCTGGATCACCCCGCAGGCCGTCGCGTTGATGACTGCGGTAACGCCGCCGGATTGCGCATAGAGCGCGTTCTTCAGTTGCATGACCATGTCCTGAACGCTTTGAATCGCCGTTAGCTCAATGTGGCGAAGGCGCGATCGCGAATCATTTCGACCGAGCCGGCGCCGGGAATATTGCGGCACCGTGGGGCGCGCTTGTCGCCTTCGGCCGCCCACTTCGAGTAGTACTCGACGAGCGGCTGCGTCTGGGCGTGGTAGATCGCCAGGCGCTTCCTCACGATCTCTTCACGATCGTCGTCGCGCTGAACGAGATCTTCGCCGGTGACGTCGTCCTTGCCTTCCACCTTCGGCGGATTGAACTTGACGTGATACGTTCGGCCGCTTGCCGGGTGGACGCGCCGGCCGCCCATGCGCTGGATGATTTCCTCATCTGCAACCTCGATCTCGAGCACGTAATCGATGTCGATGCCCGCATCCCGCATCGCCACGGCCTGGGGAATGGTGCGCGGAAAACCATCGAACAGAAAGCCGTTCCTGCAGTCGGGCTCCAGCAACCGCTCCTTTACCAGGCCAATGATGATGTCATCGGAAACCAGCGACCCCGATTCCATCACTTTCTTTGCGGCAACGCCGAGCGGGCTTCCTGCCTTGACGGCCCTGCGCAGCATGTCACCGGTGGAGATCTGCGGGATGCCGAATTTCTCCTGAATGAAATTGGCCTGGGTCCCCTTGCCGGCGCCAGGCGCGCCCAACAGTATCAACCTCATGACGGTCTCCCTGAGAACAATAAATCGCTTCTGCGCCGCTCTGCGGCCTGCACGCCCCGACTGAACGGTCACCGGTTATGCGGGAAAACCTACCCTCAATTTCGGGCACGGTCAAACTCGGCGCGCACTCGCGCCAGGTCCTCCGGCGTGTCGATGCCTGCCGCCGGAGCATGTGCAGTAATTGCAACGCGGATGCGATAGCCGTTGGCCAGCGCGCGTAACTGCTCCAGGGCCTCGAACCGTTCGCACTCAACGGGCGCCAGCGAAGCAAATTTGCGCAGGAACCCGGCCCGGTACGCGTAGATGCCGAGGTGCCGATACGCGGGCATGCCATCTGGAAGCGCCTGCCGGCCGCCTGCAGGCGGCGATTCGGCAAACGCATCGCGCGCGTAAGGAATAGGCGCGCGGCTGAAATACATCGCGCATCCCGCGGCATCTAGCACCACCTTGACGACATTGGGATTGAACAGCGTCTCGCGATCGTGGATCGCATGGCAGACGGTTGCGATTGCAGCGTCCGGTGCGTCGGCAAGCGCGCCGGCGACGTCGCGAATCAGCACCGGATCGATCAGCGGTTCGTCACCCTGCACATTGACGACTATCGCGCCATCGGCGCAGCCCAGAGCCGCCACCACCTCCGCAATGCGATCGGTTCCCGTCGCGTGCACGGAACTCGTCAGCATCGCCTTGCCACCGTGCCGCTCGACCGCCGCGCGCACCTGCTCATGGTCGGTCGCGACCCAGACCGCCTGCGCCCCGCTTGCTTCGGCGCGCCGCATCACCTGCACCACCATCGGCAGGCCGCCGACATCGAGCAGAGGCTTGCCAGGCAGGCGCGTAGAGCCGAAGCGAGCGGGAATGACGGCAATGAACGGCGCCGCGCTCATCGGGACTCACGATTGGCGCGACGGGCGTGCCATGGGTCAAGCACGAATCAGACTTCCTCTTCGGCGGCCAGCTTGCGCGCCTCATCCTCGATCATTACCGGAATGCCGTCATCGACACGAAATGCCAGGCGATCCGCCTTGCAAACGAGTTCCTGCTGGGTCTTCCGGTAGATGAGCGGCCCCTTGCATAGCGGGCAGACCAGAATTTCAAGCAATCTTGCGTCCATCGAGTCTCTCCAGCACGCCGGCGATCACGGCGGGCGGCAATTCGGCGTTCACGCGCAACGCCCAGCAATCCGGCAGCGCGAATGAACCGCATTTTACAGCATCCTTTTCGGTCATCAGGACCGCATTGGCACCCGGAAACGCCAAATCCGCCTTCTCGAACACATGATGGTCGGGAAAAGCGCGGCAATCGGCTTCGATCCCGAGCGCCGACAGGTAGGCAAAAAAGCGTTGCGGGTTGCCGATTCCGGCAACGGCGGCGACGCGCTTCCCCACAAAGTCGGTTGCGCGAGCGACCTGCGATCCACCACTCAGCGCATGAAATTCGCTACCAGTGAGCGCAAACGAAAACCCCCTGGGATGCGCGACAGGAGGCTCGTTTGTTCCGTGAAACAGCACGAAATCCACGCCGGCAGTCCTCGACGGCAATTCCCGCAGAGGGCCGGCGGGAAGCGGCCAGCCGTTGCCGATACCACGTTCGTCAAACACTGCAATCTCCAGGTCGCGCGCTATCGCGTAATGCTGCATGCCGTCGTCGCAAATGATCACGTCGCAGTCGGGGTGGGTTGCGATCAGCGCCGCAGCTGCTTCGGCGCGCTGCCGGCCAACCCAGACCGGGCAGCCGCAACGTTGCGCGATCAGCACAGGTTCGTCTCCTGCGACCGCAGCGTCGGTGGCGGGCGCCACGCCCATTGGCGAGGTTGCAGAGCCGCCGAATCCGCGGCTCACCACGCCGGGCCTGCGTCCGGCCGCCTGCAACGCGATGACCAGAGCGATGACTACCGGTGTCTTGCCGGTGCCGCCGGCGACCAGATTGCCGACCACGACGACGGGAACGCGCAGGCGCGTCTGAGGCAGCAGGCCGGCACGATAAAGCATGCGGCGGAACACCGACACGGCAAGGAAGATCAGGCTGAGGGGCAACAAAGCCCAGGCGACAATCCCGCGACGGGTCCAGTGGCGGGGTGGTCCGGTCATCGCGAGGCGCTCCGGCGCGTTGGCTCTACCGGGTGGTCTGGGTGGCGAACGAGATGTGCGCGAGGCCGGCAAGCCGGGCCGCTTCCATCACGTGGATCACGGATTGGTGGGTCGCCTTGGCATCGGCGTTGATCACCACGACCGGGTCCTTTTGCTCTCCGGCCGCGCCTTTCATTGCAATCGCAAGATCCTCGATTGTGCGAAAGTCGAAGGGAATACGGTTAATGAGATACCGTCCATCGGGTGTCACGATGACGTTGACTTCATTGGGCCTCTCCAGCTGCTTTTCGACATCGGCCGTCGGCAGGTTGATCTGCAGTTCTGCGAATTTGGAATAGGTGGTGGTGATCATCAGGAAAATCAGGATTACCAGCAGAACATCGATCATCGGGATCAGGTTGATCTCGAGATCCTCCTTGGCGCGGCCACGCTGGAAGTTCATGCCTTGCGCTCGCCGTGCACCAGATCGATCAGCTTCACCGCCTGCTGTTCCATTTCGACCACCAGGCTGTCGACCTTGGCGCGAAAATGGCGATAGAAGATCATGCTGGGAATTGCGACCACCAATCCCATCGCCGTGTTGTAGAGCGCGACCGATATGCCGTGCGCAAGCTGTTGCGGATTGGTCCCGGTCGACGTCTGCGAGCCGAAAATCTCGATCATCCCGATGACAGTCCCGAACAGTCCCATCAGGGGGCTGATGGTCGCGATGGTGCCGAGGCTCGTCAGGAACCGCTCGAGATCGTGGGTCACCGCGCGGCCTGCCTCTTCAATCGACTCCTTCATCACATAGCGCGAACTCTTGTCATTCCGGAGCCCGGCGGCGAAAACACGGCCCAGCGGCGAATGTTGCGCGAGGTTCCCGAGCATCGTTGGATTGATTCCCTGGGTTTGGTATGCGGCGACGATCTGCGGCAGCAGATCCTTCGGCACGATCTTCTGCTCCCGCAGCATGACGAAGCGTTCGATGATCAGGGCAACGGCAATGATCGAAGCTAGGAGCAGCGGCCAGATCGGCCAACCAGCAGCCTGGATGATTGCAAACACGTGTTGCCCCCGATTGAAAAACGACGCGACACTGTATCCTGCGAACCTCGATTCGGCAAGACGATGTTTTCTGAAGATGCGAGAACACGCACGCCGGAAAACTTGTCCACACAAATTGTGGATAAGGGTGTGCATAGACTGTATACAGAGCCGCTAAATCTCGCGTGCACAAGGCAATTCCTTAGATCGGTGTTTTTTTGATCTTCAAGTATTACCATTGTAAAACAATATCTTAAGTGATATCTCCCCGCGGAATGGCCGGGTGTGGATGGTGTAAGATAAGTTCATGTCTTTCCCGCCTCCTAGTCCAGGCGACCCGTTGATGCCGGTGCCGAGTCCGATCTCCGTCGGCGAACTCAACCGCCATGCACGGCGCATTCTGGAACAGTCGTTTCCTCTGGCATGGATCTCGGGGGAGATTTCAAACCTGACGCAGGCCACTTCTGGGCACGTCTATTTTTCGTTGAAGGACCGCGAAGCACAGGTTCGC
>Ga0315281_10002240_pt1 | contig 28720 bp, 27 predicted proteins | sample YL17G07_0_MG_FD_204540 | JGI IMG/M metagenome (GOLD analysis project Ga0315281, IMG submission 204540) | Sediment microbial communities from Yellowstone Lake, YNP, Wyoming, USA - YL17G07_0 | ecosystem: Environmental > Aquatic > Freshwater > Lake > Sediment | place: USA: Wyoming | collected...
CGCGCGGGGGGGGGGGGGGGGGGGGGCGGCGGGCCCCCCCCCCGCCCGCTCCTGTGCGACAATGCCATCGGGGCCGCGCGCCGCCATCGTGCGGGCGCGCTCCCGATGGTCGAGAGAACGAGGCGCCCGCGTGACGCGGCGGCGTGAGGAGTGAGCACCACACCATGAGCATCGTCGACAAGTTGCTGCGCGCCGGAGAAGGCAAGCGCGCCAAGCAGATCGAGCAGCAGGTCAGCGCTATCAGCGAGCTCGAGCCCGACGTGGCCGCTCTCAGCGACGAGCAGCTGCGCGCGAAGACGGTCGAGTTCAAGCAGCGCTACGCCAACGGCGAGCTGCTCGACGACCTGCTCTACGAGGCCTTCGCGGCGGCGCGCGAGGCGGGCAAGCGTGCCCTCGACATGCGCCCGTTCGACGTCCAGGTCATGGGCGGCATCGTTCTGCACGAGGGGGACATCGCCGAGATGAAGACCGGCGAGGGCAAGACTCTCGTGGCGACGATGCCGATGTACCTGAACGCGCTCTCCGGGCGCGGCGCCCACCTCGTCACCGTCAACGATTACCTGGCCCATCGCGACGCTGAGTGGATGGGCCAGGTCTATCGCTTCCTCGGGCTCGAGGTCGGCTGCATCCAGGCGCTCATGGAGCCTGCCGACCGCCGCGCCCAGTACAACGCCGACGTCACGTACGGCACCAACTCCGAGTTCGGCTTCGACTACCTGCGCGACAACATGACCATGCGCCGCGAGCACATGGTGCAGCGCGGCCATCACTACTGCATCGTCGACGAAGTCGACTCGATCCTCGTCGACGAGGCGCGCACGCCGCTGATCATCAGCGGGGCCCCCGAGACGGCGGCCGACACCTATCGCCAGTTCGCGCGCGTGGTGCCCCGCCTCAAGGAGACCGAAGACTACGAGGTCGACGAGAAGCAGCGCACGGTGGCGATCACCGAGGAGGGCGTCGCCAAGGTCGAGCGCGCCCTCGACGTCGACAACCTCTACAAGGACTCGAACGGCGCCCTCGTCAATCACCTCATCCAGGCGCTGCGTGCCCAGGCGCTGTACAAGCTCGACGTCGACTACGTCATCCAGGACGGCGAGGTCAAGATCGTCGACGAGTTCACCGGTCGCATCATGGAGGGCCGGCGCTGGTCCGAGGGCCTGCACCAGGCGATCGAGGCCAAGGAGAGGGTGCCGATCCGCGAGGAGAACCAGACCCTCGCCACCATCACGTTGCAGAACTACTTTCGCATGTACGAGGTCCTGGCGGGTATGACGGGCACGGCCAAGACCGAGGAGGACGAGTTCCGCCAGATCTACGGCCTCGAGGTCGTGCAGATACCGACCAACGCGCCGATGGTCCGTCTCGACGAGAACGACTTTATCTTCACGACGACGAAGGACAAGTTCGCCGCCGTCACCGACGACATCGTCGAACGCTACGAGAAGGGGCAGCCCGTCCTTGTCGGCACCGTCTCGGTCGAGACCAGCGAGATGCTCTCACGGCTGCTCGAGCGACGCGGCGTGCCGCACAACGTTCTCAACGCCAAACAGCACGAGCGCGAGGCTGGCATCATCGAGGACGCCGGCCAAAGCGGCACGGTGACGATCGCCACCAACATGGCCGGCCGCGGCGTCGACATCAAGCTTGGCGGCGGCGTCGTCGACATGGGCGGCCTGTACGTCCTCGGCACGGAGCGCCACGAGAGCCGGCGCATCGACAACCAGCTTCGCGGGCGCTCGGGTCGTCAGGGCGACCCCGGCGAGAGCCGCTTCTACCTCTCAGCCGAGGACGAGCTCATCCGCCTGTTCGCCGGCGACCGCATGTTCCGCATCCTCAGCCGCCTCGGGCCTCAGGAGGGCGCGCCGCTCGAGCACAAGATGCTCACGAGCGTGGTCGAGAAGGCGCAGAAGAAGGTCGAGGAGCTCAACTTCATGCGCCGCAAGAACGTGCTCAAGTACGACGAGGTCATGAACGAGCAGCGGCGCGTCATCTACGACCAGCGCCAGCGCATCCTCATGGGCGAAGACTTCGGCGAACAGGTGCGCGACATGATCGCCGAGGTCGTCGAGACCGCCGTGCGCCAGCACACCGACGAGAGCCAGTATCCCGAAGATTGGGACCTCGACGCTCTCGTCATCGGTCTGAAGATGACCTACAACCCCAAAGTGGGCAAGAAGGACATCGACATCGCCAGCGTGACCGCCGAGGACGTGGTGGAGCTGGCGGTCGACGACGCGCTCGGCCAGTACGACGAGCGCGAGCGCGTCATCGGCGAGGAGCAGATGCGCAACGTCGAGCGCGCCGTGATGCTGCAGGTCATCGACTCGCGCTGGAAGGAGCACCTGCAGGACATGGACTACCTGCAGGAGGGCATCCACCTGCGCGCCCTCGGCCAGCGCGACCCGCTGGTCGAGTACAAGTCCGAGGGGTACGACCTCTTCCAGGACATGCTCGGCGGCATCAAGACCAGCACGGTCACGACGCTCATGAAGAACAGCCCCGAGGACCTCGCCGTGTTCACGGCCATCACCCTCGAGGCCCCGCTCACGGCGCTTGACTACAGCAGCGGCGAGGACCTCGCCAACACCACCTCGTTCACCGGCGCCGCCATGGCCGCCGGCGAGTACACCGGGGGCGACGGCGGCGGGGTGTTCCCCGGCGCGGCGACCTCGACGGGGAGCGCCTCGGCGGCCGCCGCGGCGCAGGGCCAAGCCGACCGCGACGCTGCGGCCCGGGCGGGAGGCGGCGGCGTCGCCGTGCAGCAGCGCCACGTCGAGCAGAAGCTCGGCCGCAACGACCCGTGCTGGTGCGGGAGCGGGAAGAAGTACAAGAAGTGTCACGGCGCCTGAGCAGCTTCGCTGCTCCTTCGCGCCGTGGTACGCCGTCGACTACGTTCTCTCGTGTCACGGCGCCTGAGCAGCTTCGCTGCTCCTTCGCGCCGTGGTACGCCGTCGACTGCGTTCTCTCGTGTCACGGCGCCTGAGCAGCTTCGCTGCTCCTTCGCGCCGTGGTACGCCGTCGACTGCGTTCTCACGCGCCGTGTGGTGCCGTTCGGCTGCGTCCGCTCGTCCCGCCGAACGGACGGCTCGGGCTGACCCGCCCTCGCCTGCTCAGGGCAGCAGCGTCCGCCGCTTGATCAGCAGCTCGCACTCCTCGGCCGGCACGGGTTTGCTGAAGTAGAAGCCCTGGATCAGGTCGCAGGCCTGCGCGCGCAGAAACACGTGCTCGTCTGCGGTCTCCACGCCTTCGGCCACGACCGTGAGACCCAGCCGGTGGGTGAGGGTGATCACGGCGCTTGCGACGGCGGCGTGCTGGGGCACATTGGTGAGATCGCGGACGAACGAGCGGTCGATCTTGACGGTGTCGACAGGCAGCTGTACGACATGACTGAGCGAGGAGTACCCGGTGCCGAAGTCGTCGAGCGCCACGCGGACGCCCGTCTCGCCAAAGGCGCGCAAGACGCGAGCGGTGACGTCGGGGTCGCTCATGGCCAGCGACTCCGTGATCTCGAGCTCGAGCAGCGACGGGTGCAGGGCGCTGGCGCGCAGCGCCTCGGCGACGACTTCAGGAAGGTCGTGGCTGTGCAACTGCCGCAGCGAGAGGTTGACGCTGACGCGTGTGTCGCTGCAGCATCGCCTGTTCCAGGCCGCCACGTTCGCGCAGGCTTCGCGCAAGACCCAGGTGCCGATCGGGACCATGAGCCCGCTCTCTTCCGCCAGTGGGATGAAGTCCATCGGAGGGACGAGGCCCCGTTCGGGGTGCTGCCAGCGCAGAAGCGCCTCGAGGGCGACGATGTCCCCGGTACCGGCGTCCACTTGAGGCTGGTAGTGGAGGACGAGCTGCTCGCGCTCGAGGGCCCGGTGCAGGTCGGCCTCGAGCTCGAGCCGCCGGTCGTGCTCGGTGTTCATGCTGCTGTGGAAGAACTGCCATCGGTGCGCCCCGCTCGTGAGCGCGCGGCCGGCGGCGACCTCGGCGTTGCGCAGCAGTTCCTCGCCGTCGGCGCCGTCCGACGGGTAGACGGCCACCCCGACCTTGCTGGCCACGTACAGCTCGTGCCTGTCGATAGTCAGTGGCTCGGTGAGGCTTTGCAGGACATTTCCCAGGACGATCGCCACATCAGCCGGGCCGGCGGCGTCGGGGATGACCATCGCGAATCGATGGTCGCCGACGCGCGCCACGGTGTCTTCCTCGCGCACGGCGCCCTTGGCGCGCTCCGCCACGGCCGCGACCACCTCGTCGGCCGCGGCCGCTCCGAGCGTGTCCCTGTAGGCCGCGAACCGGTCGATCTCGAGCACCGCGACTGCGAACGAAAGGCGTCGTCGCCGAGCCTGCGCGACGGCCTGCCTGAGGCGGTCCAGGAGCAGGTCGCGGTTCGGCAGGCCGGTGAGGCTGTCGTGGAGCAGCAGGTGCTGCATCTGCTCCTCGGCGCGCCTCTGCTGGGTCCGGTCGATCGCGACCGCGATACCGCCGACGATCGTACCCTCGCCGTTCATTCTCGGGGCCGTGTTGAGCGTCAGCCAGAGGTCGAGCTCCACGGCGTCGGTGCGGCACGGGCCCTCGTAGGACGCGGTCTCGCCCCTGACGCTCGCCTCGATGGCCGCCAGCGGGTCCTGACCTAGGATGACCTGCGGCAGGCGCCTTCCCTGGAACTCCGCGCGCGACGTGTGCAGCATCTCGAGCAGAGCCTCGTTGCAGTCCTGGACCACGAGGTCGGTGCCGAACTGGAAGACGCCGGCCGGGTTCTGCTCGTACAGGGTGCGGTACTGGCGCTCTGACTCACGCAGTGCGTCCTCGGCGGTACGCCGGGCGCGCTCTTCAAAGGTGCGCTCGCGCCACTCATGAAGGACGGGGCCGATGTAGCCGGCGACGTCTTCGAGCTGCCGAACGTCCTCGTCGGCGTAGGGATCGGGCTTGTCGGCGACGAGAAGGAGGCCGATCGTCTCCTCACCGTAGGTGATCGGCACCGCGACTGCCCGCTCGATGGGCACGTGCCCCTCGGGGACGTGACCGGGCTTCTCCAGGAGCCGCGTCTCGCGGTCCCTCAGAGCCCCGCTCCACAGGCTGTCGCCCCAGCTTTCGCGCGGGAAGCGGAGCGACTTGTCGCGCATCTGGCATTTCTCCCACGCCTCTCGACTCAGTGCCGGCGAGACCAGTGCGCCGTGCTCGTCGATGAAACCGAAGAACCCCCAGCGGCTCGCCATCCGCTCGCGGATGAGTTCGAGAACGTCGTTGAACATCTCGTCCGAGGGCCTCGTCAGAAACAGCGTGGCGATGCGCGCGTGAAGGTCGAGCTCGGCGCGCGACCTGACCAGAGCCTCCTCGGCGAGGCGGCGCGCGGTGACGTCGATCAGAAGGCCGTCCAGGGCCGTCGGCTGCCCGCGTTCGTCACGCAGAACGATGAATCGGTCCCAGACCCACTTCTCGCGTCCGTCGGCACAGCGGATCCGGTACTCCATCTCTCCTGGCCGTCGCTCTTCGATCGCCGCCCGCGTCTCTGCTTCCGCTGCCGGTACGTCGGCGGGATGCATGAGCTCCCCGTGTGAGGGCCTGCCGGCCATGATGGCTTCGGCAGTGTAGCCGGTAAGCGCCTCCGCTCCGTTGCCGAGGAACTCGTCTCGCCACGGCGCCTCGACCTGCGAGCGATACACGACGCCCGGCACGTTGCTCAGGATGCTGCTGAGCATGCGTTCACGCTCGGCCAGCTGTTGTTGCACCAACTTGAGGGCGGTGATGTCGGTGATCAGACCCTCGAGCGCCACCACCTCACCGTCAGCGTCCGTCAGCGGGCCGCCGCGCTCGTTGACCCACCGCGTGTCACCCCACCTGGTGACGATGCGGTAGTCCAGGCTCCACAGCCGGCCCTCGCGTTGAGCCTCCTTCGTCCCCTCCGCGACCATGGCGCGGTCGTCGGGGTGGATGATGTCGACCCAGTCGATGACCCCGGTCGTGAGATCCTCGACCTCGTAGCCGGTCAGCTCCTTGACACCCTCGCTCAGGAACTCATCGTCCCACGGAGGGTCCGGAGCGCAGCGGAAGGCCATACCCGGCAGGCTTGCCAGCAGCGCCGCCATCTCACGTTCGCGTGCCTCCAGCGCCTCTCGAGCGGTCACCATGTCGCTGACGTCGCTGATGAAGCCCTCCAGAGCGAGCAGATCCCCGGTGTCCTCGTCCCATACGCCGACGCCGCGCTCCCACACCCACTTGTCGTGGCCGTCGGCGGTGTGGATGCGATACGTGACCGTCCATGGTTCGCCCTGCTCGAGCGCCGCCTGGACTTCGTCCCAGAGCCGCGCCGCGTCGTTGTCGTCGATGAGGGACCCGAACGAGACGACAGCGTTGTCGACGATCTCGTCGGGTCGGTAGCCGGTCAGCTCGACGGAGCCCTCGCTGGCGATCTGCATGGTCCAGTCGCCGTCGTTGCAGCAGCGGTAGGCCATGCCGGGAAGGTTGCCGAGCAGCGTGTTGAGGGCGCGTTCGTGGCTGTCGAGGGCAACGCCCGGCGTGCGAGACGCCTCACGCCTGACTGTGGTCTCGCCCGGCATACCCTCCGCGGGTCCCATGCACACCCCTGCGACAGGAGGCGCTCCGCCGACCAGCACCCGACGGGCGGTGGCGCCTCGATGGTCGAGACGAAGTATCGGCATCGCGGCGCAGAAGATGAAGCAGCCACGGCACGCTCGCGGCTGCGGCCGACTGGTCGCGGCCACGGGACCGAGCGGGTAGACTACGCCGGCCATGACGACCAACGCCCCCGACGCACTCGTCCAGCTGGATTCGCTCCGCGAGCGACTCAAGGAGGCCTCCGGTCGCCTGGGTTGGCTGCGGAGCTATCTTTGACCCCCCTAAGCTGACCTCCGAGATCGCCGCGCTCGAACAGCGCATGCAGGCCTCCGACTTCTGGGACGACCAGGAGGCCGCCTCGAAGACTTCTGCCGAATACTCCCGTCGCAAGCGCCGTCTCGAGGACTTCGAGGAGCTCGACGGGCGCTTCGCCGACATGGAGACCACGGAGGAGCTGGTACGCGAGGAGCTCGCCGCCGGCAGCGTCGATGAGGATCTGCTCCAGGAGCTGGTCGTCGGCGTCGACGGCCTCGAGCGCGAGCTGCAGCGCGGCGAGGAGCTGCGCTTCTTCAGCGGTCGCTTCGACGAGGGCGGCGCGATCGTCACCATCCACCCCGGCGCCGGCGGCACCGAGTCGCAGGACTGGGCCGAGATGCTGCTGCGCATGTACCTGCGCTGGTTCGAGCGCCGCGGCTTCAAGGTCGAGATCAACGAGGCGCAGGAGGGCGACGAGGCCGGCCTCAAGAGCGCCACGTTGACGGTCGAGGGCGAGAACGCCTACGGGCTGCTTCAGTCCGAGAAGGGCGTCCACCGCCTCGTCCGCCTGAGCCCCTTCGACTCGGCCAACCGCCGGCACACGAGCTTCGTCTCTGTCGAGATCTCGCCGGTGGTCAGCGACGACGTGGAGGTCGAGATCGACGACGACGACCTGCGCATCGACACCTACCGCTCCAGCGGGGCGGGCGGCCAGCATGTGAACAAGACAAGCTCCGCCGTGCGCATCACGCACTTCCCGACCGGCATCGTGGTCAGCTGCCAGAACGAGCGCTCGCAGCTGCAGAACAAGACGGTGGCCATGAAGATGCTCAAGTCGCGGATCGTCGAGCTGGAGGAGCGGAAGCGGGCGGAAGCTCTCGCCAAGGAGCGCGGCGAGCAGATGGCGGTCGACTTCGGCTCGCAGATCCGCAGCTACGTGCTGCACCCCTACCAGATGGTCAAGGACCTGCGCACCGACCACGAGGTCGGCAACGCCCAGGGCGTGCTTGACGGCGACCTCGACGGCTTCGTGCACGCGTACCTGGTGTGGCGGGCCGGCGGGGCCAAGCCCGTCAAGAAGTAGGGCTTGGCGTGACCGGCCCCGAGGCAGGCGGCACTCCCGGCGCGCGCGTCGACCGCGACTCGTGCCGCGGCGCACCGATCCTCCGCGGCACGCAGGTCGTGCTGCGGCCCGTCGTCGACACCGACATCCCGGCGCTGGAGGCGATCCTGCGCGAGCCGGAGATGTCCCACTGGTGGATGCGCGACACGTGGGACCGTGTCGACGAGGAGGGCAGCGTCGTGTTCTCGATCCTCGCCGACGGCGCCGTCGTCGGCTGCATCGAGTACGCCGAGGAGTCAGACCCAGACTACCGGCACGCCGGCGTCGACCTGTTCGTGTCGACAAACGCCCAGGGCCGGGGGGTCGGCACGGACGCCCTGCGCACGCTGATCGCGTATCTGCTGGACGACCTGGGCCACCACCGCGTCATCATCGACCCGGCGGTCAAGAACGAGCGCGCCATCCACGTCTACGAGAAGCTCGGCTTCCGCCGCGTCGGCGTGATGCGCCGCTACGAGCGCGCCGCCGACGGCGTGTGGCGCGACGGGCTGCTCATGGAGCTGCTCGCCGAGGAGCTCAGGCGTTGACTCAGGGGGCCGTGCGCGCCAGGTTCGTCAGCGTGAAGCGCTCGTAGAGGATCCGCGTGCCCGCCGGGACCAGCGTGCCGTCGACGGTCTCGTCGATGGTGCTCACGTAGTAGGTCGAGCCGCGGATCTTGCCGGTCGAGAGGACCGCGAAGCTCGTCCAGCCGTAGCGGAAGTGCCCGTCGCCGGGCGAGCCGAGATGGCCTCGGTCGGCGCCATCCAGGTAGGGCACCATCGGCTCCGCCGACGTGTAGCTTTCCGGCTTCGGAGTGGCACCTCCCATGCCTTGGGTAAGGTACGTCGTTCCGTCCGGCCGCACGTGACGCCGGTAGTTGTGCACGTCGCCCTGAAGGACCAGGTCGACGCCGTAGCGGCGGAACAAACGCACGAGCTTCATCTTCTCGCTGGACGGCGCCGTCGTGTCCCACGGGAAGCCGATCTTGGCGTCGTAGATCGGATGGTGCACGACGATCACCACCCACTGCCGGCGGCCGCGGTCCCTCAGCCAGCGCACCAGGTCGCGTGCCTGGTGACTCTGCGTGCGCCAGGCGGAATCCGTGGCGCTGTCGATCACCGACGTCTTGTAGCCGATCGTGCCTTCGCCCAGCACGGACTCGGCGGACGAGAGGTAGTAGGCGAACACCCGTCTCGTCCCGAAGGTCATCCTGAAGGAGCCCCAGTGGTGGAGGCTGTGACCTCCCGCCGCGGGCGCGTCCTCGCCCCAGATCCTCTCGTGGTACAGCTGGTCGTCGACAGGGTCGTACACGCGATCGTGGTTGCCCACGATCCAGTGCGTCTTCCGTCCGGCGGTGAGAGGCCGGACCGCGGCGAGGAAGGCGTCGTAGCGGGCTGCGTCCCCGACGGGGTCGCCGTCGGCGTAGTTGTAGTCGCCCACGACGATGGATTGGCTGAAGCGCGCGGAGGCCATGACCTGCGCCACGGTGAGAAGGCCGGGCGCAGCGGCAGTCAGGCCCGCCTCGTTGCGCACGTCGCCCCAGACGGCGAAACGGCCGAGGACCGGCGCCGGAGATCCTGCGGCGGCGGACGGCTCGACGAGAGCCGCGACCACGGCCAGGACGATGATGACGAGGCGGTTGATGCCTTCCACGCAGCCCCTTTCGTCGACTCTTGCGCAAGCATATGCCCTGCGCGCGCATTCCCCCTGCGGCCGGATCTCGTCACAGATCGGCGGCGCGCGGCATAGAGTGGGCGAGGAGCCGGCATGACGGGGGCGACGACGTCAGAGGGGCGGACCGACGAGGAGCTGCTCGTCGGTTCGGCGGCGGACCCGAGGCTCTTCACCGGCCTCTACGAGCGCCACGCCGCCGCCTTGCTGACCTTCTTCGCCCGGCGCACGTTCGACGCGCAGGTCGCGGCCGACCTCACCGCCGAGACGTTCGCGGCGGCGTTCGCCTCGCGCGCTCGCTGCCGCGACGGCGGCGCGGGCAGCGCCGCCGCGTGGCTGTTCACGCTGGGGCGTCGCCAGCTCTCCCATTTCGTGCGCCACAGCCTAGTCGAGCGTCCCGATACGTCCGCGCTCAAGCAGATGTACGTCTACGAGTGGTAGTGCGGCGAGCCCGGCGTCATCCCGGTCGGCGACGGGCGGCCTGTACAATCGTCGCATGTCCGGCGCGGCCCCTTATCCCAAGATCGAGCTGCACGCCCACCTCGAGGCGACTGTGCGGCCCGAGCTGCTGTTCGAGATCGCGCGGAGAAACGGCGTGGAGCTGTCGGCGACCACGGTCGAGGGCTTGCGTCGCTTCTACCGCGTAGACAGCTTCGAGCAGTTCATCAGCCGCTGGATCGCGACGAGCCGGGCGCTGTGCCGTCCCGACGACTTCCGCGAAGTGGTCGTCGACTACGCGGAGCGCGCGAAGGCGCAGGGCTGCGTCTACATCGAGGCCATCTGCTCGCCCACCGAACCAGTGCTGCGCGGGTCGTCGTGGGAGGAGGTCTTCGAGGGTTACTGCGACGGCGCGGCCGAGGCGGGCGAGGTGCACGGCGTCGACGTCCGTCTGACGCCGGACATCACGCGCGACTTTCCGGCCGCGCTCGGCAACCGGCTGGCGCGCTGGGCGGTGAAGTACCGTGACCGGGGTGTGGTCGCACTCAGTCTGGGTGGGTCGGAGCGCAAGCATGCGCCGCAGAAGTTCAAGAAGGCATTCGCCATCGCCCGCGAGGGCGGGCTGGGGTCGGCGCCGCACGCCGGGGAGCTCGCCGGCGGCAAGGCCGGCGCCGCCTCGATCCGCGGCGCCCTCGACGTGCTGCACGCCGACCGCATCCGCCACGGCATCCGCGCCGTCGACGACCCGGCGCTGCTCGCCGAGCTCGCCGAGCGAGGGATCGTCTGCGACGTGACGCCGGTGAGCAACCTGCGCACCGGCGCGGTCGCGTCGCTCGAGGAGCACCCGCTGCCGGCGATGCTCGCCGCCGGCGTGAGGTGCTCGATCTCGTCCGACGACCCCGTGCTCATGGACACCGACCTTACCGAGAACTGCGAGGTCGCGGAGCGTCTCGGTCACGCGCCGCGGGCGATGTACGTCGACGCCCTGCACGGGGCGCTGTGCGACGCCGCCACGCAGGCGAAGCTGCGTCGCATCGGCGAGGACCACGACTGGGGGAGCGCCGCCGGCTGAGCGCGGTCGCGGGCCGCCGGCGGCAGCGTCGCGCGGCGGGTGGCGACGGCCGCGCGAGCCCATCCCCGGGGTGAAGGCAGCCGGTTTGGCTTGCCTTCGGGAAGGGAACCTGCTACTGTCCCTATCGTAATCAGTGGAGCCGGTTCAGTTCCCGTCCGCATCGCGGCCGGAGATCTCCCCGAAGTAGACCCCCAGGACCCTGTGAGACACCGGGCAGCGTTCTGAACGAAAGGAACGCAGTCCGTACCCCCTTTGGCCGTCCCGAGGACGGCCCCCTACCAGGCGAACCCGCACTCGACGCCCGCGCGTCGCAGCACGGCCCCCAACGGCCGCCGCACGACGTGCCGCGTGACGATGCTCCGCTCGCCAAGGAAGAGAGTCACCACATGGACCAAGTCTCCGATCCCACGATGGAACGGACGCAGGCGCCGGACCGGCGGCGCCGCCGCGGCGGCCGTGGCCGCCGCTCGGGCGGCGCCGGCGTCGGCGTAGCGCCGGCGCAGCCCGGAACAAGTCAGCCCACGGCCGCCCAGCCTCAGGCCGGGCGTCAGGATGAAGTCGTCGAACGCGACCAAACGCGCCGCCGCGAGCCGCGCCGCGACGAGACCCGTCGCCCCGAGGCGCGCCGCAGCGAGCCGCGTCACAACGAGTCGCCCCGACCCACTCCGCGACCCTCGGTCGACGTGTCCGCCTTCGCGGCGCTCGGGCTCACGCCCGAGCTTCTCGCCGGCGTGGCGGCCGTCGGGTACGAGCGTCCCACGCCGATCCAGGAGCAGGCGATCCCGCGCGTCCTCGCCGGTCGCGACGTCGTCGGCTGCGCCCAGACGGGTACCGGCAAGACGGCCGCCTTTGTGCTGCCGATCCTCCAGCTGATGGAGGGCAAGCCCGCCGGCGGCGCCGTGCCCGCCGCGGGCGACGGCCGCCGCGTCTCGCCGCACGCCCTCGTGGTGACGCCGACGCGCGAGCTCGCCGGCCAGATCGAAGAGGTCGGCCAGGCGCTCGCCGGGCAGACCGGCCGTCGAGTCGTGGCCGTGTACGGCGGCGTCGGTTACGAGCCGCAGGTCCACACCGTGCGCCGTGGCGTCGACCTGCTCGTCGCCACGCCGGGACGCCTGCTCGACATGATCCAGCGCGGCGATATCGCCCTCTCGAGCGTCGCGATGCTGGTGCTCGACGAGGCCGACCGCATGCTCGATATGGGCTTCTGGCCGGACGTGCGCCGCATCCTTCACAAGCTCCCGCCCCATCGCCAGAACATGTTCTTCTCGGCGACCATGGGCAAGCAGGTGCTCTCGGTGATCGAGGACACGCTCAACTCGCCGGTCTTCATCGAGCTCGGCGGGCGCGCCGTTCCGATCGAGGCCATCGACCAACGCGTGTTCCCCGTGGCCCACGACCAGAAGCTCGATCTGCTGGTCGAGTACTTCCGCCACCACGAGCCCGACCGCACCCTCATCTTCACCCGCACCCGCCACCGCGCCGAGCGTCTGGCCCGGACCTTGAACCACAAGGGCGTCACCTGCGCGGCCATCCACGGCGACCGCACCCAGGGACAACGTCAGGGCGCCCTCGACGGCTTCAAGGACGGGCGCGTCAAGGTGCTCGTGGCGACAGACATCGTCGCCCGCGGCATCGACGTCGAGGGCATCTCGCACGTCATCAACTACGACATCCCGGGCAACCCCGAGGACTACGTGCACCGCATCGGGCGGACCGCGCGGGCCGGCGCCAGCGGCATCGCCGTCAGCCTGCTCACCGAGGACGACGTGCACGAGCTCAAGGCCATCGAGCGCCTCATCGGCAAGACGCTGGAGCGTCACGATCTGCCCAGGTTCGACTACGACAAGCGCGACATCCCCGAGTCGCATCTCGTGCCGCGCAGGCCGGGCAAGCTGGTCTTCAACGGCGGCGCCCGGCGCTCGGCGATGAAGGGCATCCGCCGCAAGGCGCCGCGCCGTTCCGCGGGCTGACGCCCGCGCCCGGCGCGGCCCCGCGGGCGGCTGGAGGGGTTCCAGCCGTTTGGTATACTTCCGGTCCTGCGTGGGCGACTAGCTCAGTTGGGAGAGCGCCAGCTCGACAAGCTGGAGGTCGTTGGTTCAATTCCAACGTCGCCCACCATCCGTCCTTGAGGGACACGCGCCAGCCTCGGATCGGCGCGGAGGGGGGTCTCAATGAGCAGTCCCGAAAGCTCGCCGTCACCCGACATCGCACCGCCGCCGGCGACCGACGCCGAGCTGCGCGACCTCGCCCTGCGCCGTCTGAAGAAGCGTCAGGACTTCCGCGCCCACCTCGTCGTCTTCATCGTCGTCAACGCGTTCCTCTGGGCGCTGTGGGCGATCCTGTCGTGGACCAGCGGCTGGACCTTCCCGTGGCCGGTCTTCCCGACGCTCGGATGGGGGATCGGGCTCGCGCTCAACGCATGGGACGTCTACGGGCGACGCGAGATCACCGCGGCCGACGTCGACCGTGAGGTCGAGCGGCTGCGCGGCGTCTGAGCGCTCCTAGCCAACGGAGAGGGCCGCACGTGCGGCGCGCAGCAGAGAGCCCGTCGACGCGCAGGCGGCCTCGATTCCGTCACTGCGCGCCACCAGGTCGATCAGCGCGCTGCCGATGATGACTCCGTCGCAGATGCTCCCGGCGTGTCCGGCCTGCTCCGGCGTGCCGATGCCGAAGCCCGCCACGAGCGGAAGGCGGGTGCGGGCGCGCAGCCGGGCGACGAGCTCGGGGAGCTCGTCGCCGGCGCGCGCCCGCGCGCCCGTCACACCGGTCACGGCCACGCAGTAGACAAAACCCCGCGCCTTCTCGACGATGAGATCAAGGCGTTCGTCGCTGCTGGTGGGGGCGGCGAGCATGATCGTGGCGACCCCGTGGTCCGCCGCAGCCCCTATCACGTCATCGGCCTCGTCCGCCGGAAGGTCCGGGACGACCACGCCGTCCACCCCGCTTCTCGCGCAGCGGCCGAAGAAGCCGTCGAGCCCAAGAGCGAGGACGGTGTTCACGTAGGCGAGCAGGACGAACGGCGCGCTTGCGCTCTCTGCGGCGGCGATCGCGAAGACGTCGTCGGTCGTGACGCCAGCGGCGAGCGCTCGCTGGGCGGACGCCTGGACGACGGGGCCGTCGGCGACCGGGTCGGAGTAGGGCACACCCAGTTCGACGATGTCGCCGCCGGCGGCCAGGAAGCAGCGCACGAGGCGCGAGCAGTCGGTGGGCGACGGAAAGCCTCCGGTGATGTAGGGCATGAGCACGGTCTCGCCACGCGAGCGCGCCTTCGCGAAGGTGGCCGTGAGCCGGGCGCCCACCCCGTCCACCGGGCTCACGCTCCGGCCCCCTCGAGGAGCGAGGCGACCACGTGCACGTCCTTGTCGCCGCGTCCCGAGAGGTTGACGAGGACCAGGTCGGAGGAGGCGAACCCGCCACCACGCCGGAGGACGTGGGCGACGGCGTGCGCACTCTCCAAGGCAGGGATGATCCCTTCGAGCTCAGCCAGGCGCCGGAACGCCGCCAGGGCCTCGGCGTCGGTGGCGCTCGTGTACGTCGCCCGGCCGCTGTCCTTGAGGGACGCGTGCTCGGGGCCCACGCCCGGGTAGTCAAGTCCGGCCGACACCGAGTGCGCTTCGGCGACCTGGCCCCAGGCGTCCTGGAGGAGGTACGAGAACGACCCGTGCAGCACGCCCGTCGTGCCCCGGTTGAGCGGCGCCCCGTGGCGGCCACTGTCGAGCCCCTCGCCCGCCGCCTCCACGCCGACCAGGCGTACGGGGTCGTCGCGGAAGGCATGGAAGATGCCCATCGCGTTCGAGCCTCCGCCGACGCAGGCGACGATCTCCGTCGGCAGCCGGCCGAAGCGCTCCATGATTTGAGTGCGCGCCTCACGGCCGATGACCGCCTGGAAGTCGCGTACCAGGGCGGGGAAGGGTGCCGGGCCGGCGGTCGAGCCGATCATGTAGTGCGTGTCGCGCACGTTCGTCACCCAGTCGCGCAGCGCCGCGTTCATCGCGTCCTTGAGCGTGCGAGAGCCCGCCTCGACAGGCCGCACTTCGGCGCCGAGGAGGCGCATGCGGACCACGTTCAGCTCCTGGCGCACGACGTCCTCGGCGCCCATGTAGACGACGCAGTCGAGGCCGAGAAGGGCGCAGGCGGTCGCCGTGGCCACGCCGTGCTGGCCGGCCCCCGTTTCGGCGATCACACGACGCTTGTCCATGCGCCGCGCCAGAAGCGCCTGTCCCAGGGCGTTGTTGATCTTGTGGGCGCCGGTGTGGCAGAGGTCTTCGCGTTTGAGAAGCACGGTGACGCCGACCTGCGCGCCCAGCCGCTCGGCGTGGTAGAGGGGCGTCGGCCGGCCGGCATAGTCGGCGAGGAGGCGCGCGAGCTCGGCCTGAAAGGCCACGTCCTCGCGCGCCTCCCCGTAGGCCGTGGTGAGCTCATCCAGCGCCGGGACCAGCGTCTCCGGCACGTAGCGGCCGCCGTACGGGCCGAAGCGGGACTCGACGGTCATCGGCCTTCCTCCTGACCAGCCATGCGTGCGTGCGACGCCGGTGGCGCGCCGGCGCCGGCGAGTCGCGCGCCGGCGCCAGCGACGGCGTCGAAGAAGGCGCTCATCGCGAGCTCGTCTTTGACGCCGGGCGCGTGTTCGAGGCCGCTGGACACATCGACCGCCAGCGGTCTGACGGTCTGGATCGCCTGGGCCACGTTGACGGGCGTGAGTCCGCCGGCGAGGATGAGACGCTCCCGGTGAAGGCCGGCGTCGGACGCGAGTCGCCGCCACTCGAGGCGCGCGCCGGTGCCGCCCCACGCGTCGGGCGTCCGCGCGTCGTGCAGGACGAAGTCGGCGTCGGCGGCGTCCGGCGTGTCCGCCGCGGCGATCACGGCGGTCTGCGCAACGCGCATCGCGGCGAGCGCGGCGCGCACCGCGGCCACCGAGGGGCCGGCCTTGCCGGCGGAGAGCTGCACCGCGTCCGCCGCGGTGAGAGCGATCGCGCCGGCGATGGAATCGGCCTCCTCTGTGGTGAACACGAGCACGGTGAGCGGCCGGCGTGCCGTCGACCTCGTGCGAGCGACCCGCACCAGCGACGCGGCGTCGCCAGGTTCGACCTGGCGCGGGCTCGCGGCCATGACGAAGCCGACCGCCCAGGCTCCGAGTTCGACGGCTCGGCGCACGTCCACCTGGCGAGTGAGGCCGCACACCTTCACCTGGGTCATGGCCTCATGACCTCCGTGGGGACCCCGCGGAGCGCGGCGACCAGGCACTCCAGCTCGTCGGCTGAGCACCGCACGAGCGTCTCTCCGACGAGCGCCGCGCGCGCCCCTGCGGCGGCGACCCTGCGGGCGTCGCGCGCGCAGGCGATGCCGCTCTCGCTGACGAGGAGGACGCCGTCCGGCACGAGCGGGGCGAGGCGCTCGGTCGTGGCCACGTCGAATGTCAGCGTCCGCAGGTCGCGGTTGTTCACGCCGACGAGCGTGGCACCGGCGGCCAGAGCGCGGCCCAGGTCGGCCTCGTCGTGCGCCTCGACCAGAGCGTCGAGGCCGCACGCGTCGCATTCGCCGCGAAGCAGCCGCAGCTGCTCGTCGGGGAGCGCCGCCGCGATGAGCAGGACGGCGGCGGCGCCGGTCGCCGCCGACTCCCACACCTGGTACGGGTCGACGATGAAGTCCTTGCGCAGCGCCGGCAGAGGGACCGCGGCCGTGACCGCCTCGAGGTCAGCCAGAGCGCCGCCGAACCGTGAGGGCTCGGTGAGTACCGAGACGGCGTCCGCACCGGCGGCGGCGTAGGCGCGCGCCTGGGTCGCGGCATCCAGACCCGGAGCGATCGGCCCCTTCGAGGGCGACGCCCGTTTCACCTCGGCGATGAGTCCAAGTGCGCCGCGCGCGGAGGCGGCCTCGAGGGCGGTGCGCAGGCGGTGGGGCGTCGCGCGGCGCGTCGGCCGCTTCAGCGGCCACTCGCGCCGCGCCGTGGCCACCCGGTCGCGCGCAGCGGCGACCATCGTGGCGAGGAAGTCGCGTTCCTCGCTGACCGGGCCGTTCGCGCCGGTGACGTGCGCGAGATCGCTCACGTCGTCTCCTCCGCGCGAAGGCGCTGCGACACCGCGACGAGGGCGTCGAGTTTGGCGCGGGCGGCGCCTCCGGCGACCGCCGCCCGCGCCGTCTCGACGCCCTCCGCGATGCTCGAGGCCCGCTCGGCGATGTAGAGGGCGGCGCCGGCGTTGAGCAAGACGATGTCGAGCCGGGGACCCGGCTCGCCGTCGAGGACGCCACTCAAAAGCGCGGCGTTCTCCCGCGCGTCGCCGCCACGGAGATCGCCGATCGTCGCTCGCGGCATCGCGAACTGCTCCGGCCCGACCTCGTAGCGCCGGTCGAGGCCTTGACCGGCGAAGACCTCCACGACGGTCGTCATGGCGGTCGTCGAGATCTCGTCCAGGCCGTCCTCGCTGTGGACGACGAGGTTGCGGGCCGAGCCCATCATGCGGACAGCCTCGGCGATCCGGTCGACGAAGCGCTCATCGGCGACGCCGATGAGCTGGTGTCTCGCGCCGGCCGGGTTGGTGAGCGGCCCTACAAGGTTGAACGTGGTCGCCATGCCCAGGTCCCTGCGGACGCCGGCCACATGCTTCATCGCGAGGTGATGACGGGGCGCGAACATGAAGCCGATCCCGGCCTCGGCGATACAGCGACTGACGCTCGCCGGCGGGAGGTCGATGGTCACGCCGAGTGCTTCGAGCACGTCGGCGCTGCCGCACATGCTGGTCGCCGAGCGGTTGCCGTGCTTGGCGACGGTCGCGCCGGCGCCCGCGGCGACGAGCGCCGCGGCCGTGCTGATGTTGAAGGTGTGCGCGTGATCGCCTCCGGTGCCGCACGTGTCGAGGATCACGTCGGCTTCGACCTCGACCTTCTCGGCGAGCTCCGTCATCGCCCGCGCGATCCCGACGATCTCCTCGGCCGTCTCGCCTTTCGCGCGCAGGAGACTCAGGAACGCGGCCGTCTGCGCATCTCCCGCGCGCCCGTTCATGATCTCGAGGATCACCGCTCGAGCCTGGGCCTCGCCGAGGTCCTGGCCCACCGCCAGTGACGTCAGGGCGGCGGTCAGCGTCTCATTGGGCATCGTCGGGCTCCTCCTTTGTCCTGTTCTGCGCGAAGCCGGCGGCGAGGAAGTTGCGTATCAGCTCGACGCCGACCTCGGTGAGCACGCTCTCGGGATGGAACTGCACGCCCTCGACCGGGAACTCGCGATGGCGTATGCCCATGACGACCCCTTCCGCGTTCCAGGCCGAGAGCTCGAGGTCGGGCGGGAGGCTCTCGTCGACGACGAGGGAGTGGTAACGGGTGGCCGTGAAGGGATCGGGCACCTCGCTGAATAGGCCGCGGCCGTCGTGACGGATGGCATCGGTCTTCCCATGCACGGGGCCGGCGGCGCGGCGCACCGTGCCGCCGAACGCCGCGCCGATGCACTGGTGCCCCAGGCACACGCCGAGAACGGGGATCGCGGGCGCGAAGCGCAGGATCGCCGCCTTCGAGATCCCCGCTTCGTCGGGCGTGCCCGGGCCGGGCGACACGAGCAGGTGGGTCGGCCTCTGCGCGGCGATGTCGGACAACGTGACCCGGTCGTTGCGCACCACGGTCGTGTCGGCGTCGAGAGACCCGAGGAGCTGGACCAGGTTGTAGGTGAACGAGTCATAGTTGTCGATCACGAACACATGCGGCATCGTTCAGTCACCCCCGGCGAACTGCTCGTGGGCGAGATCGACTGCGCGCACGAGCGCCGCCGCCTTCTGCCGCGTCTCCTCGAACTCCCGTGAAGGGTCCGAGTCGGCGACGATACCGGCGCCCGCCTGCATGTAGGCGACGCCGTCCTTGACCACCGTCGTCCGGATGCAGATGCAGGTGTCGAGATCGCCGCTGTACGACAGGTAGCCGATGGCGCCCGCGTAGGGTCCTCGGCGCACGCTCTCGAGCTGGTCGATGATCTGCATGGCGCGTACCTTGGGAGCGCCGCTGACGGTTCCCGCCGGGAAGGCCGCCTTGAGCGCGTCTATCGGCTTCGCGTCGGCGGCGAGCGTTCCGCTCACGGTCGAGACCATGTGGATCACGTGCGAGTACAGCTCCATGCCCATGAGTTCGTCGACCGCGACCGACCCAGGGACGCACACGCGTCCCAGGTCGTTGCGACCGAGATCGACCAGCATGACGTGTTCGGCACGCTCCTTCGCGTCGGCGCGCAGGTCGGCCTCGAGTGCCTGGTCCTCGACGCCGTCGCGGCCCCGAGGCCGCGTGCCCGCGATAGGCTTCGCCGTCACGTGGCGGCCCTGGACGGTCACCAGCGGTTCGGGGCTGGAGCCTGCCAGGGCGAAGTCGTCGAAGGCGAGGAAGTACATGTACGGGCTCGGGTTGACGGCGCGCAGGCCGCGATAGATCGAGAAGGGCGAGGCCGTGACCGGCGTGCTGAAGCGCTGCGAGAGCACGACCTGGAAGGCGTCGCCGGCGTAGATGTAGTCGCGGATACGCTCGACGCCGGCTTCGTACTCCGTCCGACTCATGGTGGACTCGAGACGGCGGTCAGGCGATGCCGAGCGAGGGGCGACGCTGCCGGGGCCGCTGCGCGGGACGGGGCCGGCGAGCTTCTCACGCACCTCGGCGATGCGGCGCACGGCGTCGTCGTGGGCGCGGTCGACGTCGCGGCCTTCGACGAAGGCGTTGGCGACCACCGTGATCGTGTGCTTGAGGTGGTCGAACACCAGCACGGTGTCGGCGAGAAGGAACGCCATCTCGGGCAGGCCGAGGTCGTCGGGCGGGGCGTCCGGCAGCTGCTCGAGCCGGCGCACGAGATCGTAGCCGAAGTAGCCGACGAGGCCGCCGGCCAGGGGCGGCAGGCCGCCCATCTCCGGCGGTCGGTAGCTCTGGAGCAGGTCCGCGACAGCACTGAACGGATCGTCGTGCTCGACCTCGAGCTGGCCGCCGTTCTCGTGCACCGAGAGGCGACCGTCCCCGTAGGTCACGAGCGCCCTGGCGCCGACCCCGAGGAACGAGTAACGCCCGAGGTGCTGACCCTGCTCAGCGCTCTCGAGGAGGAAGGAGCGCCGCGGCGCGCCCAGCTTCAGGAAAGCCGAGACCGGCGTGTCGAGATCGGAGACGAACGAGTGGGTGACGGGCAGGACGTTGTGGGCCAGCGCGAGGCGTCTTGCCTCGGCTAGCTCCGGTACGACGCGTATGTTCTGTGCCACGGGCCAACCATGTCACACCTCCGTGGTGAGAGCTGCGGCCCAACGTCCTGCCCTTGCCGCGACGGCAAGAGGTCGTGCGAGGTTAGGCCATCGGGGCTCGCCAGTCAAGGCGACGACGCTTGCCGGTGAGGGGACGCTCAGGGACGGTCCGCGACGCTCGCCTGCGCCTCTCTCCAGTGTCTGCTGCAGGCGGGCACGACCTCGACGATCCCGTCGCGTCGCTTGACGCGCACGTAGATCACCGCCGGGTCGCCCTCGTCGGGCAGGGCCTTGCCGCAGTCGAAGCAGTGCTCGGCCTTCGACTCGTCGCCATCGCTGTAGTAGGGGAAGGCGGGTTCCTCCATCGTTCCTCCTCACAGGCGCGGCAGGATACCCGGGGATGTATCACGTCGGGACTACTCCGAAACCCTCGCGGACGGCTCGCGACCGCACCCGTCCGATGCTACCGGCCGCCGTGCGCGGCCACGCGGCTTGGCCGCGCCGTCGCGACCGCGTCAACGCAGCGCGTCGGGCGCGTCGCGCACGGCGGCAGCGACGATACGGCGCGCGTTCTCGGCCTTCACGTGCACGCCGTCGTAGAAATCGTTCGGGTCTCCCCCGAAGCTCTCGATACGACTGTAGTCGAGCAGCGCGAAGTCGTAGATCCTTGCCATCTCGGCGAGTGAGTCCAGCAGTCTCTGCCGTTGCGCCTCCCAGCGTTCCTCGCCGAGCAGCTCGATGGCCTGGGGGTGCGTCGGCATGATGACGATCACTGGACGCACGCCGAAGTCGTTCAGCAACGCCAGCGTGCATGCGAAGTAGACCTGGTTCGGGCGCCAGGTCTTGCCCGAGTAGGGCTTCTCCGGCTGACGGCTCTTCATGAGGCTGACCCACTGCCGGATGGCGGTGTCGAGCGTGCGTCCCCGTTCCTCGAGGTAGTCGTAGTAGTTGTAGATGAGGTGGCCGTCGGCGGCGTAGCCCGACGGCGTCCAGAGCGCGGGCTTGTCCTCTCCCATGCTCGCGATCTGCGCTGCGGCCGCCTTGTCGATGGTCGCCTGGTCGAACGCACGGCTGAGGCGCTGGTCCTGCACGAGCCCCGGGTCCATCTGCCGGTCCTGGAAGAGCGACGGCTGGATCGCCCAGAAGCAGTGCAGCCGGACCTTGGGATGGCGTTGCAGGAAGTAGCGCGTGATCGCCCAGGCGTCGCTGGGACGCCCTACGGGGAACGCCGCGTTGAACGACCGCAACCCGGTGACCTCCTCGAAGTACGCGGGGTCGAAGCGCGTCGCTCGCGATCCGCCGAAGATGAGCAGCTGCGGGGGCTTGTCCATCGCCGCGATGAGGTCGAGCTTGTACGTGCGGTCGGAGGCGATGACCGCGGCCGCCGGCAGCGACGGAGGCGAGGCGCCCGGCAAGGCCAGCTCGATACGGCAGCCGTGCATCGACGGCAGCACGAGAAGGCTCGCGCCGATCGCCGCGAGCGCGCGCATCGCCAGATGAGCGAGTCCCCACACGGAGGCTATGATGCCGCTGTGTCCGCCGCCCGTGTCAAGGCGGGCTTGCGCCGGCCGGCCGCGCCCGAGCCCACAGGCCAGGTCGCCGACCGGCGCGCCGGGTCCGGTTTGCGCGGCGGCGGGTGCGAAGAATGCGCAGACTTCGGCCCTCCTCAGAAGCCCCCGACGTCAGTAGGCTAGAGAGCGGCCATGCCCGGGCTGCCGTTGTGGGGCGCTGGGGACAGCGAAGAGAGGAGACGCGAGTCATGAAGGTCCTGATCGTCGGCAGCGGGGGCGTGGGAGAATCGACGGCGGCGATCGCCAAGCGCCGCGACCCGAAGGGCGACGTCTTCGAGAAGATGGTGATGGCCGACCACGACCTCGCCAAGGCCCAGGCGGTCGCGGCGCGGCTCGGCGACGAGCAGCGCTTCCCGGCGGCGCAGGTCGACGCGAGCGACGTCGACGCCGTGGCCGCGCTCTGCGCGCAGCACGGCGTCGACATGCTCTGCAGCTTCCTGCCGGTCAAGTACAACCCCTTCACGCTGCGGGCAGCGCTCGAGGCGCGGGTCCACCACCTCGACGCCTCCACGACCCTCTCGGTGCCGCACCCGACCGATCCGTTCCACAAGTCCGGCAAAGTGCTCGGCGAGGACGAGTTCGCGCTCACCCCGGAGTTCGAGAAGATCGGCAAGCTCGCCCTCGCGGGGTGGGGCGTCGAGCCGGGCATGGCCGACTGGTTCTGCCGCCACGCCGCCGACCACTTCTTCGACGAGATCGACGAGATCGGCGTGCGCGACGGCGCCAACCTCGAGATCCCCGGCGCCACGGGCATCAGCTTCGGTTTCTCGATCTGGATGACGATCGAGGAGTGCACCAACCCGGCCGTGTGCTGGGAGCACGGCAAGGGGTTCTATACAGTGCCCCCGCTCAGTGAGCCGGAGCCGTTCTTCCTGCCCGAGGGCATCGGCTGGGTCGAGTGCGCCCACGTGGAGCACGAGGAGGTCATCGCCGTCGGTCGCACGCACAGCCTGCTCAAGGGCGTCAAGAAGGCGACCTTCAAGTACGCGCTGGGCGACGGGTTCATCCAGGCGATGGAGGTCTTCAAATCGGTCAACATGCACGCGACCGGGAAGATCCGCGTGGGCGGCGTCGAGGTCTCGCCGCGGGACGTGATCGAGGCCGCCGCGCCCGACCCGAACGAGATCGGTAAGAAGTACGTCGGGCAGACTTGCGGCGGAACCTGGGTGAAGGGCCGCAAGGACGGCCTCGAGCGCCAGGTCTACCTGTACCAGGTCGCCGACAACGAGGAGTGCGTGGCCAGGTACGGCACGCAGGGGGTGGTCGCGCAGACCGCGTTCACCGGGGTGATCGCCATGGAGCTGCTGGCGACGGGCAAGCTCGCCGGCTACAAGGGCAACCCGGAGGCCGGCGTCCGCGTTCCGCAGGAGTTCGGCGCCGACGACTACATGCGCCTCATGGCCGAGTATGACTTCCCGGGCGGCGTCCTCGAGATGGATTCGGCCTACAAGCGGGCTGAGGACCGCGCGGCGCTCACGCGGCCGGTCCTCTGGGGCGTGAGCGCCGCCCCGGGCTCGTGAGCGAGACGCGGGCGCGCTCGATCGGTCCCGTGCGCTTCGAGGGACAGGTCGCCCTCGTGACGGGCGGCGCCTCCGGCATCGGCCTGGCGAGCGCGGCGCGCCTGCTGGACGAGGGCGCGACGGTCGTGATCGCCGACATCGACGCGGCGGCCGGCGCGCGCGCCGCCGACGAGCTGCAGGCACGCGGCATCGCGGGCGCACCGGCGCCGGCCGGGCGCGTCGAGTCCGTGCCGGCCGACGTGACGCGCGGCGACGACGTCCGTCGCCTCGTCGATCACGTCGTCGCCGCGCACGAGCGCATCGATGTGCTCTTCAACAACGCCGGTATCTTCGAGCCCGGCGAGGTGCACGAGGTCGGGGAGGTGGCGTGGGACCGGCTTCTGGCGGTCGACTTGCGCTCGGTCTACCTCGTCTCGCACGCCGTCGTGGCGGTCATGCTCGCGCAGGGCGGCGGTGCGGTCGTCAACAATGCCTCAGTGGCGGGGTTGGTCGGCGACACGAAGAGCGCCGCCTACTGCGCGAGCAAGGGCGGCGTCGCGCTGCTCACGAAGGCGATGGCGCTCGACTACGCGGGGCGGGGTATCCGCGTCAACGCGATCTGCTGCGGCGAGATCGACACGCCGCTGTTCGAGCGCGAGGCCGGACAGCTGGGCATGAGCGTGGACGCCTACCGGGCGATGCTCGACGAGATGCACCCGATGGGGCGCATCGGGCGGCCGGAGGAGGCGGCGGCCGCGGTCGCCTTTCTGGCGAGCGACGACGCGAGCTTCATCACCGGCGTCCTGCTGCCGGTCGACGGCGGGTACGCGGCGCAATGAGGCCGGCGCCGGCGGCCGCGCAAGCGCCGGCCGGCTTCTCGTGCGCTCAGCGACCGACGCCGCAGTAGCGGCGCACGGACCGCGGCAGGGCGGCGAGGATGATGGCCAGACCCATGGCTCCGTACGTCGGCATCAGCCAGTGGTAGTCGATGATCATCATCTCGACTGTGATCCAGATGACGAGGCCGCAGCCGACGACCCCGGCCAGCCACCACGCCCATGTCTGCCCGAACCACACGCCGATGGCCGCGACCAGCGGCAGGATACCGAGCACGATGAGCAGGATCAGGCCGGGGACGAGGAACGAGTCGAAGGGCGAGCCTTCGAGCTGGCTGACAGGCATCTGCATGAGGTCGCCATCGGGGCTGATGACGAGGACGCCGCCGCCGCCGATCGCGCCGATGGCCTGGACGACGAGCAGGGCGAGGAGGATCCAGACGGCGATGGTGCGGGGCGCGGCGGGGGCAGTGCTCATGGGGGCTCCAGTGGTGAGACGAGGCGGACGCGGCGCCACGCGGGAGCGCCGTCGCGAGTCTAGCGTCCTGAGCGGCGCGAGGCGACCGGCCGCAGGTGGCGTCGCCGCTCCGCTCGCGTGCCCGTCCGCCGGCACGTTCCGACTGCTCTGGTCCGGGGCATGACTCGACCCATGACGGGCGCCGACAGACCTGCGACCTTCTTCGCCGCCGACGCAGCCGCGTGGCGCGCCTGGCTCGAGGTCCACCACGCGACGGAGCGTGAGATCTGGCTCGTTCTTCTGAAGGCGCACGTCCGGCGGCCGTCGGCGACCTACGAGGAGGCTGTCGAGGAGGCGCTCTGCTACGGCTGGATCGACGGCATGCTGCGCCGTATCGACGACGAGAGCCACATGCTCCGCTTCACGCCGCGAAAGCCCGGCGGTGTCTGGGCGCCGTCGAACAAGGTCCGCGTGGAGCGGCTCATCGCCGAGGGGCGGATGCGCCCTGAGGGTATGGCCCTGGTGGAAGAGGCGAAGCGCCGGGGTGAGTGGGAGAGGGCCGACCAGCGCGAGGACGTGGCGGCAGTTCCGGACGACCTGGCCGATGCCCTGGCTGAGGATGCGACGGCGTCGGCCGCCTGGGGGCGGCTCGCGCCGTCGCACAAGAAGCAGTACCTGTACTGGATCGGCGAGGCGAAGCGGGCCGGGACGCGCGCGCGACGTGTCGCGGAGACGGTCGCGCGGGTGCGAGAAGGGCGCCGGCCGGGAACCTAGTCGACGCTCGCGGAACGGCTATTCCGCGCGCTCGAGCCGGACCACGTGGCCGTCGCGGACCGCTTCGAGCGCATACGGATCGCCCTCGATCATCCCGACGGGGTTGACCGGGCTCACGGGCTGCTGGCCGAAGAAGAGGCAGACGGCGCTGCCCGGCGGCCAGTAGCCGACGGCGCCCGATTCGACCGTCGCCTGCGGACCTTCGGGGCCCCGCGTGACCGGGACGCCGAAGTAGACCTCGGCGCCCCAGGTCTGGGCGGGGCTCTCGATCGGCAGCGCCGCCCAGAGCTCGGCCGCGGTCTGCGACTCGCTGAGGGCGACGACGAGGTCGACGCCGGCCTCCTCGACGGTGATGCGCATGCGGTTCACGGCGACTCCTCTCGTGGCTTGACGCCGTCGCCTTCCGGCGGGCCTGCGGCCAGGACGCGGGCGATGCCCTCGAGCGCGAGCGTGATACGCGCGCCGGGCTGCACGAGGGCGAAGCGCACGTGCGCGTCGGCCCAGCTGCCGCGACCCTCGTCGGGCCCGGCGGTGAAGCCGACGCCGGGCGAGACGGCCACGCCTGCTTCGCGCAGCAGCAGCTCGGTGAAGGCGAGCGAGCCCAGCAGGCGGAAGGCGGGCGGGATCCGCGCCCACACGAACATCGTGCCGCGCGGGCGGGCGACGGGCCAGCCGCAGGCGGTCAGCCCGTCGCAGAGCAGGTCGCGGCGCTCCTGATACGTCGACGCCATCCGCGCCGGCACGTCGTCGCATTCCGTGAGGGCCGTCAGCGCCATCAGCTGCACGGCCCTGGTCACGCCGTAGTCGAGGTAGCTCTTGAGGCGACCCAGGCCGGCGATGACCTCGGCGTTGCCGGCGACGAAGCCTGTCCGCCAGCCGGCCATGTTGTGGCTCTTCGAGAGCGAGACGAGCTCGACGGCGACCTCGTCCGCTCCGGGTACCTGAAGGATGCTCGGCGGGCGGTACCCGTCGAAGGCGATGTCGGCGTAGGCGAAGTCGTGGATGACGACGAGATCGCGCGCGCGAGCGAAGGCGACGAGACGCGCGAAGTCGGCGAGCTCGACGCAGCGCGTCGTGGGGTTATGGGGAAACGAGAGGAGTGCGACGCGCGGCTTCACCGGCGCGGCGTCCCAGGCCTTCTCGACCTCGGCGGCGAGATCGAACACCGCCGAGTCGTTCCCGGCCGCCTCGCCTGCGGCGGCCGGTCCGCCGCCGCCAGCCGGCGCCATCTGGACCGGCAACGTCTCCGCGCCGCTGAACCACAGCGCGTAGCGGTGGATCGGGTAGCACGGCTCGGGCGCCAGCGCCGTGTCGCCGGGGCCGAGCAGCACCCACGGCAGGTGCGCGAGGGCCTCGCTGGCGCCCCAGGTGACGAGCGTCTGGCCGGCGGCGTCGAGGACGACGCCGTGGCGACGCTCGTACCAGGTGGCGAGCGCCTCGCGCACCTCGACCATCCCGGCCGACGTGGGGTAGCCATGGTTGCGCGGCTCGCGGGCTTCGCTCACGAGCCGCTCGACCACGGCCGCCGGCGTCGGCACGTCCGGGCTGCCGATGCCGAAGTCGATCACGTCGACGCCGCGCGCCGCGGCCTCCGCCTTCAGCTCGTCGATGCGGCTGAAGACGTACTGCGGCAAGGGGTCGATACGGCGGAGCTCCACGGCGCAACCCTACCGCATCGCCGTCGCGCCCCACTCGTCGCGCAGGAGCGAAAGGATGACGTCGTCGCAGACGGCCCCGGTCTCGTCGCGGCCGTGGTGTCGCAGCAAGCCCTCGCGGGTGAACCCGAGCCGCTCGACGAGGCGCAGCGAGCGCTCGTTCCGCGGCATGGCCAGTACCTGGATGCGATCGAGCCGCATGGCCTCGAAGGCGAACCCAAGGATCGCCGTCAGGGCCTCGGTCATGATACCGTGACCCCAGTGCCGGGGGTCAAGGTCGTAGCCGAGCTCGGCCGAGCCGATCTCGCGGTCCCAGTCGTAGAGGCCCGCCGAGCCGATCAGCGCGTCGGCGCCCTCGAGGGCGATCCCCCAGCGCAGCCCCTTCCCCTGGGCGAAGAGGTCGACGATGTAGCGCGCGAGTTCCTCGCGGGCGCCCTCGATGCCGCGTGGGGCCGGGTGTCCCTGTCCCCACGCGATCTCGGGCGTCGAGAAGTGCTCGAGGAGCCACTCGGCGTCGTCCATGGTGATCTCGCGCAGGCGCAGGCGCTCGGTCTCGAGTTCGGGGAACAGCGGCATGGTCACCATGCCTCGTCGGGCCGCCCACGCGTGTCGGCGAACCATTCGCTGTCGCGCGACATCTCGGGCGCGATCACGTCGAGCCCCATCTTGAGGTATTTGCCGCGGGCCTCCACGGCGACGGCGCCGTCGCCGAGCACGATCTCGCCCGTGCCTTCGAACAGACGGCTCGTGTCGCGGGTGATGCGCGCGACGGCGCGGATCTCGCCCTCGAGAGGCACGGGGGAGCGGAAGCGCACCGTGAACTCGACGCTGACGCCCCAGACGTCCGGCTGCGTGATGAGGATCGCCCGGCCGATGGTCTCGTCGAGGATCGCCGAGCTGATGCCGCCGTGTAGCCTCCCGGGGTAGCTCTGGTGCTCGACCCTCGGCGTGAACACGCCGAGCAGCTCGCCCCCCTCGAGCTCGTAGAACCGCGCGTGCAGGCCGTACGGGTTGTCGGCGCCGCACACCAGGCACATGCGGCTTATGTTCTGCACGGCGATGACCTTGCGGCGGCGGCGGCTCGTTCGGTGCTCCTTTCGAGTTCGATGGCTGCCCGAATCATACGCGAGAGCCGGCGCTGCGATACGGGTGGGACGGCGGACGACCCGCCCGTCCGCTCAGGTGATTCACAGCTAGTGGTGACCGAAGTCCCTGAAAGCGGGTACTTACAGTCCTGTATCTGACCGGCTGACGGGACGGCCCTCGTGGCTTGGCGCCGCCGGCCCCCGGAAGGATGGCGACTATCATGGGACAACCGCATACCCACGGGTCCTGGCGCGTGAAGCCGGGCCGCGAAGACGACTTCGTCGTCGCTTGGCGCGAGATGGCGAGCTGGTCGAACGACCAATTCGGCGAGGTCGGCGGCGCACGGCTCTTGCAGGACCAGAAGGACCCGACGCGCTTCTACAGCGTCGGGAGCTGGCCGAGCAACGAGGCGATCGAGGAATGGCGGGCGCATCCTGAGTTCAGGCGGCGCATCGCCGCGATCGAAGACCTGATCGAGAGCTTCACGATCGACACGCTGGAGCTGCGCGCCGAGGTCGGGCAGTTCTGCGCGGCCGCGGCGTGAGACAAGGC
>Ga0315281_10002241_pt1 | contig 28718 bp, 31 predicted proteins | sample YL17G07_0_MG_FD_204540 | JGI IMG/M metagenome (GOLD analysis project Ga0315281, IMG submission 204540) | Sediment microbial communities from Yellowstone Lake, YNP, Wyoming, USA - YL17G07_0 | ecosystem: Environmental > Aquatic > Freshwater > Lake > Sediment | place: USA: Wyoming | collected...
GCCGCCAGACGCCCGCTTGTCCAGCCCGCGCCGGCACGCGCCGCGCCGCGCGCGTAGTCTCAGGAGGTACCTTGGAGAAGAAGAACTACCTGTTCACGTCGGAGTCGGTCACCGAAGGCCACCCCGACAAGCTCGCCGACCAGATCTCGGACGCCATCCTCGACGCGATCCTCGCGGAGGACCCCTACGGCCGCGTGGCCTGCGAGACGCTGGTCACCACCGGCCTCGCCTTCGTCGCCGGCGAGATCACCACGGAGTGCTACGTCGACATCCCCAAGATCGTCCGTCAGACAGTCAAGGACGTGGGCTACACCAACGCGCTCTACGGCTACGACTACGAGACCTGCGGCGTCATGGTCGCCATCGACGAGCAGTCGCCGGACATCAGTCAGGGCGTATCGCATGCGCTCGAGGTACGCACCGACGTCAACGACGACGACGTCCTCGACGCGCAGGGCGCCGGCGACCAGGGCATGATGTTCGGGTTCGCCTGCACCGAGACGCCGGAGCTCATGCCGCTGCCCATCTCGCTGGCGCACAAGCTCGCGCGGCGCCTCGCCGAGGTGCGCAAGGCCGAGATCCTGCCGTACCTGCGCCCCGACGGCAAATCGCAGGTCACTGTGAGGTACGAAGACGGCAAGCCCGTGGAGATCGTCAAGGTCGTGCTCGCCTCCCAGCACGCCGAGAGCGCCGACCTGCAGAGCATCATCTACCCAGACCTCCTTGAACACGTCGTCGAGCCCATCCTGCCCAAGGGGCTCTACGACGCCTCCAAGCTCGAGGAGATCACCGTGATCAACGCCACCGGCAAGTTCGTCATCGGCGGCCCCATGGGCGACTGTGGCCTCACGGGCCGCAAGATCGTCGTGGACACGTATGGCGGCACCGCACCGCACGGCGGCGGCGCCTTCTCGGGCAAGGATCCGAGCAAGGTCGACCGCTCCGGCGCCTACGCGGCCCGCTACGTCGCCAAGAACGTCGTTTCCGCCGGACTCGCCGAGCGCTGCGAGCTGCAGGTCGCCTACGCGATCGGCGTGGCGCACCCCGTGTCGCTGATGGTCGACTGCCAGGGCACGGAGAAGGTGTCCCTCGCCACCATCGAGCAGCTCATCAAGGAGCACTTCGACCTGCGCCCGGCGGCCATCCTGCGCGATCTCGACCTGCGCCGGCCGATCTACAAGAAGACGGCCGCCTACGGCCATTTCGGCCGCAACGACCACGATTTCACGTGGGAGCGCACCGACAAGGCCGCAGCGCTGCGCGCCGCCGCCGGCCTCAAGGGCTGAGCTACGCCGGCGCGGAAGACGGCGGCTTAGCGTGAGCTACGCCGCCGTCTTCCCGCTCGTGCGCACGCGCGCCTTCGCCGGCGCCTTCGACTACTCCGTGCCGCCCGAGCTCGTCGGCAAGCTCGAGCCGGGGGCGCTCGTCGCTGTTCAGCTGGGCTCCCAGACCGTCATCGGCGTGGTCCTCGAGCTGCGACGGGCGACCGCGCACGAAGGCCGCGTCCTGCCGCTGCGCGATCTGCTCGACGTCCCGTCCATCCCCGTCGACCTGCTGGAGCTCGCGCGCGAGGTGGAGAGCTACTACCTGACCTCGTTCTCGGCCGCGCTGTCTCTGGTGTGCCCGCCGACCGGCGCCCTCAAGGTCGTGCGCCAGTACGAGCTCACGGCCGGCGGACGGGCGGCCCGCGAGGCCGGCGAGGACGGCCTCGACGAGGTCGCCGGCCTCAAGCTGCCGGCGGGTCCGTTGACGAGGCTGGGCGAGCGCTACCAGCGCAAGGGCTGGGTGCGCATTGCCTATCGCGTCCATGTGGCCGGAGCGGCGCGGGCCAGCCGCGCGCTCAGGCGCGGCGCCGACACGCCGCCGCGCCTCGGTCCGCGGCAGCGCGCCGCCCTGGAGCTCGTGGAGCAGTTCGGGGTGCTCGACGAACGCGCGCTGCGCGCCGCGACCGGCCTCTCGCTGCCGGCGCTCAAGAAGCTGCTCGAGGCCGGCGCGCTCGTCGAGGCCGGGGAGATCGCCGCGCTCGGGGGCGGGGGAGAGGCGACGACGGGCGGCGGCGCGGAGTCTGCGGCTCCGCCGCCCGTCCTCGCCCAGGCCGCCCGCCTGCAGGCCTGCGCCACGCTCGGCGACGTGCCCGACCTGCTTCCCGAGCAGCGCCACGCCTTGCACGCCATTCTCTGCGAGGCGCGCCCCGGCGATGAGGTGCTCGTGCACGGGGTCACCGGCAGCGGCAAGACCGAGGTGTACCTGCAGGCCGCCCAGGCCGCTCTGGAGGGCGGCCGTTCGGTGCTGCTCCTGGTGCCCGAGATCGGGCTCACCGGGCAGACGGTGGCCCGCGTCCGCGAGCGCTTCGCCGGCCAGGAGGTCGCGGTCCTGCACTCGGGTCTGACGGCGCGCGAGCGGCTGCTCGCCTATCGCGCCGTCGCCCGCGGCGACGTGCGCGTCGTGGTCGGGGCGCGCTCGGCGGTGTTCGCGCCCCTCCGGGACCTGGGGCTCATCGTCGTCGACGAGGAGCACGACACGTCGTACAAGCAGGAGAGCGAACCCGCCTACGACGCCCGCACAGTGGCTCGCTGGAGGGCGAGGAAGAGCGGCGCGGTGGTCGTTCTCGGCTCGGCCACGCCGAGCGTCGAAAGCTACGCCCGCGTGCCCCTGCACGTGGACTTGCGGCTGCGCGTGGACGGCTCGCAGCCGCCGACGCTGGAGATCGTGGACATGCGCGACCACCACGGGGTCTTCTCCAGCCCGCTGGCGGAGGCGCTCGCGGCGACCGTGGACGCCGGCGACAAGGCCATCCTGTTCCTCAACCGCCGCGGCTTCGCCTCGTACCTGGTCTGCGACCACTGCGGCTTCACGTGGATGTGCCCGCGCTGTGACGTGACGCTGACGCTGTTCGGTGGCCGCAGCCTGCGCTGCCGCACCTGCGGGCACGACGAGGCTGCGCCCGGCACGTGCCCGTCCTGCGGCAGCGCCGAACTCGTGCGCTACGGGTTCGGCACCGAGCGCCTCGAACGTGAAGTCCTCGGCCTGCTGCCCGGGGTCGAGCTGCTGCGCCTCGACTCCGACGTCGCGTCCTCGTACGGGCGGCTGCGCGCGGTGCTCGAGCGCTTCGCGCTGCCGGGGCCCAAGGTGCTGGTGGGCACGCAGATGATCGCCAAGGGGCACCACTTTCCCGACGTCACGTTGGTGGGGGTGGTCAATGCCGACCTGACGCTGCACTTCCCCGACTTCCGCGCCGAAGAACGCACGTTCGCGATGCTGGTCCAGGTGGGCGGGCGCAGTGGCCGCGGGGAGCACCCGGGGCGCGTGATCGTCCAGACGCTGAGCCCCGAGGCGCGGCCGATCGCCCTGGCCGCCAGCGGGGAGCAGGAACGGTTCTACGCCGAGGAGATGGAGCGCCGCCGCGAGCTCGGCTACCCCCCGGCCGGGACCCTGGTCGGCCTCGAGCTCTCCGGGACGTCGCAGGAGAAGGTCGGCATCGCCGGGCGGTTCACGGCCGCGCGTCTTGCGGCACGACTGACTCACGGCGAGAGCGTCCTCGGCCCCGGCCCGTTGTGGCGAGAACGGGGCCGCCACGCCTGCCGGGTGGTGGTTAAGACTGCCGCAACAGGGGAAACTCTGGACACGCTGCGCGGATGGCTGGGAGCCAACCGCGACCGCTTCGCCGCGCGGGGCGTCAGGCTCGTCCCCGACGTGGACCCGCAGTGGCTGTGACCCCGAGCTGAGGTACCATAGAGACATGGCTGAGACCAAACAGAGCGAGCGCGAACAGGCCGAACTGAGCCGGCGAGAGCGGGAGGCGCGCAGGGACATCCGCGTCATCGGCGATCCGGTGCTGCGTGAGCACGCGCTCGAGGTGACCACGTTCGACCGCGGCCTGCGCAAGCTCGCCAAGCGCATGACCCGCATCATGCACGACGCCCCCGGCGTCGGTCTGGCGGCGCCGCAGATAGGCGTCCTCCAGCGCCTGCTGGTGTACGACGTGGACGACGATCCCAGGGTCCTCGTCAATCCGCGGCTCGACGAGTTCTCCGCAGAGATCGAAGAGATCGACGAAGGCTGCCTGAGCGTGCCCGGCGTGACGATGCCGGTGAGCCGGCCCGTGAGCCTGCGGGTGCGGGCCCTCGACGCCGCCGGCGAGCCGCTCGAGTTCCACGCCGAGGGCCTCGAGGCGCGCGTGATCCAGCACGAGTTCGACCACCTCGAGGGCGTGCTCATCGTCGACCGCACGTCACGCAGCGCCCGCGCCGCCGCCTTGCGCGAGCTGCGCGACCGCGAGGACGCGGGCCTGCGCGGCGCGGTCGGCGGAGGTCTGTGAGCCGCCTGCGGTTTGCCCTCGCGGGCACCGCGCCGTTCGCCGAGCTCGTGCTCGCGGGGCTCATCGCCGCGGACGCGGCGCCTGTCGCCGTGGTCACCAATCCCGACCGGCCGCGTGGGCGCCGCGGCACGCCGCAGCCCCCGGCGATCAAGCTCGCCGCGCTCGACCGCGGCCTGCCGGTGTTGCAGCCGGCGAACGTGTCCGAGCCTGAGGCGGTAGCCGAACTCCTCGCGCTCGGTCCCGAGGTGTTCGTGGTCTGCGCCTACGGGCAGATCGTCGGCCAACGCCTCCTCGACGCGCTGCCGACCATCGTGGTCCATCCTTCACTGGTGCCGCGCTGGCGCGGCGCCGCGCCCGTGGAGCGCGCGCTTATGGCGGAGGAGACGGAGCTTGGCGTGACCATCCTCAAGATGACCGCCGGTGTGGACGAGGGCCCCGTGGGCGACGCGCGCCGTGTGCACGTGCCCGCGGACGCCGACGCCGGCCGGGCCTACGAACTGCTGGCGCCGGCCGCCGTCGACGGCGTGCTGGCGACGCTGGGCGGCATGGCCGCGGGCACGCTGCTGTGGCGCGAGCAGGAGGGCGAGGTCACGTACGCGGCCAAGATCGGGCCGCAGGACAAGCTCATCGACTGGGCGCGCCCAGCGACGGCTATCGTCGCTCAGGTCCGCGCTCTAGCGCCGCATATCGGCGCCGCGACGGACCTCCTCGGCAAGCGCACGCGGATCTGGCGGGCGACGGCCGGCAGCGGACCGCTCCCGGCTGTGAGCCGGGAGCGGCTGGCTCTGCCGGCCGGAGTCGGCTGGGTGGACGTGCTCGAGCTGCAGCAGGAGGGCCGGAGGCGCGTGACGGCCGGCGAGTTCCTGCGCGGCGCCGGCCGCGCTCTGGCGGGGCCGTGACGGCCGCCCGAGGGAGCGGCCGGCCCGACGGCGCGGTCGGCCCGGCGCGGGCCGCCGCATGGCACGCGCTGCTGCGCGTGCGCTCCGGCGGCGGCCGTTTCGACGACTCTCTGGCGGCGTTCCCCGAGCTCGAGGGGCTGGGCGACCGCGACCGTGCGCTCGCCAACGAGCTGGTCATCGGGACGGTCAAGCGGCGCGGCTCGCTCGACGCCGTGCTCGGCGCCTTCACCAAGGCGCCGCTCGCCGGCACCGACGTGGAGGTGCTCGAAGCCCTACGCCTGGCGGCGTTCCAGCTCCTCTTCCTCGACCGGGTGCCCGCCTACGCGGTGGTCGACGACGCCGTGGCGCTGGTCGCGCGCAAAGGCAAGCGCACGCAGGGGTTCGTGAACGCGGTGCTCCGCAGGGTCGCCGAGGACGGACTGGAGAGCTTCGCCGCGTTGTCCGACGGCAACGGGGCGCGCGCCTGGGCGGTGCGCCACTCGTGCCCGATGTGGATGATCAAGCTGCTGCGCCGCGAACTCGGCGACGACGCCGCGGAGCGGTTCCTCGCCGCCGCCGACGCGGCGCCCGAGCGCTGCCTGCGCGTCAACACGCTCAAGACCGACGTGCCGGCGGCGCGCATGGCGCTGGCCGCCGCCGGCTGCGCCACGAGCGGCGTGCCGGGACTGCCGGCGGCGCTCGTCTACGACGGGCCGGCGCTCGAACGCTCGGCGCCGTTCCGTGAGGGACTCGTGACGCCGCAGTCCCAGGGGTCTCAGGTCGCCGGAGTGGTGGCCGCCGCGGGCGCCGGACCGGGCGCCCGGGTCCTCGACCTGTGCGCCGCGCCGGGCACCAAGACGGCGCAGCTCGCCGCGGCCGCGCCCGAAGCGCGGATCACCGCCGTCGACGCCGACGAGCTGCGGCTTGGGGTGATGCGCCAGAACCTGGACCGCCTCGGCGCGCGCGGCGTCGAGATCGTGCACGGAGACGTCCTCGATCTGCCGGCCGCCGTCGAGGGCGCCTTCGACGCCGTCCTCCTCGACGCGCCCTGCAGCGGCCTCGGGACGCTGGCCTCTCGCGCCGACCTGCGCTGGCGGCGCCGCGAGGCGGACATCGCCCGCCTCGCGCAGCTCCAGCGCCGCCTGGTCCGCCGCGCCGCGCGCTGCGTGCGGCCGGGAGGAGTCCTCACGTATGCCGTGTGCACACTGCCCCAGGCCGAGACCCTCGGTGTCGTCGACGCGCTCCTCGCCGAGGGCGGCTGGCGGGTCGACGATCTGGGCGCCGCGTGGCCCGGCATGGGGCATCCGGCGGCCGGCGGCTATCTGCTCGTGCTGCCGCCGGCCCAGGGCGCCAGCGGGTTCTTCGTCGCCCGGCTCCGTCGCATCGCGGGCTCGGAAGGGTAGAATGTCGACGCGGCTCGGGAGCCGCGCCGACCCCGCGTCACGGAGGTGACCATGCCGGACCTGCTGCACGATATCCACATCGCGCCGTCCATCCTGTCGGCCGACTTCTCGCATCTGGGCAACGATGTGGAGGCGGTGCTCAACGCCGGCGCGCGCGTCCTGCACGTGGACGTCATGGACGGCCACTTCGTGCCGAACATCACCATCGGGCCGCTGGTCGTCGCCGCCTTGCAGCCGCTCGTGCACGGGGCGGGGGCGCTGATCGACGTGCACCTCATGATCGAGCATCCGGAGCGGTACATAGAGGCGTTCGCGGCGGCCGGTGCCAACGTGATCACGGTGCACCAGGAGGCATGCGCGCACCTGCACCGGGTGCTCATGGAGATCCGCGAGGCCGGGGCGGCCGCCGGCGTGGCGCTCAACCCGGCGACGCCCGTCGAGACGCTCGCCGAGGCACGGGAGCACTGCGACATGGTGCTCGTGATGTCGGTCAACCCCGGCTTCGGCGGACAGCGCTTCATCGAGACGTCGCTGGCCAAGGTGGAGCGGGCTCGTGCCTTCCTTCCCGCCGGCGTAGCGCTCGAGCTCGACGGCGGCGTCACGGCGCTCAACGCCGGCGCTCTCGTAGCGGCGGGCGCCAACCTCCTCGTGGCGGGTTCGAGCGTCTTCGGCGGCCGGGACATCGGGGAGCAGTACGCGGCGCTGGCGCAGGCGGCCGGCGAAGCCGTATAATCGCAAGAGCACGATCAAGCTGCTTCAGGGCGGGGTGAGATCCCCCACCGGCGGTAACAGCCCGCGAGCCTCCTCGGAGGCCGACCAGGTGGAACTCCTGAGCCGACGGTCATAGTCCGGATGAAAGAAGCATGCTGCGACGCCTCGGCGTCGTCCGCCCTGGAGCATGGCTCCGGGGCGTTTTGCGTATGGACGACGACAGGTACATCGAAGAAGCCTTCGCGCTGGCCGAGCGGGGCCGAGGCAGCGCGCATCCCAACCCGCTGGTCGGCGCCGTGCTCGTGCAGGGCGGTGAGGTCGTGGGCAGGGGCTGGCATCTCGGCCCCGGAGAGCCGCACGCCGAGGCTATGGCTCTCGAGGAGGCCGGCAAGCGCGCCGCCGGCGCCACGCTCTACTGCACGCTCGAGCCGTGCGGCCATCACGGCCAGACGCCCCCCTGCGCCGAGGCGCTTGTGGCGGCCGAGATCCGGCGGGCCGTGGTCGCCCTCGGCGACCCCAACCCGCTGGTCGACGGCCGCGGGCTCGCGCGCCTGCGAGATGGCGGCGTCGAGGTGGAGCTCCAGGACAAGCGCTGGGGGGCGCGTGCCCGCAAGCAGAACGCGCCCTTCCTCAAGTATCACGCCACAGGGTTGCCGCTGGTGACGTACAAGGCAGCGGTGACCCTTGACGGCAAGGTGGCCGCGGCCGGCGGGGACGCGCGCTGGATCAGCTGTCTGGACAGCCGCCGCGCCGTGCACCAGCTGCGCGGCACGGCCGACGCGGTGATGGTCGGCGCGGGCACCCTGCGTCGCGACAACCCCGAGCTGACGGTGCGCCTCAGCGAGGGTCGCGACCCCGTGCGCGTGATCGTCACGCATCGCGGCGAGCTTCCGGTGGCCGCCAGGGTGCTGGTCACGGCGCATCAGACGCGCACGATCGTCCTCGCCGAGCGCGCCGACGGCGCGGCGCGACGGATGCTCGAAGCGCGCGGCGCCGAGCTCGTCGAGATGGGGGAGGGCGGCCTGCGCGCCGGCCTCGCCGCCCTCGCCGAGCGTGGCCTGCTCGACATCCTCTGCGAGGGCGGCCCCACCCTGGCCGGCGCCCTGCTGGCCGAAGGACTACTGGACCGCGTGCTGCTGTTCGTGGCGCCGCTCATCGTCGGGCGCGGGGCGCCCGACCTGTTCTCGGCGCCGGCCGTCGGCGCGGTCGCCGACGCTTGGCGCCTCCACGACGTGGCGTGGCGGCCGGTGTGCGACGACCTGCTGCTCAGCGGCAGCCTGACGAAAGACGGGGCCTGAGTGTTCACGGGGATCGTCGAGGAGGTCGGGACGCTGCGCAGCCTGCGCACCGGCGAGCAGAGCGCGGTGCTCGACGTCGCGGCCGCGGTCGTCACCGAGGGTGCGGCCGTCGGCGACAGCATCCTCAGCGACGGCGTGTGCCTGACGATCACGGGGCTGCGCCCCGGAGGCTTCACCGCCGACGTGATGCCCGAGACCGTGCGGCGCACGACGCTCGCCGACAGGCGGCCCGGCGACCGCCTCAACCTCGAGCGCGCCCTCACCCTGCAGTCGCGCCTCGGCGGTCACCTGGTGAGCGGGCACATCGACGGGGTCGGCACGGTCGTTCGCGTCACGCCCGAGGACAACGCGCTGGTCGTGGAGATCGAGGCGCCGCAGGCCGTGAGCGACGTCAGCGTCGCGCAAGGATCGGTGGCGGTCGACGGCGTGAGCCTGACGATCGCGGCCGTCGAGGGCCGCCGGCTGCGCGTGTCCCTGATCCCGCACACGGCGGCCGTGACCACGCTGGGGCGGCTCGCGCCGGGCGTGCGGGTCAATCTCGAGGCGGATGTCATCGCCAAGTACGTGTACGCGTTCGTCGCGGGGCGCAAGCCCGGCGAAGGGCTCACCTGGGAGAAGTTGGCGGAGGCGGGGTTCTGATGAACAGCCACCAGGAACGCGCCGGCGGGCGGCCTTTCGCGCCCATCGCCGATGCGCTCGACGATCTGCGCGAGGGCAAGATGGTCATCGTCTGCGACGACGAGGACCGCGAGAACGAGGGCGACCTCACGATGGCCGCGCAGTTCGCCACCGCCGAGCGCATCAACTTCATGGCCAAGGAAGGTCGCGGCCTCGTCTGCCTGACGCTCACGCCGCAACGCTGCGCGGAACTGAATCTGCCGCCGATGACGGCTCGCAACGAGGCGCGCCTGCAGACGGCCTTCACGGTCTCGGTCGAGGCGCGCGAGGGCGTCACCACCGGCATCTCCGCCGCCGACCGCGCGCACACCATCCAGGTGGCGATCGATCCCGAGTCGAAGCCAGATGCGCTGGTCCAGCCGGGACATGTGTTCCCGCTCATGGCGCGCCCCGGGGGCGTGCTCGAACGCGCGGGGCAGACGGAGGCCGGCGTCGATCTCGCGCGCCTCGCCGGCCTGAACCCTTCGGCGGTGATCTGCGAGATCATGAACGACGACGGCACCATGGCCCGCGTGCCCGATCTCATCCCGTACGCCCAGAAGCATGGCCTCAGGATCATCACCGTCGCCGACCTCATCAAGTACCGGCGCCGCAACGAGAAGCTCATCCGCCGCGCCGCCACCGTGTCGATGCCCACCAGGTACGGCGACTTCAAGGCTGTGGGCTACGAATCCGTGATCGACGGCGGCCACCACGTCGCCCTTGTCAAGGGCGACGTCGCCGGCCGCAAGGACGTGCTCGTGAGGGTGCACTCCGAGTGCCTCACCGGCGACACCTTCGGCTCGCTGCGCTGCGATTGCGGCGAGCAGTTCGCCGAGGCCTTGAGACGCATCGAAGAAGAAGGCCTCGGCGTCGTGCTCTACATGCGTCAGGAGGGTCGTGGCATCGGGCTCATCAACAAGCTCAGGGCCTACGCGCTCCAGGAGGAGGGTCTGGACACCGTCGAGGCCAACGTGGAGCTGGGCTTCGCCGCCGACCTGCGAGACTACGGCATCGGCGCCCAGATCCTCGCCGACCTGGGCCTCACGACGATCCGCATCATGACCAACAACCCGAAGAAGATCGTGGCGCTGGAGGGCTACGGCCTGCGCATCACCGGCCGCGAGCACATCGAGGTGGACCCCCAGGACGACAACGTCTGCTACCTGCGCACCAAGAAGGACAAGATGGGTCACCTATTGGAGCACGAGGACCTGTTCGGGCAGGAGGAGGGCGTCGAGGGCTGACGTCGCTCCCCCCGCGAGACCGCCGCAACCACGGCAAAGGAGCCGCACGATGACCACCTACGAAGGCATGCTCAACGGCAAGGGGATGAAGTTCGCCCTCGTCGTCGGGCGTTTCAACGAGCTCATCTCCTCGCGCCTGTATGAGGGCGCCCTCGACTGCCTGCGGCGGCACGACGTCGCCGACGGCGACGTGGACTCCGCCTGGGTGCCGGGCGCCTTCGAGATGCCGCTGGTGGCGAAGAGACTGGCCGTCAGCGGCAAGTACGACGCCGTGATCTGCCTCGGGGCCGTGATCCGCGGCGGCACGCCGCATTTCGACTACGTCGCCGGCGAAGCCGCCAAGGGCATCGCCCGAATCGGCCTCGACACCGGCGTCCCGGTGGTCTTCGGCGTGCTCACCACCGACACCATCGAGCAGGCCGTGGAGCGCGCCGGCACGAAGGCCGGCAACAAGGGCTGGGCGGCGGCCTCCACGGCGCTCGAGATGGCGAGCCTGCTCAAGACGCTGCCCTGAGCTTGCGCGGCCCCAGCATCGCCGCCTTGTCGACGGAGGAAGAATGAGCGAGTCACGCCGGCGCTCCTGGGCCGAGCCCTACAAGATCAAGATGGTCGAACCCTTGAAGATGACGACCCGCGAGGAACGCGAGCGCGCCATCCGCGAGGCCGGCTACAACACCTTCCTGCTCCGGAGCGAGGACGTCTACATCGACCTGCTCACCGACTCCGGCACGAGCGCCATGAGCGATCGCCAGTGGGCCGGCATGATGCTCGGCGACGAGGCCTACGCCGGCAGCCGCAACTTCTACCACCTCGAGGCGGCGGTCCGCGAGATCTACGGCTACGAGCACCTGGTGCCCACCCACCAGGGCCGCGCCGCCGAGCACATCCTCTCCAAGATCCTCATCAAGCCCGGCGACGTCGTGCCCGGCAACATGTACTTCACGACCACGCGCCTGCACCAGGAGCTTGCCGGAGGCAGCTTCGTCGACGTCATCATCGACGAAGCGCATGACCCCGCCAGCGAGCACCCCTTCAAGGGCGATGTCGATCTCGAGAAGCTGCGGAAGGTCATCGACGAGCACGGCGCCCGGAAGATCCCCTACGTCTGCATCGCCACGGCCGTCAACATGGCCGGCGGTCAGCCCATCAGCCTCGCCAACCTTCGTGCCGTGCGTGCTCTCTGCGACGCGCACGGCATCCGCGTGATCCACGACGCCACCCGGGTCGCCGAGAACGCCTACTTCATCAGGGAGCGCGAGCCCGGCTGCGGCGACATGGCGATCGCCGCGATCGTGCGCGCCCTCTGCGACCTCACCGACGGCTGCACGATGAGCGCCAAGAAGGACGCGCTCGTCAACATCGGCGGCTTCCTTGCGCTCAACGACGACAAGCTCTTCGACGCGGCCCGCAACCTGGTCGTGGTCTACGAGGGCCTGCACACCTACGGCGGTATGGCCGGCCGCGACATGGAGGCCGTGGCCATCGGCCTGCACGAGAGCGTCGAGTTCGACCACATCAAGGCGCGCGTCGGTCAGGTGAAGTACCTCGGCGAGAAGCTGCAGGAGTACGGCGTGCCGATCGTCGTGCCCATCGGCAGCCACGGCGTGTTCCTCGACGCCAAAGCGTTCCTGCCGCACCTCGACCAGGACGTCTACCCGGCGCAGACCCTGGCCGCCGAGCTCTACCTCGACAGCGGCGTGCGCGCCATGGAGCGCGGCAACGTCTCGTCGGGCCGCGACCCTAAGACGGGCCAGAACCGCCGTCCCAAGCTCGAGCTCGTGCGCCTCACGATCCCGCGGCGCGTGTACACACAGGCCCACCTGGACGTGACCGCCGAGAGCGTCGCCGAGGTGTACGACCGTCGCGACGCGATCAAGGGCCTGAAGATGGTCTACGAGCCGCCGCAGCTGCGCTTCTTTCAGGCAACGTTCGAGCCGCTGTCCTGACGTCCCGGGTCAGTGCTTTTCGCGCACGTGCGAGAGCCACTCCGCCTGTGCCATGAACTCGGTGTCGCAAGCGGCGCAGCGGTAGGAGTGGGTCTCGACCTCACCCGTGTGGGTCCTGAAGAGATGGTGATCGAGCGCCTCGCACGTATCGAACTCCGCGCCGCAGCGCGGGCAAGAGCGTATCTGCATCGTCATGCTTCTGTGCCTCACCGATAGACGTGGCGGTCCGTGACGCAAAAGCCCCGCCGCATGGCGGGGCTGCGAGTGGTGTTTCTTGAGCGGCGCCGGCGAGACCGGCGCGCGTCGGCAGGCGTCCTTAGACGGCCTTCGTGACCTTGCCCGACTTGAGGCAGCGGGTGCACACGTAGGCGTGCCTGGGATGGCCGTTGACGAGGATGCGGACGCGCTGCAGATTGGGATCGAAGCGCCGCTTGGTGTGGCGGTGCGAATGACTCACGTTGTTGCCGATCGCGGGCGCTTTGCCGCAGGTCGCGCAGACTTTGGACATGGTCGTTCCTCGACTTGATTGGTCAATAGCCGCGCTAGTATGCTGCACCCGGCTGGGCAACGCAAACGCGTGCCCGCGGTCGGCCTGCCCTGTCCCCCGTCCCGCCGAGGCGCGATGGCCCGTTTCCACAAAGAGATGTCCATCTTCGAGGCCCTCGAGTCAGATCCCGGTGCGAGGGGCGTGTTCGAGAGCCACGGTATGGCCTGCTGTCTGTGCATCGGGGCCCAGTCCGAGACCATCGAAGCAGGCGCCATCCTTCACCAGGTCGATCCCGAGGTCGTCGTCGAGGAGCTCAAACGCCTCAGCGGCCCGGGGTCCTGAGCCGGAGGGGTCCGCGCATCGTGTCGTCCCCGGACCTCCGCATCCCCTTCTCGTCGCCGGGCCTCGACGGCGGCATCACGGTGGCCCACCAGGTCATCGCCAAGCTCGCCGGCAAGGCCGCCCGCGCCACGTATGGCGTCGTCGCCATGCAGGAGCCGCCCATCCGCAAGCTGGCGCGCTTCTTCCGCGGCGCGCTCACCGAGGGCGTCGAGGTCGACATCGAGGACGGCGCGGCCAACATCGGCCTGCACGTGGTCATGGAGCGCGGCGTCAATCTCGCGCAGGTGACCGCCAACCTGCAGGAGCAGGTGCGCTACCAGGTCGGTGAGGTCGGCGGAGTGCCGGTCGGCGAGATCAACGTGCGCGTAGAGGATCTGCAGGATTGAGCGTCCGGCGCGCCGCCATCACGGTCATCGCCGCCGCCCTCGCGGCCCTCGAGGCGGAGCGCGGCGTCATCAACGACCTCAACGTGTATCCGGTGCCGGACGGCGACACGGGCACCAACCTGGCGCTCACCGTGCGCGCCGTCCTCGAAGAGCTCCAACAGAGCGCCGTCGAGGGCATCCCGGACGTAGCCGCCGCCGTCACCAAGGGCTCGCTCATGGGCGCGCGCGGCAACTCGGGCGTCATCCTGTCGCAGATCGTGCGCGGCCTCTGTGACGTATGGGGCCGCTCCGAGGACCTCACCACGGCCGACTTCAAGGAAGCTCTCTCCGAAGGCGCCACCAGCGCCTATCGCGCCGTGAAGGAGCCCGTCGAAGGCACCATGCTCACCGTGATCCGCAAGATGGCCGAGGCGGCGCAGAGCGTGCCCGACACGCTGGGGCTCGACAGACTGCTGGTCGCGGTCGAGGACGCCGGCAGAGTGGCGGTCGAGAAGACGACCGCGCAGCTGCCGGCCCTGCAGAAGGCCGGCGTCGTCGACGCCGGCGGCTACGGGCTTCTCGTGCTCTTCCGCGGCCTCGCGGGCGGCGTCGCCGAGCTCATGCACGCCGGCATCGCCGTGTCGCTGGCGAAGGTCGCCTTGCGCACGGGGGAGGGCGGCGCCCCGAAGACGCCGCCGCCCCATGAGGCGTCCGAACTCTCCGCGTACCGCTACTGCACCAGCCTGCTCATCACCGGCGAGGCCCTCGACAGGGTCGCGTTCGAGGCGTTTCTGCTGCCCATCGGCGACAGCAGCCTCGTGGTCGGCGACCAGCGCATGGTCAAGGTCCACGTGCACACCAACGACCCCGGGGTCGTCCTCAGCGAGGCTCTCAAGCTCGGCACGATCGGCGCGGTCGAGATCAATGACATGCACGAGCAGACCAAGGCGCGCGACGAGCGTCTGCAGGGCCAGCCCAGGCTCGCAGAAGGCACGGCCGTGGTGGCCGTGGTCGCCGGCGAGGGCAACAAGGCGCTGTTCCGCGAGCTCGGCTGCCTCGCCATCGTCGACGGCGGCCAATCGATGAACCCGAGCGCCGCGCAGCTGCTCGAGGCGGTGGAAGCTCTGGGCGCCGAAGAAGTCGTGCTGCTGCCCAACAACGGCAACGTCATCCTTACCGCGGAGCAGGCCGCCGGCATGAGCCCGCGGCACATCGCCGTCGTCCCCACGACGTCCATTCCCGTGGGCTTGGCGGCCATGGTGGCCTTCGACCCCGGCGGCGACGCCGTCGGCAACGCGCGGGCCATGCAGGACGCCATCGCAGGCGTGCACTCGGCCGAAGTCACGCGCGCGGTGCGCGACTCGGAGATCGACGGGGTCAAGGTCCGCAAGGGCCAAGCCATGGGCCTCGTCGATGGGCGGCTCGTGGCCGCCGGCGAGGAGATCGAAGAGGCCTTCGGCGGCGTGCTCGAGGAGTTCGCCAGGGTCGAGGCCGAGTTCGTCACCGTGCTCACTTCGCTCAACGGGTCGGGCGTGAGCCGCGAGCGGCTCGAAGAGCTGGCCGCGCGACTCACGCCCGACGCAGAGGTCCACTTCCACGAAGGTGGTCAGCCCCTGTACCCCATCCTTGGGAGCGCTGAATGACCGACTTGCTCACGCTCGGAAACACGGCCATCGTCCTCGACTCCACCTGCGACCCGCCGGCCGGGTTCTTCGACAGGCCCGGGTTGTACATGGTGCCGCTCAAGGTCCACTTCGGCGACGAGACCTACCGCGACGGCGTCGACATGACGTACCAGGAGTTCTTCGCCAAGCTCGAGGCGTCCGAGGTGCTACCGACCACGTCGCAGCCCACTGCCGGGGAGTTCCTCGCCGCATACGAGGAGGCCCGGCAGACCTACGCCCACGTCTTCTCGCTGCACCTCTCCGGGGTGATGAGCGGGGCCGTGCGCTCCGCCGAGCAGGCGGCCGAGCAGATCGACGGGGTCGAGGTCCACGACCTGCGCACCGTCTCGAGCGCTCTGTCTCTCGCCGCGGAACGCCTGCGCGCCCGCCTCGAGCGTGGCTGCACGCTCGACGAGGCGCGCGCCTACATCAGGCACTTCACCGACCACTCGAGCCTGTTGGTCCACGCCGCGACCCTCGAGTACCTGCGTCGCGGCGGGCGCATCGGCCCCGCCGCCTCGTTCGTGGGCGGCGTCTTCGACATCAAGCCGCTGATCTGCGTCGCCGACGGCACCCTCAAAGGCTACGCCAAGGTGCGCGGCCTCAAGAAGGCCATGGCCGCCATGCAGCGCTTCGTGGAGGAGAACAGCAAACCCGCCGACGAGCTGTATTTCGTGACCATCGACGCCATCAACGATGAGGAGCCGCAGCTCATCCGCGCGATGATCGAGCGGCTGCGGCCCAACGCGCACTTCGTGCTACAGGGCCACTGCGCCGCCGTGGTCGGCACGCACATCGGCCCGGGGACCGCCGCCTTTGCTATGATCGCGGAGTGACCGAGCCCGCACTCCCGCTCCGCTTCGGCGGCGGCCGGTACCACCAGCGGCCGCCCACCCCGCGACTCTTCTTCGACCCAGCCACGCTTTCCACTCCGCTGGCCGAATTGGAGCACGTCACGAAGCCGGTGGCCCGGCGCCTGGCGGCCTTCGGCCTCGAGACCGTGGGCGACCTCATCGACCACTTTCCGCGGCGGTACGAAGATTTCCGCGACCGCAAGCGCATCCGCGACCTCAAGCTCGGCGAGGAGGCGACGGTGCGCGGCACCGTCGGGCGCGTCGTCGCCGACCGCACCGCGAGGCGCCGGGTAGACGTCGTGCGCGTCGCGCTCACCGACGAGACCGGCGCCATCGAGGCGGTGTGGTTCAATCAGCGGTACCTCGTCAAGGTCCTGGCGGAGGGCATGCGGCTCAGCGTGCGGGGCACCTACCGGCCGCGGGGCGGCCGCTCGTCGTTCGTCGTGAAGAGCCACGAGATCCTGGAGGAAGAGGAGGGCGACTCCGTCCACACCGAGGGCATCGTCCCGGTGTACCCGGCCAGCGAGCAGGTGTCGGCGCGGCTGCTGCGCGGCCTCCTGCGGGCCGTGCGGCCGGCGATGCGCCGGCTCCCCGACCCGCTGCCCGCCGCGCTCCGCGCGCGTGAAGGGCTGCCGACGCGCGCGGACGCCACCGTGGCCGTGCACCTGCCGCGCGACCTGGACGAAGCCGGCATCGCGCGCGCGCGCCTCGTGCTCGAGGAGCTGCTGCTCATGCAGGTGGGGCTGCTGCTCCACAAGGGCGAGCAGCAGCGCCGCGCCGCGGCGCCCGCCCTCGCCACGCCGTCCGACCTGAGCCGGGCCTTTTTGGAGGGCCTGCCGTTCGCACTGACCGCGCACCAGCTCCAGGCGCTCGACGAGCTCGATGCAGATCTGGCGCGCACGGTCCCGATGCGCCGGCTGCTGCAAGGCGACGTGGGCTCGGGCAAGACGGTCGTGGCGCTCTACTGCCTCGTGCGGGCGGCGGAAGCCGGCTTCCAGGGGGCGCTCATGGCGCCGACCGAGACGCTCGCCATCCAGCACGCCGAGACGGCGGCGCGACTCGCCGGCGCCCTCGCCCCGGCCGAGCTGCTGACCGCGGCGCTCACCGCAAAGGAGCGCCGGGCCGCGCTCCAGAGGATCGCCAGCGGCGCGGCCCGCCTCGTGATCGGCACGCACGCGCTGCTTCAGGAGGACGTGACGTTCGCCGGCCTGGCGCTGCTGGTCGTCGACGAGCAGCACCGCTTCGGCGTGGAACAGCGCGACGCTCTCGTGCGGCGCGCCGAACGCGGCGGCCGCGCGCCGCACGTCCTGCACATGACGGCCACGCCGATCCCGCGTACCCTGGCGCTGACCGTGTACGGCGACCTCGACGTGACCACCATCGCTGGGTCGCCCGCCGGCCGCCAGCCGGTCGTCACGCGTCTCGTGGACGAGGGTCAGCGCGAGGTGGGCTACGAGTTCGTGCGCAAGCAGGTCGCCAGGGGACGCCAGGTCTACGTGGTGTGCCCGGCCATCGACGAATCCGAGTCGATCTCGGCGGCCACGGCCGTGGCCGAGGCGGAGCGCCTGCAGGCCGGGCCGTTCCGTGACAGCCGCGTGGCCGTGGTACACGGTCAGCTGAGGTCGGCCGACCGCGACGCCGTCATGCACGCCTTCAAAGCCGGGGAGGTGCAGGTCCTGGTCTCGACGAGCCTGATCGAGGTCGGCATCGACGTTGCCAACGCCTCCGTGATGATCGTCGAGGGCGCCGAGCGCTTCGGCCTCGCTCAGCTGCACCAGCTGCGCGGGCGTGTGGGGAGGGGGACGGCCAAGTCGTACTGCCTGCTCTTCTCGCAGGCCGAGACCGGCGCCTCCCAGGCGCGGCTCGAGGCCCTGCTCGAGACCAACGACGGGTTCGAGCTGGCCGACCGCGATCTCGAGATCCGTGGCGAGGGCCAGGTGATGGGCGCGCGCCAGGCGGGCGTGCCGGACCTCAAGCTCGCCCGCCTGGCGCGCGACCGGGCGGCGCTGCTGCGCGCCCGCGAGCTCGCCGCCGAGATCATCGACGCCGACCCCGACCTCCGCGACCCCGTCAACGCGCCGCTGCGCGCGGCCGTCGACAGCGCTTTCGGCCACGAGCTCGCCTGGCTCCTCAAGGCCTGACGGGCCGCGCCGCCGCCCTCCCGTATACTGCAGACATGCGTACTCCGGAGCTCATCGCGACGCACACCAACACGGACTTCGACGCCTTCGCGGCGATGGTCGCGGCGCGCAAGCTGTACCCTAAGGCGTCCATCTGTCTCGGCGGCGCCGTGAACCGCAACGTGCGCGAGTTCCAGGCGCTGTACGCAGACCTCATCCCCGTCGTGGATCCGGGCGACGTCGAGCGCGACAGCGTGCGCCGGTTGATCCTCGTCGACACGGTCCATGCCAACCGGCTGGGTGACCTCGGCGACCTCTGCGGCCGCGAGGGTGTGCAGATAGTGGCGTTCGACCATCACACCCACACGGGTGACCTGCCGGCGTTCATACCGCCGGACAACCTCGTGACCTCGTCCGACGGCTCGCTGGTGACGCTGCTCGTGCGCATCGTCGCCGAGCGGGGCATCCCCATCACGCCGTTCGAGGCGACCGTGTTCGCTCTCGGCATCCACGAGGACACGGGCTCCCTGACCTTCTCGACCACGACCCCCGCCGACGCCGAGGCCCTGGCGCTCTGCATGCTGCGCGGCGCCGACACGGCGCTCCTCGAGAAATGGCTCGCCAACGCGCTCACCGCCGGGCAGCGCCGTACGCTGGCGGCCGCGCTCGAAGCGGCCGAGGAGCTCCCCGTCGCCGCGGCGACGGTGCTCCTCTCGGCGCTTCGGCAGGACCTTTACGTGGAAGGCGTGAGCGTGGTGGCGCACCGCGTCATGGACCTCACAGGCTGCGACGCCTACTTTCTGCTCGTGGCCATGGAGAACCGCGTGTTCGTCACGGCGCGGAGCCGGGGCGGTCGGTTGGACGTCGCCAAGGCTTTGGCCGTGGTCGGCGGCGGCGGCCACTCCGCCGCCGCCTCGGCAGTCGTCAAGGACCGGGCGCTGGGCGAAGTCGTGGCGGCCGTGACCGCGGCGGTGCCCGCCGCCATCGCCGCCGTGCGCACGGTGCGCGACGTGCTCGTGCCGCTGCCGCCGCCGGTCGAGCTGTCGACCGGCGTCGACGCGGCGGCGCTGCAGTGCCGGCGCGAGGGGCTCGGCGGCGTCGTCGTCACCGACGCCGGCCGGCTCGTCGGTAAAGTGGCGCTCGCCGACCTCGAGCGCGCCGCCGCCCACGGCCTCGGACACGCGCCCGTCAAGGCCGTCATGACTTCGCGCGTGACGGTGATCGCCGCGGACACGCCTCTCGAGCACGCCGCCGCCCGCATCGCCCAGGAAGAGATCGGATGGGCGCCCGTGGTACGCGACGCCTCCGCCGCGCAGATCGCCGGCGAGGACCTGCTCGGAGCGGTCACGCGGCGCGCTGTGGCCGGGGACGTGGGGGCGCCGGAACCGCCAGCGCCCGTGGTGGCCAACCTCGCCGGACCCCTGGGGGAGCTCGGCCTGGACGAGCTGCTGCGCCAGATCCAGGCCGTTGCCGCCGGCGTCCGCGGCGTGTACCTCGTCGGCGGCGCGGTCCGTGACCTGCTCCTCGGCGAGCCCGGCTTTGACGTCGACATCGCCGTCGAAGGGGACGGCATCGCGCTGGCCGGCGATCTTGCCGGACGCCTCAAGGGCCACGTGCGCCCGCACGAGAAGTTCGGCACGGCCGTCGTCGTGGCCCACGACGCCGCCGGCAGCCGCCAGCGCGTGGACGTGGCCTCGACGCGCTCGGAGTCGTACGCCTACCCGGCGGCGCTCCCCAAGGTAGAGCACGCGGGCATCCGCAGCGACCTGGCGCGGCGCGATTTCACGATCAACGCGATGGCGGTCTCGCTCAAACCCGAGACCTACGGCGACCTCCTCGACTACTACGGCGGCATGACCGATCTCGCGGCGCGGCGCATCGTCGTGCTGCACAACCTTAGCTTCATCGAGGATCCCACGCGCGTGCTGCGTGCCATCCGCTACGAGAACCGTTATGGGCTGCGCATGGACGCACACACCCTCAACCTGGCTCGTGCCTGCTGCGCCATGGACCTCGTGGGGGACCTCTCCTCGGCGCGTCTCAGGGACGAGCTCATCGCTCTGCTCGAGGAGGAGAGAATCGATTTCTCGCTGCGGCGCATGGAGGAGCTCGGGCTCACGCCCTCGATCCACGGCCGCCTGCGCGCGGGCGTCACCACGCGCGACCTCGTGCATCGCGGCGACCGCGCGCGCGCCGTGCACCACCTCGAGGGCGAGATGCCGCGCTGGCGCCTGCGGCTCGTCTGGATGCTCCGCGACCTCGAGCCCGAGGAGATCGCCATGTGGACCGAGCGCATGCGCATCCGCCGGCACGACGCCGAGGTGCTCGAACGCGCGCTCGTCGTGGGCCGGCGCCTCGTGGACCGGGTCGCGAGGGGCCCGAGCGAGGCGGACCTGTACGAGTTCGCTCGCGGCGAGCCGCTGGAGGCCGTCCTCGCAGCCGTGGCGCTCGACGAGACGGGTATCGCCGCCGAGCGCCTCGGCCGCTTCCTCGACGTCACACGCCACGTCAAGCTCGCGATCGGCGGCGAGGACCTGCTGGGGCTCGGCTTCGCAGCCTCCCCGCAGATGGGCGAGGTGCTGCGCAGCGTCCTCCACCTCAGGCTGAACGGCGTGGTGGGGAGCCGCGACGAAGAGCTCGCCGCCGCGGCGAGGCTGCGCGGTTGACCGACAACGGCCTCGTCGTCCAGTTCCTGATCATCTCGCCGCTCCTGCTTGTGAGCCTGGTGCTGCACGAGCTCGCCCACGGCTGGGTGGCCTGGAAGCTCGGAGACCCCACAGCGAAGGCACACGGCCGCCTTACGCTCAACCCCGTCAAGCATCTCGATACGTGGGGGACAATCATGCTGGCGGTCACGTTCATTGGCTCCCAAGGCAGCTTCTTATTCGGATGGGCGAAGCCCGTGCCGGTCGACACGCGCTACTTCAAGGACCCGCAGCGAGGCATGATGCTCGTGGGCGCCGCCGGTCCCATCGCCAACTACCTGTTGGCGCTCGTGGCCGCCGGGTCCATCTGGCTCACGTACACGTGGAGCGCGTTCATCACCGAGACGCTGTACATGCTGTTCGCCCTGAACGTGATCTTTGGGACACTCAACCTGATTCCCATCCCGCCGCTCGACGGCTCACGGGTGCTGGGCGGATTCCTGCCGCGGGAGGCCTACGCGCGCTGGGTGACCTACGACCGGTACGGGAACTACGTCTTTCTGGGGCTGTTCGTGGTACTGATTGCATCTCAGGGGCTGTTCAACGCGACGTTTGGCGCCGTCCTGCGGTTGTGGCTGAATCTTTTGCCGGAGTGGGTGAGACTTTGGGCGAGCGGTTCGCTCTGAGCTGGCGAAACCACGATGGGCTGGAGTGGCTCGCCTGGGAGGGCGCCGGGGTGGCCGCCGCCTTCCCGACCAGGGAAGGCGGCGTCTCGCCGGCGCCCTACGATGCCCTCAACCTTGGGCTCTCCACCGAGGACGCACGGGCCAATGTACTGGAGAACCGGCGGCGCTTCAGCGCGGCGCTGGGCGTGCCCCTGGAACGGCTCGTCGTTCCCGGCCAGGTGCACGGCACCACGCTCGCCTGGGTGGGGGAGTCCGAGGTCGGGCGCGGCGCTTTCGACCGGGAGGCGGTGATCCACGACCACGATGGCCTGCTGACCGCCGCTCCCGGCCTCGGACTTGTGGTGAGCTACGCCGACTGCGTGCCCGTGGTCATCGTCGCGCGCGGCGCCGACGGGCCCGAGTTCGCCGCTCTGCACGCCGGCTGGCGGGGCATGCTCGCCGGCATCGTCGGGCAGGCGGCCGCGGCGCTGGCGCGCCGCGGCCGCCTGCTCGGCGCCGTCGTGGGCCCCAGTATCGGTGCCTGTTGCTTCACCGTCGACGAGGGACTGCGGAAACGCTTCGCCGAGCGCTTCCCGGGCTCTGCCGGAGAGCGCACCGTGGACCTATGGGCCTGCGCCGGCCGCGACCTGGAGGCCGCCGGCGTACCGCCGGCGGCCGTCACCGTCGCGGCCCTCTGCACGATGAGCGACGAGCGCTTCTTTTCGCACCGGCGCGACCGCGGGTCGACGGGCCGTCATCTGGCGATCGCCTGGCGGCAGGAAGCGTGAGACGGTTCCAGAAGTAGGCGCCCGAGGAGGCGGTGGTGCGGCAGTACATCCCCAAGGCAGAGATCGTGCGCGAGCGCTTCGTGGAGGTGAGCGGACGCGTCGCGGAGGCGGCCGCCGCGTCCGGGCGCGACCCGTCAGGCGTCCGCATCCTGGTGGCGACCAAGTACGTCGCCGCCGAACATCTGGGCGCGCTGCGCGACGCAGGCATCAGTCTGATCGGCGAGAACCGCGCCCAGGACCTGGCGGCCAAGCACGCGATGTACGGCGACGCCTTCGACTACCACTTCATCGGTCACCTGCAGAGTCGCAAGACCAGGCTCGTGGTGCCTCTCGTCAGCCTCATCCATTCGGTCAGCACGATGAGCGTCGTGCAGGAGATCGAGGCGCGCGCCGCGAACGCCGCCGAGGTGCTGCTGGAGGTCAACATCGCCGGCGAGGAGAGTAAGAGCGGCATCGCGCCGGTTGCGGCGGACGCGTTTCTCGAAGAGGCCGCGGCCTGCGGCAAGGTGCGCTTCTGCGGGCTGATGTGCATGCCGCCCTTGTTCGACGACGCCGCTGCGGCGCGCCCGTACTTCGCGCAGACCCGCGAACTGGCGGAGCGGCTTTCGTCGAAGTGGCAGGGAACGTATACTTTCGACCAGCTATCGATGGGTACGAGTGCCGACTACGAGGCCGCCGTGCAAGAAGGGGCGACCATCGTGCGCATCGGCAGCGTGCTCTTCTGACCCGGCAGGGAGGAATCTATGGGCTTGGGCGATTCGTGGCACAAGGTGGCGGTCTACTTCGGCATCGCCGACGACGAGGCCGACTACGACGAGGACGAGACACTGGCCCCACACGAGGAGCTTGAACGCTCGTATCAGGACCGGCCCAACGTGCGCAAGCTCGACGGCGGCCGCGGACGCAACGAGTACGACGACATCTTTGCCGACGAGCCGCGACGCCGCAGTTCGTCGTCGCAGGTCGTGCGCGCCATCGAACCGGCCCGCCCACCGAGGGTCGAGGTCCACCTGGTCATCCCCAAGAACTTCAACGACGCGCAGCAGATCGCCGACAAGTTCAAGGTCGACGTCCCGGTGATCATCAACCTGCAGGGTTCGGACACGGAGCTCGCCAAGCGGCTCATCGACTTCTGCAGCGGCCTCACCTACGCGCTCGACGGAGGCATGCAGCGGGTGGGCGACAAGATCTTCCTGCTCACGCCACGCAACGTCGAGGTCTCGGCCGAGGAGCGGGCGCGCATCATTGAGAAGGGCTTCTTCAATCAGTTCTAGCTCGCCGACGCGGCCGTGAACGTCGGTGTCATCGGCGCCGGGCACATCGCGCGCGCTCTGGCCGAAGGCTGGAGCCGGCCGGGCGTGCCCGGCCCGCCGTCGCTCATCTTCTTCGATGTCGAGGCGGCCAAGGCTCGCGAGCTGGCCGCCGCGATCGGCGGCGCAGCCGCCGCCACGGCGGCCGAGCTCGTCGCGGAGGCCGACCTGCTGATCGTGGCCGTCCGCCCCCAGCACGTCGAGGGCGTGCTCCAGGACATCGGCGCCGCCGTGGGCGAGCGCCCCGTCGTGTCGGTGGCGGCGGGCGTGACGCTCGCGATGCTGCAGGCGGCCCTGCCGACGGGCGCTCGCGTCGCCCGCGTCATGCCCAACGTCGCCGCCGCTCTCGGCCAGGGACTGTTCATGCTCGTGCCCGGGACGCTGGGGCCCGGCGGCGTCGAGGTCGAGGACCTCTTCGCGCTGGCCGGCGACGTGGTCGAGGTCGATGAAGCGCTGTTCGACGCGGCCACGGCTGTGGCCGGCTGCATGCCCGGCATCATCGCCTATCTCGTCGAGGCGTTCGCGGCCGCCGGCGTGGCCCACGGTCTCGACGAGGACATGGCCCTGCAGCTCGCCATCTCCGGCGTGCATGGGGCGGCCGCGATCGTCGCCCGCGAAGGCGACCCGGCGGCCGTGGCGGCCGCCGCCGCTACGCCGGGCGGCATGACCGCGGCGGCGGTCGAGAAGCTCGAAGAACGCCAACTGGCCCTGGCCGTCAATGAAGCGGTAGCCGCCGCCATCGCGCGCGCCAAGGAGCTCGCGTGACGGCGACGCACTAGAATGAGAGATGGGATGACCACTATCCGCGGCGCGGGCTGCGCCCGCGAAGGGGGGACCGCATGAAGCTCACACCTCTGGACATCCGCCACAAGGAGTTCAAGCGCGCCATGCGCGGCTACGCCGACGTGGAGGTCGACGAGTTCCTCGACGAGGTCGCCGACGAGTTCGAGCGTCTGTTCAAGGACAACATCGACCTCGGCGAGCGTGTGGAGGCGCTCGAATCCCAGCTCGCGGGCTACAGGCGTATCGAAGAGACCCTCCAGAAGACCCTGATCTCGGCGCAGGCCAGCGCCGACGAGCTCAAGCAGATCAGCGCCAAGGAGGCCCAGCTGATCCTGCACGAGGCCGAGCTCAAGGGGCGTCAGCTGGTCAACGAGGCCTACAGCGAGCGCCAGGCCATCGAGCAGTCTCTGGCCAAGCTCAAGAGCGGCGAGCAGGACTTCCGCTTCAAGTTCCGCCAGTTGCTGGAGGGCTACCTCAAACACCTCGAGGAAGCCCCGGCCGGCGTGGCCATGGCGCCGGCGGAAGGCATGGCGCAGGCCGAGTTCGCCCGCCACGCCGAGGCCATCAAGGAGGCGATCGCCCGCGAGGAGGCCCCGCCGGCGGCGGAATCGCCCGCGGCGCCCGAGCAGACGCCAGAGCCCCCGGCGGCGTCAGACGTGACCGCCGAGGTCCCGGCCGCGGAGGCCGCCGCCGCGGCGCTCGCGGCTCTTGCCGAGGAGGAGCCTCCGGAGTACTCGATAGACGCTGCCCCGGATCCGGAGCCGGACCTTCCCACCGAGCCGGGACCCGGAGCCGCCGGCGAGCGGCCGACGGCCAGGGAGCGCCTCCTGTTCGGCGAGACAGACGATCTTCTTGAGGACGTCGACACCGGGGTGAACGAGGACGAGTTCAAGTGGTGAAGAAGGTCCGCTGCGTGCGACGATCGAGGGTGTGAGCCTGGCCGTCTTGGTCACGCCGGGGGCGCCGCGCAGCGAGATCGCCGGCGTCGCCGACGGTCGCCTGCGCCTGCGGCTGGCGGCCCCCGCGCACGAGGGCAAAGCGAACGCGGAGCTGGTCCGCCTGGTGGCGGAGACGCTTGGGGTTCCTCGGCGGCAGGTCGACCTGGCGACGGGTGCGACCGGCCGCCGCAAGCTGCTGCGCGTCCACGGCGTGACACTCGAAGAAGCGAGGCGAAGACTCCGCCTCTGAAGGAGGGAGACCCGAATGGCCAGACTCGCCTACTGCAAGATCTGCAAGGCGACCTACCCGCTCAACATCGTGGTCAGCGACGGCGGGCGCTCCGGGAAGACCAAGGAGCCCGCCTGCCCGATGGGCCACAAAGACATCGAAGAGCTGGAAGCGCCGCGCAAGCCGCGTGGCAAGAAGTAGCCGCCGGCTCGGCCCGGCGCTGGCGCTCGCCGCCGGCGTCTTCGCCGTCGACCAGGCCGGCAAGTGGCTCGTGCGCCACGAGGCCGCCCACCTGCCGTACCGCGTCGTGGGCGGCCTGCGTTTCGACCTCGACTACAACTCGGGGATCTCGTTCAGCAGGTTCGCCGGCGCCGGCGTGGTGCTTGTGGTCCTGGTCGCGGCCGTGGTGGCCGGCGTCACGGCGGCGCTGCTGCTCGCGCCGCCGCGGTACCGGCCGGCTCTGGGCGTGATCCTCGGCGGGGCCGTGGGCAACCTCGTCGACCGCCTCCGCTTCGGCGGCGCGGTGATCGACTTCATCGGCGTGTACGGCTGGCCGTCGTTCAACCTGGCCGACGCCGCCATCGTGGCGGGCACGGTCATTCTGGTTCTGCAGGTCCTTCGTGGCTCGCGAGCCTGAGCGGGGGGGGCGCTTCGCGGTGCGGCCCGACGAGGCCGGCGCGCGCCTCGACGTGGTCCTGGCGGCGCGCGCCGGCCTCTCCCGGGCCGCCGCCCAACGCCTCATCGAGAATGGGTGCGTGACCGTCGACGGCCGGCCCGCCCGCAAGCGCCACGCGCTGCACGTCGGAGAAGAGGTCGCGTGGCAGCGCGGCCCCGAGCCGAGCGTGGCGCTCACGGCGGAGGACGTGCCCTACGACGTCGTGTACGAGGACGACTGGCTGCTGGTCGTCGACAAGCCGGCCGGCGTGGTCGTCCATCCGGCGCCGGGGCACGAGCACGGCACGCTGGCTCAGGGGCTCGTGGAGCATGGCGCCCACGGTGGGCACGAGCTGCGGCCCGGCATCGTCCACCGCCTTGACAAAGACACCTCGGGCCTGCTCATCGTGGCCAAAGGCGACCATGCCTACCAGGCGCTGGTCGCCGCCATGGAGCGGCGCGACATAGAGCGCGTCTACGTGGCGCTCCTGCGCGGCGATCTGCCGCAGGACGACGGCACCATCGACGCGCCCATCGGCCGGCACGTGCGCGACCGCAAGCGCATGTCGCTGCACACGACCGCCGGCAGGCGGGCCGTGACGCACTTTCGCGTGCTGGGCCGCGCGCCGGGCTTCACGCTCGTGCGGGTACGGCTTGAGACCGGCCGCACGCACCAGATCCGCGTGCACTTCGCGGCCCTCGGCTACCCCGTGGCCGGCGACGCCCAGTACGGCGGGCGCGAGAGGCCAGAGGACCTGGGCCGCCAGTTCCTGCACGCCGCGCAGCTGGCGTTTCCGCACCCCGAGGACGGGCGGCCGATGACCTTCGTCAGCCCGCTGCCGCCCGATCTGCGGACGTTTCTCGCAAGCCTCGGCCTGTCGCCTCACCTCCGCCTCTGAACGTCTCCGGCGGCGACGCCGATCCCCTATTGCCTCAAAAGAAAAGGTACTCCTACGCTGCTTCGGTGCCTCAGAAGAAAGGTACTCATGGTCAGGCGGTGGCCGCCACCTCCTTTCGTTCTCTGGTCTGCATCTTCAGAGCGCACATCCGTGCCAGCTTCCTCTCGTTGTTGGTCAGCCGTCGGCGCAGCTCCGCCGGATTGAGGCTCAGGTACTGCCGCTCGAGACGCTCCTGCGTCGCCTCGTCGAGGGCGCGCAGGGCGATGAGCCGCGCATACGGCGTGGTCGGCCTATCGTAGCGCTTGTGGACCTTGGCGCCCTCACGGTGCTTGGCGAGCAGCTTCATCGAGGGCAGGAAGAAGTTCACGCATGAGGCGCAGGTCGGCGTAGATCTCGGCGATCAGGGCCCGCTCCTCCTCGCTGTCGTAGCGCCCGTAGCCGGTCTCGCGGCGGATGACGCTCCAGTTCTTCTGCTCGACGAAGCAGCCGTCGTTCTTGTTCTCGGGACGGCTTCTCGTGAAGCTGAGGCGCTCGTCGGCGCACCAGGTCGCGAGGTGGTGGTTGATGAACTCGCCGCCGTTGTCGCAAGTCGATGCCGAGCAAGGGGAAAGGCAGGTCGGCGCGGATGTCGAGCAGCGCCTCGAAGGTCCACCTCCGGGCGCGGTTACGCACGATGCGCGGCTCGGTCCAGCCGCTGGCCACGTCGGTCAGGCAGAGCGAGTAGGCGAACTCACCGCGCGGATCGCCGCCCTCATGGCCGACCAGGTCGATCTCGACGAAGCCGGCCTTGCCGTGGTCCCATTCGGCGAAGGTGCGCATCGGGATCTGGCTCTTCAGCAGGCTGCCGGGCTTGGTCAGGCTGCGACCCCGCAGACGCAGGCGCCGCCGCTCGGGCGCCAGGAGCCGGTCGAGGGTGGCCGCCGAGGCAGAGCAGAGCAGGCGCCGCTGTTCGTCGCTCAAGCGCAGTTCGTCGAAGCGCTCCAGGGCCGCGATGGTCTCGGCCATGACCGCCACCAGGCGCTTGCCACAGAGTCCATCGAGGGTCGCCCAGAGCTTGCGCAGGGCGGGCAGCGGCTCGCCGCTGTAGAGCGCTCGCCGTCCGCGGCGAGCGGCCCCTCGTCGCGGGGCCGCTCGGGCTCTGTGGCGCAGCAGCCGCGCCGCGTAGCCGCGGTTGTAGCCGGCGAGGGCGCAGAGCTCATCGAGCATGGCACCCCGCTGCTTCTTGCTGGCCTTCGCATAGCGCTTGGCCATCTCCTTGGTGATCGCTTGCCTCTCGCGCATCGACAGGGCCACCGTCGCCGTCCTCCTTGTCGCCCATATGCAGGGCTTGGAGTTCGGCGCCCTTCGAGTACTTTCTTACGTGAGCCAACGAATCGCTTTGGAGTACTTTAATTGTGAATGCCATGAAGAGGGGCCTCCGTGGTGGCATGCTCCGTGTGCCACCGCGAAGGCAAGCCAAAGGAGGCCCCACACCATGTTGTACGCCGGATTGGATCTGTCAAGGAAGCGCGTGGACG